>Ga0169931_10000055_pt1 | contig 148818 bp, 144 predicted proteins | sample Kivu_15m_20L_FD_129675 | JGI IMG/M metagenome (GOLD analysis project Ga0169931, IMG submission 129675) | Freshwater microbial communities from Lake Kivu, Western Province, Rwanda to study Microbial Dark Matter (Phase II) - Kivu_15m_20L... | ecosystem: Environmental > Aquatic > Freshwater >... | reverse complement strand
CGTAGGCACCGCCGCTCACAAGAAGCAAGGGTTCAGCGCCGATCCGTGTATCTAGGCATTTGGCGCCAAACGGCGACGGCAGGGGCAACGAAATCAACCACTTACGCAACCTCGATCAGCCAGCACCGGGCGCGTGTGCCCTGGAACTGTCAAAGTCGGGTCTGAGTCCGACCCGCACATTCCGGGCCGCCGCGCCCGTCCCTGGAGGTCCCGATGACGTCGCCGTACCCGATTCCCGCACCGTCGGCGCGCGCGCGCTCGCCGCGCGCCTCGGCGCAGGCCGCCCCCCGGCGCCGGCTGATGGCCGGACTCGCCGCGCTGCCGGTCGCTGCCGGGCTGACTCCGGCCGGCGCGCAGCCGGCCGAGAAGGTCGTGTTCGCCACCAACTGGAAGGCCCAGGCCGCGCACGGCGGCTTCTACCAGGCCCTGGCCGACGGCACGTACGCGCGCCTGGGGCTGGCGGTCGAGATCCGCCAGGGCGGCCCGCAGGTCAACAACCGGCCGCTGCTGCCGGCTGGCCGCATCGACTTCCTGATGACCGGCAACCTGCTGCACACCTTCGACAACGTGCGCAACAACGTGCCGACCGTCGTGGTGGCCGCGATGTTCCAGAAGGACCCGCAGGTGCTGATCGCCCACCCCGGCCAGTACCGCAGCTGGGACGAGCTGAAGCGCGCGCCGGTGATCCTGATCGCCAAGGACGGCCAGTTCAGCTTCTGGCAGTGGATGAAGACCGACGGCTTTCGCGACGAGCAGTTGCGCCCCTACACCTTCAACAGCGCGCCGTTCCTCGCGAACCGGCGTGCGGTGCAGCAGGGCTACGCGGTTGCCGAGCCGATCTCGATCCGCAAGCAGGCCGGCTTCGACCCGACGGTCTTCCTGCTCGCCGACCACGGCTGGTCGACCTGCTCGACCACGATCGAGACCCGCCCCGAGCTGGTCCGCGACCGGCCGCAGACCGTGCAGCGGTTCGTCGAGGGCTCGATCCTCGGGTGGGTCAACTACCTGTACGGCGACCGGCGCGCCGGCGACGCGCTGATCCTGAAGGACAACCCGGAGGAGACCCAGGAGATGCTGGACGCCGGCGTCGCCAAGCTCAAGGAGCTGGGCATCGTCGACTCGGGCGATGCGCGCACCCGCGGCATCGGTGCGATCGACCCGGCGCGCGTGCGCGACTTCCACGACAAGATGGTCCGGGCCGGGCTGATCAAGGCGGGCGAGGTCGACCTGGCGAAGGTCTACACGACCGAGTTCGTCAACCGGGGCACCGGCGTCGATCTGAGACGGCGCCTGACCGGCGGGACGTAACGGAAAGCGACAGCTTTCCCGTTGATCGACAGACAGATGGACGCGTTTCTTCACACGACACTAGAATGTCGTCATGACGACCGTACGACCCCTGTCGCGCCCGCCGATCCGCGAGGCGATCATCGAGGTGAAGTCCGAGCCGGTCGACCTGTGCCGGATCGACGCGGTCCGCGACCGCCTGGCCGGCGCCTATCCGGTCGTGCGGCCGTTCCGGCTGGCTTCGGTCGCGCTGCACCTGCCTGACGAGCGCCGCGGTGCCGATCCCGGGCAGCAGACCGGCTGGCGCTGCGAGAGCGCCGACGGCCGCGAGGTCGCGCTGGTGCGCACCGACGGGCTGTCGTTCGGTCGGCTCGCCGCGTATCCGGGCTGGGACCCGTTCCTCGACCGGTTCATCGGCGTCTGGAGCACCTACGTCGGCACCGCCGCCCCGCTCGAGGTGCACCGGATGTCGGTGCGCTACGTCAACGACCTGAGGCTGCCGATCGGCGGGCAGTTCGACTTCGAGCGCTACCTGACCAGCGTGCCCCGCGCACCCGCCGGGCTGGCCCCCGAGGTCGCCGACTTCCTCGTGCAGATGACGCTGCCGGGCGGCCATGACGGGCTGCGCGTGTCGGTCACGCAGGCCACCGACACGTCGGCGCGCAGCGAGCGCGAGCTGCCGGTGATCCTCGACGTCGACGCCGGCTGGGACCGCCGGCTGCCGGTCGACGGACAGCTGCCGGTGCGGATGACCGAGGCGCTGTCGACGATGCGCGCGCTCAAGAACCGGGTGTTTTTCGGGCTGCTGACCGACGAACTCGTGGGGGCCTACGCATGACCAAGCTCGCCGCCGGTTCGCGCAGTCTCGCGCCGTGCGCGACCACGCTCGGCGTGGGCGCGCAGGCGATGCGCGTGTCGCGCCGCGTCGCGGGGCTGCGCAACCGGCTGACCAGCAAGGCGCTGTTCCGCTTCGACACCGAGCTCACCAGCTTCGTGCAGGCGGCCGACCCGGACCCGTGGCGGGCCGACCAGCCACTGCCCGATCTCGTCCTCAAGCATGCGCGGGACTTCCTGCGCGTGCTGCCCAGCACCCTGCCCGAGCCGACGGTCGGCCGCGACGACGACGGCGTGCTGGTCTTCGAGTGGCTGGGCGTCAACGCACGGCAGGTCCGCGTGCGGCTGGGCGTCGACGGGATGCTGGTCTACACCGGGCGCCTGGGTGTGCGCCGGCGCATCAGCGGCGCCGAGCCGCTGGGCGACGAGCTGCCCGGGCCGATCCGGCAGGCGATCCTGCAGGTCACCGCCTGAGGCCGGACGCCTCGCCAGCGGCCGCGGCGGCCGCGCGGGCGAACGCCTCGCGCCCCTGCGCGAGCACCGCCGCCTTCCACTCGGGCGTGTCGACGAAGAACGCGTGCATCATCGCCTCGCGGGCGCGCGCCCGCAGGTCCGGGTCGCCGGGGGCCCGTGCCGCCACCCAGTGGTCGAATCGCAGCGCCTCGAGCATCTGCGGCAGCGGTCGGGTGCCGAACTCCAGGCCGATCGCCGCCAGCGCGGTGCCCGGGCACGCCGCGTAGGCGGCCAGGCCCACCTGACCCTCGACGCGGCTCGAGGTCGACGAGCCGTCGAAGATCGAGGTCACGCGCTCGCCCCAGCAGGCGCGGGTGCGGGCGACGTCGGCCGGGTCGTCGCGGCCACCGTAGATCATCTCGCCGTGCCCGGTCGGGCCGAGTCCGGTGTGCACGTCGATCCACCACAGCGCGGCCGCGCCGCGCACGTGGCGGCGCAGCACCTCGTGCAGGGTCCGGTGGCTCCAGGTGGGCGCGTTGCCGGCGTGGAAGACGCCGTCGGCGTGGGTGCGCTGCCCGTGCGTCAGCGCATCCTGCCAGTGCGCGGCGCCGCGCCGGGCGATGAACCCGGCGATCGCCGCGGCGTTCGCGTCGGTCCAGGGCCAGGTCTCGGGCAGCACCAGCGCGTGGATCTCGTCGTAGTCCGGGTCCGGCTCGGGCGGCGCGCTGAAGTCGCGGAAGTTGCGGTTCAGATCGACGTTGTCCTCGGTGACGCGGCGCCGCCAGGAGAAGCCCCAGGGATTGATCGCGTGCAGCAGCACCACGCGGGCGCCGGCGTCGAGCGCGTCGTCGATCTCTCGCCCCTCGCTCAGCAACGCGTGCTGCAGGCCGCTGCCGCAGAAGCCCTCGACCCCGTGCGTGCCCGAGTGCAGCAGCAGCACGGCGGCGGCCTGCTGCGGCCCGATCGACGCGACGTCGGCGGCCAGCTCCTCGCCGTCGGCGCCGCGCATCGGGTGCACGATCCGCTCGATGCGCGCGCCGCGCGCGGCGGCGGCGGCGAGGAACCGCTCGCGGCCCTGGGCGTAGCTCGACGGAAAGTGGGGATCGGCGGCGATCATCGGTCCGGTGCCTTCAGGTGACCGCCTTGCGGGCGTGGAACTCGGGCCGGTCCCAGGCCCGCGAGGCGAGCACGTCGCGCAGTGCGATCGCGGCGTCGTGCACGTCGACGTGACGCAGGTACAGCGGCGCGAAGCCGAAGCGCAGGATGTCCGGCGCGCGGAAGTCGCCGATCACCCCGCGGGCGATCAGCGCCTGCACGATCGCGTAGCCCTGCGCGTGCGTGAGCGACACCTGGCTGCCGCGCACCGAGCCGTCGCGCGGGCTCGCGAGCCCCAGCCCGGAGGCCGGCCCGAAGCCGCAGTGCGCCTCGACCAGCTCGATGAACAGCGTGGTCAGCCGCACGCTCTTGGCGCGCAGCTGCGCGAGATCGACGCCGTCGAACGCATCGAGCGCGGCCTCCAGCGCGAGCAGCGACAGCACCGGGGCGGTGCCGCACAGCAGCCGCTCGATGCCGGGCGCGGGACGCCAGTCGTGCTCGAAGGCGAACGGCGCGGCATGGCCGTGCCAGCCGATCAGCGGTGTGTCGACCTCGCCGATCCAGCGCTGCGCGACGTACGCGAAGGCCGGTGCGCCGGGGCCGCCGTTCAGGTACTTGTAGCCGCAGCCGACCGCGAAGTCGACGCCGGCCTCGTCCAGCGCGACCGGCATCGCGCCCGCGGTGTGCGCCAGATCCCAGAGCACCAGCCCGCCCTGCGCGTGGGTCCGCGCGGTGAGTCCGGGCAGGTCGACCATCCGGCCGGTCCGGTAGTTCACGTGCGTGAGCTGCAGCAGGACGATCCGATCGCCGGCGTCGGCGAGCGCGGCCGGCACGTCGTGCTGCTCCGGGCAGACCAGCGTCAGCCCGTGCCGCGCGCACACCGAGGCGTCCAGGTACACGTCGGTGGGGAAGTTGCCGCGCTCGGCGACCACGACCGTGCGCCGCCGATCGCGCCGCGCCTGCAGCGCGACCGCGGCGGTGAGCAGCTTGTACAGGTTGACCGAGGTCGAGTCGGCGACGATCACCTGCCCGGGTGCGGCGCCGATCAGCCGCGCGATCTTCGCCGCCGCGCGCTGGGGCGCGTGGTGCCAGCCGGCGTCGTTCCACGAGCGGATCAGCCCGTGCGCCCACTCGTGATCGAGGGCGGCGCGCACGCGCGCCGCGACCGCGCTCGGCATCGCCCCGAGCGAGTTGCCGTCCAGATAGGTCACGCCCTCGGGCAGCGTGAAGCGGGCGCGTGCGAACGCGAGGGGATCGGCGGCGTCGAGCGCGGCACAGTCGGCGCGCGAGGGTGGAGCGTTCATGGCGTCGAGGATAGCCGGCCCGGCGCCGGTGCGCTCGGGACGCCCGGGGCCGCGCCGGTCACCGCCGCGGCCCCGCGAGGCCGACGGCCGGATGCGGCGGCGGCGGGTCGGGGAAGCGGCCCAGGCCGGGCAGGTCGAGCATGGTCACCGCGCCGTAGTCCACCCGCAGCAGGCCCGCGCGCTCCAGTGCGCCGAGCGCCTGGTTGACCCGCTGGCGCGACACCCCCGACAGGTAGCCGATCTCCTCCTGCGAGATCTGCAGCCGGGCGGCGGTGCCCGGATACAGGTGCGGGTTGTACAGCTGCGCGAGGCAGCGCGCGACGCGGGCGTCCGGGTCGAGCAGGCGGTCCGACTCGACGGTCGCGATGAACTGTCCGAGCCGCTCGTTGAGCTGCGTGAGCAGGAAGCGGTTGAAGCCGATGCTGGTGTCGAGCAGCCACAGGAAGGTCGCGCGCGGCATGAACGCGATCCGCGAGTCGCGCAGCGCGACCACGTCGTACTGGCGCACCGTGTCCTTCAGCAGCGAGCCCTCGCCGAACCAGCCGCCGGCGGGCACGCCCGCGAAGGTCACCGCCTTGCCCTCGGGCGAGACGCTGCTGATCTTCGCCAGGCCGTCGATCACGCCGACCCAGGCGTCCACCGGGTCGCCTTTGCGGCAGACCACGGTGCCGCCGGGGAAGTCGATGAAGGCGAGCGCGGTCGCCACCCGCTCGAGCTGGGACGCCTCCAGGGTGCGCGCCCAGTGCGCGTCCCGCCAGCTGCCGCCGGTCTCCGCCATCACGCTGCACCGCACAATGTCGCTTCGCCGACAGCATAGCGCGCCCGCCCGCTCTATCCTGCGCTCCCCGACCGGCCTGCGGGGCCGCCCCCGTCTGCGGCCGCGATCGGCCTATGATGGCCGGCACGCATCGGCCGACCCCGAACCGGAACCCATGAGCGAGTCCACAGCCACGACCGGATCGAGCGCTCCGACAGCAGGCGGGCCCCCCGCGCAGGCGCCCGTGGCGGCGCTGGGCGACACGACCTTTCCCCGGCTGCTGGCCGGACATGTCGCCGCGCGTCCGGGCGCCGACGCGATCCGCCACAAGGACCTCGGGATCTGGCAGGCGTGGACCTGGTCGCGCCTCGCCGACGAGGTCGCGGCAGTGGCCGGCGCGCTCGCCGCCGGCGGGTTCGAGCGCGGCGAGTGCGTCGCGCTGATCGGCGAGAACCGCCCGCGGCTGTACGCGGCGATGATCGCCACGCAGGTGCTGGGCGGCGTACCGGTGCCGATGTACCAGGACGCGGTCGCGCAGGAGATGGTCTACGTGCTGCGCGATGCGGCGGTGCGGTTCGCGCTGGTCGAGGACCAGGAGCAGGTCGACAAGCTGATCGAGGTCCGGGCGCAGTGCCCGCGGCTCGAGCACCTGATCTACGACGAGCCGCGCGGCCTGCGCAACTACGCGCAGCCCGGCCTCGTCTCGTGGGACGCGTTCGCGCAGGCCGGCCGCGAGTTCCTCGCCACCCGTCCGGGGTTCGTCGACGCGCAGATCGCGCTCGGGGCGCCGGACGATCCGGCCGCGATGTTCTACACGTCGGGCACCACCGGCAGCCCCAAGGGCGTGATCCACACGCACCGCAACCTGATCACGATGTCGGCGGTGGCCTCGCGGATGGAGCGGCTGACCGACCGCGAGGAGGTGATGGCCTACCTGCCGATGGCGTGGATCGGCCAGAACATCTTCTCGTACTCGCAGTGGCTGGTGTCCGGCTTCACGGTCAACTGCCCGGAGTCGGCGGCCACGGTCACGGCCGACATGCGCGAGATCGGCCCCACCTACTACTTCGCGCCGCCGCGGGTGCTCGAGGCGCTGCTCACGCAGGTGACCATCCGGATGGAGGACGCGGGTCGCATCAAGCGCTGGCTGTACGCGCGCGCGATGGCGCACGCGCGCCGCGTGGGCGAGCGCATCCTCGACAAGGATCCGGCCGTGGGCCTGCTCGACCGTCTGGGCTACGCGGTCGGCGACCTGCTGATCTACGGGCCGCTGCGCAACGCGCTCGGCATGAGCCGCGTCCGGGTGGCCTACACCGCAGGCGAGGCGATCGGCCCCGACCTGTTCGTCTTCTACCGCTCGCTCGGCATCAACCTCAAGCAGCTGTACGGTTCGACCGAGACCGCGGTGTTCGTGTGCGTGCAGCCGGACGGCCAGGTGAAGGCCGACACGGTCGGGCCGCCGGTGGCGGGGGTGGAGCTGCGCTTGGCCGACTCCGGCGAGATTCTGATCCGCAGCCCCGGGCTGCTGCGCGAGTACCACAACAATCCGCAGGCCACCGCCGAGGTCAAGGACGCCGAGGGCTGGTACCACACCGGCGACGCCGGCTACCTGGACGCTCAGGGTCACCTGAAGATCATCGACCGCGCGAAGGACGTCGGCCGCATGGCCGACGGCAGCCTGTTCGCCCCGAAGTACATCGAGAACAAGCTCAAGTTCTTCCCGTACGTGAAGGAGGCGGTCGCCTTCGGCGACGGGCGCGATCGCGCGATGGCCTTCGTCAACATCGACTTCGAGGCCTGCGGCAACTGGGCCGAGCGGCGCAACGTCGCGTTCGCGGGCTACGCCGACCTCGCCTCGCGCGCCGAGGTGGTTGCGCTGATCCGCGACTGCATCGAGAAGGTGAACCTCGACCTCGCCGCCGACCCGATGATGGCCGCCTCGCAGATCCACCGGTTCCTGATCCTGCACAAGGAGCTGGACGCCGACGACGAGGAGCTCACCCGCACGCGCAAGGTGCGCCGCGGCTTCATCGGGCACAAGTACCAGGTGCTGGTCGACGCGCTCTACGCCGGCGCGAGCGAGCAGTACGTCGAGACCCGGGTGCGCTTCGAGGACGGCCGCTCGGGCAGCGTCTCGGCCACGCTGCGGATCCACGACGCGAAGACGTTCCCCGCGGCCGCCGCGCAGCGGATGGCGGCCTGATCATGGCGAGGACCCTGGGCGACGTGATCCTGTCGGTGGAGTCGATCTCGCTCGCGTTCGGCGGCGTCAAGGCGCTCACCGACATCTCCTTCGACGTCCGCGAGCACGAGATCCGCGCGATCATTGGCCCCAACGGCGCCGGCAAGAGCTCGATGCTCAACGTGATCAACGGCGTGTACGTGCCGCAGGCCGGCAAGGTCACGCTGCGCGGCCGAACGTTCTCGCACATGGAGCCGCACGAGGTCGCGCTCGCCGGCATCGCCCGCACGTTCCAGAGCCTCGCCCTCTTCAAGGGCATGAGCGTGCTCGACAACATCATGACCGGGCGCAACCTGCGGATGAAGTCCGGGCTGCTCGCGCAGGCGCTGCGTCTGGGCCCGGCCGAGCGCGAGGAGATCGAGCACCGGCGGGTCTGCGAGCGGATCATCGACTTCCTCGAGATCCAGGCGTACCGCAAGGTGCCGGTCGGCCGGCTGCCCTACGGCCTGCAGAAGCGGGTCGACCTGGGCCGCGCACTCGCGATGGAGCCGTCGATCCTGCTGCTCGACGAGCCGATGGCCGGCATGAACACCGAGGAGAAGCAGGACATGAGCCGCTTCGTCCTCGACGTCAACGACGAGTTCGGCACCACGATCGTGCTGATCGAGCACGACATGGGCGTGGTGATGGACATCTCCGATCGTGTGGTGGTGCTCGACTACGGCCGCAAGATCGGCGACGGCCCGCCCGACGAGGTCCGCGCGAACGAGGAGGTGATCCGCGCCTACCTCGGCACCTCCCACTGAGGCCCCGCGATGAACGCCCGCAACCTGCCCGTGACCCTCCTGCTCGCGCTGCTCGCGGTCGGCATGGTGCTGCCGCTGTTCCAGGCGGGCACCGCAACCGGCTTCTGGCTCGAGGTGCTGATCGGCGGGCTGATGGCCGGCGTGCTGTACGCGCTGGTCGCGCTGGGCTTCGTGCTGATCTTCAAGGCCTCGGGGGTATTCAACTTCGCGCAGGGCGCGATGGTGCTGTTCGCCGCGCTGTCGCTCGCGCGGCTGTCGGAGGTGATGCCGCTGTGGCTCGCCTTCGTGCTGTCGGCGCTGATCATGGTCGCGTTCGCGTGGCTGGTCGAGCGCCTGGTGCTGCGCCGCCTGGTCAACCAGGAGGGCGTCACGCTGCTGATGGCCACGCTGGGCATCGCGTTCTTCCTGGACGGCTTCGGGCAGACGATCTGGGGCAGCGAGATCTACCGGATCGACCTGGGCCTGTCCAAGGAGCCGATGCTGGTGCTGCAGTCGGTGTTCCAGGGCGGCCTCCTGCTCAACCGCGACGACATCCTCGCCGCGGTGATCGCCACGCTGCTGGTCCTGCTGCTGGCGCTCTTCTTCCAGAAGACCGCCACCGGCCGGGCGCTGCGCGCGGTGGCCGACGACCACCAGGCCGCGCAGTCGGTCGGCATCCCGCTGTCGACGATCTGGGTGATCGTGTGGTCGGTCGCCGGCTTCGTCGCCCTGGTGGCCGGCATGGTCTGGGGCAGCAAGCTCGGCGTGCAGTTCTCGCTGCAGGAGACCGCGCTGCGCGCGCTGCCGGTGGTGATCCTGGGGGGCTTCACGTCGGTGCCGGGCGCGATCATCGGCGGGCTGATCATCGGCGTGGGCGAGAAGATGGCCGAGGTGTTCCTCAGCCCGATCCTGGTGAGGGCGTTCGACCTCGCCGGCGGCGGCATCGAGAACTGGTTCGCCTACGTGCTCGCGCTGCTGTTCCTGCTCGTGCGGCCCGAGGGGCTGTTCGGCGAGCGGCACATCGACCGCGTGTAGCCGCCGCCCCGGGAACGCACCATGCTCTATCGCGAGAACGGCCAGTTCAAGACCACCTACCGCGAGGATCTCGCGGTGCTGCCGATCCGCCAGGACCGCGTGTTCATGGCGCTGCTGCTCGGCTTCGCGTTCGTGGTGGTGCCGTTCATCGGCAGCGAGTACGCGTTCCGCGCGCTGCTGATCCCGTTCCTGATCTACGCGCTCGCCGCGATCGGGCTGAACGTGCTGGTCGGCTACTGCGGGCAGATCTCGCTGGGCACCGGCGCGTTCATGGCGGTCGGCGCGTACGCCGCCTACAACCTCGCGGTGCGGCTGCCCGGCATGAACTTCCTGCTGGTGCTCGTGCTGGCCGGGCTGTGCGCCGCCGCGGTCGGCATGCTGTTCGGCATCCCCAGTCTGCGCATCAAGGGGCTGTACCTCGCGGTGGCGACGCTCGCGGCGCAGTTCTTCGTCGACTGGCTGTTCGCGCGGGTCAAGTGGTTCACCAACTACTCGACCTCGGGCTCGGTGTCCACCGCGCCGATCGAGCTGTTCGGCCTGGCGATCGACACGCCCCAGGAGAAGTACCTGTTCGTGCTCGCGATCGTCGTGGTGCTCGCGTTCGCGGTGAAGAACCTGGTGCGCGGCCACATCGGCCGAGAGTGGATGGCGATCCGCGACATGGACGTGGCCGCCACCGTGATCGGGATCCGGCCGGTCTACGCGAAGCTGTCCGCGTTCGCGGTCAGCTCGTTCATCGTCGGCATCGCGGGCGCGCTCTGGGGCTTCGTGCACCTGGGCTCGTGGGAGCCGGCGGCGTTCAACCTGAACCAGTCGCTGCGGCTGCTGTTCATGATCATCATCGGCGGCATGGGCTCGATCCTGGGCAGCTTCCTGGGCGCGGGCTTCATGTGGCTGCTGCCGATCGTGCTGAACCAGCTGCCCACCGCGCTGGGCATCCCGTTGTCGACCGCGATGATCGCCCACCTGGAGCTGATGATCGTCGGGGCGCTGATCGTGTTCTTCCTGATCGTCGAGCCGCACGGTCTGGCGCGGCTGTGGTCGATCGCGAAGGAGAAGCTGAGGTTGTGGCCGTTCCCGCACTGAGCGGGGCGGCGCAGGAATCGCGGCTGGGGCCGCTGGGTTTCCAAAACGAGGAGGTGACGAGATGAGCTTCGATCTGAGGGTTCGCATCGCGGCCGCGGCCGTGGGGACGGCCTGCGCGCTCGCGTCCGCGGCGGTGTGGGCGCAGCAGAAGGTGCAGTTCTTCCCGGTGCTGTCCGGCCGCACCGGACCGGTCGCGCCGAACGCGACGCCGTGGGTCAACGGGCACAACGACTACATGAAGCTGGTCAACGCCCGCGGCGGCATCAACGGCGTGATGACGCTGGTCGAGGAGTGCGAGACCGCGTACGCGACCGACCGCGGCGTGGAGTGCTACGAGCGACTGAAGGGCCGCCACGGCGGCGCGACCGTGTTCCAGCCGCTGTCGACCGGCATCACCTTCGCGCTGACCGAGAAGATCCCGGCCGACCGGATCCCGATGATCACCTCCGGCTACGGCCGCAGCGACTCGGCCGACGGCGGCGTCTTCAAGTGGAACTTTCCGCTGATCGGTCACTACTGGGTTGCCGGCGACGTGGTCATGCAGCACATCGCCCAGCGCGAGGGCGGCTGGGACAAGCTCAAGGGCAAGCGGATCGCCGTGGTCTACCACGACAGCCCGTTCGGCAAGGAGCTGCTGCCGATCATCCAGGCGCGCGCGTCGATGCACGGCTTCCAGACCCAGCTGCTGCCGGTGCCGGCGCCGGGCGTCGAGCAGAAGGCGATCTGGCTGCAGGTGCGCCAGCAGCGTCCCGACTGGGTGGTGATGCAGACCTGGGGCGTGATGACGCCCACCGCGATCAAGGAGGCGGTGGCCACCGGCTATCCGCGCGACCGGATCGTCGGCACCTGGTGGTCGGGCGCCGAGCCGGACCTGCGCGACGTCGGCGAGGCGGCCAAGGGCTACAGCTCGGTGATGATGCAGCATGGCACCGGCTTCGACGCCCCGGTGGTCAAGGAGATCCTGGAGAAGGTTCACGCCAAGGGCCAGGGCACGGGTCCGAAGGAGGAGGTCGGCACCGTGCTGTACATGCGCGGCGTGGTCGGCGCGATGCTCGCGGTCGAGGGTGCGCGGGCGGCCCAGGAGCGCTTCGGCAAGGGCAAGCCGGTGACCGGCGAGCAGGCGCGCTGGGGCTACGAGAACCTGAACCTCACGCAGGCCAGGATCGACGCGCTCGGCTTCAAGGGCGTGATGCGGCCGGTGTCCACCAGCTGTGCCGACCACATGGGTTCGGCGTGGGCGCGCGTGCACACCTGGAACGGCAAGGGCTTCGAGTGGGCTTCCGACTGGATGCAGGCCGACGATCAGATCATCAAGCCGATGGTCCGAGACTCGGCCGACAAGTACGCGGCCGAGAAGAAGCTGCAGCGCCGCACGCCGGCCGACTGCCAGAGCTGATGCGCCGCGCCGCGGGCTGCGGCCCGCGGCGCGCCGATGCCGCGCGGCCGGTGCCGCGCGGCCCCTGCCCGGCGGAACCCGCGATGACCGCACCCCTGCTCGCCGTCAACGGCATCGAAGTCATCTACAACCACGTGATCCTGGTGCTCAAGGGCGTGTCGCTCTCGGTGCCGGAGGGTGGGGTGGTGGCACTGCTCGGCTCCAACGGCGCCGGCAAGACCACCACGCTGCGCGCGGTCTCGCGTCTGCTCGAGGGCGAGCGCGGCGAGGTCACCAAGGGCTTCGTCGAGTACCGCGGCGAGCGCATCGAGCGGCTCACGACGTACGACCTCGTGCGCCGCGGCGTGGTCCAGGTGATGGAGGGCCGGCACTGCTTCGGCCACCTGTCGGTCGAGGAGAACCTGCTCACCGGCGCGTACACGCGGCGCGCGTCGCGCGCCGAGATCGCGCAGGACCTCGAGCGCGTGTACGCGTACTTCCCGCGGCTGAAGCAGCGCCGCCACAGCCAGTCGGGCTACACGTCCGGCGGCGAGCAGCAGATGACCGCGGTGGGCCGTGCGCTGATGGCGAAGCCGCGGATGATCCTGCTCGACGAGCCCTCGATGGGGCTCGCGCCCCAGATCGTCGAGGAGATCTTCGAGATCGTGAAGGACCTGAACCAGAAGGAGCGGGTCTCGTTCCTGCTCGCCGAGCAGAACACCAACATGGCGCTGCGCTACGCCGACTACGGCTACATCCTGGAGAGCGGCCGCATCGTGATGGACGGGGCCGCGCGCTCGCTCGCCGAGAACGAGGACGTCAAGGAGTTCTACCTCGGCGTGAGCAAGGAGGGCCGCAAGAGCTTCCGCGACGCGAAGTCGTACCGGCGCCGCAAGCGCTGGCTGTCGTAGCGGCCGTGGCCGGGTCCGCAGCGCCCGGGCGGCGCGACCTCGCGATGCCGCGCATCGGGCCCGGGCGCACGCGGGGCGCGGTCGGCGTCGCGCGGGTGCACTGCAGGACGGTTGCGATCGCCTCGCCACCTGCGTTCCATTCCCGGCGCGGCCGGGCCTGAGCCACACGCGGCGGCGGCTGCGGTCCTCGGACTGACCGGCGCGCGATCGGAGCCCTCACGATGCAACCGCACTACGACGATCTCGAGACCCGCGCGCCCGAGTCGCGCGAAGGTGCGCTGATGGCCCGGCTGCCCGGCCTCGTCGAGCACGCGCAGCGCAACGCGCCCGGCTGGGCGCGGCGGCTCGCGGGCGTGGAGCCGCGCGCCGTGTCCAGCCGCAAGGCGCTCGCGCGGCTGCCGGTGCTGCGCAAGTCCGAGCTCAAGGACCTGCAGCAGGCCGAGCCGCCGTTCGGCGGCCTGACCGCGACGCCAACCGGACGGCTCGGCCGGCTGTTCATGTCGCCGGGCCCGATCTTCGACCCCGAGGGTGCGCGGCCCGACCCCTGGCGCGTCGCGCGCGCGCTGTGGGCGGCCGGCATCCGTCCGGGCCACGTGGTGCAGAACTGCTTCGGCTACCACCTGACGCCCGGCGCGTGGATGCTCGACGGCGGTGCGCGCCACCTCGGCGCCGCGGTGATCCCGGCCGGGATCGGCCAGACCGAGCAGCAGCTCGAGGTGATCCGCACGCTGCGCCCGGATGCGTACTGCGGCACGCCGAGCTTCCTGCGGATCATCGTCGAGAAGGCGCTGGAGACCGGCGCCGACGTGTCGAACCTCCAGCGCGCGCTGCTCGCGGCCGAGGCGCTCCCGCCGTCGCTCCGGCAGTGGTTCCGCGACCAGGGCATCGCCACGGTGCTGCAGTGGTACGGCACCGCGGACGTCGGCATGATCGCCTACGAGTCCGAGGCGATCGAGGGCATGATCCTCGACGAGGCGTTGATCCTGGAGATCGTGCGGCCCGGCACCGACGAACCGGTCGCCGACGGGGAGGTCGGCGAGGTGGTGGTGACCAGCTTCTGCCCCGACTATCCGCTGATCCGTTTCGGCACTGGCGATCTGTCGGCGGTGCTGCCCGGAACCTCGCCCTGCGGCCGCACCAACGTGCGCATCCGCGGCTGGCTCGGCCGCGCCGACCAGACCACCAAGGTGCGGGGCATGTTCGTGCACCCGGGGCAGGTCGCCGAGGTCGTCCGCCGCCATCCGGAGGTGACGCGTGCACGCCTGGTGATCACCGGCGCGATGGCGAGCGACGAGATGACGCTCAAGTGCGAGGTGCCCGACGGCACGCCGGCGACACTCGCCGCGCGGATCGTCGACACCGTGCGCGACGTGACCAAGCTGCGCGGCGAGGTCGACCTGGTGGCCGGCGGCACGCTGCCCAACGACGGCAAGGTGATCGAGGACGCCCGCACCTACGACTGACCCCGCGGCGGCCCCGCTGCGGGAATGCCCGTGCTGCCCCCCGGACTTCGGCGCCACGGCACAATCGCGGCTCCGATGCATTGCCGTGAGGGCCGGGGCATGACTTCCGACGAGCAGTCCGCGATCCTGTCGATCGCGCTGATGGCCGCGTTCGCCGACGGCCGAAAGAACGACGCCGAGCGCGAGGAGATCCGCTCGATCGTCGGCGCGGTGGCCGCCGCGGGCGAGCCGAACCTGCCGACGCTGTACCAGCAGGTGCTGCTGAAGCAGGTGAGTCCTGCGTCGGCGGCCGCCCGGCTTCCGACGCCCGAGCTCAGGCAGCTGGCGTTCGAGATGGCCGTGGGCGTGTGCGACGCCGACGGCGCCCGCGGCGAGGCCGAGAAGCGGTTCCTCGCCGAGCTGCAGCGCGCGCTCGCGCTCGACCCGCAGGATGCGCAGGTCATCGCCGAGCAGGCGGACGCGGTCGCGGAATCGCCCGCGGCGCGACCGGTGCCGATCGACTTCGAGCTGCTGCCCGCCGCCGGTGCGGCCGGTGCGGCCGGTGCGGCCGGCGCGGGTGCGGCCGGCGCGTCGGCCGCGGCCAGCGGGCCGCCGTCCGCGCCGTCCGCCGGCGCCGCCGCCGGGGCCGCCGGCCCGGCGCCGGGTGCCGTGCGCACCTCGACGATGTCCGAGGCCGAGATGGACCGCGCGATCCTGAACGCGGCGATCCTCAACGGCGCGCTCGAGCTGCTGCCCGACTCGCTCGCGACGATGGCGATCATCCCGCTGCAGATGAAGCTCGTGTACCGGATCGGGAAGTCCTACGGCTACGAGCTCGACCAGGGTCACGTGCGGGAGTTCCTCGCGACCGCGGGCGTCGGCCTCACCTCGCAGTACCTCGAGCAGGCGGCCACGAGGCTGGTCGGCGGCCTGCTGCGCAAGGTCGGGGGCCGGATGCTCGGCGGGCTGGGCCGCCAGGCGACCAGCTCGGCGATGTCGTTCGCCAGCACCTGGGCGCTCGGGCAGGTGGCGCGCCGCTACTACGCGGGCGGGCGCACGCTGGACTCGGCGCAGATGAAGGCCGCGTTCTCCGGGCTGCTCGGCCAGGCGAAGGACCTGCAGACGCAGTACCTGCCGCAGATCCAGCAGCAGGCGCGCACGCTCGACGTCCAGAAGGTGCTCGCGACGCTGCGGGTCTGAGGCCCGGGCGGTCAGCCCGGGATCACCCGCAGGCCCTCGCGGGCGGCCGCGTCGGCGAGCCGTGCGTCCAGGCAGACGAACTCGAGCGCCGACGGCTCGCCGTCGGCGCCCGCGAGCGCGGCGGCGAGCTGCAGCGCGTCGGCGGCCCGCAGCGGATGCACGCGCAGCAGGCGGGTCGCCTCGTCCCGACGCGAGGCCGCCGGCAGCACCTCGTTCCAGGCCGCCGACACCCGGCGCAGGCGATCGAGCGAGCGCGTCGCGTCGGCGGGGGCCATCGAACCGTCCCGCTCGCGGCGCGCGATCGCCGACGCGCACTCCACCGGGGTCGCCCACCACACCAGCATCGTGGCGTCCTGCCGGAGCAGCTCGATCAGCCGCGGCCGGATCGGTTCGTCGACCAGCAGCGGCAGGATCGCCGACGCGTCCCAGAACCTCATCGTCCCTCGGCGCGTTCGTCGAGCAGCGCCTGCAGCACGCTGCGGCGCGATGCCGGCGCGGGCTCCCTCGTCAGATCCGCCGGCAGCCGCGTCGACGCACGGCGGACGATGCCCGAACGCTCGAGCCGCGCCAGCCGCTCGTCGATGCCGGCCTCGGCGCCGATGCGCTCGATCCGGGCGATCGGCCGGTCGCGGTCGAGGATCACGACGGTCTCGCCGGCCCGGACCTTGTCCAGGTAGCCGCTGAGCCCGTTCTTCAACTGGGATATCGTGGCCTTTTCCATCGGGCCATCCTAGCCCGATCGACGGTCGTCCGCGAGCCCGCCCGTCCGCCGCGAGCCCGCGGCGCGGCGGCGGTCTCCAATCCGAGGTATCGACGCCGCGAGGCGCGGGCCGCGACGATCCCCGCCGTGCGAAGCCGCTGCGGCCTCGCGTCGCGGGGGCCGCAGCCGGCCCGGCCCGGGACCCGCGCCGCGCTCGCGTACGATCGGTGGCGTCCACCTCGAGGCCCGCCGATGACCGACTTCACGACGCTCCGCTACGAGATCGACCCCGCCCGGCCCCGCGTCGCGCGGATCGTGCTGGACCGCCCCGAGCGCCTGAACGCGATCGGCTTCGGCATGCCCGCCGAAATCCGCGCGGCGGTCGAGCGCGCGAACGCCGACCCCGACGTGCACGTGATCGTGCTGTCCGGCGCCGGCCGCGCGTTCTGCGCCGGCTACGACCTGCAGGCCACGGCGCAGGACCCCGACGCCGACCACCCGTGCCAGCAGGAGCGGCAGCCCTGGGATCCGATGGTCGACTACGCGACCATGAAGCGCTACACCGAGGACTTCATGGCGCTGTGGCGCTCGCCGAAGCCCACGATCGCGAAGGTCCACGGCTTCGCGGTGGCCGGAGGCAGCGACATCGCGCTGTGCTGCGACCTGCTGGTGATGGCCGAGGACGCGCGCATCGGCTACATGCCCACCCGCGTGTGGGGCTGCCCGACCACCGCGATGTGGGCGTTCCGGCTCGGGCCGATGCGCGCCAAGCGGATGATGTTCACCGGCGACACGATCGACGGACACACCGCCGCGCAGTGGGGGCTGGCCACCGACGCGGTGCCCGCCGACCGGCTGGACGCCGCGGTCGACGCGCTGGCCGACCGGATCGCGGGCGTGCCCGCGAGCCATCTGGCGATGCACAAGCTCGTGGTCAACTAGGTGATGCTGACCGCGGGGCTCGAGCAGGCGCAGACCCTCGCCACCGTCTTCGACGGCATCACCCGGCACAACCCGGAGGGGCTGTGGTTCCGCCGGTACGCGCAGGTGAACGGATTCAGGGAGGCGGTGCGCTGGCGTGACTCCGGCGAGCCGATCCCCGAGGGCGACGAGGCGCGCGTGCGGATCGCGCAGCTCGAGCGCGAGCTCGAGCAGGCGCGCCGCCGGGGCGGGTGATCGGGGCCGATCCGGCGCGTCCGGATTCCCGCTACGATCCGGTTCGGCCGCGCGCCGCGGCCCCCGAACCGCCACTGGGAGCCCGCCGATGTTCCGACCCGATCTGCTGAAGGGCCGCCGCTACCTCGTCACCGGCGGCGGCACCGGTCTCGGCCGCGCGATGACCGAGCACTTCCTGCGGCTGGGTGCCGAGGTGGCGATCTGCGGCCGGCGCAAGCTCGTGCTCGATGAGGCGGCCGGTCGGATGATGGCCGACACCGGCGGGCGCGTGACCACGTACGGCGTCGACATCCGCGACGCGCAGGCGGTCGACGCGATGGTCGACGAGCTGTTCGCCGCGGGCGGGCTCGACGGGCTGGTCAACAACGCCGCGGGCAACTTCATCAGTCCCACCGAGGCGCTCAGCCCGCGGGCCTTCGACGCGATCGCGAACATCGTGTTCCACGGCACGTTCTACGTGACGCACGCGGTGGGCCGCCGCTGGATCGCGCAGGCGAAGGCCGCGGGCGGTTGGCAGCCGCCCGCGCCGATGAAGTCGGTGATGTCGATCATCGTGACCTGGGTCGAGAACGGCGGCCCGTACGTGGTGCCGTCGGCGATGAGCAAGGCGGGCATCGCGGCGATGACCCGCTCGCTCGCGGTCGAGTGGGCCCGGTACGGGATCCGGCTCAACGCGATCGGTCCCGGCGAGATCCCGACCGAGGGGATGAGCAAGCGGCTGAACCCGGGCGAGCAGCCTGGCGAGCGCTCGCGCCGCACCAATCCGCAGAAGCGCGAGGGCTCGATGCACGAGCTGCAGAACCTCGCCACCTTCCTGATGACGCCGGGCGCGTGCGACTGGCTCACCGGAGAGCTGATCCACATGGACGGCGGCAATCACCTGGCCACGGGCGGCAACTTCTACGCGCTGCGCGAGTGGAGCGACGCGCAGTGGCTCGAGGCGCGCGAGCGCATCGAGGCCCAGAACGCAAAGGACCGCGCACTGCGGTGACGCCAGGGTTTCGGCTCGCGAAGCGGTGAGGCCGGGGTTTCGGCTCGCGAAGCGGTGAGGCCGGGGTTTCGGCTCGCGAAGCGGTGAGGCCGGGGTTTCGGCTCGCGAAGCGAGCCGCCGGCCGAACGGGCGCCGCCTGCATGCGGCGCCCTGGTGGGTGGAGGACGTGAATCCGGCGTGAGCCGGGATGAATGGCTCGCGAAGCGAGCCGCCGTCCGAACGGGTTCAGCCGCGCGGCGGCGCGCGGTCGGCGTCGCCGAGTTCCTTCTGCATCACCACCGTGTCCAGCCATCGGCCGTGCTTCCAGCCGGTGGCGCGCATCGTGCCGGCGAAGCGAAACCCGCAGCGCGCGTGCAGCGCGATCGACGCGGTATTGAAGCTGTCGCCGATCACCGCGAGCATCTGGCGGCTCCCGGCGAGCTCGCAGCGAGCGATCAGCGCCACCAGCAGCCGGCGGCCCACGCCGGTGCCGCGCGCGGTGTCGGCGACGTAGACCGAGTCCTCGACCGTGAACCGGTACGCCGGCCGCGTGCGGAACAGGTTCGCGTACGCGTAGCCGAGCACGCGTCCGTCGGCTTCGGCCACCAGGTACGCGAAGCCGGCCTGCAGCACGGCCTCGCGGCGCGCGCGCATCTCGTCCGTCGACGGCGGATCGAGCTCGAACGAGCCGGTGCCGTGCAGCACGTGGTGCGCGTAGATCGACTGGATTGCCGCGACGTCCTCGTCGCGGCTGTCGCGGATGACCGGCGTGTCCATCGCCGCGAGTCTATCGGAAGCGCAGCGGGGCGCGGCTGCGGCGCCCGCGGCGCCGGTCGTTCGGGCACACTGCGGTTCCCCGCCCACCGCACCGCCCGGACCGCCATGCAGCCACCGCTGGTCTACCGTTTCGAAGGCCTCACGCCGGTGATCCACCCCGAGGCGTTCGTGCATCCGACCGCGGTGCTGATCGGTGACGTGATCGTCGGTGCGCGCTGCTACGTCGCCGCCGGCGCGGTGATGCGCGGCGACTTCGGACGGATCGTTCTGCAGGACGGCGCGAACCTGCAGGACAACTGCGTCGTGCACTCGCTGCCCGACTTCGACTGCGTGATGGAGACCGACAGCCACATCGGCCACGGCGCGGTGATCCACGGCTGCCGGATCGGCCGGGACGCGCTGGTGGGCATGAACGCGGTGGTGATGGACCGCGCGGTGGTCGGCGAGTCCGCGATCGTCGCCGCGATGGCCTTCGTGAAGATCGGCGACCGCATCCCGCCGCGGGTGCTCGCCGCGGGCATCCCGGCGCGCGTGGTGCGCGAGCTCGACGAGGCCCGGCTGCGCGAGAAGCACGCGGGCACGCTGCTGTACCAGGAGCTCGCGGTGCGCAGCGCGCAGTCGATGGCGCAGGTGCGCGCGCTGCAGGCGGCCGAGCCCGACCGGGCGCGCAGCCGCTGGGACGAGGCCTTCGCGCGGCTCGGCCTGTGATGTTCGAGGGCTTCGGGCGGCGAGTTGTCGACGCGGGAGCGGGCGTCGGCATCGCGGTGCGCACCGGCGGCCGCGGGCCCGCGCTGCTGCTGCTTCACGGCCATCCGCAGACCGGGGCGATGTGGCACCGGGTCGCGCCCGCCCTCGCGCAGCGATTCTCGGTGGTGATCGCCGATCTGCGCGGTTACGGCGATTCGTCCAAGCCGGCGGGCGGCGGCGACCACGCCGCCTACGCCAAGCGCACGATGGCCGCGGACATGGTGGCCACGATGGGCGCGCTCGGCCACGACACGTTCGAGGTGCTCGCGCACGACCGCGGCGCGCGGGTCGCGCACCGGATGGCGGCCGACCATCCGGGCCGGGTGCGTCGGCTGGTGCTGCTGGACGTCGCGCCGACGCTCGCGATGTACGAGGGCACGACCGAGGCCTTCGCGCGCGCCTACTGGCACTGGTTCTTCCTGATCCAGCCGCCGCCGCTGCCCGAGCGTCTGATCGAGGCCGATCCCGCCGCCTACGTGCGCGACGTGATCGGCCGGCGCGACGCCGGGCTCGCGCCGTTCGCGCCCGAGGCGCTCGCCGAGTACGAGCGCTGCGCGGCGCTGCCGGGCGCCGCGCACGCGATGTGCGAGGACTACCGCGCGGCGGCCGGCATCGACCTGGTCCACGACCGCGCCGATCGCGACGCCGGCCGCCGGCTCGCGCAGCCGCTGCTCGCGCTCTGGGGCGCCCGCGGCGTGATCGAACGCTGCTTCGACCCGCTCGCCGAGTGGCGGCGCGTGGCCGACGACGTCCGCGGCGAGGCGCTGCCCTGCGGCCACTACATCGCCGAGGAGGCGCCCGAGGCGCTGCTCGCGCGGCTGGCCCGGTTCCTGCGCTGACGCCGCGCCGTGGGCGGCGCCGTCGCTCAGCGGTTGACCAGCTGCCCGTCCTCGATCGCCGCCGCCCCCGAGCCGACGAGCGCGTCCACCGCCCAGCGCGACAGTGCGTCCGGGGCCAGGCCGATGAAGCGACGGTTGGCGCGTTCGGCCAGCAGGATCGAGGCGACCAGCGCGGGCACCCGCGGCAGCGGCACGCGTTCGTGCTCGAGCAGCAGGAACTTCAGCAGCACCTTGATCGCGTGGCGCGCGTTGCGTGCCGGATCCGCAGCCAGGTGTTCCAGACGCGCACGCGCGCGGCCGAGCGCGCCGGACACGTCGGTGAACATCGGACCGTGGCCCGGGATCACCAGCCGCACCTCGAGCGTCGCGATCCGTTCGAGGATCGCTCGCTGCTCGGCGAAGCCGGACTCGGCGTCGAGTTCCGGGAAGATCACCCCGAAGCCGTGTTCCCAGAGCGCGTCGGCCGAGATCAGGATCCGTTCGGAGGCGCAGTGCAGCACCAGCGCATCCGGGTCGTGCCCGGGCGCGGCGATCGCCTCCCAGAGCAGGCCACCGAGCTCGATCGCTTCGCCGTCGCGCAGCGTGCCGTCGAAGCCGAACCGCTCGCAGCGCTGTCCGGTGTCGGCGAAGGTGAGCCGCGCGGCGTCCCAGTCGCGCACCGCCGCCGCGCTCGCGGCCGGGATCAGCGTGCGGCAGCCGTAGGCGCGCTGCAGCGTCGCGTTGCCGCCGCAGTGGTCCGAGTGCAGGTGGGTGTTGACCAGCAGGTCGAGCCGGCGGCCGCCCAGCAGATGCGCGATCACGGCCGCGCCGGTCGCCGCGTGCTTCGCGTACCCGGTGTCGACCAGCGCGGTGTGCCGGCCGTCGTCGAACAGCACGCCGTTGGACGACAGCCAGTCGCGCTCGACGAACCGCATCGTCGGCGGCAGCAGCGCGTCGCGCCCGGGCATCGCCGCGCGGTCTAGTCGCCGCCGGCCGGCGGCGCGGGGGCGGTGAGCAGGCGCACCGCGTGCTCGAACGCCGCGTCCAGCTCGGGGCTGCCGCTGTAGAACACCCGCGCCCGGCCGAATCCGGTGGACAGCATCAGCCGCGGCGACAGCGGCATGCGGACGAACCGCACCCGTTGCACGTCGCTCCAGCGTGCCTCGCGGGCCATCCACCCCGGCTGACGGATGCCCTCGGCGTCCAGCACCGTGCGGCCCCACAGCAGCCCGGGCAGCGGCCACAGCAGCGCCGCGGCGATCGCGGTCACCGCGAGCCACTGCCCCAGGTCCAGCGGCCCGGCGCCGGCGAGCGCACGTGCGCCCCACGCGAACAGGCCGACGACGATCACCACCGCGGCGATCCGCGTGAAGGGCCGGTAGGACGGCCCCTGGACCGAGGTCGCGAACGCGCGCGCGAGCACCTCGGCGCGCGGGTTCATCGGGGAACGCGGTGCACGCCGTCGGGCAGCGACTGCGCCTGGCGCATCACGGCCGACTCGAACAGCGGATCGCCGCGCAGGTAGGCCACCGCCGCGTCGGTCATGTCGAAGCCCCAGAACAGCTGGTCGTCGACCACCAGGGTGGGCACGCCGAACACGCCGGCGGCGATCGCCTCCTCGGTGGAGCGCCGCAGCGCGTCCTTCACGTCCGGGCGGGCGATCTCCTCGTCGGGCTCGTCGACGCCGAGTGCTCGGCACAGCGCGGCCCACGCGTCGGCGTCCCCGGGCAGGTGGCCGTCGACCCAGACGTAGCGGAACAGCGCGTGCACGACCTCCAGGTCGTTGCCCAGCGCGATCGACAGCCGCAGCATCGGCAGCGGATTGAACGGGTGCGCGGCCGGCAGGTTGAGCGGGATGCCGTGCCGGTGCGCGAGCCAGGTCACCTGGCGGAAGGTCTGCGCCTTCTTCGAGGGGATCTCGGCCGGCCCCTTCTGGCCGTGGTGGTTCAGCAGCGCCGCGAACAGCACCGGGTGGGGCTCGATCGCCGCGAGCCCGTCGAAGCGGCCGAGCACCGCGCTCTGCAGGTAGCTGTACGGCGAGATGTAGTCGAAGTACCAGCGTGCCGTTTTCATCGACACCTCGGCGGGGCCGTGCGGACCGGTGACGCGGCCCGCGCGCGATCGCGCGGGTCAACCCGGAGCGGCACGCCTCAGCGCGATGCGCTGCCAGACCGCGAGCCGCTCCTCGTCGGGCATCGTACCCCAGGCCGCGATCTCCTCGAGGGTACGCGCGCATCCGGCGCACAGGCCGCTCTCGTCGTCGATCCGGCACACGGCGATGCACGGCGAGGGCACCGGACGGCCGCCGCCCGCCCGCGGCGGTGTGCCCGCAAGCCCGGCGGCGCGTCGCGTCACGGCCGCGGCTCCACGCCCATGGCACCGCGAACGGCGGCGATCGCCCCGGGTCCGTCGTGCGCGGCGGGCCGCGTCCGGTCGGCGGCCGCGACCATCGCGGCGACCCGTTCGGCGATCGCCAGCGACGCGGTGAGCCCGGGCGACTCGATGCCGAACAGCTGCACCAGCCCGTCGGCGCCGTGGGCGTCCGGACCGTCGATGCGGAAGTCCGCCGCCGGCTCGCCCGGGCCGTGCAGCTTCGGGCGCACGCCGGTGTAGGCGGGTGCGAGCGCGTCGTCGGGCAGATCCGGCCAGAAGCGCCGCACCTGAGCGTCGAACGCCGGTGCGCGCGAGGCGTCGACCGCGTAGTCGAGGTCCCGCTCGGCGAGGCCCTCGGGCAGCCACTCGACGTCCGGGCCGAAGCGGCCGCGCCCGGCGAGGTCCAGCGTCAGGTGCACGCCCAGACCGCCGTCGTCCGGCAGCGGATAGACCAGGTGCGTGAACGGCGAGCGCGCGTTCAGCGAGAAGTAGTGGCCCTTCGCGAACCGTTGCCGCGGGGGCCGCGTCGCGGCCGGGCCGCGGAACGCCGCGGCGAGCGGCACCGCGCCCAGTCCGGCGCAGTTCACGAGCCAGCGGGCGTGCAGCGCGGGGCTCGGGTCCTCGCCCACGGCGACCGCCCAGCCCCGGCCGGCCGGCGCGGCCGAGGTCACCGGACTGGCGAGCGCGAGCACCGCGCCGGCGGACTGAGCGTCGCCGAGCAGCGAGGTCATCAGCGCGTGGCTGTCGACGATGCCGGAGGAGGGCGACCACAGCGCGGCCGCGCACCGCAGCGCGGGCTCGAGCGACCGTGCCTGCGCGGCGTCCAGCCAGGCGACGTCGGTCACGCCGTTGCGGTGCGCGGTGGCCTGCAGCCGGCGCAGTTCGTCGACGCGGTTCGGCTCGGTGGCGACCACGAGCTTGCCGCAGCGCCGGTGCGGCACCCCGCGCTCGGCGCACCACGCATACAGCAGCGCCTTGCCCCGGACGCACAGCTGCGCCTTCAGGCTGCCCGGCGGGTAGTACAGCCCGGCGTGGATCACCTCGCTGTTGCGCGAGGACACGCCGCTGCCGTAGGCGGTCTCGCGCTCGACGACGATGGTCTCGCGGCCGGCCCGGGCGAGCGCGCGCGCGACCGCCAGGCCGATCACGCCGGCGCCGACCACCACGCACTCGACCGTGTCGATCGCCACGTCGTCGGGCCGCGCGCCGCGCTCAGCGTGCCGCGCCGGATCGCACGGCGCGACGGCGGCGCAGGCGCACCGCGCCGATCCAGACCGCGTTGATCACCACCCACGCGAGCGCCGCGCCGCCCACCGCGAACACCAGCAGTCCGGTGAACCACGGCTTGAGCAGGTCGGAGGTGCGCTGCAGCAGCACCCCCGGGTCGAAGCCTTCGCCGAGCGAGGCGACGACCTGCGGGTTCGCGGGCTCGCCGAGCACCGCCGTGCCGGTGTAGTACGCGGCGACGTACAGCGGCGCGAGCGTGAACGGATTGGTGATCAGCGTGGCCGCGGCGGCGACCGGCAGGTTCGCGCGCAGCAGCACCGCGGCGCCGGCGGCGAGCAGGATCTGCGCGATCGGGATCACGAACCCGAAGAAGATGCCGATCGCCGCGCCGGCGGCGACCCGGCGGCGGCTCAGCTGCCACAGCCACGGGCGCTCGAGCAGCGGGCCGAGGAACGCCAGCGAGCGGTTCGATCGAACCGACTCGGGCGTGGGCATCCAGCGTTGCAGGCGCTTGCGGAGCGTCATCCGCGGATCGTACCCGACGACCGAAAACCCCTCGTGACCGCCGGCGACCGACGGACGGCCCCGGGCGCGCGGCCGTCGTTCGCCGGACGCGGGCGGGGCGGGCGACTTGCCTTATGCTCGGGCGATGTGGACCGGGGGCCGAATGGAGCAGGGCAGAGGGCGGTGCAATCGGTGGGCATTGCCGGCACCCGCGGCGGGCGGCGGGCGGGTCGCGCGGGCGTCGCCGGCCGGCGACCCCCGACACGGCGTGGCCGCCACGGGTTGCGGGTTGCGCCGAGCCGCCGGCCTCGTCGTGCTCACGGTCGCGTTCGCGGCGTGCGCGGCGCTCGGCGCGGGTGCGTCGGCCGCCTCGCCCACCGGCGAGCCGGCGTCCGCGTCCGCGCCGATCGGCGGCGAGGCGCCCGGCTTCGCCGAGCTCACGGTCCTGCCCGAGGCGCTCGCCCGGCACCCGGTATCGGTCGAGTCGCGCTTCACCGGGCGCTCCTGGCGCGACATCGAGGCCGAGACGACCGCGCTCGCGCAGCGTACCGTCGGCAGCTTCGACGGCGTGCCCACCGGCGTGTTCGACCGCCGCGTGCGCATCCACTGGCGGACGTACGCGCACCGCTCGGAGACCCGCGGCGGCATCGTGCTGGTGCCCGGGTTCACCGAGGGCCTGTCGATGTACCAGGAGCTGGTGCACGACCTGGTGCGCGACGGCTGGTCGGTCTACGTGCACGACCATCGCGGGCAGGGGTTCTCGAGCCGTCTCGTGTCGTCTATCGACGACCCGGCCAAGGGCCACGTCGACCGGTTCGACCATCTGGTCGCCGACCTCGAGACCTTCGTCGAGCAGGTCGTGCGGGCGCGCGCCGGCAATCCGCGGCCGCTGCACGCGCTCGCGCACTCGATGGGCGGCGCGGTGGTGTCGCTGCACCTGGCGCGCCGCGGGGCGGCCACGCCGTTCACGCGCGCCGCGCTGGTCACGCCGATGCACGAGCCGCGGGTCGCCGAGCCGGGCACCGCCGAGCGGCTGCGCCGCTGGTGCGACGAGTGGACCGTGAAGCTGCCGTTCCAGCTGCCCTGGCTGTCGACGCGTCGCGTCCAGGGCGAGGGGTTCGACGCCGAGCACGCCGCGTGGGCCGCGAAGGCCGATCCGGACGGCGACGACATCACGCACAGTGCCGAGCGGCTGAAGCGGCGCTGGGACGACCGGCTCGCCCGGTGCGAGGGCGAGCACTGCGGGCACGTCGACGCCCGGGTCGCGGGCCCGACGCTGCGCTGGGTCGCGCAGGCGTGCGCGGCGTCGCACGAGGCGCGCGGCCCCGGCGCGTCGCGGATCGCGGTGCCCGTGATCCTGCTGCAGGGCGGGCGCGACACCGTGGTGGAGCCGTACGCGCAGCAGACCTTCTGCGCGAACGTCAACGCGCCCGGCGGCGCCGGCGGCTCGTGTGTCGGCCTGCGTCTGCCGCTGGCGCGGCACGGGGTGCTGGTCGAGGCCGACCGGTTCCGCACGCCCGCGCTCGCCCGGATCCTCGACTTTCTGCTGACCGGCCGCTGACCGGCTGCTGACCGGCCGCTGACCGGCCGCTGACCGGCCGAGCCGGCGGCCGGCCGGCCGCGGTCAGTCCGGGTCGTTCGGCGACGCCCGCTGCGCGTCGCCCACGTGCAGTCGGACGGCCATCTCGAACGCGGCCTCGGTGAACCGCAGCACGTGGGCGAACTCGGCGTCGCTGAGCTTGCGCGCCGCGTCGCTCGCACGGTACAGGTTCGCCAGTTCGCGCTCGCGGCCGGCCTGCACCACCAGCCGGCCGACGCCCGCATCGTCGAGCGCCTGCCACAGGTCCGGCCGGTACGAGCGCAGCAGCCGCATCGCGAAGGTGACCGGGTCGTTGCGCCCGAGCACCGCCGCCAGCCGCAGGATCACCTCGAAGGGCAGCGCGATCCGGCCCCGCTCGGCCTGCTCGAGCAGGTCGGGATCGGACAGGTCGATCGCGGCACCCAGTTCCTTCGTGGTCACGCCCGCGGCGGTGCGCGCGCGCCGCAGCGCCTCGCCCGCGCGGGCGATCGCCTGCTGCGCGCCCGGGTCGCTGATCCGCGAGCGCGCGAGCGCGAGCGACAGGTCGGTGGCGCTGCCGGCGACGCCGAGCACGGTCCCGGTCAGCGCGCGCAGCTCGCGCGCGATCCGCGACACCGACGACAGCGGCGGGGCGGGCGCCGGCTCGACGCGCGCGCGGCCGCCGCCTGCGCGCGTGTCCGGTGACGCGGCGCGCGCGGTCCTCGCGGGGGTCTTCGCGGGGGGCTTCGCGGCGCGCTTCGCGGGGGGCTTCGCGGGGGGCTTCGCGGGGGGCATCGGGGTCGGGGAGGCGCGGGCGGTGCGCGGACCGTCCCCGCGCGAGTCTGCCACGGGCCGCCGCGGCGCGGTCATGCCGTCTGGCGGGCGGCGAGCGCGTTGCCGGCGCGCGCATCGGCCCGCCGTCCGAGCTGCGCCGCGATCCATTGGCCGATCGCGACCACCTTGGGCAGGCTGACGCCGGTCGCGATGCCCAGGCCCTCGAGCAGGTACAGCAGGTCCTCGGTCGCGACGTTGCCGGTCGCGCCCTTCGCGTACGGACAGCCGCCCAGGCCGGCCACCGAACCCTGGAAGGTCGAGATCCCCAGCTGCAGGCCCGCGACCACGTTGGCCACCGCCATCCCGTAGGTGTCGTGGAAGTGCCCCGACAGCCGGCCGGCCGGCACGATCCGCAGCGCCGCCTCGAACACCGCCTGCGTGCTGCGCGGCGTGCCGGTGCCGATCGTGTCGGCGACGTCGATCATGTCGCAGCCCAGGTCGGCGAAGCGCTGCACGACCTCGGCGACGCGCGCCGGCGCGATCGGCCCCTCGTACGGGCAGCCGAGCGAGCAGGACACGCTCGCGCGCAGCCGCATCCGGTGGTCCTTCGCGGCGCGCGCGACCGGCTCGAAGCGTTCGATCGACTCGGCGATCGAGCAGTTGATGTTGCGCTGCGAGAAGGTCTCGGAGGCCGCGCCGAAGATGACCACCTCGTCGGCGCGTGCCGCGAGCGCGCCCTCGAAGCCCTTCAGGTTCGGCGTGAGCACCGAGTAGCGGGTGCCCGCACCGCGGCGGATGCGCGCCATCACCTCGGCGGTGTCCGCCATCCGGGGCACCCACTTCGGCGAGACGAACGAGCCGACCTCGATCTGCGGGAAGCCCGCGTCGGTCAGCCGGTCGACCAGCTCGATGCGCGCGTCGGTCGACAGCGGCGCGGTCTCGTTCTGCAGGCCGTCGCGCGGCCCGACCTCGATCAGCGCGACGCGCCGGGGCAGGGTGGGGTTCATCGGCGGGATCCTCCTAGTAGCCTCGCTGCCGGTCGACGAGGCCGGCCGCGGACTCGCCGCGCTCGAGGGCGCGCACGCCCGCGGCGACCTGCCCGGCCGACTCGCCGACCTGCGTGGGTGCGGATGCGTGCGGCGTCAGCCGCACCTTCGGATGTCGCCAGAACGGATGCGATGCCGGCAGCGGCTCGTCGCGGAACACGTCGAGCACCGCGCCGTCGAGCCGGCCGGCGTCCAGCGCGGCGAGCAGGTCGGCGTCGACCAGCAGCCCGCCGCGGGCGACGTTGATCAGCCATGCGCCGGGCCGCAGCCGCGCGAGTGCGTCTGCATCGATCAGGTCGGTGGTCGCCGGGGTCAGCGGCGCGAGCAGCACCAGCACGCGGGTGGCCGCGAGGAACGCGGGCCAGCCGGCCTCGCCCGCGTGCACGATCACGCCGTCGACCGCGCGCGGCGAACGCACGTGCCCGTGCACGGTGAAGCCGGCCTGCACGAGCCCGCGCGCGACCCGGGTGCCGAGCACGCCCAGGCCGAGGATGCCGACCGGCAGCGCCGCGCGCGGGATCGGCTCGAGCGGTGCCCAGCTCGTGCGGCGCTGCGCGCTGCGGTACGCGTCGTGCCGTCCGGCGATGTCCAGCAGCGCGTGCAGGCAGTAGTCGGCCATCAGCGCGCCCATGCCGGCGTCCACCAGCCGGTGCACTGGCAGCGAGGCCGGCAGCCCTGCGTGAAGGAGCAGGTGATCGACGCCGGCACCGGTCGAGAAGATCGCGCGCAGCCCCGGCTGGCGCCCGAAGAGGTCGAGCGGAGGTGCCCAGCAGACCGCGTAGTCCGCCCACCCGTCGGGGGCGGCGCGGCCGGCGGCGTCCGGGGTGCCCGCGGCCTGCGCGAGCTGCGCGTCGGGCAGCTGCCGTGCGAGCTCGCGCTGCCAGGCGAGCCCGGCCCCGGGTTCGGCGTGGGCGATCAGGATCCGCATCGGGCCGATCATAGGGGATCGCCGGGCACCCACGCCGTGGCGTCGCAGGCTGCGGGACGCGCCCGGCCGTCGGCTGGGCTGCCGCACCTCGATCGCGGCCGCGTCGAGCGGGTCGCCGAAGACCCGCCCGGCCCGCTGCCGGTGCGCCCGCTCAGCGCGGTGCGAATGCCACGAGCGCCGCGCCCTCGGCGACCTGATCGCCGACCGCGTACGGCAGCCGCTCGACCACGCCGTCGGCCGGTGCGGCGATCGTGTGCTCCATCTTCATCGCCTCCATCACGAGCAGCGGCTGGCCCTTGCGGACCTCGGCGCCCGGCTGCACGAGCAGCGCGATCACCTTGCCCGGCATCGGCGCGGCGAGCCCGCCGCTCTCCTGCGCGTCGTCGCCCGCGTGGGCGAGCGGCGGCGCGTAGCCGAGCCGCCAATGACGCCCGGCGGTGAACAGGTGCAGCGTCTCGCCGTGGAACACCGCCTGCGCGTCCATCCGTCGCGTGCCGAGCAGCCCGACCAGCCGACCCGCCTCGAGCCGGAGCGCGGCGATGCAGGTGCTCTCGCCGCCCGCCCGCACCGTGTACCCGCCGCCGCCGTAGCCCACCTCGACCGCGAGCGGCAGGTCGCCGTGCGTGAACGACAGCGTGCGAACGTGCGGCGCGCCGAGACGGAAGCCGTCGGCGACCGCCCACGGGTCGGATGCGAGCGCATCGTTGCGGGGCTCGCCGCACAGCACCGCGGCGGCCGCGGTGGCGAGCACCTCCAGGTCCGGCGGGGCGTCCGGCGGGGCGAGCGCCCGCGCCTCGCGTTCGATCAGCGCGGTGTCCAGGTCGGCGTCGACGAAGGCGCGACAGCGCATCAGCCGGCCCAGGAAGGCGACGTTGGTCGAGGGCCCCACCACCTCGAAGCGCGCGAGCGATTCGCGCATCCGAGCGATCGCCTGCGCACGATCCGCGCCCCAGACGATCAGCTTGGCGATCATCGGGTCGTAGTGCGGCGTGATCAGGTCGCCCTCGGCGACGCCGCTGTCGATGCGCACCGCCGCGGGATCGTCGCCCGGAGCGGCACCGGTCTCGAAGCGCACCGCCGCGGGCGTGCGCAGGTGGACCAGCGCGCCGGTGGAGGGCAGGAAGCCGCGCTCGGGGTTCTCGGCGTAGACGCGCGCCTCGATCGCGTGGCCGTGGATGCGCAGCTGCGCCTGCGTGCGCGGCAGCGGCTCGCCGGCCGCGACCCGCAGCTGCCACTCGACCAGATCCAGGCCGGTGATCATCTCGGTGACCGGATGCTCGACCTGCAGCCGCGTGTTCATCTCCATGAAGAAGAACTCGCCCGAGGCGTCGGCGATGAACTCGACCGTGCCCGCACCGACGTAGCCGACCGCGCGCGCCGCCGCCACCGCGGCCTCGCCCATCGCGCGGCGGCGGGCGTCGGTCATGCCGGGCGCGGGCGCCTCCTCGAGCACCTTCTGGTGGCGGCGCTGCACCGAGCAGTCTCGTTCGAACAGCGAGACCGCGCCGCCGTGCGCGTCGCAGAACACCTGGATCTCCACGTGCCGGGGCCGGGTGACGTACCGCTCGACCAGCACCGCGTCGTTGCCGAAGGCCGAGGCGGCCTCGCGCTGGCACGACCGGAGCATCGCGTCGAACTCGCCCGGGCCGCGCACGATGCGCATGCCCTTGCCGCCGCCGCCCGCACTCGCCTTGATCAGCACCGGGTATCCGATGCGATCGGCCTCGGCTGCGAGCAGGCCGGGGTCCTGGTCGGCGCCGTGATAGCCGGGGACCAGCGGCACGCCGGCCTGGGCCATCAGGCGCTTGGACTCGGACTTCAGGCCCATCGCCCGGATCGCCGACGGCGGGGGCCCGACGAAGGCGAGGCCCGCGTCCGCGCAGGCCCGCGCGAAGCCCTCGTTCTCGGACAGGAACCCGTAGCCCGGGTGGATCGCCTGCGCGCCGCAGCGGTGCGCGGCCTCGATGATCGCGACGCCGCGCAGGTAGGATTCGCGCGCCGGCGCGGGGCCGATGCGGATCGCGTGGTCGCACGCGCGCACGTGCCGGGCGTGCGCGTCCGCATCCGAGTAGACCGCGACCGTGCGCAGCCCCATCCGGCGGGCGGTGGCGGCGACGCGGCAGGCGATCTCGCCACGGTTGGCGATCAGCAGGGTGTCGAACATGGCGGCGCAACGTCCTGGGAAGGCCGACGCCCGGCGCGGAGTGCTCTGGCGCACGACGGATCGGCCGATGGGATGTACGCAGGCTACCAGCGGCCAACCGCCCGGGCAATTCGGCCTCGCGGCCGAGGCCGTCCGGCCGAGCGCGGCCGGCCCGGCCCACCGTGCGCACCGCGCAGCGGGCGAATACCCGAGCGTGGCCGTTTGTCTTATTGACAGGACAAGCAGACCGCCCATACCGTGCGCGCCCATGGTCCGCGACCTGCCTCTGCCCAAGTACCACCAGGTCTACCTGCTGCTCAGGCAGCGGCTGGCCGAGGGCGCGTGGGCCGACGGGCTGCCGGCCGAGCCTCGGCTCGCCGCGGAGTTCGGGGTCGCGCGCGTGACCGTGCGTCGCGCGCTCGAGGCGCTTGCGGCCGAGGGGCTGATCGAGCGCACGCCCGGGCGCGGCACGGTGCCGGTGCGCGAACGCGCCCGAGCCCAGGACGAGCCGGTGCGTGCGCCGCTCGAGGGGCTGCTGGAGAACATCGTCACGATGGGCCTGCGCACCTCGGTGCGCGTGGTCGAGTGCGAGCGCGGCCCGGCGCCCGAGCCGGTGGCGCGCGCGCTCGGGCTCGCCCCCGAGGCACCGGTGCAGAAGGCGGTGCGGGTGCGCGCCACCCGCGAGGGTCCGCTGTCGCACATCACCACCTGGGTGCCCGCCGGGCTCGCGGCGGGGTTCGGTCGGCGCGAACTCGCGCGCAAGCCGATCCTCGTGCTGCTCGAGGAGGCGGGCGTGCGCATCGGCGGCGCGACGCAGACGGTGAGCGCACGGCTCGCCGACGCGACCGTCGCTGCGCTGCTCGAGGTGGCGGTGGGATCGGCGCTGCTGTCGGTGTCGCGGAGGGTGAGCGACGACCGCGGCCGGCCTGTGCAATGGCTGCAGGGACTGTACCGGCCCGACCGGTACCGCTACGAGATGGAACTGTCGCGCGTCGGTCGACTCGACGCGCGGGTCTGGGTCAGCAGGGAGTCGCCGTCGCCGGCCCGCTGAGCGGGCGGCACGATCACGCCGGCACGTCCGGCCGAACACGAGGAGCACGTCCGATGAGCACGCGTCGCAGTTTCCTGAAGGTCTCGGCCGCCACCGGTACGGCGGCGGCGTTCCCCCACGTCGGCGGGGCGCAGCCCCGGCCGGTCCGGGTGGGCGTGCTGCATCCGGTCACCGGGGCGCTCGCCTACTCGGGCCAGCAGTGCCGCGAGGGCGCGCTGATGGCGATCGAGGACGTCAACCGCGCCGGTGGCATCAAGTCGCTGGGCGGCGCGAAGCTCGAGGCGCTGCTCGGCGACGCGCAGTCCGCGCCGCAGGCCGGCGCGGCCGAGATCGAGAAGATGAACGAGGCGGGGGTGTCGGCGGTGGTCGGCGCGTTCGCGTCCGCGATCTGTCTGGCCACCACGCAGACCGCCGCGAAGTACAACCTGCCGCACGTGGTCGACGTGGGCGTGGCCGACCAGATCGTCGAACGCGGCCTGAAGAACACCTTCCGCTTCGGCCCGGGCTACCGCACCTGCGCGCAGGTGGCCGTGGCCAACCTGCACGTGCTCAACACCGCGGCCGGCAAGCCGGCCAAGTCGGTGATGATCATCCACGAGGAGTCGCTGTTCGGCACCGGCACGGCCAACCTGCTGTCGCGCGAGCTGCCGGGCTACGGCTACGACGTGAAGGAGGTGGTCAAGCACGCGAACCCGACGCGCGACTTCAACAACATCGTGCTGCGGATGAAGGCGGTGAACCCGGACATCGTGATCCCGGCCAACTACTACAACGAGTACGCGCTGCTGGTGCGCACGATGCAGCAGCAGAAGGTGCAGCCCAAGGCGATCTACTCGGTGCTCGGGGGCGCGGCGTCGAGCTACAAGTTCCTGAAGGAGTTCCCCGAGGCCTCCAACGGCATCATCGACTGCAACCACTGGTTCAACCCGCGCGACCGCCGCAGCGCCGAGCTGAGGAAGCGCGTCGAGGCCAAGGGCCTGTTCTTCAGCTACGAGGTCTTCATGACCTACACCGCGATGCGCCTGCTGGCCGATGCGATCGAGCGCGCGAAGTCGACCGACCGGGCGGCGATCACGGACGCGCTCGCCAAGAGCGCGTTCTCCGACCACATCATGCCGTACGGTCCGACCCGGTTCGTCGATGGCCAGAACCAGGGCGCGCAGCCACTGATGACGCAGGTGATCAAGGGCGACATCCGCGTCATCATCCCGCGCGACTACCGCGAGGCCGAGCCGGTGTTTCCGCTCAGGGCCTGACCCGGCGCGCCGTGCTGTCGTTCGACGTCCTGTTCCCGTCGGTGCTCAACGGGCTCACGACCGGCGCGGTCTACGCGCTGGTCGCGCTCGGGCTCACGCTGATCTACGGCGTGCTGCACATCGTGAACTTCGCGCACGGTGCGTCGCTGATGGTCGCGCTGTACGCGGTGTACCTGCTCAAGACCCGCGCCGGCATCGACCCCTACGCGGCGCTGCCGCTGGTCGTCGCCGGCATGTTCGCGTTCGGCTACGCGCTGCAGCGGGTCGTGATCAACCGGGCGAGCCACGGCAAGGACGAGAACATCCTGCTGGTGACGCTGGGCGTGGCGATCGTGCTGGAGAACCTCGCGCTGATGATGTTCAAGTCGGACACGCGCACGATCGACACCGCGGTGACGCTCGCCACCGTGCCGATCGGCCCGGCGATGCTGGCGTTGCCCAAGGCGATCGCGTTCGCCGGCGCGCTCGCCTGCTGCGCGGTGCTGCTGTGGATCGTCGGGCGCACCGACCTGGGCCGCGCGATCCGAGCGGTCGCGAAGGAGAAGCAGGGCGCCCGGCTGATGGGCATCGACGTCGAGCACGTCTACGCGATGAGCTTCGGCATCGGGCTCGCGTGCCTCGGCGCCGCCGCGTGCTTCCTGCTGCCCGCCTACTACGTGAACCCGCAGGTGGGCGGCGGCTTCGTGCTGGTGGCGTTCACGATCGTCGTGCTGGGCGGCATGGGCAGCTTCGCGGGCGCGCTGCTCGGCGGGCTGCTGATCGGCGTGGTCGAGTCGATCGGCGGGCTGTTCCTGGGCGAATCGCTCGGGCAGATCGGCATCTTCGCGATCTTCATCGCGGTGCTGCTGCTGCGCCCGCAGGGCCTGTTCGGGTCGAGGGTGTAGTGCGCGACGCCGTGGGCATCGCCGCGTTCGCGGCCGCGATCGTCGCGCTGACCGCGTGGCTCGAGTCGGGCGTGTGGCTCACCTTCCTGATGATGACGCTGTACGGGGCGCTGCTCGCCCAGTCGTGGAACCTGCTGGGCGGCTTCGGCGGGCAGTTCTCGTTCGGCCACGCGCTGTTCTTCGGCACCGGCGCGTACGTGCAGGCGATCGCGCAGGTGGGGCACGGCGCGAACCCCTGGCTCGCGCTGCCGCTGGCGGTGCTCGCCGCGGCCGCGGTGGGCGCGTTCGTCGGCGCGCTGAGTTTTCGCTACGGCCTCAAGGGCTCGTACTTCGCGCTGGTGACGCTCGCCTTCGCCGAGGTGTTCCGCATCCTCGCGCTGTCGGTCGGGTTCACCGGCGGCGGCGTCGGGCTGATGGTGCCGCTGCGCGAGGGCGCGGCCAACATGCAGTTCGGCTCGCGCAAGGGCTACGTGCTGCTGGTGCTCGGCTTCGTCGTGGCCGCGCTGGCGGTGACCGCGTGGCTGCGGCGCTCGCGTTTCGGCGCCCGGCTGCAGGCGGTCCGCGACAACGAGGACGCGGCGCGCGCGGTCGGGGTCGACCCGTTCGCGACCAAGCTCGGCGCAATCGTGCTGTCGGGCGGATTCATGGGCGCGGCGGGCGCGTTCTACGTCCAGGTGTTCCAGTACGTCGACCCGGCGATCGCGTTCGGACCGCACACGTCGGTCGAGGCGCTGGTGGCGGCGATCGTCGGGGGCATGGGTACGCTGTGGGGGCCGCTGCTCGGCGCGTTCGCGCTGCACGCGCTCGCCGACCTCACGCGCAACCTGTTCGGCCAGCTGCCCGGGCTGAACATGGTGATCTACGGCACCGTGCTGGTATTGATCGTGATGTTCGTGCCGCGCGGCCTGGCGGGCGGGGGTGCGTCGGTACGCGATGCGTGGCGCAGCGCCCGCCGCTCCGCAGGACACCGCGATGGCTGAGGCGCTGCTCGCGCTGTCGGGCGTGTCGAAGGCCTTCGGCGGGCTGAAGGCGGTGCAGGACGTGTCGCTCGCGGTGCCGGAGGGCTCGCTCACCGGGCTGATCGGGCCCAACGGCGCGGGCAAGACCACGCTGTTCGCGCTGATGTCCGGGTTCCTGAGGCCGGACGCCGGCACGGTGCGCTTCGGCGGGCGCGACGTGACCGGGCTCGCGCCGCACCTGGCGGCGCGTGCGGGCATGACCCGCACCTTCCAGATCGTGCAGCCGTTCGCCGCGCAGACCGTGCGCGAGAACGTTGCGGTCGGCGCGCACCTGCACGAGCGGCGGCGCACTGCGGCGCTCGCGGCGGCCGAGTCGGTGTGCGCGCGCGTCGGGCTCGCGGCGCAGCTCGACAAACCCGCCGCCGACCTGACCGTGGCCGGACGCAAACGCCTGGAGCTCGCGCGTGCGCTCGCCACGCGGCCGCGCCTGCTGCTGCTCGACGAGGTGCTCGCGGGCCTCAACCCGCAGGAGATCGCCGAGATGCTGCCGGTGGTGCGCGGCATCGCCGCCGACGGGGTCACCGTGCTGATGATCGAGCACGTGATGCAGGCCGTGATGAACCTCGCCGCGCACGTCTGGGTGCTCGCCCAGGGCCGGCTGATCGCCGAGGGCACGCCCGCCGAGGTGACGTCGGATGCGCGGGTGGTCGAGGCCTACCTCGGCCACGGTACCGCGGCGCGGCTGCTCGCGCGCGCAGGGGCTGCGCCCGCGGGGCAGGGGGCCGCGTGAGCTCGGCGCCGGCGGCGTCCGGGCACGCGCCCGCCGGCGCGGTGAGCGACGCGCTGCTCGAGGTGCGGGCGCTGCGCGGCGGCTACGGCCGCACCGAGGTGCTGCGCGGCGTGGACCTCGAGGTGCGCGCGGGCGAGATCGTCGCGCTGCTGGGCAGCAACGGCGCCGGCAAGTCGACGCTCAACAACACGCTCAGCGCACTGGTGCCCGCGTGGTCGGGCACGATTCGATTCGACGGCCGCGACCTCACCCGGGCGCGTGCGCGCCAGGTGGTCGAGGCCGGCCTCGTTCAGGTGCCCGAGGGCCGCCGCGTGTTTCCCAACCTGGACGTTCGCGAGAACCTCGAGCTCGGCTCGTACGCGCGCGGCCGCGCGCGGCGCGCCGACAACCTCGCGCGCGTGCTCGACACCTTTCCGCGGCTGCGCGAGCGGCTGCGCCAGAAGGCGGGCACGATGAGCGGCGGGGAGCAGCAGATGCTCGCGATCGGTCGCGGGCTGATGGCCGAACCCCGGCTGCTGATCCTCGACGAACCCTCGCTCGGGCTGTCGCCGCTGCTGGTCGAAGAGCTGTTCGCGCTGATCGCGCGGCTGCACCGCGACGGGCTCGCGATGCTGCTGGTCGAACAGAACGTCGCTCAGTCGCTCGAGATCGCGCAGCGCGCCTACGTGCTCGAGAACGGCGCGGTGCGCTTCGCCGGCGAGCCCGCCGGGCTGCTGGCGAGCGACACGCTGCGCCGCGCGTACCTGGGCCTGTGACGATGGGATCCACGCTCGCCGAGAAGCTGGTCGCCCGGGCCGCAGGCCTCGCGTCGGTGCGCGCCGGCGAGTACCTGACCTGCGAGGTCGACCTCGCGATGTTCCACGACTCGAGCGGGCCGCGCCGCCTGCAGCCGATGCTCGAGCGGCTGGGCGCGCGCATCCGCCATCCCGAGCGGGTGGTGCTGGTCATCGATCACTACGTGCCCGAGCGCGACGAGGAGTCGCGGCGGATCGTGCGCATCGCGCGCGAGTTCGGCGCCGGCGCCGGGCTGCGCGCGGTGCACGACGCCGAGGGCATCTGCCACGTCGTGCTGCCGCGCAAGGGGCACCTGCGGCCCGGGATGTTCGCGGTCGGCGGCGACTCGCACTCGCCCACGGGCGGCGCGTTCGGCGCGTACATGTTCGGCATCGGCGCCACCGAGATGCTCGGCGTGATGGTCACCGGCCGCATCTGGCTGCAGGTGCCGCAAACGATGCGCGTGCGCTTCGACGGCGCCCCCGGCGACGGCGTGACCGCGAAGGACCTGATGCTGTTCCTGATCGGCCGCTTCGGCATGAACGGCGGCGCGTACCGCGCGCTCGAGTACGCGGGCGCGGCGGTGTCCGCGATGGAGATGGAGGAGCGGATGACGCTCGCGAACCTGACCGCGGAGCTCGGCGGCCAGGTGGGCCTGGTGGCGCCCGACGCGACGACGGTCGCGTGGCTGGCGCAGCACGGCGTGACCGGCGTCGACCCGGCGCCCTGGCGCACCGACGACGACGCGACGATCGACGCGGACCACGCGTTCGATGCGGCCGCGATCGGCCCGCAGGTCGCCGCGCCGCACAGCCCTGCGAACGCGCGCCCGGTGGCCGAGGCGGCTGGCACGCCGGTGCAGGTCGCCTACGTCGGTGCGTGCACCGGCGCCAAGCGGGTGGACCTTCGCGCGGCCGCGCGCGTGCTGCGCGGCCGGCGGGTGGCTCCGGGCGTGCAGCTGATGGTCGCCCCGGCGAGCCTGGACGACCTGCGGCTCGCCGAGCAGGAGGGCTCGATGCGGGCGCTGCGCGAGGCGGGCGCCGAGGTGCTGCCGATCGGCTGCGGCGCATGCGCCGGCTACGGCGGCGGCATCCCGCCCGGCGCCACCGTGATCTCGAGCACCGCGCGCAACTTCCGCGGCCGCATGGGCCCGGAGGATGCGCCGGTGTGGCTCGGCTCGCCGTACACCGTGGCTGCGGCCGCGCTGCGCGGCGCGATCTGCGACCCGCGCGAGGTGCTCGCGTGAACGCACCGCTCGAACCGCGCGTAACCGCGGGGCCGCACCGTGCGTGGCGGCTGCCCGCCGACGTCGACACCGACCAGCTCGCGCCCGGCCCGCTGATGAAGCTCCCGGTGGCGCAGATCGCGCCGCATTGCCTGCGCGCGGTGCGCCCGGACTTCGCCGCCGGCGTGCGGCGTGGCGACCTGATCGTCGCCGGTCCGGGCTTCGGCATCGGCTCGTCGCGCGAGCAGGCGGCGGGCGTGCTGGTCGAGCTCGGCGTGGCCGCGGTGATCGCGCCGTCGTTCGGCGGGCTGTTCCAGCGCAACGCGTTCAACCTCGGGCTGCTGCTGCTCACCTGCGCGCGCGCCGGCGAGATCGCCGATGGCGAGCACGTGGGCTTCGACGCCGCGGCCGGCACGGTCACCACCGCGGCCGGCCGCGTGCTGCCGTGCGAGCCGATCCCGGAGTTCCTGCTGCGGATGGTCGAGGCGGGCGGCCTGCTGCCGCTGCTCGAGCGGCGCATCGCCGCGGGCACGATCGATGGCTGAGCGCGCGACCCCCGCGATCGACCCGGTGACGCTCGCGGTGCTGCAGGGGCGCCTGGAGCAGATCGCCGACGAGATGGACGCGACGCTGTACCGCAGCGCGTTCAACCCGATCATCGCCGAGGCGCACGACGCGTGCCACGGCCTGTACGACGCGGCCACCGGCGACACGCTGGTGCAGGGCACGACCGGCCTGCCGGTGTTCGTCGGCGCGATGGCCTTCGCCGTGCGCGCGGCGATCGCCGCGGCGGGCGCGCGCGACGGCCTGCGCGACGGCGACGTGTGGCTGTTCAACGACCCGTACGAGGGCGGCACCCACGCGAACGACTTCAAGCTCGTGCGCCCGCTCTTCCACCGTGGCCGCCTGGTCTGCCACCTCGCGTCGGCCGCGCACTGGCACGACGTGGGCGGCGCGGTGCCGGGCAACTACAACCCCGCGGCCACCGAGTGCTGGCAGGAGGCGGTGCAGGTGCCGCCCGTGCGCATCGTGCGCGACGGGGCGCTGCAGGACGACGTGCTCGCGATCCTGATGGCGAACACGCGGCTGCCCGACAGCCTGCGCGGCGACCTCGCGGGCCAGCTCGCCGCGCTCGAGCTCGGTGCCCGGCGCACCGCGGAGCTGCTCGACGAGCATGGCGCCGACGTCGTGCTCGGCGCGCTCGCCGCGCTGCGTGCGCGCGCGGCCACGCTGATGCGCGAGCACGTCGCGGCGCTGCCCGACGGCCGCTGGCGCTTCGACGACGTGCTCGACAACGACGGCATCACCGACGTGCCGCTGGCGATCGCGCTCGACCTGCAGGTGGCCGGCGACCGCCTGACACTCGACTTCTCGCGCTCGGCGCCGGCCTGCGCGGGGCCGGTCAACATCTCGCGGGCGACCGCGGTCGCCGCGTGCTACGTGGCGCTCAAGCACCTGTTCCCGGACGTGCCCGCGAACGCGGGCGTGCTCGACGCGGTGGAGATCGTGATCCCCGAGGGGCGGGTGATCTCGGCGCAGCGGCCGCGCCCGGTGGGCGGCTACACCGAGACCATCCTGCGGATGATCGACGTGGTGTTCGGCGCGGCCGCGCAGGCCGACCCGGGCCGCGCGGTCGCGCACGCGTACGGCACGATCAACGCGCTGTCGGTCGCCGGCCTGCGCACCGACCCGGAGCGGCGCGGCCAGCGCTGGGTGATGTTCAGCTTCTTCGGCGGCGGCCACGGCGCGCACGCCGACGGCGACGGGCTCAACCACGGCAACGCGCCGATCTCGATGGCGACCATCCCGCCGCTCGAGATCCTCGAGGCGGCCTACCCGGTGTGCTTCACGCGCTGGGCGCTGCGCGACGGCTCGGGCGGCGACGGCACGCACCGTGGCGGGCTGGGGGCGGTCTACGAGATCGAGCTGCTCGAGCGGGAGGCGCAGGCGTTCCTGTTCGGCGAGCGCGCGCGCTCGGCGCCCAAGGGCGTGGCCGGCGGCGGCGAGGCCGCGCCCAACCGGTTCGGCTGGCACCACGAGGGCCGCTGGCACGAGCCGCCGATGGGCTCGAAGATGCTCGGCATCCGTCTCGAGCGCGGCGACCGGCTGCGGCTGTGCACGCCCGGCGGCGGCGGCTGGGGGCCTCCCGCGGCGCGCGATGCGGGCGCGCGGGCCGCGGACGACGCGCTCGGCTACGTCGCGCCCCGGGACGCGGCCGATGCGGACGGAGGTCCGCGGTGAGCGAGGCCGGCGCGCGCACCGTCGTCGGCGTCGACGTCGGCGGCACCTTCACCGACCTGTTCGTGCTCGACGAGTCGGGCGGCGGCGTGCAGGTCGTCAAGGTGCCGTCCACGCGCGGCGACGAGGCGCGGGGTTTCGTCGAGGGCGTGCGGCGCACCGGCGTCGAGCCGGCGCGCATCGCGACGATCGTGCACGGCACGACGGTGGCGACCAACGCGCTGCTCGAGCGCACGGTTGCGCGCACCGGCCTGATCACCACGCGCGGCTTCCGCGACGTGCTCGAGATGCGCCGGCGCGACCGGCCCCGCACCTGGGGCCTGCGCGGCGAATACCGGCCGGTGGTGCCGCGCGACCTGCGGCTCGAGGTGGACGAGCGCGTGCTCGCCGACGGCACGGTGCGCACGCCGCTCGATCTCGAGCAGGTGCGCGCCGCCGCGCGGGCGCTGCTGGCCGCCGGCTGCGACGCGGTCTGCGTGTTCTTCGTGAACGCGTACGCGAACCCGGCCCACGAGCGCGCCGCGCTCGACGCGGTGCGCGAGGTCTGGCCGAACCCGTTCGTGACCGCGGCGGCCGAGCTGCTGCCCGAGATCCGCGAGTTCGAGCGCTGCTCGACGGCCGTGCTGAACACCGCGCTGCAGCCGGTGGTGGGCCGTTACCTGCGCCGGCTCGACGGCGACCTGCGCAGCCGCGGCTTCGCCGGCGAGCTGCTGGTCGTGCAGAGCAGCGGCGGCGTGATGTCGCTGGACACCGCGTGCGAGCGGCCGGTGCGCACCGCGCTGTCGGGGCCGGCGGCGGGCGTGATCGCCTGCGCGGCGATCGCGCGCGCCGCGGGTTTTCCCGACGTGATCACCGGCGACATGGGCGGCACCTCGTTCGACGTGTCGCTGGTCTCCGGCGGCGAGGCCGCGCTCGCCGAGCAGGCGTCGATCGAGTTCGGCCTGGTCGTGCGCGCGCCGATGGTCCGCATCGAGACGATCGGCGCGGGCGGCGGCTCGATCGCGCGCGTCGATGCGGGCGGCCTGCTGCAGGTCGGGCCCGAGTCCGCCGGCAGCGTGCCGGGCCCGGCGTGCTACGGCGGCGGCAACGACCGGCCCACGGTCACCGACGCGAACGTGCTGCTCGGCCGCATCGCCGCCGAGCGGCCGCTGGGCGGCGGGCTGCTCGGCACGCTCGACGCAGATCGCGCGCGCGACGCGATCGCGCGCCACGTCGCGGGGCCGCTGGGGCTGGACGTGCTGGCGGCGGCCGAGGCGATCCTGAAGGTCGCCGACGCGCGCATGGCGGGGGCGGTGCGCGTCGCCTCGATCGAGCGCGGCCACGACCCGCGGCGCTTCGCGTACATGCCCTTCGGCGGCGGGGGTGCGCTGCACGTGTGCGCGATGATGCGGGCGATCGGCGTCGCGCGCGGCCTGGTGCCGCGCTACCCCGGCGTGACCTCGGCGCTCGGCTGCGTGATCGCCGACCTGCGGCACGACGACGTGCGCACCGTGTCGCGGGCGCTCGCCGACACCGACTTCGGCGCGCTGCGCGCCGAGCTCGACGCGATGGCCGCGCGCGCGCAGGCGCGGCTCGAGGCCGCCGGCGTCGCGCTCGCCGGCGTGCGCGAGGCGATCGAGCTCGACATGCTGTACACCGGCCAGACCCACACGGTGCGCGTGCCGCTCGCGCGCGACGCGTTCGACGCGGACGGCGCGGCGCGCGCGTTCGCCCACGCATACCGCGCCGCGTTCGGGCGCACGCTCGAGGGCATCGCGCCGCGCGTGGTGAACCTGCGCTACGCGCGGATCGGCGTGCGGCCGCACTTCGACCTGTCGGTGCTCGCGCCGCGCGGCACCGCGATGCCCGGGCCGCTGGGCGTGCAGCGCGTGCACCACGCGGGCGCGTGGTGGGATGCGCGTCGCTTCGAGCGCCTCGCGCTGCCGGTGGGTGCGCGCGTCGACGGGCCCGCGATCCTCGAGCAGCCCGACACCACGGTGTGGCTCGAGCCGGGATTCACCGCCGGCGTCGACGCGCTCGGCAACCTCGTGATCGCCGCGGCCTGAGCGCGGCCCGCACGCCGATGCACGATGAACCGACGATCGACCCCGCGCGGACCGCGCTGCTGGTCGTGGACCTGCAGAACGACTTCCTCGCGCCGGACGGCGCCTACGCGCGTGGCGGCGCGGTGTCGCCGGCCGCGCGCGAACTGCCGGCGCGCGTCGCGCCGCTCGCGCGTGCGCTGAAGGCCGCGGGCGGCCTGGTGGTCGCCGCGCGCTTCACGCTGTGGCCCGATGCGCGCGGCGAGCCGATGGTATCGCCCCACCTGAAGGCGCTGAGGCCGTTCCTCGCGCGCGGCGACTTCGCACCGGGCAGCCGCGGCCAGTCCGTGGTCGACGCGATCGCGCCCTGGGTCGACGTCGCGGTCGACAAGGTCGCGTACTCGGCGTTCCACATGACCCAGCTCGACTGGCTGCTGCGTCGCGCCGGCATCGACGCGGTCGCGGTGTGCGGCATCGTGACCAATGGCGGGGTGGCGAGCACCGCGCGCGACGCGCAGGTGCGCGACCTGCGCGTGACCGTGCTCGCCGACGGTTGCGCCGCGTTCGGCGATGCGCGGCACGCGACCGCGCTCGCCGACCTCGGGACGGTCGCCGAGGTCGTGGGCTGCGCCGACTGGGCGGCGCGGCTCGCCCGCGCGACCGCCGGCTGATGGCCTCGCGTGACCGCCGGCTGATGGCCTCGCGTGACCGCCCCGCGATGACCCCGGGGGTCGGCGACCCGCTGATCGCGTCGCACCCGGCGCGCGTGGTGCGCGCGATGGCGATGCCCGACGGCACGCCGCACGTGCCGGTGGCGATCGTCGGCGCGGGCGCGTGCGGGCAGGTCGCCGCCATTCACCTGCGCGACGCCGGCATCGACTGCGTGCTGCTCGAGCGCGACGCGAGCCCGCGCGGTTCGACTGCACTGTCCTCGGGCTTCGTGCCCGCCGCGGGCACGGTCGCGCAGCGCGCCGGCGGGGTCGCCGACGACTCCCCGCGGCGGTTCGCGGACGACATCGTTCGGAAATCGAAGGGTCGCGCGGCGCCGGCGCTGGTCGACGCGTACGCGCAGGCCGCCGGCCCGGCGATCGACCGGCTGCAGCAGCGGCACGGCCTGGCCTTCGAGCTGCTCGATGGCTTCCTGTACCCCGGGCACTCGGTGCGGCGGATGCACGCGCTGCGCGAGCGCACCGGCGCCGCGCTGGTGGCCGCGCTCGACGCGGCCGCGCAGCGCGCGGGCGCGGTGCTGCTGACCGAGGCGAGGGTGGTCGAGCTCTGGTGCGACGACGCGCGACGCGTGCTCGGCGTTGGCTTCGAGCGGCCGGACGGTTGCATCGAGCACCTGGCTTGCGACGCGCTGCTGCTCGCCTGCAACGGCTTCGGCGGCAACGCGGCAATGGTGCGCACCTGGCTGCCCGAGATGTGCGACGCGGTGTTCGCCGGCCACGCCGGCAACGACGGCAGCGCGCTCGCGTGGGGCGCGCGGCTCGGCGCGCGCCTCGCCGACCTCGGCGGCTACCAGGGCCACGGCTCGTGGGCAGTGCCGCAGGGCGTGCTGGTGACCTGGGCGCTGATGACCGAGGGCGGACTGCAGGTCAACGCGATCGGGCAGCGCTTCCACGACGAGACCGAGGGCTACTCCGAGGCCGCGGTCCGCGTGCTCGCGCAGCCCGGTGGCGTCGCGTGGGACGTGTTCGACGGACCGCTGCTCGACCTCGCCCGGGGCTTTCCCGACTTTCGTGACGCGCAGGCCGCCGGCGCGGTGCGCATCGCCCGCGACGAGGACGAGCTCGCCGCGCTGGTCGGCTGCGACGCGGCGACGCTGCGCGCGACGCTCGACGCGGTCGCGCCCAGCGTCGCCAGACGGCGCGAGGGCGGGGGCGAGGGCGGGGGCGAGGGCGGGGGCGAGGGCGAACGCGAGGCCGAAGGCGAAGGCGGTGCCGGCGCGCGCCGCTTCGCGAGGCGACTTTCGCCGCCGTATCACGCGATCCGCGTGACCGGCGCGCTGTTCCACACGCAGGGCGGGCTGGACGTGGACGCCGGCTGCCGCGTCCTCGACGCCGACGGCGCGCCTCTGCCCAACCTGTTCGCCGCGGGCGGTGCCGCGCGCGGCGTGTCCGGCGACGCGGTGTGGGGCTACCTGTCGGGCAACGGGCTGCTGAGTGCGGTGGCCGGCGGCGCGATCGCGGCGGGCTCGATCGCGGGGGCGATCAGGGCCCGCTGATCCGAGCCCCGGTTCGACGGCGAACCGAGGATCCGCGGCCATGCGCCGACGCAACCGAAGCGGCGCCGATGGGGCCCGGTACCCCCCAGCACGCCCCAGCACGCCCCAGCACGCCCACCCGCTGCCGCCCGCCGCGACCGGACAGGGCCAGCAGGTCCCTCAAGCCGATCGCGTTATACGTATACGTATACCGTTACCCGGCGGCGGGACTGCAGCCGCGGGCGCTGCGATGGACTGCACGCCGACATGCGCCGGTACCCGAGCCCGGAGCGCACCTGGTCCAGGACCGTCCGGTTCCGCTCGAGGCCTCGGGGTGCAGGGGATGCGTTCCGGTTGATGCGCCTGCCCCGTCATTTCGTCCGTCGATGCCGCGGGCGCCGATGCGCTCGCCGCCGGTGCGGCGCGCAAGCGTGCCCGGCGAAGCGGTCTGGGGCGCCCTGTCGGGCCCCAGGGTGACGTGAAGGGTGAAGGGTCAGCGGTCCGGTCGTGTTCGCGGCACCGGGTAATCTTCGCAGCGGTCCGGCGTCGTCGGGCGGGTGATTGGGCGCCTGTTGACCGGCGGGGTCATTCCGGTCCGCCTCGACCTAACGATCAGCGTGAGTCCGTTGAACCATTGCTGACTCTCGAAAGCCCGGAGAGTCCGTCCCGGGCCGCCTGCGCGAGCGAACATCCGTCGGGGCGCCCTTCCCGAGTGTCAGCGCCAGGCGGTCTGGCTGGGAGGTCGGTCCGTCGCCTGCGACTCAGAACACCAGCGCCCGCCAGCGCGGATCACCCGCCCGCGCCATGAACTGCACGGCGCCGCCGTGACCGCGGCACTGCGGGATCAGCCCATCGCGCGGCACTTCGTGCGCGACCAGGGCGTCGGTGCACGCGTACATTGCCACGCCCAGCGCGTCGGCCTCGCGCAACCAGTCACCGATCGTCTTGGGGTGCGCGGATGCGCGCAGCACGTCGGCGGCGCCAGGCCGCAACAGCAGCACGCTGCGGGCGGTGAAGTACAGCTCGACCGGCGTGTCGAGCGCGGCCGCCGCCGAGGCCATCGCGAACGGCGTCGCCAGACGCTGCGGCTCGGCTGGATCGGCCGACCAGAGCAGGATCGCGATTCCGTCGAGCGTCTGCGCGGTCACGGCGAGTCGAGCCGTTCGAGCGCCAGGCGGAGGGTGATCGCGCGGGCCAGGTCCTCCCCGCGCAGCAGCCCGACGGTCGGGTCGTCGGGCTGCTCGAGCGCCACCCGCGCGATCCAGCCCCCGCCATACGGATCCTCGTGCACGAGCTCGGGGCGCAGGGCGAGTTCGGCGTTGGTCGCGACCACCGTGCCGCCGACCGGCGACTTCACCGAGACGATCGACTTGGCGAGCTCGACCACCGCTACCGAGCGGCCTTGCTGCACGACCGTACCGGGGGGCCGAGGCCGGCACATGTAGACCTCGCCGGACAGCCGCACGCCGAGGGAGGTGATGCCGACCGTCGCAGTGCCGTCGGCATGCGGTCGGGCCCAGACGTCGTGTTCGCACAGCACGAGCAGGTCGTCCGGGAACTCGAAACCGCCGACGATCATCGGTGCACGCCGCGTGGCTCACCTGGGCGGAGGGGAATGGGAGTCGAACCCATCCGGCGACGCGTGGCGCCACCCACCGGGTTTGAAGCCCGGGCGATCCACCGGGATCGTTGCCCCTCCGTAGTCGTCGCCGTCACGTCGTCGCCGCGGTGAACAGAGTCGAGTCGGTGCGGATTCGATGCACGTCGCCGACCCGGCGCAGTACGCCGATCCGGTCGAGGTACTCGAGAATCTGGATCGCGCGTTTCCGGCCGAGTCCGGTCACATCCCGGAACCCGGCCGCAGTGACCTCGCCGCCGTCGACGCCGAGCTCGCGGGCGATACCCGCGAGCCGCACCATCGTTGCGGCAGGATAGTACAGGTCCTTCACCACCTGGTGCAGTTCGCCCCGGCGGGCCAGCCGGGCGAGCGTCGTACGCACCATCGGTTCGCCCTCGCCCGCGTCCCGGGCGATGTCGCGCACCCATGCGCCCTCGAAGCCGACCTCGGCGAGCCGCGGCGCGGCCTTCTGCGCGATGCGCTCCTCGGTCGCGGACAGGCGAACGACGTGAACCGGCAGGTGCACGAACGCGCCCTGGCGCTGCACTCGGCCGGTGGCGATCGCCGCGTCGAGCAGCGCGCGAAACAGCGGCTCGGGCAGCCTGGGCAGCGCCAGTCGGCGAAGCCGTCCGGCGTCGGGGCCGAGCTCGTCGGGCTGCTGCGCGTGGTAGGTGCCGAGCGCATCGAGCAGGCGGGCGAGCGCTGCGGTCGCGTGCATCGGTGCGAGCATCCAGCCGTCGGTCGACACCAGCCCGTCGGGCCGTGCCTCCAGGCCGTCGGGCCGTGCCTCCAGGCCGACGCCCTGCGCCGCGGCGAGCCGTCGCAGATCCACGCCGTTCGGCGCCGCAGCGACGACTGCCGCCAGGCGCGCGCCGGGCTCTGGATGCTGCAACGCGTGCAGTTCCGCCCGGCGCTGCGGCGTACGGCGATATCGGGCGGGTGCGAACGGATCGAGCACGGCGCCCCCGGCGATCGTGCGGCTCGCGGATGCGTCGCGAAGGACGAGGCGGTCGCCGAACCACGCGCCGATCGGCTCGCGCAGCACGAGTTGCGCGAGCCCGCATCCGCCCGGTGCGAGCACGTCGGAGTCCAGCACCGCCACGGTTGCGGGCACGACCGCCGCACCGACGTGCAGCTGCACCGGCGTGCCGGAACGCAGGGGCCGCTCCTCGCCACGCCACAGTTCGAGCCGCGCATCCAGCCGGTCGGTCGCCAGCGCGATCGCCGGCGCGACCAGCCACTGTCCGCGCCGCACCTCCTCGCGGGCGAGCCCGGCGAGCGCCAGTGCGCAGCGCTCGCCGGCCATCGCGTCGGTCGCCTCGCGGTTCTGCGCATGCAAGCTGCGCACCCGGACTCGCCTCGTACCCGGGCACAACGCGAGTTCGTCTCCCGGCCGAACCCGGCCGGCATGCACGGTGCCGGTGATCACCGTGCCCACGCCGTCGAGGACGAACGCCCGATCGATCGCCACGCGGAACGCCGCTGCGGCGCGTTCCGCCGCAGCCGGTGCGTCCGCCGCCTCGAAGAGCCGCTCGCGCAGCGCGTCGAGCCCGGTGCCGCCGAGCGCCGACACCGGTACGATCGGCGCGTCGCGAAGCGGCGTGCCGGCGAGCATCGCCCGGGTCTGCTCGCTGACTGCGTCGACGCGGTCCGTGTCCACCCGATCGGTCTTCGTGATCGCGACCACGCCGCGCGAGACGCCGAGCAGCGACAGCACCGCCAAGTGCTCGCGGGTCTGCGGCATCGGCCCGTCGTCGGCGGCGACCAGCAGCAGCGCGACGTCGATGCCGGTGGCTCCGGCGACCATCGTGTGCACCAGCCGTTCGTGGCCTGGAACGTCGACGAAACCGACCCGCGCGCCGTCGGGCGTGTCGAGGAACGCGTAGCCGAGCTCGATGCTGATGCCGCGCCGCCTCTCCTCGGGCAGCCGGTCGGTGTCGACGCCGGTGAGCGCGCGCACCAGCGTGGTCTTGCCGTGGTCGATGTGCCCTGCGGTACCGACGATCACCGCCTTCCCCCGAGCGCAAGGGCCAGCGCGTCGAGCTGCCCCAGCAGCATCGCCGGATCCTCCAGGCAGCGCAGATCCAGCACCAGGCGGTCGTCGGCGACACGGCCGATCACCGGGCGCGGCAGCCCGCGTAGCGCCGCGCCCAGCGCGTCGAGCTCGCGCCCGGAGCGTCGGGGCGTCGGCGCGATCGCGAGCCCGGCCGAGGGCAGCCGATCGATCGGCAGGGAACCCGAGCCGATCTGTCCGAGCAGGTCGACGACGCTCACCTCGAAGCGTGTGCCGAGCGCCCCGGCCACCGGCTCGCGCAACGACCGTGCGAGCGCCCGGATCGCCTCGCGCGGCCGCACCAGCAGCCGCAGCGTGGGCAGGTCGCTCGCGAGGCGCTCGGGCCGCAGGTACAGCTGAAGCGTGGCCTCGAGCGCCGCGAGAGGCAGCTTGCTCACGCGCAGCGCACGCTTGAGCGGACACGCGCGGATCAGGTCGATTGCCGCGCGCGTGCCGACGATCAGTCCGGCCTGGGGGCCGCCGAGCAGCTTGTCGCCGCTGAAGGTGACCACGTCGCAGCCCGCTGCGATCTTCTCGCGCGGCGTCGGCTCGCGCGGCAGCCCCCAGTCGGACAGATCCACCAGCGAGCCGCTGCCGAGGTCGCTCGCCAGCGGCACGCCGCGTCGGCGGGCGATCTCGGCGAGCTGCGTTTCGTCGAGCGCGGAGGTGAAGCCCTGCACCACGTAGTTGCTGGTGTGCACCTTCATCAGAAGCGCCGTGCGTTCGCCGATGGCCCGCTCGTAGTCAAGCGCGTGGGTGCGATTCGTGGTGCCGACCTCCACCAGCGTCGCTCCCGCCGCGACCATCACGTCGGGCATTCGGAACGCGCCGCCGATCTCCACGAGCTCGCCGCGCGAGACGATCACCTCGCGGCCCCGAGCGATCGCGGCGATCGTCAGCAGCACGGCGGCCGCGTTGTTGTTGACCACCGTCGCCGCCTCTGCGCCGGTCAGCTCGCAGAGCAACGATTCGACCTTGCTGTCGCGCTCGCCCCGCCGACCGGTCGCGAGGTCGTACTCGAGATCGTTCGGCGCGCTCATCGTCTCGAGCAGGCGCTGCAGCGCGGCGTCGGCGAGCAGCGCGCGGCCGAGGTTGGTGTGCAGCACCGTGCCGGTCAGGTTGAGCACGGTGCGCAGCCGCGGCGCGAGTCGCTCCCGAACCCGGGCGGCAAGCACCTCCCGCAGTGCGGGGATGGCGACCTCGGCGCGTTGCAGGTCGCCCTCGAGCGCCCGGCGGCGCAGCGACTCGATCAGCGCGCGGGCCTCGTCGGCGATCAGCGTGTGGCCGTTCTCCGCGATCAGCGCGGCGACCTGGGGTTCGCGCAGCAGCCGGTCGACCGAGGGCAGGTCCTTCGGGCTGGCCTTCGAACCGTCGACGACGGATTCATCGGGCCCGTCCATCAGGCAGGCTCCGGTGGCGGGTCGGGCGCCGGCTCGTCGAACAGCAGCAGGTAGTTGAGACCGTGTCGCAGCAAGCCGGTCTCGGCGACCAGCAGGTCCAGGGTCAGGCTGGCGAGATCGTCGGCCACCGGGTCGACCTGCGGATCGCGGTCGGTGTGGACGATCTTCAGGTAGTGCCCGCAGCCCTCGCAGGTTTCGGCCTGCACCGCGGCCTGCGCGGCGCGAGACTCGCCGTCGGCGGCATCGGCCACGTCGAGCGACTGGAACGCGAGCCCCTGCGAGCCGAGGCAGTGCGGACACTTGGAGCGCGGCAGATGCCACTGCAGGCTGCACAGCGAGCAGTGCAGGTAGCGTTGTCCGAGGGACTCGCCGCCGGATCGGGTGATGCTCGCCACCGGCGGGCTGCCGCAGGCGGGGCAGGCGGTCTCGTCGGGCAGTCGTACGATCGCCTCGCCGATCGAGCCGGTGCGCTCGCGCGTGGCGAGCAGCGTGCGCGTCCAGTGGACCTGCAGCGCGGCGGCGACGATCGGCGCCGCGCCGAAGTCCAGTCCGGTCGGCGTGCGCTCGAGCAGTCCCTCGGCCTGGGCCTCGAGCGCGTCGTCGCTCGCCTCGAGCACGCGGTCCAGCACGCTGCGGGTCGCCGGTGCTGCATCGGCCCTGAGCTCGGTGGCGATCCGGCGAACGAGCGCTCGCCACTGCGGTGCGCGCGGCCAGTCGATCGCCCGAAGCGGCGGCTCGCCGCTCGCACGCGCACGCGCGATCGCCGCCGCGTCGGGCACCGGTGGCTCGGGGGCGTCGGCGAGGGCCGACTGCTGCGCGAGCGCAAGCCGCGCGGCGAACGCGAGGTAGTCCCCCATCGCATGGCCGCGCGCCAGCTGGCGCAACCGCATCGCACGCTCGGCGAACAGCGAGCCGGGCTCAGGCCAATGCAGGAACGGGGTCTCGCCGCCCGCGCGGGCCGCGATCTCCTCGGCCGACATCACTCGGATCGTCGCGCTCGCAACCATCGTCTGACTCCATCTGCCGCCCCCGCGCTGCGCGCGCCACGCACGGGTGTCGGCGATCGCCCCGCCTGACCCCTCGGTCTCAGCGTTCCTTGGTCATCTCCCGGTGCCACAGCGGGTGGTTGACCTTCGCCCAGCCTTCGCTCACCGTGCCGCGGGTCATTGCCCGCACCGTTCCCTTGACCCAGATCGCGGCGTACACGTGCACGATCGTGGCCAGGATCAGCACGACCGCCGAGAGCGCGTGAAGCAGCACCGCCGCGCGCAGCAGGTCGACCGGGAAATAGCCGGCGAACCACGGGCGCCAGAACATCACCCCGGTCACCAGCAGCACCACGAGCGAGGCAGCCATCGCCCAGAACGTCAGCTTCTGCCCGTAGTTGTACTTTCCGACCGGGGGCAGGCCTGCCTTGTCGCCGCGCAGCAGCGCGCCCATGTGCTTGCGCCAGACCCGATCGGCGTCGGTGATCCGGTTGTCGCGCCACAGCCGAACGAACAACACCGCGAAGGCCACCACCATCAGCAGACCGAGCACCGGATGCAGGATCCGGGTCCACGGCCCGCCGCCGAACAGGTTGGTGAGAAAGAACAGGCTCGGGTGGAAGAAGGCGAGGCCGGAGAGCCCCGCGAGCACGAACATCAGCGCGATGAACCAGTGGTTCATCCGGTCGCGATCCTCGTATCGGCGCAGCATCCGATCGGCCATCACGCATCCTCCTTCTCGCCGGACTTCTCCTCGATCGGCCCGACCTTCATGTAGTGGAAGAACCCCGCGACCACCGCGCCCAGCATCCCGGCGACCGCCAGCGGCTTGGCGACGCCCTTCCACAGCGACACCATCGGACTGACCGTTGGCTCCTGTGGCAGGTCGACCAGCGTGGTCTGGTCGGCGTGCTTCATCACGTACATCACGTGCGTGCCGCCGACGCCTTTCGGGTTGTACAGGCCCGCCCCCTGGAAACCACGCTCGCGCAGCTCGCCGGCTCGCTTCTCGCCGTAGGACACCATGTCCGCCTTGGTACCGAACGAGATCGCTCCGGTCGGACAGGTCTTCACGCAAGCCGGCTCGAGTCCCACCGCGACGCGGTCGGAGCACAGCGTGCACTTGTAGGCCTTGTTGTCCTTCTCGCTGATCCGCGGCACGTCGAACGGGCAGCCCTTGACGCAGTAACCGCAGCCGATGCAGTTCTCAGAGATGAAGTCGACGATGCCGTTCGCGTACTTGACGATCGCACCCGGCGACGGGCATGCCTTCAGGCACCCAGGATCCTCGCAGTGCATGCAGCCGTCCTTGCGGATCAGCCACTCGAGCTTGCCCTTCGTGGGCTCGACCTCGAAGAACTTCATCACCGTCCACGAACTCGGCGTCAGGTCGCTCGGGTTGTCGTAGACCCCGATGTTGGTACCGACCTCGTCGCGCAGGTCGTTCCAGCTCATGCACGCGACCTGACAGGCCTTGCAGCCGATGCACTTGGACTCGTCGATCAGCTTGGCGAGCTCGGGCGTCTGCCGCACCGAGGGTGAAGTCGTGGTCGTGGCCGAGCGGGCCACGACGTCCAGACTCTGCAGGCTGGCCATGGTTCAGCTCCTCACGCTTTCTCGATGTTGACGAGGAACGCCTTGAACTCCGGCGTCTGCGAGTTGGCGTCGCCGACGAACGGGGTCAGTGCGTTGGCCAGGTAGCCGTTCTGGGTCACCCCCTTGAAGCCCCAGTGGATCGGTATCCCGACGTGGTGAACCTTGCGGCCGTCGACGTCAAGCGCTCGCATCCGGCGCGTGACGACGCAGGCGGCGATCACCTCGCCCCGGTTGGAGCGCACCCGCACCCGGTCGCCCTGTTTGATCCCCTTTTCCCGTGCCAATTCCTCGCCGATCTCGACGAACGGCGCCGGCTGCACGATCGCGTTGCTGCGGGCGTGCTTGGTCCAGAAGTGCAGGTGTTCGGTGAGCCGGTACGTGGTGGCAGCGTACGGGAACTCCTTGGCGGTACCGAACGCCTCGAGGTCGCCCTTGTAGACCCGCGCAGCGGGATTGCTGACCGCCTTGGGGTTGGTCGGGCACATCGGATTCACGCCGAGCGGCGTCTCGAACGGCTCGTAGTGCTCCGGGAACGGGCCTTCGCTCATGCCGACCGCGTACAGGCGAGCGACGCCCTCCGGGTTCATGATGAACGCGCCGACGTTCTGCTCGGGTGCCGCGTCGGGCCGCATGTCGGGGATGTCGGCTCCGCCCGCCCAGCTGCTGCCGTTCCAGGCCAGGTATTTGCGTGACGGATCCCAGGGCTTGCCCTTGGCGTCGGCCGACGCCCGGTTGTAGAGCAGCCTGCGGTTGGCCGGCCAGGAGAAGCCCCAGCCCGGGAACACGCCGAGCCCGGTCGGGTCGGCGGTGTCGCGGCGCGCGGTCAGGTTGCCCGCCTGCGACCAGCACCCGGAGTAGATCCAGTTGCCGCAGGAGGTCGAACCGTCGTCACGCAGCATCGCGAAGCCCGGCAGCTGTTCTCCGGCCCGCAGCAGCACCGCGCGCGGTGCATCGGGCGCCTTCGGGTCGGGCGGCGCGAGCAGGTCGGCGAGCGCGCGCCCGTTGATCTCGCGCAGCACCTCGGTCGGCGACGGCGCCTCGGCGTTCAGGTACGGCCAGCTCAGCGCGGCCACCGGCTCGGGCAGCGTGCCGCCGTCCTTCGCGTACATCGCGCGCAGCTTCATGAACAGGCGCGCGACGATCTCGGAGTCGGGCTTGGCCTCGCCGGGCGGGTCCACCGCCTTCTCCTTCCACGAAATCACGCGGCTGGAGTTGGTGAAGGTCCCGGTCTCCTCGGCGAAGCAGCTGGTCGGCAGCCGGAACACCTCGGTGGCGATCTTCGCCGGATCGACGTTGTTGAGCGGCCCGAAGTTCTTCCAGAACTCGCTGGTCTCGGTCTCCAGCGGGTCGAGCACCACCAGGAATTTCAGTCTGGCGAGGCCCGCCGACAGCTTCTTCTTGTTCGGCACCGCCGCCAGCGGATTGAAGCCCTGGCAGATGAACCCGTTCATGCGGCCCTGGTTCATCCGCTCGAACATCGCGAGGATGTCGTAGGCCCCGTCGCGCTTGGGCAGCCAGTCGTAGGCGAACTGGTTGTCGGCGGTGGCCGCGTTCCCGTAGTAGGCCTTCATCAGGCTGGTGTGCCACTTCGGGAAGTTCTGCGTGAACGCCATCTGATTGGGGCGCAGCGGCTTGCCGGTACGGGCGGTCAGATAGGCGTCGCGGGTCGCGTCCCCATCGGTGGGCGCGCTCAGGTAGCCCGACAGCACCTCGGAGTACGCGCACATGTCGGTGATGCCCTGCACGTTCGCGTGCCCGCGCAGCGCGTTGACTCCGCCGCCCGGTCGCCCCATGTTGCCGAGCAGCAGCTGGATCATCGCCATCGTCCGGATGTTCTGCGATCCGACCGAGTGCTGGGTCCAACCCAGCGCGTACATGATCGTCATCACCTTGTCGGTGGCCGACGTCGCCGCGATCAGCTCGCAGATCCTGAGGAAGTCCTCACGTGGCGTGCCGGTGATCCTGCTCACCTGCTCGGGCGTGTACCGGCTGTAGTGCTGCTTCATCAGCTGGAACACGCAGCGCGGGTCCTGCATCGAGTCGTCGACCAGCACGTAGCCGTCCGAGCCCATCTGGTAGCCCCAGCTGGACTTGTCGTAGCTGCGCGCGGCCTCGTTGTAGCCGCTGAAGAAGCCGTTGTCGAACTTGTACGCGTCCTTCACCAGGAAGGTCGCGTCGGTGTTCAGCTTGATGTAATCGGTGTGGACCCTGCCCTTCGACAGCAGGTAGTTGATCACGCCGCCGAGGAACGCGATGTCCGTGCCGACGCGGATCGGCGCGTACAGGTCCGCCACCGCGGCCGACCGGGTGAAGCGCGGGTCGACGACCAGCAGCTTCGCCTTGCGGCTCTGCATCGCCTCGGTCACCCACTTGAAGCCGCACGGGTGGGCTTCGGCGGCATTGCCGCCCATGATCAGGACGAGATCGGTGTTCTTGATATCCGTCCAAGAGTTGGTCATCGCTCCGCGACCGAACGTCGGGCCCAGACTGGACACCGTCGGTGCGTGTCAGATGCGCGCTTGCGTATCGAGGGCGACCATCCCCAGGCCGCGAGCGACCTTGACGCCGAGATAACCGGATTCGTTCGACGAGGCGCTCGACAGCAGGAAGCCGGTGGTGTTCCACCGGTTCACGGTCACGCCCTTGTCGTTGACCTTGATGAGATTCGCGTCGCGGTCGGCCTTCATGTGCGTCGCGATGCGGGTCAGCGCGTCGTCCCACGAGATGCGCTTCCACGCGTTCGTCCCGGGCTCACGCACCTCGGGGTAACGGACGCGGTTCGGGCTCTGGATCATGTCGATCACGCCGGCGCCTTTCGGGCACAGCGTGCCGCGATTGACCGGGTGATCCGGATCGCCTTCGACGTGCACGATCGACGACTTGACGTTCTTCGACTTGTCGCCGAGCGAGTACATCACCATGCCGCAACTGACCGAGCAGTACGGACAGATGCTGCGTGTCTCGGTGGTCCGGGCCAGCTTGAAGTTCCGCGTCTCGGCGATGGCCGCAGTCGGGGAGAACCCGAGTGCGGTCAGACTCGAACCGACGAGTCCTGCGGCGCTGACCCGGAGGAATTGCCTCCGGCTCATGTCCATGGTTGTCTCCCCTCGTTCCGTGTATGGGGTCCGCGGCACCCCGGTACGATCCCCGGTGGCTTTGCGACCCAAGCGAACATGGTCGTCACACGCCGCCGGCGTGTCAATCCCCGGACCGGAGGCGGGTCGGAGTCCCGCCCGCCGACCCTCGGGGACGTCGCCGCCGGCGATTCGCCGGGCACGGCACCCCAGGCGCGGCGCGACGTGGGGGGCGTGTTCGGATGCGAGGGTGCGGGTACGGCGGGTGCCGCAGTCAGCGCAGCGCGCGCGCGGTCTCCCCGGCGAGGCTGCGGGCCCAATCGTCGATCACCGGCTGGATGGACTCGAGGCTCACCCGGTCGTCGGCCGAGCCTTTGCGGCCCACCGACTTGCCGACGCCCGGCCGGTAGGACGCATGGACCACCGCGTTGTCGCGCGGATCGATCACCAGCACCTCGAGCACCGCGGCCGACTGCTGCGGCGTGCCGAGCACCGCGTCCTTCAGCGGCTTGGCGACCAGGCGGATCGGGATGAAGTCGAGCGGCTTCATCCCCTGTTCGACCGCGGCGATGCGCGTGACCGCGGGCCGCAACACCAGCTGGGCCTGGTCGGCCGAATCCACCAGGGTGAAGTGCTGCGCCATGTCCGCGCGAAGCTTGCGGTCCAGGTACTGCAGCGCGCTGCGCACGGTCTGCGCGTCGACGTCGGGGAAGCTCACGTTCGGCGGGAACAGCTGCGCCGGCATCACGTGCACCCGGGTCACCTTCTCGCCGCGCTGGCGGAACGGGCCGCTCGACAGGTAGCGCACGCCGTCGGCGTCGCTCACCTCGCGAAGGAGTTCGTAGGACGGCAGGAAACCCGAGCCGCCGCCGTCGACCTTCGGTGCCGACGCGCAGGCGCCGAGCAGCAGCGCGATCGCGAGGCCGGCGAGGACCTTCGTGCCGCGGGATTCGGTTCGGATCATGGGATGGGCTCCTCGGTCGGGGTCAGTGGGGCGGGGCGGGCGCCGGTGCGGAAGGCGGCGCATCGCCGGGCGGCGCCCGGCGCCCGGTCAGCCGTTCGCGCAGCCGCTCGATCACGGTGTAGAACACCGGCACGAAGGCGACGGCCAGGCAGGTGGAGGCGAGCATGCCGCTCAGCACGGCGATGCCGATCGACTTGCGCGCCGCGGCACCCGCGCCTTCGGCGAGCACCAGCGGCACCACACCGAGGATGAACGCGAACGAGGTCATCAGGATCGGCCGGAAGCGGCGCTGCGACGCCTCCTGGGCGGCCTGGGCGATCGACATTCCGGCATGCCTCAGCTCGATCGCGACCTCGACGATCAGGATCGCATTCTTCGCCGACAGTGCGATCAGCAGCACCAGACCGATCTGCACGTAGATGTTGTTGGGCAGCCCGACCGCGAACAGCGCCGCGACCGTGCCCACCAGCGCCAGCGGCACCGACATCAGCACCGGGATCGCCGACCACCAGGATTCGTACTGGCCGGCCAGCACGAAGTAGACCAGCAGCAGCGCGAGGCCGAACACCACCACCACCGAATTGCCGACCAGGCGTTCCTGGTAGGACATCGCGGTCCACTCGAAGCCGACGCCCGGCGGCAAGTGCTCGGCGGCGAGCGATTCCATTGCGGCGAGCGTCTGACCCGAACTGAAGCCCGGCGCCGACGAGCCGTTGATCGCCGCGCTCGGGTACAGGTTGTACTGCGACAGCACCGCCGGTCCGACGGTCTCCTTCAGGTCGACGAACGCGCCGATCGGCACCATCTCCCCCCCGCGGCCGCGCACCGTCAGCGCCGCGAACACGTCCGGGCTCGCCCGCACGGCCCCCTCGGCCTGCACGTAGACCGGAAAGTTCTGCCCGAAGCGGGAGAACTGGTTCACGTACGAGGCGCCGAGATAGCTCTGCAGCGCATCGAAGGCATCGCCCACGTTCACCCCGAGGGTCTCGGCGCGCGCCCGGTTGACCGCGAGCGACAGCTGCGGCACCTCGGTGCGCAGCGGCGTGAACGCCACCTGGATCTCGGGCCGCGTGCCGGCCTTCTCGACCAGCGTCTCGGCCGCGGCGCGCAGCTTGTCGAGATCGCCGCTGCCGTCGGTCAGCAGCAGCTGCATCTGGAATCCGCCCGACAGGCCCAGGCCCGGGATCGGCGGCGGCACCAGCACCACCGCGCGCATCGCGGGCAGCTTGCCGAGCTCGCGCATCAGCGAGGTGTAGATCGTGCGCAGGTCCTGACCCTCGCCGCGCTCGGACCAGTCGGTGAGCGTCAGGTAGACCAGCCCGGCGCTGGACAGCGACGCATTGCCTTCGAGCGGCGAGACCCCACCGACCGCGATCGCGGTCTGCACGCCGGGCACCGCGCGCGACACCTTCACCACCTGCTGCAGCGCGGCTTCGGTACGACCGATCGACGCCGCGTCGGGCAGCTGCACCGCCACCAGCAGGTAGCCCTGGTCCTCGGTCGGGATGAACGCGGTGGGCAGCTTGACCAGGCCGTAGCCGGCCGCACCGATGAGCACCAGCCCGATCGCGAGCACGGTCCACGAGTGGGCGATCAGCCGCCCGATCATCCGGACGTAGACCCGCTCGCACGCGCCGTACACCGCGTCGAACCCCCGGAAGAAGAGGTTCTTGCGCCTGCCCGGCGGGTGTGCGCGCACGTACTGCGCCGACTGCGTGGGCTTGAGCGTGATCGCGTTGATGCCGCTGAGCAGGGCGGTGGCGGCGATCACCAGCGCGAACTGCTTGTACATCTGCCCGGTGATGCCGGGGATGAACGCGGCCGGCAGGAACACCGCCATCAGCACCAGCGTGATCCCGATGATCGGGCCGAGTAGTTCGTTCATCGCCGTGATCGCGGCCTGGCGGGGGGCCATGCCCTGCTCGACGTGCTTGGCCACGCCCTCGACCACCACGATCGCGTCGTCGACCACGATGCCGATGCACAGCACCAGCGCGAACAAGGTCAGCAGGTTGACCGAGAAGCCGAGCGCCGCCATCGCGGCGAACGCTCCGATCACGGTGATCGGCACGGTGGTGGCCGGGACCATCGTCGCGCGCCAGTCCTGCAGGAACACGATGATGACCAGCAGCACCAGCAGCCCGGCCTCGATCAGCGTGCGGTAGACCTCGTCGATCGACGCCTCGACGAATTTCGTGGTGTCCAGGACCACCGTGTAGCCGATGCCCGCCGGGAACTGGGCCGACAGCCGCTCGATCTCGGCGCGCACGCGGCGGGCGGTGTCGATCGCGTTGGCGTCGGGCAACTGGTAGATCGCCAGACCGCCGGCGGGCCGGCCGTCGACGCTGAACGTCTGGCTGTAGCTCTGGCTGCCGAGCTCGATGCGGGCGACGTCGCGCATCCGGGTCAGGCTGCCGTCCGACTCGGTCTTGAGGATCAGGTTGCCGAAGTCCTCGACTTCGGTCATCGGGTTCTCGACGTTGACCGTCAGCTGCACCGCCTGGCCGTCGGGTGCCGGCGGCGCGCCGATCTGACCCGCGCTCAGCCGCTGGTTCTGCTTGCGCACCAGCGCGATCACGTTGGCCGGCGTGAGCCCGCGCTGGCGCATCTTCGCCGGGTCGAGCCAGATGCGCATGCTGTAGGCGCCCACGCCGAACACCGACACGTCGGCCACCCCGGGCAGCCGCGACAGCGAATCGCGGACGTTCAGCGACACGAAGTTGCTCAGGTAGAGCGCGTCGTGCTCCGGATTGCTCGAGTCGACCGCGACGATCTGCAGGATCGCACCCGACTGCTTGCGGGTGACCACGCCCTGCTGCTGCACCGCGTCGGGCAGCAGCGGCAGCGCCGAGGCGACCCGGTTCTGCACGGCGACCTGAGCCTGGTCGGCGTCGGTGCCGACCGCAAAGCTCACGGTGAGCGTGTAGCGGCCGTCGCTCGACATGTTCGACTGCATGTAGAGCATGCCTTCGACGCCGTTGATCCGCTGCTCGACCGTGCGCGCGACGGTCTGCTGTACGGTGAGTGCGCTCGCGCCCGGGTACGACGCGGTGACCTGAACCGTCGGGGGGGTCATCTCCGGGTACTGCGCGACCGGCAGGCCCAGCAGCGCGACGCCGCCGAGCAGCAGCATCAGGAGCGCGATGACGTTCGCGAGGACCGGTCGCTCGATGAAGAATCGCGCGATCACGGGCGCGCCTGAGCGGGGGTCGCGGCGGTCGCGGCTCGGGGCCCCGCGGCCGGGCTCGGCACCGCCTGCGTGCCGTCGCGCACGTTGACGATGCCTTCGAGGAGCACGCGTTCGCCCGCGGTCACGCCTGCGGTCACCTCGCGCATCGCGTCGACCTGCGCGCCCGTCGCCACGGTCCGTCGCCTGACCACGTCGCCGGCGTCGAGAACGAACACGTGGGGGCCCTGCTGGTCGGCCAGGATCGACGCGACCGGCAACAGCAGCGCGTCGCGCGACGGCCCGGTGTCGATCGCCACCCGTGCGTACAGCCCGGGGAGCAGCGCCAGGTCGCGGTTGGGAAAGCTCGCGCGCAGCTGGATCGCCCCGGTCGAGGCGTTGAGCGTGTAGTCGACGAAGTCGAGCACGCCGGCGCGCGGGAAACCGGTTTCGCCCTGAAGCGCCGCGCGCACCGGCACCTTGCCGACCGCGGCCCGCGGGCCTCCGGACAGCCCCGCGTGCGCGCGGATGCGCAGCAGATCGGTCTCGGCGATCGAGAAGTTGACGTAGGCGGGCTGCAGCCTCGCGACGGTCGCGAGCACCGTGCCCGCGCCGGCGCCGACGTAGCTGCCGACGTCGACCTTGCGCCGCCCGACCACGCCGTCGAAGGGGGCGCGCACCTCGGTGTAGCCCAGGTTGATCTGCGCGAGCTTCAGGTTGGCTTCGGCCTGGCCGAGCTGCGAACTGGCGTTCTCGACGCTCGCCTGCGAGGTGGCGTTCTCGCGGATCAGGTTCTGCTGGCGTTCGAACTCCGCCTTCGCCTGGTCGAGGCGGGCCCGGTTGAGCGCGAGCTGCTGCAGGTAGGTCTCCTGCTCGATCAGGAAGAGCACCTGTCCGGCGCGGACCGTGTCGCCGTCGCGGAACCGGATCTGCTGCAGCGTGCCGGGCACGCGTGCGATCAGGTCGGCGGTGGCCGATGCGGCGACCACGCCGTCGAGCCGCGCGACGTCCTCGATGCGACGCGCCTCGGGGTGCACGAAGGTCACCGGCACCTTGCGCACCGCGGGTGCGGGCGGGGGGGCGGGTGCACCGCACGCGGCGAGGAGCGTGGCTGCGGGAACCGACCACAGCACGAGGCGCGCCGCCAGGCGGGCTGCGGCGGACCGCGTGGAACCGGTGCGGATCATGGGCGCCCTCCTGGCGCGGCGACGGTGGGCTGCGAGGCGGGGCGGGGCGGCAGCAGACGGGCCGGGTCGACCGTGCGGGTCTGCATCCGGGCGGCGCTGTCGGCCGGGATCGGCGGCAGGTCGGCGGCGCCGCCCCAGCCGCCGCCGAGGGCGCGGAAGGCCGCCACGTAGCCCTGCAGCACGTTGCCCTCGGCCTGCGCGAGCGAATCCTCGGCCTGAAGCTTCGCCTGGTTGGCGTTGGTCACCGTGGTGTAGTCGGTGGCTCCCGAGCGGTACTGCACCATCGCCAGCGCGGCGCTGCGGGCGGCCGCATCGCGGGCGGTCGCCAGACTGCGCGCGGTCGCCGCGGCGCCGCCGATCGACGCCAGCGCATCCTCGACCTCCTGCTGCGCCTTCAGCACCTGGCTCTGGTAGGCCAAGAGCGCCTGCTCGAACAGGGCGTCCTGCACCTGGACCTGTGCGACCAGGCGTCCCCGATCGAAGATCGGCAGCAGCACGCTGGCGCCGAGCGACAGCGCGCGCGCGTCCCAGGAGAACAGCGACCCGAGCGAGTTGCTGCCCGAGTCGGAGGACTGCAGGCCGATCGCGCCGCGCAGCGAGAAGCTGGGGTACAGCGCCGCCTGCGCCTGCCCGATCCGCGCCGACTGCGAGGCCGCGGTCCACATGGCCTGGACCACGTCCGGGCGCCGGCGCAGCACGTCGGCCGGCACGCCGAGCGGCAGGGCCTCGGGCACCCGAAGCGGCGCCTGCGGCCCGCCGCCGAAGCGGGCCACGTAGTCGGCCGGCGCGATGCCCACCAGCACCGCGAGCGCGTTGCGGTACTGGCGTGCGGCTGCGGCCAGCCCGGGGATCAGCGATTCGTTCTGGCGGTACTGCGCCTCGGCCTGGCGCACGTCGCGCTCGGACACCGCGCCATAGCGGAACCGGGCCCGGGCGATCCTCAGGCTCTCGGCCTGCAGCTCGAGGTTGGCCCGCGCCACCGCGAGGCGATCCTCGAGCGTGCGCATCGCGAGGTAGGTGCTCGCGACCGAGCCGGTCAGCGACACCGCCGACGCGTGCCAGGCGACCACGGTCGACTGCAGCGCGGCGCGGTCGGCTTCGCTCGCGCGCCGGAATCGGCCCCACAGGTCGATCTCCCAGGATGCCTGGCCCTGCAGCTGCGCCGAGACGCTGCCGTCGAACGTCCCCAGCAGCTGGTCGCGGACGTCGGGCATCGTGTAGCCCAGGCCCCCGCTGCCCTGCACCGTCGGGCGCGCGCTCGCCTCGGTCACCTGCAGCTGGGCCTGCGCCTGCACGATCCGCATCGCCGCGGCCTGCAGGGACGGGTTGCCCTCGAGCGCGGCCGTCACCAGCCGCTCCAGGTGGGGGTCGCCGAAGAGCTTCCACCAGGCGGGATCGGACGCCTCGCGGGACACGAGGCCCTCGCCGTCCATCGGGCTCCATGACGCGGGCGTGGGCACCCCGGGTGGCGCGAAATCCGGGCCGACGGTGGTGCACGCAGGAAGGAGCGCCAGGGCGAGCACGCCCTGGGCGCATAGGAGGCGGCGCCGCATGGGGCCGAAGGATAGCGCGACTGCGGCGCATGGATCCACCCGCCCCGGGCGTGCAGGCTCGGGGCGCGCGGCAGGTCGCCGCTGCCGGGTCTGCGCGCAGGAGCGCCGAGTCGCGGGTTTACAGTGTCGGCGTGCACCGCGTCGCACGCGAGCGCGCGTGACCCAACCCGCAGCGAGACCGACCGATGACCACCGAGCCCCGCTTCACCCGCGTCGTGCTGTACACCGGCGTCGACGGCCGCGCCCGCTTTCGCGACGAGACGATCGTGCTCGGCGAGGGCACGCCCGCCTCGCGGCTGTCCGCGCCGATGCCGGTGGCCGAGCTGCAGCTGCGCGAGAGCCCGCCGGGCTTCGCGAGCGGGTTCCACTGCACCGGGACCCCGCAGTGGGTGATCGTGCTGTCGGGGCGGATGGAGATCGGGCTGCAGGACGGCACGACCCGGACCTTCGGGCCGGGCGAGCACTTCTGGTCGGCGGACGTGCTGCCCGAGGGCGCGACCTTCGAGCCGTCGGTCCACGGCCATCGCAGCCGCGCGGTCGGCGATCTGCCGCTGCGCACCGCGTTCGTGCGCTGATCGCGGCCGGGGAATCCGGCGGCGCGTGCACCGCCCCGGTGCGCGCGAACTCCGGGCGGCGCCCGCCGATCGGTTGGCGCTCGGCCCGGCCCGGAGCGTGACGCGCGGCGGTCTCGGCGTCGTCGGTCGCTGCGGGACGGCTCGCGCCGCGATCAGCGCGGTGCGCGCGCCCAGGCGTCGAGCACCGCGCGCGCGTCCGCCGCCCGATGCGACTGCGCGGGCATCCGGCGCTCGTGCACCGGCAGGCCCACCTGCGCGCGCAGCTCCGCGGCAGGCATCGGATAGCGTCGGACGGATTGCGGCAGGTGCCCGAGCGCTGCGCGGGACTCCTCGAGCGACACCGCATAGAACAGCCGGGAGATGCCGGCGAGGGTCATCGTCGCGGTGCACAGCGCGCACGGTTCGCAGGTGGTGTACAGGTCGCAGCCCGACAGGTCCCGCGTGCCGAGCGCGCGGCAGGCGTCGCGGATGGCCTCGACCTCGCCGTGCGCGGTCGGGTCGTTCAGCAGCGCCGCGCGGTTCAGCCCCTCGCCGACGATCACGCCGTCACGGACCACGACCGCGGCGAAGGGCTCGCACCCTGGGGCGTGCAGCGCCTGGCGGGAGATCGCAAGCGCGCGTTCCATGTGGGCGTCGTCGTACATGCTGGGTCCTGGGGCGTTGCTCCGCCATTGTCGCCCGGACGAGCGCAGCCAGGGCGACCCGGTGCCCCGCAGATCAGGCCTTCATCGTCGCCGGCTTGCCACGAACGGCGGGGCACGCAAGCGACGGATGCTCGCGGTCGACGGCGCCCGCCGTTCCCCGCTGGAGGTGGGCCGTCAGCCCTGCGGGAACCAGCGCGGACGGCGCTTCTCGAGGAACGACGCGATGCCTTCGCGGCCTTCGTCGCTCGCCCGGATCCGGGCGATGCGCGCCGCGGTCTCGCGGGTCAGGGCGTCGTCGATCGGGCGGTGCGCGACGTCTCGGATCAGCGCCTTGGCTGCGGCGAGCGCCCGAGGCCCGCCCTGCACCAGCGCACCCAGCAGCGCGTTGACCTCGCCGTCGAGCTCCTCGGCGGGTGCGATCAGCTGCACCAGGCCCATGCGGTAGGCCTCGGCCGCGTCGAAGACCTCCGCGGTCAGGAACCAGCGCGACGCGGCGCGCGGCCCCATCGCGCGCAGCACGTAGGGGCTGATCATCGAGGGGATCAGGCCGATCCGAACCTCGCTCAGGCAGAACGACGCGTCGACCGACGCGACCGCGACGTCGCACGCGCAGACCAGGCCCAGCCCCCCCGCGTACGCCGGACCGTGCACGCGCGCGATCGTCGGCTTGGGCGCCTGCGCGATCGTGCGCAGCAGCGCCGCGAGCCGGGCCGCGTCCTCCTCGTTGCGCTGCGCGTCGTACTGCGCGGCCTCGCGCATCCAGTTCAGGTCGGCGCCCGCGCAGAAGGCCTTGCCGCGCCCGGCGAGCACGATCGCGCGGACCGCATCGTCGTCGGCGGCCGCGCTCACCGCGTCGGTCAGTTCGGCGATCAGCGTCGCGTTCATCGCGTTGCGCAGCTCGGGACGGTTCAGCCAGATCACGGCGACGCCCTGCTGCAGCGTGGTCTCGAGGGTGGTGTAGGTCATCTCGGTTCCTCGGTTCGTCACATCCGGAACACGCCGAAGCGCGTCTCGGGGATCGGCGCGTTCAGGCTCGCGCTCAGCGCCAGCGCGAGCACGCGCCGGGTGTCGGCCGGGTCGATCACGCCGTCGTCCCACAGCCGTGCGGTCGCGTAGTAGGGGTGGCCCTGGTGCTCGTACTGCGCGAGCAGCGGCGCCTTGAACGCGGCTTCGTCCTCGGCGCTCCAGGAGCCGCCGCGCCCCTCGATGCCGTCGCGCCGCACGGTGGCGAGCACCGAGGCAGCCTGCTGGCCGCCCATCACGCTGATCCGCGCGTTCGGCCACATCCACAGGAATCGGGGCGAGTACGCCCGGCCGCACATGCCGTAGTTGCCGGCGCCGAAGCTGCCGCCGATGATCACCGTGAACTTGGGCACCTGTGCGCACGCCACCGCGGTCACCATCTTCGCGCCGTTGCGCGCGATGCCCTCGTTCTCGTACTTGCGTCCGACCATGAAGCCGCTGATGTTCTGCAGGAACAGCAGCGGGATGCGGCGCTGGCAGCACAGCTCGATGAAGTGAGCGGCCTTCATCGCCGACTCGGAGTAGAGGATGCCGTTGTTGGCGATCACCCCGATCGGCATGCCGTGCACCCGGGCGAAGCCGGTGACCAGCGTGGTGCCGTAGCGCGCCTTCCACTCGTCGAGCTCCGAGCCGTCGACGATCCGCGCGATCACCTCGCGCACGTCGTACGGCTTGCGCGTGTCGGTGGGCAGCACACCGTGCAGTTCGCGCGGGTCGTACAGCGGATCGCGCGGCTCGCTTCGGGCGAGCTGCTCGGGCTTGCGCCAGTTCAGGTTGGCGACGATGCGCCGGGCGATCGCGAGCGCGTGACGGTCGTCCTGCGCGAGCCAGTCGGACACGCCCGACAGCCGGGTGTGGACGTCGCCGCCGCCGAGGTCCTCCGGCGTCACCACCTCGCCGGTGGCGGCCTTCACCAGCGGCGGCCCGCCGAGGAAGATCGTGCCCTGGTTGCGCACGATCACCGACTCGTCGCTCATCGCCGGCACGTAGGCGCCCCCGGCGGTGCACGAGCCCATCACCACCGCGACCTGCGGGATGCCCTGCGCGGACAGCGTCGCCTGGTTGTAGAAGATCCGCCCGAAGTGGTCGCGGTCGGGGAAGACCTCGTCCTGGTTCGGCAGGTTGGCGCCACCCGAGTCGACCAGGTACACGCAGGGCAGCCGGTTCTCGCGGGCGATCTCCTGCGCGCGCAGGTGCTTCTTCACCGTGATCGGATAGTAGGTGCCGCCCTTCACGGTCGCGTCGTTGCACACGATCACGCACTCGACGCCCGAGACCCGTCCGATGCCGGTGACGATGCCGGCGCACGGCGCCTCGCCGTCGTACATGCCGTGGGCGGCGAGCGGCGAGAGCTCGAGGAACGGGCTGCCCGGATCGAGCAGCGCATCGACGCGCTCGCGCGGCAGCAGCTTGCCGCGCGCCACGTGACGGCTGCGCGCGGTCTCGCCGCCACCCAGCGCGGCGGCCGCGGTCTGCTCGCGCAGGTCGGCGACCATCGCGGCCATCGCGCGGACGTTGGCCTGGAACTCGTCCGAACGGACGTCGAGCCGGGATTCGATCGGGTGCATGTCGGTCGATCAGAGGAGCGCCGCGGCACGGCGCATGTCGTCGAACACCGCGCACGCGCCCGCGGCGAGCAGGGCCCGCGGGTCGGCGTGCGCGCAGTAGCCGAGCACGGTCATGCCGGCGGCCACGCCGGCGGCGGTGCCGGTGGGGGTGTCCTCGAGCACCGCGCAGCGCGCGGGCGCCACCCCGAGCGTGCGGGCGGCGAGCAGGTACACGTCGGGCGCCGGCTTCGCGCGCTCGACCAGGTCGGCGCCGAACAGCACCGAGCCCGGCAACGGCGCGGCCGCCCGGCCGGGCGCGTGGGCGATCGCGCGCGCGGCCGGCGTCTCGAAGCGCCCGAGCAGCCCCGTGGTGCCGAGCGTCAGCCGCATCTTCGCGCGGTCGGCGCCCGAGGCGACCGCCACCGGCACCCGGCGCTCGTGCAGCGCATCGAGGAGCGCCTCGACGCCGGCCACCGGCCGGACCTCGCGGGCGAGCGCGGCGTCGCGGCGCGCGACGAAGCCCGAATACCAGTCGGGCGGCAGCGGCCGGCCGGCGAGCCCCTCGATGATCGCGAGCTCGGCGCGCAGCGACTTGCCGATGAACGTGCGCATCGCCTGCTCGAGCGTGAAGTGCAGGCCGAGCTCGCCGAGCATGTCGGCGAGCACGCGGTGGGTGATCGGCTCGCTGTCGACCAGCACGCCGTCGCAGTCGAACACCACCGCATCGAACCGCACGTCAGCGCCGCTCGGGCAGCGGGTGCCCGGGCATCAGACAGTACGGATGCTCCCAGCCGGGCATCGCCTGCAGCCGGGCGAGCCAGGCGCGCACCGGCGGGTGGTCCGACCAGTCGACGCCGAACTCGTCGGCGAACCACAGGTAGCCGCAGATCGACAGATCGGCGATCGACGGCCGGTCGAGCGCCACCCAGTCGCGGTCGGCGAGCTGGCGCTCGAGCACGCCGATCGCCGCCAGCGCGCGCGCGCGGAAGATCTCGACCACCGCCGGGTTCGGGTCCTTCTGGAACGTCTTCAGGAAGCGCAGCGTCGCGACGTAGCTGGTGAGCTTGTGGTTGTCCCACAGCAGCCAGCGCAGCACCTCGCGGCGCTCCTCCTCGCCCTCCCACTCGAAGCGGCCGAGCGTGTGCGCGAGGTAGTCGAGGATCACGCCCGACTGCGACAGGCGCCGGCCGCGGTGCTCGAGCACCGGCACCTCGCCCATCACGTTGACCGCGCGGTACGCGTCGGTGCGGGTCTCGCCGACGAAGAAGTCGACGAAGCGCGGCGACCAGTCGGCGCCGCACAGGTTCAGCATCAGCGCGACCTTGTACGCGTTGCCCGACTGCGCGAAGCACCACAGCGAGTATTCGCTCATCGTCCGCTCCCCGCGAAGTCCATCACCCGGTCCAGGCCGCGGACCAGCCCGGTCAGCGCGGGCACCTCGCGGATCGCCAGCAGCGCGCCGGCGACGTAGGGTTCGGCGCTGCCGCCGGCCTCGTGGCGCAGGTGCAGCCGCTGGTCGGCCGCGCCGAACACCACCTCGACGCCGAGCACGAAGCCCGGCACGCGCAGCGCGTGCACCGGGATCCCCGACATCGACGCGCCGCGCGTCTCGCGCGGGCCGCGCACCGCGTCGGCGGCCGGCGCCGATGCGCGCGCGTCGCCGCGGGCCGCACCCAGACGGTTCGCGAGCTCGCGCACGGTGCCCGAGGGCACGTCGATCTTGCCGGCCTTCGCATAGTCGAGCAGCTCGACGTCCGGCAGCCATCGCACCGCGATCTCGGCGAACTTCTGCAGCAGCACCGCGGTGATCGCGAAGTTGCCGGCCGCGAGCACGCCGCGGCCGGCGGCGCGCGCGGCCGCGTCGATGCGCGCGTAGTCGTCGTCCGACAGCCCTGAGGTGCCGACCACGACGTGCGCACCCGCCTGCAACGCGGCGAGCACGTGGCCGAGCGCCGCCTCGGGACGGCTGTACTCGACGAAGACGTCGGGGTGCAGCGCGAGCGCTTCGGCCGCGGTGCCGACGATCGGAGCCGCGCAGTCGACGCCCAGCGCCTCGCCGACGCCGCGACCGGCCGCGCGCCGCGCGACGCCCGCCACCAGCGCGAGGTCGGGCTCCCGGACGATGCCGCGCACCAGCGCCGAGCCCGCCCACCCGGTGGCCCCGGCCACAGCCACGGTCAGCGGCACGGTGCGCTCACTCATCGCGAAGGTGCTGCGCGAAGAAGCCGAGCGTGCGCGCGAGCGCGGTCTGCGCGCTGTCCTCGTGCCAGTCGGCGTGCCCGTGGCGGTTGAAGCCGTGGCCTGCCGGGTACAGGTGGCACGGCACCCGCGGCTGCGCGCGGCTGATGCTGCGGACGGTGTCGACCGGAATGTGCGCATCCAGTTCGCCGAAGTGCAGCACGCATGGGGCCTGCGGCCGCTCGTGCACGAACGCTGCGGTGCGGGCGCCGTAGTAGCCGACCGCGGGCAGTCCGAGCCGCGTGGCCGCGAGGAACGCGATCGTGCCGCCCCAGCAGTAGCCGACCACGCCGGTGGGCAGGTCGCCCGCCACCTGCCGCTGCGCGGCGCGCAGGTCGCGCATCGGCGCGTCGGTGCCGAGCTCGGCGACCAGCGCGCGGCCGCGGGCGAAGCCCTCGGGGCCGTAGCCCAGCTCGACGCCGGACTCGATCCGGTCGAAGAACGCCGGCGCGACCGCGAGCCAGCCGGCCTGGGCGAACTGCTCGGTGGCCACCCAGCGGACGTGGTCGTTGACGCCGAAGATCTCCTGCACGACCAGCACGCAGCCCCGGGGTTCGCCCTCGGGCCGCGCGACGAACGCGCGCACGCGTGCGCCGTCGATCGCCTCCAGGGTGATGGTCTCCATCCGGTCTCCTCGCGCGGGCATCGCCCGCTAGACGTGGTCGGCCAGCGCGCGCCCGATCAGGATGCGCTGGATGTCGCTGGTGCCTTCGTAGATCTTGCAGACCCGGACGTCGCGCCAGATGCGCTCGACCGGGAAGTCGGTCACGTATCCGTAGCCGCCGTGCACCTGGATCGCATCCGAGCAGACCTGCTCGGCGATCTCGGAGGCGAACAGCTTGGCCATCGCCGCCTCCTTCAGGCACGGCCGGCCGGCATCCTTGAGCTGCGCCGCGTGCAGGATCAGCTGGCGCGCAGCCTCGATGCGGGTGGCCATGTCGGCGAGCCTGAACTGCACCGCCTGGTGCTCGAACACCGCGGCCCCGAACGCCTCACGCTCGCGCGCGTAGCGCAGCGCCGCCTCGAACGCCGCGCGCGCCATGCCCACCGCCTGCGAGGCGATGCCGATGCGCCCGCCCTCCAGGCCCGACAGCGCGATCCGGTAGCCCTGGCCCTCGTCGCCGAGCCGGTGATCCTCGGGGACGCGGCAGCCCTCGAGCACGATCTGCGCGGTGTCCGACGCGTGCTGGCCGGTCTTGTCCTCGAGCCGCGCGACGACGTAGCCCGGCGTGCCGGTGGGCACGACGAACGCCGAGATGCCGCGCTTGCCGGCGGCCCGGTCGGTGACCGCCATCACGATCGCGACGTCGGCGTTCCTGCCGGAGGTGATGAACTGCTTGACCCCGTCGATCACGTACGCGACGCGGCCGTCGGCGCCGACCTCGCGCCGCGCGGTCGTGCGCAGCGCCGAGGCGTCCGAGCCGGCGTGCGGCTCGGTCAGGCAGAACGCGCCGAGCATGTCGCCGCGGGCGAGCGGCACCAGCCAGCGGGCCTTCTGCGCGTCGTCCGCCCAGGCGAGCAGGATCGAGCAGACCGGGCAGTTGTTGACCGACACGATCGTGCTGGTCGCCCCGTCGCCGGCGGCGATCTCCTCGAGGATCAGCGCGAGCGCGGTGTAGCCCAGGCCGGCGCCGCCCCAGCGCTCGGGCACGGCGACGCCGTAGCAGCCCAGCGCCGCGAGCCCGCGCAGCGCCTCGGCCGGAAACCGGCGCTCGCTCGCCCAGCGCTGCGCGTTCGGCGTGACCTGCTCGGCGACGAAGGTCCGCACCGCGTCGCGGACCATCGACAGCTCTTCGGACAGGATCATCGCGGGATCTCCGTGGGACGCGGGCCGTGCGGGCGGCTCAGATGCCGGACTGCGGGCCCCAGTCGTGCGGCGGCGGCGCGGGCGGCGCCGGCACCCGGGCGTCGACCTCGATCTCGACCTTCATCCGGGGGTCGACCAGCCCGACGACCATCGCGGTGGCTGCCGGGCGCGCGCGCGCGAACGCCTCGCCGAACACCGGCGCGAGCCGCTCGTAGAGCGCCGCGTCGGTCAGCAGGTAGCGCACGCGGACCACGTCGTCGAGCGTGCAGCCCGCCTGCGCGAGCGCTGCCGCCACGTTGGCGAGCGCCTGCCGGACCTGCGCGACCGGGTCGGCGTCGATCGCCATCGTCGCATAGTCGAACCCCGTGGTGCCCGACACCCGGACCAGGTCGCCGTCGACCACCGCGCGGGAATAGCCGGCCGCCGCCTCGAAGGGCGAGCCCGACGAGATCAGCCGGCGCGCGCTCACCGGGCCGTCCGTCACCCGCGGCCCGGGCTCACGCGAGCTCGACCGCGACCGCGGTCGCCTCGCCGCCGCCGATGCACAGCGATGCGATGCCGCGACGCCCGCCGGTCTTCCTCAGCGCGCCGATCAGCGTGACGATCAGTCGCGCGCCGGAGGCGCCGATCGGGTGGCCGAGCGCGCACGCCCCGCCGTGCACGTTCACCTTCTCGTGCGGCAGCCCGTGCTCCTTCATCGCGGCCATCGCCACCACCGCGAACGCCTCGTTGATCTCGTACAGATCGACGTTCGCGGCCGACCAGCCGGTCGCGTCGCAGAGCTTGCGGATCGCACCGACCGGGGCGGTGGTGAACCACTGCGGTTCCTGCGAGTGGGTCGCGTGGCCGACCAGCCGCGCGATCGGCGCCACGCCGAGCCGCGCGGCGGTGGAGGCGCGCATCAGCACCATCGCCGCCGCGCCGTCGGAGATCGACGACGACGTGGCCGCGGTCACCGTGCCGTCCTTGCGGAACGCGGGCTTGAGCGTCGGGATCTTCTCGACGTTGGCCTTGTACGGGCTCTCGTCCTTCGTGATCTGCACGTCGCCCTTGCGGCCGGCCACCGTGAGCGGCGCGATCTCCCAGGCGAACGCGCCGTCGTCGTTGGCGCGCCGCGCCCGCTCGGTGGAGGCGATCGCGTAGCGGTCCTGCTCGTCGCGCGTGAACGCGTACTTGCCCGCGCAGTCCTCGGCGAACTGCCCCATCGACTTGCCCCCGCCGTTGGGGGCCTTGTCGTAGGCGTCCTCCAGGCCGTCGAGCGCCATGTGGTCGAACAGCGTCGCGTGACCGTAGCGGTAGCCGCCGCGGCCCTTGAGCATCAGGTACGGCGCGTTGGACATGCTCTCCATGCCGCCGGCCACGATCACGTCCTGGCTGCCGGCCACCAGCAGGTCGTGCGCGAACATCGCCGCCTTCATGCCCGAGCCGCAGACCTTGTTGATCGTGGTCGCCCCGGCCGAGTCCGGCAGCCCGGCGTGGCGCACCGCCTGGCGGGCCGGTGCCTGCCCCTGCCCGGCGGGCAGCACGCAGCCCATGATCACCTCCTGCACCTGCGCGGGCGCGAGGCCGGCGCGCTCGACCGCGGCGCGGATCACGTGCGAGCCGAGCTGGTGCGCGGCGAAGCCGGACAGCTCGCCCATCATGGCGCCGATGGGGGTACGGGCTGCGGAGACGATGACGATCGGGTCGGCCATGGCGGGAATCCTCATTCGGGATGGGCGACGGGTGGGGAGGGGGGCGCCGCGGCGGCGTCCCGGGGGAGGGCATCGGAGCGATGATAGCGGTTCCGGAAACGCATCGACTCGGGATAGGGGAACACGTCCTCGAGGATCCCGGCGCGGATGCGCGCCTGTTTGCGCTGCCAGAACTCCGCGTCGAGCAGGTCGCCGTGGTGGGCCATGAAGATCGCCCGCACCCGCGGGTCGCCCAGCAGGAACGTGCCGAACTCCTCCGGGAAGACGTCGTTCGGGCCGACCGTGTACCAGGGCTCGGCCGCCATCTCGTCCTCGGGCGTGCGCGGCGGCGGGATGCGGCGGAACTTGCAGTCGTGGACGTACGCGACTTCGTCGTAGTCGTAGAAGACCACGCGCCCCTGGCGCGTGACGCCGAAGTTCTTGTACAGCATGTCGCCGGGGAAGATGTCGGCCGCGACCATCTGTTTGATCGCGTCGCCGTACTCGATCACCGCGCGCTCGCGCTCGGCCTCGTCCGCGCGCGCGAGCACCATGTTGAGCGGCACCATCCGGCGCTCGATGTAGACGTGACGGATCACCAGCGCGTCGCCCTCGTCCTCGACGATCGACGGCGCGGTCTCGCGCAGCTCGGCGATCAGCGCGGGGTCCAGACGGTCCTTGGGGAACGGCACGTCGGAGTACTCCCAGGTGTCGGCCATCCGCCCGACCCGGTCGTGGGTCTTGACCAGCTGGTACTGGCGCTTGACGAACTCGCGCGCGACGTCCTTGCCGCGGCGGTCCTTGATGATCTTGAACACGTACGGGAACGAGGGCAGCGTGAAGACGCCCATCACCAGGCCCTTGATGCCCGGCGCGATCACGAACCGGTCGTGCGAGTGCCGCAGGTGCGCGAGCAGGTCGCGGTAGAACGCGGTCTTGCCCTGCTTGTGCAGCCCGAGCATCGTGTACAGCTCGGACTCGGGCTTGGTGGGCATCAGCGTCTTCAGGAAGCGCACGTACGCCGACGGCACCTGCATGTCCACCATGAAGTACGCGCGCGAGAAGTTGAACAGCGCCTCCATCCGCTCGACGCCGAGCAGCACCGTGTCCAGGTACAGCCGTCCGCGCAGGTCCTGCAGCACCGGGATCGCCACGGGAGTGATCTCGCCGTCGTTGACCCAGCGGCCGATCAGGTAGGCGCCCTTGTTGCGGAAGAACAGCGTGCGCAGCACGTTGAACTGGCAGTCGACCGCGGGCACGAAGTCCTCGCCGACGTGCTCGCGCATCGCGGCGGCGACCAGAGCGAGGTCACGATCGATGTCGACGTACGGACAGGCCAGTCCGAGGTCGACGAACATCTGCCGCAGCGCGGCGAGCAGGCCGGACTGCAGCGGGTAGTAGGCGCGGTAGCTCGGCGGCTCGGCGTCCAGGTGCTCGGTGGCCACTGCGGGGCGCACGAAGATGAAGTCGTTGTGGAAGTAGGTGCGGTGCAGCAGCTTCGCGCACACCGAGTTGTAGAAGGTCTCGGCGAGCTCGGGCTGGCGGTGCTCGGCGAGCAGCCCGACGTAGTGGCGCTTGACCGGCGCCCAGTTCGCCGCGGCGAGGGCGGATGCGCCGAACTCTCGCTCGATGCGCTCGACCGCCTCGCGCACCCGCGCGTCGTAGAAGTCGATCCGCTCGCGGGCGAGCGTGCGGATCGCGTGCCAGTCGGCCGCCTCGAACCGGCCCTTGGCCTGCTGGGCGTTGTAGCGGAACAGCCCGTAGTGCCGGTCGAATCCGGCGAGGATCGCCTCGGCGATCGCCGCGGCGTGATCGGGTACGCGCCCGGCGTCGTCGACGTCGGTCGCGCTGCGCGCCGCGGGCGGCATCGTCGGGCCTACCGCGTCTCGGCCATCAGCTCGCGGCCGATCAGCATCCGACGGATCTCGGAGGTGCCGGCCCCGATCTCGTAGAGCTTCGCGTCGCGCCACAGCCGGCCCACCGGATAGTCGTTGATGTAGCCGTTGCCGCCCAGGCACTGGATCGCCTCGCCGGCCATCCAGGTCGCCTTCTCGGCCGAGTACAGGATCGCGGCGGCCGCGTCCTTGCGCAGCGTGCGGATGTCGACCCGGCCCTCGCGCGATCGGTCGCACTGCCGGCCGACCTCGTAGACGTACGCGCGGCACGCCATCATCGTGCTGTACATGTCGGCGAGCTTGCCCTGCATCAGCTGGAACTCGCCGATCGGCTGGCCGAACTGCCGGCGCTCGTGCACGTAGGGCACGACCACGTCCATGCACGCGGCCATGATGCCGAGCGGCCCGCCCGAGAGCACCGCGCGCTCCAGGTCCAGCCCGCTCATCAGCACGTTGACCCCGCGCCCGACGCCCTTGAGGTCGTCGCCGTCGATGCCGCCGAGCACGTTCTCGGCCGGCACCTCGCAGTCCTGGAACACCAGCTCGCCGGTGTGGCTGCCGCGCATGCCCAGCTTGTCGAGCTTCTGCGCGACCGAGAAGCCCTTGAACGACTTCTCGACGAGGAACGCGGTGATGCCGCGGGGTCCGGCCTCGAGGTCGTTCTTGGCGTAGATCACCATCACGTCGGCGTCGGGGCCGTTGGTGATCCACATCTTCGAGCCGTTGAGCACCCAGCGGTCGCCCCGGAAGTCGGCGCGCAGCTTCATCGACACCACGTCGGACCCGGCGTTCGGCTCGCTCATCGCGAGCGCGCCGATCCACTCGCCGCTCACCAGCCGCGGCAGGTACCGCTGCCTCTGCCAGCGGGTGCCGTTGCGGAAGATCTGGTTGACGCACAGGTTCGAGTGCGCGCCGTAGGACAGCCCCACCGACGCGGAGCCGCGCGAGATCTCCTCCATCGCCACCACGTGCGCGAGGTAGCCCAGGCCCGTGCCGCCGTACTCCTCGGACACGGTCAGGCCGTGCGCGCCGAGCTCTCCGAGCTTGCGCCACAGGTCCATCGGAAACCGGTCGGTGCGGTCGATCTCGGCCGCGCGCGGCGTGATCTCGGCAGCGACGAACGCCTGCAGCGTCTCGCGCAGCAGCGCGACGTCCTCGCCGAGGTCGAACTGCAGGCCGGGCAGGTTCAGCATGGCAGGGGTCCTGTGCGTGGGGGGCGTCAGTGGCGCACGTCGTCACGACCGAGCACGGTCATCATCGTCGCCTGAAGGGTGGCGACGGTGCGGGCCGACGCGCCGTCGAGCGCGAGCGCCTCGCCCTCGGTGAATGTTACCGTCCGGCCGGCGCGCCGCACACGGCCGACGAACCGGAAGCGCTGGCCACGGGCGGCCGAGACGAAGTTGACCTTGAACTCCACGGTCAGCACGCCCGCCTCGGCGGGCATCAGCGTCGACGCCGCGAAGCCGCAGGCGGTGTCGAGCATCGCGGCGGTGACGCCGCCGTGCAGGAAGCCGTGCTGCTGCGTGAGCCGCGGGTCGAAGGCGAGCTCGAGCTCGACCTCGCCCGGCTCGAGCCGCACGATCGTCGCCCCGGCGACGGCCATGAACGCCTGCCGCGCGAAGGACGCGCGCACGCGGGCCTCCCAGCCGGGGTCGACGGGCGCGGCACGGTTCGGGGCGTCGTTCATCGCGGCGTGGCCCGGCGGCCGGGCGGGGGCGCAGGAGCGCGCAGCCTAGTTGACGCTTACGTCAACGTCAATCGTCCGCCGCCCGGCGCGGGCGCCGGGCGGGCGCGGCCGCGCCGCGGGCGGGGGCGCGCGAGGCCGGCCGGGCCGGCGCGCCGCGCGCACCGCGGCCCGGGCCGTCGGTGCGCGCCGCCCGCTCGAGCAGCACGCGGCAGCGGTCCTCGTGCGCACCGATCTCGGTCAGCGTCACCTGCAGGTCCTCGAGCTGCCGCTCGAGGGTGCGCCGATGGCCGGTGAGCACCTGCAGGAACCGCTCGAGCTGCGGCACCGTGTCCTGCGGCGAGTCGTACATGTCGACCAGCTCGCGCACCTCGGACAGCGACAGACCGAGCCGCTTGCCGCGCAGCGTGAGCTTCAGGCGGGTGCGGTCGCGCTGGCTGTAGACGCGCTGGCGGCCGCCGGCGCCGGCGCGGGTCGGGGCGAGCAGGCCCTGATCCTCGTAGAACCGGATCGCGCGGGGCGTGACGTCGAACTCGCGCGCGAGCTCGGTGATCGTGTACGAGGGGCCGGGCATCGGCGGCGGACGTTCAGCCGCGGTACGACGGGTCGATCCGGTCGAGCATCCGCAGCATCGCCGGCCAGATCTTCGCCGGCGCCGCGCGGCTGGGCGACTCGAAGACCCCGGCGACCTGCTCGGCGACCGCCTCGGGCACCTCGACCAGGGGTTCGCCGAGCGTGAGCAGCGACACCTGCGCCTGGCAGGCCCGCTCCAGGTAGTACATCAGGTCCCAGGCCTCGGCGATCGAACGACCGCACACCAGCGTGCCGTGATTGCGCAGCAGCATCACCCAGCGCTCGCCGAGCGAGGCCTGCAGCCGCGCGCGCTCCGCGTCGGTGAAGTGCACGCCCTCGTAGTCGTGGTAGCCGATGCGGTCGGTGAAGCGCATCGCCTGCTGCGTGAGCGGCAGCAGGCCGCGGCGCATCGTCGCGACCGCCAGCGTCGCCGCGGTGTGCGTGTGCATCACGCAGAAGACGTCCGGCCGCGCCGCGTGGACCGCGCTGTGGATCGTGAAGCCGCCCGGGTTCACGCCGAGCCCGGTCGTGTCGCGCAGCACCGCGCCGTGCGCGTCGACGACCACGAGGCTGGAGGCGGTGACCTCCTCGAACAGCAGCCCGTACGGGTTGATCAGGAACCGGTCGTGCGTGCCGGGCACGCGGGCCGAGATGTGGTTGTAGATGAGGTCGGTCATCCGGTGCTGGTGCAGCAGCCGGTAGCAGGCGGCGAGGTCGACACGGACCTGCCACTCCTCCTCGGGAATGTCGGCGGGTCGGGCGCGGACCAGCGTGTCGGCGGCGGTCATCGCGAGGCTCCTCGTGCGGCGGCGGTGGCGGGGCGGGCACGGCGGCGCGCCGCGCCCGTCGGGACGTCGTCCGCCGCGGTGCGGCGGCTGCCGGCGACCGGCAGGGTCACCAGCTCGCCGCCGCGGTGCGCGCCGAACGGGTAGACGGTGCCGCCGGTGCGCTGCGACAGCACGCGGGCGGCGTCGTGCAGCGCCGCGGCGAGGACCGGCTCGTCGCGCGCGGTCACGTTGTGCGACGGGAACGCGAGGCTCAGCGCACCGACGATGCGCTGGCGCGCGCCGAACACCGGCACCGCGATCACGCCCAGGCCGGGGGTGGTCTCGCCGCGCTGCACGCTCCAGCCCCGGCTGCGCACCTGCTCGACCAGCCGGCGCAGCTGGGTGCGGTCGGTGACCGTCCGCTCGGTGACCGCGCGCAGCTCGCCGGCCAGCACCCGCTCGGCGCGCTCGGGCTCCATGAAGGCGAGCAGCACCCGTCCGGCCGAGGTCGAGTGCACCGGCAGCCAGGTGCCTGCGCGCCAGCCGGTGTCGACGAACAGCGGCCCTTCGAATCCGAGCAGGTACAGCACGTCGTCGCCGTCGAGCACCGACAGCCGCACGCTGTGCCCGGTGCGCTCGACCAGCTCGCGCATCACCGGCATCGCCTCGCGGCACAGACGGTCGTGGGTGACGAAGCGAGAGCCGAGCGCGAACATCCGCGCGCCCACCGAGTAGCGGCGCGTGTCCGGGTCCTGCACCAGCAGCCCGGACTCGGCGAACGCCGCGAGCACCTTGGAGACCTGGCTCTTCGACAGTCCGCAGCGCTCGGCGAGCTCGCCGACGCCGAGGTCGCGCTGATCGCCGGCGAAGGCCATCAGCAGCCGCAGCGACGTGCGCAGCGACTTCATGCCCTCGCCCGTGCGGCCGGGCACGCCGGCGTCGGTCATGGCGTCGCTGCGGCCTTCTTCTCGAGCTCGGCCGCGTAGTCGCACAGCTTCCAGCCGGTCTGCCCCCAGGTGGTGATGCCGCACACCGCCATCACCTGCATGCAGGCCTCGGCCAGCTGCGCGGTGGTGAGCCCGGCGCGCATCGCCGCCCCGAGGTGGTTCTTCGCACCGTCGAGGTTGCCGGTGACCACGTCGAGCAGCACGTAGATCAGCTCCTTGGTCCGCAGATCGAGCGCGCCCCCGTCCTCGGGGGTGCGCATGATGTAGTGGCGCGTACGCGTGTAGCCGAGCAGCGCCTCGGGTGCGTAGTCTGCCATCGCGCGGATCGGCTCGGGCACGTTGCCGAGCGTCTCCATGAAGTGCGCCTTCACCGCCGCGATCTCGCGGTCCACGTCCGCCTTCGTCGGTTGCGTCATCGTTGTCGGGGCCTCATCGAACGGTTGCTAGGTCCGGCCGGACATCCGCGTCCGGCCGGGTCGAAGTGCAGGTTGCGCCCGCCCGCAGCGGGTCGGCGGCGGTCGCGCCGGTGCTCATGCCATCGCCCCCGCCCCGGGCGCCACGACCTCGGGCACGGGCCGGCCGCAGGGTTCGCCGGTCAGGGTCGTGCGGTGCAGCACGCGCGACTCCTCGTGGTCGTGGTCCGCCACTGCCTGGTGCAGCGTGCAGCGGTTGTCCCACATCACGATGTCGTGCGGCCGCCACTGGTGCCGCATCGTGAACTCGGGGCGGACCTGGTGCCGGAACAGGAACCCGAGCAGCGCGTCGCTCTCGTCCTGCGTCATGCCGACGATGTGCGTGGTCACCGCCTCGCTCACGTAGAGCGCGGGCCGGCCGGTCTCGGCGTGCACCCGCACGATCGGCTGCTCGACCCGCGGGTTCGCGCGCTTCATGTCCCGGATCTGGCCCTGGTCCAGGTCGCGCAGGTTCTTCGTCTTCGAGAACAACTCGTGCACCGCCCACAGCGGGGCGAGCAGCTCGCGGAACGCGGGCGACAGCCGTTCCCAGGCGAGCGCCTGGTTCGCCCACATCGTGCTGCCCCCCACCCGCGGCGCGCGCAGGCAGCGCAGCAGCGCGCCGGTGGACGGCCGCCCGGTGAACGACAGGTCGGAGTGCCAGTGCCGCGCGGCGTTGCGGGTCTCGCTCGGCCGCCCGTCGGGCCCGGGTTCGTTGGACAGCAGGAAGATCTCGGGGTGCTCGACGAGACGGTAGTGGACCAGCGGGTACTCGTCGCACGAGCCGAAGTACCTCGAGAAGCGCAGGTGCTGCTCGGGGGTCACGTCCTGGTCGCGGAACAGCAGCACCTGGTGGCGCAGCCAGGCGGCGCGGATCTCGGCGACGGTGTGCGGCTCGAGCGGGCGCCGGGCGTCGACGCCGCGGATCTCGGCGCCGATCGCGGTGGTGAGGGGGATCACTTCGATGGCCATGGCGATGCCTCCGGGGTGCGTTGGGGCCGGGGCGCAGGGGCCGGGCCCTCGGATTCGATCAGCCTCAGGCAGGCGAGCAGCGTCCGCACCCGGGGTACGGGCACCTCGACCAGCCGGGCGAGCTCGACCAGGGCGCCCAGGATCGCGTCGAGCTCCATCGGGCGCCCGGCGTCCCGGTCCTGCAGCATCGACGGCCGCGCCGCCCCGACCGCGGCGCCGCGGGCCAGGCGCTGCTCGGGGTCGACCGCGACCGTCACGCCGTACGCCCGCGCCACCGCGATGCACTCGCGCATCAGCGCGAGCGCCAGTTCGCGCACGTCGGGGTGCGCGACCGCCGGCCCCAGCGGCACGCCGGTGAGCGCGCAGATCGGGTTGGCGAACACGTTGCCCATCAGCTTGGTCCACATCAGCGTGCGCACGTCCGCGACGTCGCAGCGCAGTCCGGCGTCGGCCAGCGCCGCGGTCCACCGGGCGAGGCCGTCGACCGGAGCGCCGTCGAGGGTACCGCAGGCGAACGCGTCCGAGCCGGTCGACACGTGGGACACGACGCCCGGCGCCACCACCTCGGCGGACTTGAACGCGAACATCGGCACGGTACGCTCGAGCGGCATCGACGCCGCCAGACGGCCGCCCGGATCGACCGACTCGACCGCGCGCCCCTCGAAGCGGCCGCCGGCACGCTGGAAGTACCACCAGCCGACGCCGTTGTGCACCGGGACGGTGAGCGCCGAGCGCGCGGCCGCGCGCGCGAGCGGCTCGGCGAGCGCGGGCAGCTGGTGAGCCTTGAACGCGACCAGCAGCACGTCGGCCGGCGGCGCCTCCTGCAGGCTCGCGCAGGCGCCCACCGGTACCGTCCGCGCGGGCTCGCCGTCGGCCACCAGCGTCAGGCCGCGCTCGCGCATCGCGCGCAGATGCTCGCCGCGCGCGACCACGTCGACCGGGTGGCCCGCGAGCGCGAGGCGGGCCGCGAGGAACCCGCCCATCGCACCCGCGCCCGCGACCAGCACCCGCATCGTCGTCCGCCTACTTGCCCGAGGACCAGCGCTCGCTCGCCGCCGCGTCCCAGAAGACGATCTTGCGGTGCGCCCAGTCCGCGACCATGTACAGCGATACCCCGATTGCGGCGAGCAGCGCGAGGATCGCGAACACGCCCGGGGTGTCGAGCTTGAACATCAGCTGGCTCATCAGGTAGCCGAGCCCGGCCTCGGCGCTGACGAACTCGGCGGCGATCGCGCCCAGCAGCGACAGCACGACCGCGGTCTTCATGCCGGCGAAGATGAAGGGCGCCGCGCTCGGCAGCCGCACCCAGCGGAACTCGGCCCAGGTGCCGCCCTTGAGCGAGCGCACCAGCGCGATGCGGTCCGGGTCGACCGCGCGCAGCCCGACCACCACGTTGACCAGCACCGGGAAGATCGCGACGATCATCGTGATGATGATCTTCGACTCGATGCCGAAGCCGACCCAGATCATCATCAGCGGCGCGAGCGCGATCTTGGGCATGGTCTGCAGCGCGAGCAGGTACGGGTACAGCACCAGCTCGACCGTGCGCGACAGCGCGATCGGCGCGCCCAGCGCGATGCCCAGCGTCACGCCGAGCACGTAGCCGACCACCACCTCCTGACCGGTGACCAGCAGGTGCTTCTGGAAGATGCCGCGGCGGAAACCGTCGACCAGCGCGCTGACCACCTCGCCGGGCGCCGGCAGGATCATCTGCGGCACCTTGAAGACGTGCACCGCGATCTCCCAGGCCGAGATCAGCACCACGAACAGCGCGATCGGCCCGCCGTACTGCAGCCAGCGTTCACCCTTCATGCGTGCTTCTCCTGCGCGTAGAGGTGGCCGCGCACCTGCTTCGAGATCTCGCCGAAGCGCGCGCCGTCGATGGTCGCGACGTCGCGCGGGCGGGCCAGATCGACCGGGATGTCGGCGACGATGCGCCCGGGCCGCGCGCTCATCACGACCACCCGGTCGGCGAGGAACACCGCCTCGCTGATCGAGTGCGTGACGAACAGCACGGTCTTCGGGCGCATCAGCCAGATGCGCTGCAGCTCGGCGTTCATCTGCTCGCGGGTCAGCGCGTCGAGCGCCCCGAACGGCTCGTCCATCAGCAGCAGCGACGGTTCGTGGATCAGCGCGCGCGCCATTCCGACGCGCTGCTGCATGCCGCCCGACAGTTCGTACGGATAGCTCGTGGCGAAGTCGCGCAGGCCGACCACCTCGAGCAGCGCGACCGCGCGCTCGCGCCAGCGGTCCCGATCGCCGCGGCGCTGGACCTTGAGCGGCAGCATCACGTTGTCGAGCACGCTGAGCCACGGCAGCAGCGTCGCGCTCTGGAACACGAATCCGATGTCGTCGCGCGGGCTGCCCACGGTCTCGCCGCGGATCGACGCGCGGCCTTCGGCGCGCACCAGTCCGGCGAGGACCTTGAGCAGCGTCGACTTGCCGCAGCCGCTGGGCCCCACGATCACGCAGAACTCACCCTCGCGCACCTGCAGCGACACGTCGCTCACCGCGATGAAGCGCTCCTGCGTACGGGTGCGGTACGCGACCGTCAGCTGCTGCAGGTCGATCGCGGTCGCAGCGGCGGGCGGGGCGCCCCCGGTCGGGGCGCCGGCGGACGGTTCGGCCCCGGGCGGAGCGGCGGCGGGGTCGGTGACGCGGTTCAAGGCGGGGGTCCTCGGCGTTTCGGGTTCGGTCAGCGTCGGTCGACGCGGTGGCGCTCCAGCGCCGCCGCGTCGAGGCTCACGCCCAGACCGGGCGCCTGCGGCGCGGCCATCCGGCCGCCGCGGATCTCGGGCATCGATTCGAGCAGGCCGGCGCCGATGCTCAGGTGGAACGCGAGCTCCGCCGGCTGCTGGGCGGCGTTGCGGTGCGCGCACGCGAAGTGCAGCGCGGCCACCGCGCCGAGCGTGCTGTCGCCCTGGCTCGCGACCACGTTGCGCACGCGGCGCGCCTCGCAGTGCGCGACGATGTCGCGGGTGCGGCGAAAGCCGGTGCGCGCGGTCTTCACGCCCACCACCTGCACGAAGCCGTCGTCCAGCTCGCGCGCGGTCTCCTCGGGCGTGCGGCAGCTCTCGTCGCCCATGATGGGCACGCGCACCTGGCGGGCGACCATCGCGCGGCCGATCCGGTCGTCCCGGTGTACCGGCTCCTCGGCCCAGACCAGCCCGATCTCGTGCCCGAGCGCGAGCACCCGCACCGCATCCGGCCCCGACAGGCCGGAGTTGCCGTCGACGTACAGAAGACACTCGGGCAGGGCTCGGCGCAGCACCCGGAGCATCTCGGCGTCGCGGCCCGGCTCGACGCCGACCTTGAGCTTGAAGCAGTCGATGCCGTAGCGCTCGCGCACCGCGAGCGCCTCCTCGGCCATCGCCTGCGGTGCGGCCAGACCGCAGATGTGGGTCACGCGGACCGAGTCGGTCCAGCCGCCGAGCAGCCGGTGGCAGGGCACGCCGAGCGCGCGGCCCATCAGGTCGTGTAGTGCGATGTCCAGCGCGCCCTTGACCGTGTTGTTGTGCTCGACCGCGGCGAACGCGGCCCAGGCGCGCTCGATCGCGAACGGGTCGGTGCCGATCAGCTGCGGCGCGAACCAGCGGTTCACCGCGTCGACCATGCCGAGCTGCGATTCGCCGTAGAAGAACGGCCGCGACGGCGCCTCGGCGATGCCCTCCAGGCCGTCGTCGGTGCGCACGCGCACCAGCACGTGCTCGGTCACGGCGAGCCGCCCGCCGGCGAAGCTCACCGGGCTCGCCAGCGGCAGGCTGAAGGGGATGCAGTCGACGGCGACGATCCTCATGGCGGGCTCCGGCTCAGGCGACGCGCAGCGCGTCCAGCGCGTTCCAGTCGAACGCCAGTCCCAGGCCGGGGGCGTCGGGGGCGAGCATCGCGCCGTCGACCAGCCGAGCCGGCTCGACGAACAGCCGGTCCCACCACGGCACCACCTCGAGCCAGCGGCCGTTGGCGATCGCGCTCATCAGGTGCACCGACACCTCGTGGAACACGTGCGGCGTGACCTGCAGCCGCGCTGCGTCGGCGAGCGCGGCCACGCGCATCCATTCGGACACGCCCCCCACGCGCTGCAGGTCGGGCATCGCCAGGTCGATGCAGCCGCCGCGGATCAGCCGCTCGAAGCCGGTGAGCCCGTAGTCGTTCTCGCCCGCGCACACCGGGGTATCGAGTGCGGCGGCGACCCGGGCGAGGCCGGCGTGGTCGTCGAAGGCGACCGGGTCCTCGATCCAGGCGAGGCCGAAGCGCTCGAGCGCACGGCTGGCGCGGATCGCAGCCTCGGGCGTCCAGCCCTGCACGACGTCGACCATCAGCGCGACGTCGGGGCCGATCGCGTCGCGGACCGCGCCCACCCGGTCGAGGTCGTCGGCGAGACGCGGCGCGCCGGTGCGCATCTTGATCGCTCGAAACCCCTGCGCGACGTAGCGGCGCGCCTCGGCGACGATCGCCTCGAGCGGGTCGTTGAGGAACAGCCCGCCGGCATACGCGGGCACCGGCCGCCGGGTGCCGCCCAGCAGCCGCCACAGCGGCTCGTCGAGCAGCCGCGCCTTCACGTCCCAGCAGGCGACGTCCAGCGCCGACTGCGCGAGCATCACCGCCCCGGCGCGGCCCAGGAAGTTGGCCTCCCGCCACAGCCGTGCCCACAGCGTGGCGGTCTCCCGCGGGTCGCAGCCCACCGCGAAGCCGGCGAGGTCGCGCACCAGCGCGTCGAGCGCGCGCGCCCGTGGCGTGCCGAAGCACCACAGCCACGCGATGCCCGCGGGCCCCTCGTCCGGGACGACGGTGACCAGCAGCGTGTCGATCGCCTCGATGTGATGCAGCGGCGTGATCACCGGCGAGTCCAGCGGCAGCCGGACGATCGCGGTGTCGACGCGGGCGATGCGCGGGCTCATCGGTCGGCTCGGTGGGCGGCGACGCGCGCCTCGTCGAGCGTGAACCCCAGCCCGGGTCCGTCCGGCGGGGTGGCCAGGCCGTCGCGCACCGCCAGCGGCTCCTCCCACAGCCACGGCCAGCCGGGCCAGCACTCGAGCGCGAGCGCGCCGGGCGTCGCGCACATCAGGTGCACCTGGACCTCGGGATGCACGTGCGCGGCCACCGGTACGCCGGCGAGCCCGGCGGCGGCGGCGAGGCTGCGCCACGCGCCGATGCCTCCGGTGCGCTGCAGGTTCGGCATCAGCAGGTCCGTGCCGCGCGCGGCGATCATCCGCATCGCGTCGGCCGTCCCCGACAGCGACTCGCCGGTGGCGACGTCCATCGGCACCGCCGCGCGCACCTCCGCGTGGCCGGCGACGTCGTCGGCGCGCACCGGTTCCTCGAGCCACCACAGGTCCAGTGCGTCGAGCTCGCGCGCCCAGCGGATCGCAGCCTTCGGCGTCCACTGCTGATTGCCGTCGACCGCGATGCGCAGCTCCGCGCCGAACGCCTCCCGCAGCGCCCGCACGCGATCGCGGTCGCCCCGTGGCCCGTGGCCGGCCTTCACCTTGACCGCCCGGTGGCCCGCGGCGACGAAGCCGGCCACCTCGTCGACCAGTGCGCCGGTGGCGAGCGCGAGCGAGCCGCCGCTGCCGTAGGTCGGGATCGACGCGCGCGCGCCTCCGAGCATCCGCCACAGCGGCAGCCGCGCGCGCCGCGCGGCGAGGTCCCAGAGCGCGACGTCGATCGCCGCAGCCGCGGCGAGTCCCGCGCCGGCGGCGCCCGCGAGCGCGAGCGCCGCGTGCATCTGACGCGCGTGGGCCTCGGGCGCGCCGGCGTCGCCGCCGACGCGCGCCTGCCCGAGCGCGTGCGCGGCGGCCACGATCGGCCGCGCGTCGTCCGCGCCGAAGGCGAACGCGGTGCCCAGGCCCTCGAGCCCGTCGGCGTCGCGCACCCGCACCAGCACCGGGTCGACGCTGTCGATCGTGCGCACCGCGGCGCGGAACGCGGGCACCAGCGGAAAGCGCAGCGGCACGACCTCGACCGACGCGATCCGCATGGTGCGCGCGCCCGGCCGCGGCCTCAGCCCTTGAACTCGCGCGCCCGCCGCCGGACCTCGGCGACGTCGAACCGGTTGATCTCGTCGATCAGGTCGTTGGTGTAGATGACCTTGGGGTCGACCGACCGGTCGACGTCGCCGATCTTCTTCAGCATGTCGACGTACGTGGTGACGTCGTTCTCGTGCATGAAGCCCCACTTGTCGCGCTTGATCGCCATGTTGTCGATGCGCATGTTGTTGATCCGCGCGAGCAGCGCGCGCCGCCCGAGCGCGACCGCGGTCGCGTCGTCGACGTTCGAGGGCCGCTGCTCGGGGTGGCGACGGTAGTGGATGCGCACCGCAGCGTCCGGGTTCTCGAGCGCGAACACCGTGGCCTTCGCGTGCGCGCGGCCCAGCCGCACCAGCGCGTCGCGGCGGTTACGGATCGTCTCGGGTCGTGCGATCAGCGCGGTCTGGAAGCTGATCCGGTCCGACAGCGGCGAGGTCAGCACGCGCAGCCGGTAGCGCTCCGGGTTCACCGACTCGATCGCCGCGTACAGGCTGTCGTACATCGCCAGGCCGTCGACCTGCTTGGACAGCCACAGCGCCGCGGCCGCCTGAGCGCCGTAGCCGACGTCGACGAACGTGACGTCCTTGTTCGGGTCCAGCCCGGCATCCTCGAGCACCGCCTTGACGATCGGGATGGTCGCCGTGGCCTGGCCGATCACGCCGAGCTTCTTCCCCTTCAGGTCCGCGAGGGTCTTGATCGGGCTGTCGGCGGGCACCGCCGGCATCTGGAAGTTCTGCGTGATCATGTTGTAGAAGGCGACCAGCGGCGAACCCTTGGCCACCGGCACCATCAGCCCGACCGAGGTGCCCGCGTGCACGACGTCGGCCTGGCCGGTGATCACCAGCTGCGCGCCCAGCGCCGAGCCGCGCGCCGACTTCAGGTCGACGTCGAGCCCCTCCTCGTCGAAGAAGCCCGCGACGAACGGGACCGAGGTCTGGGTGGCCGTGCCGGTCTCGAAAGTGGCCGACGACACGACCCAGGTGACCTTCTGGCGGGGCTGCGCGCGCACCGCCGCGGGCATCGCGAGCGCTGCGCCGGCGGCCGCGCCCGCCTGAAGGAAGCCGCGGCGATCCGAGGTATTCGACATGGATGTCCCCTCTTTCCGTCGATGATGTTTCCTGTGTGGAAACGGTGTGTCAATTTCTTGCCTACCGTACCGCAGGGACGGCACACTGTCAAAGCCATGCCGCGCGGGACGCGGCACGCGACACAGGAGGCAGGGTGGACACACCGAGCTATCGCGACCTGCTCGCCCGGACCGACGCGCCGGCGGGCAGCGCCTGGGGCGTATGGGGTGCCGAAGACGAGTGCGGCACGCTGAACTTCATCACCGCCGAGGCGGTGCGGCGCGCGGCGGCGCGGGTCACGCGCGGCGTCTGCTTCAACCTGGACCATGCGCTCGACGCGTTCGAGCCGCCGGTGGCGCCGCACCGGCACGCGCCGCGGCACACGATGTTCTGCAACAGCCCGCACCATCGCGACGACCGGATCGACAACCTGTACCTGCAGGGCACGACCCAGGTCGACGGGCTGCGGCACTTCCGCCACCCCGACCACGGCTTCTGGAACGGCGTGGCGGATGCGCGCGTGGTGCCCGGCTCGCCGACGATCGGCGTGAACCGCTACGCCGAGCGCTGCATCGCCGGGCGCGGCGTGCTGCTGGACCTGGACCGCTACCTGCGCGCGCGCGGACGGGTGCTCGACTTCCGCGCCGGCGAGCCGTTCACGGTCGAGCTGCTCGACCAGGTGGCCGCCGCCCAGGGCGTGAGCCTGGAGCGCGGCGACATCCTGATGATCCGCACCGGCTGGCTCGCGTTCTACTTCGGCGAGATGGACGCCGGCGAGCGCGCCGCGGTACCGCGTGCGCTGCGCTGCCCCGGTCTGCTGCAGGCCCGTGAGACGGTCGCGTGGCTGTGGGACCGCGGCATCGCGGTGGCGGCGAGCGACAACGTCGGGCTCGAGGCGATCCCCTCGGTGGCGAGCTCGCCGTTCGTCTCCGAGCGCGACCGCGCGGCGGGCGCCGACCCGATCCACGCCGGGCTGATGCATCCGACCCTGATCGCGCTCGTCGGCCTGTGCATCGGCGAACTGTGGGATCTGGAGGCGCTCGCGCGCGACAGCGTGGCCACCGGTACCTGGGACTGCCTGGTGACCTGCAAGCCGCTGAACCTGGTGGGCGGGGTCGGTTCGCCGGCCAACGCGATGGCGCTGAGGTGAGCCACGACGGATTCCTCCACGTGAGCGAGCGCTCGCTTCGTTCGCAGATCGTGGCGGTCCTGACGGGCTGGGGGTTCGGCGACGACGCGGTCGGCGCCGCCGCCGACGGCCTGGCGTGGGCCGACGCCCGCGGCATCGCGAGCCACGGCATCGCGATGCTGCCGGTCTACGAGGGCTGGCACCGCGACGGACGCTTCGACGCGGCGGCCACGCCCCGCGTGGTCCGCGAGACGGCGGTGACCGCGACCCTGGACGGCGGCTCGGGCCTGGGCTTCGGGGTGGCGCGCGACGCGATGCGGCTGGCGATCGCCAAGGCGCGATCGGCCGGCCTGGCCGCGGTCGCGGTGCGGGGCTCGAACCACTTCGGCGCCGCCGGCCACTATGCGGAGATGGCGGCGCTCGCCGGGCTGCTCGGGCTGTGCACGACCAGCACCGTGTCGGCGGCGATCGTGCCCACCGGCGGGCGTGACGCCCGGTTCGGCACCAACCCGATCGCGTTCGCCGCGCCAGGCGCCGAGGGGCCGCCGTTCCTGCTCGACATGGCAACCAGCACGGTCGCGCTCGGGCGGCTGATGACGGCCGCGTGGCGCGGCGAGCCGGTGCCCGAGGGCTGGGCGCTCGATGCCGACGGGCGCCCGACCACCGACCCGCAGGCCGGCTACCGGGCCCGCCGGGCCACGCCGCTCGGGGGGCTGCCCGAGCTGTCGAGCCACAAGGGGACCGGGCTGGCGGCGATGGTCGAGGTGCTGTCGGCGCTGCTGCCGGGTGCGACGCCGGCGACGGAGGACGCGGGCGGGCGGGCGCGCGGCGACGTCGGTCACTTCGTCCTCGTGCTCGATCCGGCGGCGTTCCGCGACGACGACGGGTTCGGTGCGGCGCTCGACGCGATGTGCGCGCGGCTGCGCGCGACGCCGCCGGTCGACCCGGCCCGGCCGGTCCGGGTCGCCGGAGACCCCGAGCGCGCCGCCCTCGCGCGCAGCCGGGCCGAGGGCGTGCCGCTGCCGCTGGCGCTGGTCGACGCGCTGCGCGGGGTCGCGTCCCGCGCCGGCTGCGCCTGGTGCCTGCACGGTGCCGGAGCGTCGGTTTGACAGCCGGGCGGCCGGGCCGCACGATCCCGAAGATGCATTGAAACGCAGTTGCCCATTCAGAAACTCCAGGGCGGGCCGCCGCCCCCATCCGACATGAGCACCTCCGCCCCCGCCGCGCAGCAGCTGCTGCGACCGACCCTCGACGACGACGCGCTCGCGCAGGCCCGCGCGATGATCGGCATGCCGATTCGCGTCGAGCTGTGGAACCACGAGGCCTCCCGCGACTCGATCCGCCACTACGCGTGGGGCCTGGGCGACGACAATCCGCTGTGGTGCGACCCGGCTTACGCGGCCCGCACGCGCTGGGGCGGGCTGATCGCGCCGCCGACGTTCTTCTTCGGCGTGTTCGACGCGGTGGTCGCCCCGGGTCTGCCGGACATCCAGTGGTACTACTCGGGCATCGACGCGGAGTTCCACGCGCCGATGCGGCGCGACACCCGGTTCGACGTCCGGGCCGACTACGTCGATGCGCGCGAGGTCAGCGGCAAGCGCGTGAAGCGGATGCTGGTGCAGACCGGTCGGGTCGACTACCACGACGAATACGGCCAGCTGCTGGTGCGCGTGCTGTCGCACTGCTTCCGCGTCGCGCGGCTGGGCGCCGAGGGCGGGCTGAGCTACGCGCCGCGCGCGGAGCACCGGTACACGCCCGAGGAGCTCGCGCGGATCGGCGACGCGATGCTCAACGAGTTCCGGCGGGGCGCGGACACGCTGCACTGGGACGACGTGCGGGTCGGCGACACGATGCCGGGTACGGTGCGCGGACCGATCAACCGGCTGGACATGACCTGCTATTACGCGGGCGCGGTCGGCACCTCGGGGTACAAGTCGACGCGGCTGAAATGGCTGTACGCGCACTGGGCGCGAACCGCGCCCGAGCGGCTGCCGAACAACTACGATCCGAGCTACTACGGCGCGACGGTCTCGCCGAGCATCGGCCACCAGGACAAGGAGGTGGCGACCTCGGAGCTCGGCATGCCCGGGCCGTACGACAATGGGCCGCAGCGGATCGGCATGATGTCGACCTGCCTGACACACTGGATGGGCGACGACGGGTTCCTGCGCCGCTACAGCGCCCGGCTGAAGCTGCCGGTGATCTTCGGCGACACCACGTTCACGCGCGGCCGGGTGACCGGCAAGCGGATCGAGGCCGGCCGCGCGCTGATCGACGCCGAGGTGTGGGCCGAGAACCAGCTCGGCGAGACCACGGCCGCGGGCACTGCGGTGATCGAGCTGCCCAAGCGCGTCTGATCGCGCCCGCCCGGTGAACTTCGCGATCTTCGTCGAGATGCGCGCCCGCGGCACGCCGCGGGCGAGCGCCCTCGTCGACCGGCGCGTGCGCCTGGACTGGGGCGACTACGACGCCCTGTCCGGGCGCTTCGCCCACTGGCTGCGCGACCGCGGGCTGCGCACGGGCGATCGGCTGGCGATCTGGCTGCCCAACCGCGCCGAGCTCGCGCTCGCGTTCGTGGGCGCGCTGAAGGCCGGCGTGATCCCGGTGCCGCTCAACTGGCGGCTGCAGTCGACCGACGTCGGCCGCCTGCTCGCGCACTGCGCGCCGTCGGCGCTGCTGCTGGATGCGCGGCGACTGGACGAGGTCGATCCGGCGCTGCGGCCGCTCGCTCTCACGGTCGGCGAGGACGCTCGCGAGGGCAGCTTCTGGGAGGTGATCGCGCACGCCGCCGGGTCGCTGCCGTCGGTGCCCTGCCAGTCCGGGGACGTCGCGAACCTGCTGTACACGTCGGGCACCACCGCGACCCCGAAGGCGGCGATCCACACGCACGGCATGCGCGTGGCGGTGGCCGCGGCGATGGCCGATCACTTCCGCGTGTCGAGCGCCGACGTCGGGCTCGCGATCTCGCCGATGTTCCACACCAGCGGCCTGTCGGTGTTCTCGAACACGGTGTTCGCCGGCTGCCCGCTGGTGATGCTGGATCGCTGGGACCTGCCCGAGTTCCTCGCCACGATCGAGCGCGAACGCGTGACCTTCATGCACGTGATCGGCACGATCGTCGTCGACATCGCCACCGCGCCGGCTGCGCTGTTCACGCGCGACGTCTCGAGCATGCGCTTCGCGTGGGGCGGCGGCCACTCGCTCGACGCGCACACCTGGGAGGCGTTCGAGCAGCGCGTGGGCGGCGTGCTGCTGCAGGGGTACAGCCGCACCGAAGGCGGGCTCACCTACAACCTGCTCGACCGGACGCTGCGCCGCTTCGACCACAACGGCGTGCCGAACCGCAACAGCGCCGAGGTCGCGGTGGTGGATTCCGCGACCGGCCGACCGCTGCCGGCCGGGCGCACCGGCGAGATCGTCGTGCGCGGCGACGGCGTGTCGCCGGGCTACTGGGACGGCGACTACGTGCGCAGCCCGCGGCCGGTCGACGGCGGCTGGCAGCCCACCGGCGATCTCGGCTTCTTCGACGAGGGCGGCGCGCTGCATTTCCTCGGCCGGCGCGACCTGATGATCAAGACCGGCGGCGAGAACGTGTATCCGGCCGAGGTCGAGACCGTGCTGCTCGCCACGCCCGGCGTGGTCGACGCGGTGGTGGTCGGGCTGCCCGATCCGCGGCTGGGTCAGCGCGTGGCCGCGCTGATCGTCCGCGGCGATCCGGCGCTGGACGAGGCCGCGATCGAGCGGGCGTGCCGCGCGTCCCTCGGCGGCTTCAAGATCCCGCGGACGATCGGCTTCGTCGACGCGTTGCCACGGCTCGGCACGCAGAAGGTCGACCTCGCCGCGTGCCGCGCGCTGCTGGCGCGCTGAGCCGCGGTGGCCGGGCCGGCAGGGCGGCGCGGCCGGCGCCGGCCGGGTCGGGCCGTCCGCGGGTCGGGGTCACTTCAGCACCTCGAACAGGTTGTGGTGGTCGTCGGTCCACGGCCGGCGGTACCGCGCGAGCGGGGGCATCGGCTCGCCGCCGGCCGCCCAGAGCACCTTCGCGAACTCGGCGTCGGCGGTCACCGCGATCCAGTCGGAACGGTACTGGATGGCCTCGGCGGGCGGCTCGTCGATGAAGCGCACCACGTGCAGGTCGGCCTCCTCGGCGAGCTGCTGGATCACGCCCGACAGGTCGAGGTAGCGGTTGGTGATGTGGAAGACCACGACGCCGCGATCGGCCAGGTGCCGGCGGTAGACCGCGAGCGCCTCCCGGGTCAGCAGGTGCACGGGGATCGAGTCGCTGGAGAACGCGTCCACCGCGAGCACGTCGAAGCGCTGCGGCGCTTCGCGCTCCAGCACCAGGCGCGCGTCGCCGAGCGCGGGCTCCAGCGTCGCGCGGCTGTCCTTCAGGTACGTGAAGTGCCGGTTCGCCACGTCCAGCACCGCGGGGTTCAGCTCGTAGAGCCGGTAGACGTCGCCGTCGCGGCCGTAGGCGGCGAGCGTGCCGACGCCCAGCCCGATGAGCGCCACGCGCATCGGCCGGCGGTCGCGGGCCGCCTCGATCGTGCGGCCGATCCCCGACGTCGGGCCGTAGTAGGTGGTGCCGATTCGCCGCGCCTCGGGGGCGAGGTACTGCTCGCCGTGCAGGATCACGCCGTGCAGCAGCCGCCGGCTGGCCACCGGCGAGGGGTCGCCGTCGGGGGAACCGGTCACCCGCAGCGTGCCGTAGAAGTTGCGCGACAGCTCGAGCACGCCGCCGCGCACGTAGTGCAGGTAGTCGGCGAAGAGCACCGCGCAGGCGAGTGCCGCGGCGACGCCGGCCGCGCGCAGACCGCCTCGTGACAGCACCGCCGCCAGCACCGCCACCAGGGTCAGCGCCAGCGGCAGCTCCCAGTACCCGTCGAAGGCGAGCGGCGCGGCGATCCCGACGGCGAGGCCGCCGAGCGCGCCGCCGAGCGACACCATCAGGTAGAACCGCGTCAGGTGCGTGGGCGCGGGCTTGCGGGCCACCAGCTCGCCGTGCAGGAACATGCACAGCACGAACAGGCCGAACGCGTAGACCGGCACCGCGTGCTCGATGTGCAGGATCGCCCGCTCGACGCCGAGCCCCTCGGGCCGGTAGCTCAGTCCGCCGAGCATCGCGACCGTCGCGACCGCGGCGAGCACCAGGTACTGCGGCCGCCAGTACCAGCCCGTGCCGTCGAAGCACAGGATGAACGTGATCAGGTAGATCGACAGCGGCAGCACCCACAGGAACGGGATCGAGGCGACGTTCTGCGTGATGTGCGTGGTCACGGCCAGCAGCAGCACCGAGCCGAGCGCGGCCAGCAGCAGCCACAGCGCCTGCGCGCCCGCGCTCGGCGCGGCGCCGGCGTCGCGCGCCAGGCCGATCGGTGCCGCCGCGGCGTCGTGCGTCGCCTGCAGGACCGCTGCGCCGGGCGCCGGCGGGGCGGCGACGCCCTCGGCGTGCGCGTCGGCCGCGGCGATCACCGCGCCCTCCGGGGCGGTTGCCGGGCGACGCGCCCCGGACCACGCGGCGGCGATCGCCAGCAGCACGAACACCGCATAGGCGACCGACCAGCCGAACGACTGCACCTGGCTGCTGGCGGCCGGCTCGATCAGCGGCGGATAGGCGAGGAGCGCGAGCATCGACGCGAGGTTGGACAGCGCGTACAGGCGGTACACGCGCGCGCTGCGGTACCGGCGGGTGAACCACGCCTGCACCAGCGGACCGGTGGTCGCGAGCATCAGGTAAGGCAGCCCGATCGTGACCAGCAGCAGCCCCAGGATGCGCCCGGTCGGGTTCGACGGATCCTCCGGCTTCAGCGCCTCCGAGACCGTGATCGGAAGGAACGCGAGGCTTGCGATCAGCAGCACCGTGTGAACGATCGCCTGCGTGCGCGGGGTGAGCCGGCGCACGAGCACGTCCGAGTAGAAGTAGCCCGCCAGCAGCGCGATCTGGAAGAACACCATGCAGGTGGTCCATACCGCGGCCGAGCCGCCGAACCACGGCAGGATCTGCCGCGCAACCACCGGTTGCACCAGGAACAGCAGGAAGGCGGACAGCGCGATCGTCGCGGCGTGCAGGATCATGGGCGGCTGGAGGGTGGGGTCGAGGGGAGCACGCCGAGGTCCGCGAGCCGGGCGTCGACCGCATCGGCCCAGCCGCGGTTCGCCGCCGGGCTCGCCGGGCTCGGATGGAGGATCTGTCCGACGCGAACCGTCCGGGCGAGCGCACCCGCGAGGTCCGGGCCTTCGAGCACGGTTCGCAGACGGCGCTCGGCGAATCCGCCGACGCCGATCGCCCACTGCGGCGCGAGCGCGGCGAGCGCCCGCGCGAGGTGCGCATCGCACGCGGCCGCGACCGCGGCGGCCTCGGACGTGGGCAGCTGCGCCGGCGTGCGGTTGCGCCCGGACCCCTCCAGCCACACCAGCGGGCACCAGTTGAGCACCGCGAATTCGGCGAAGAACCGGTCCGCGGTACCGAAGCGCTGCGCGGCCCAGCCCCACAGCCGCCGCCCGCTGACCTCGGAGCGGCGGCAGTCGAACCCCTCGATCGGACGCCGCGGGTGCTGGTCCGCGGGCGGGATCACCGGCGCCCGCAGCCCCATCCAGTCGCGCACCGCGGCGACCTCGCCGAACGGCACGCCGGTCTGCATCATGCCGAACGGTCCCGGATTCATGCCGAGCAGCACCACGCGCCGGGGCCCGGTCGCGAACCGCCGCAGGTACGCCTCGTACGGCGCCCACGCGTAGCGCGACGGGTCGTAGACGTGGGCGACCGGCGGCGAGAAGCGCAGCGGCGCGAGGCGGTCGGACAGATCGCGGGCGGCGTCGAGCAGCGCGGTCGCGACCCCGGTCGATGCGGGCATGGCCCGCATCGTACCAATGCCGCGACCGCGCCGGTTTCAGCGCGCGGCGGCCGTGCGGGCGACCGGGGTCTCCGACCGGGTCGGTGCCGAGTGAGCAGCGTGCCCCAGATCGTAGGCGAGCGGCACGGTCGTGGCCCCCGGGTCGTCGGTCGGCGCCGCACGCGCGGGCCGCGGGCCCGACGCGGGCGCCCCGAGCAGCGTTTCGATCGGCACCGGGTGGGCGATCAGCCGGCCCTGCAGGAAATCCACGCCGAGCTCGACCGCCACCTGACGCTGCTCCTCGGTCTCGATCCACTCGGCCACGGTGAGCGCGCCGGTGATCCGCGCGATCCGCACGACGGTCGCGACGATCTCGGAGTCGAGCCGGTCCGAGCAGATCGTGCGCACGAACGAGCCGTCGATCTTCAGCACGTTGGCCTTCAGCCGCTTCAGGTAGTCGAAGGTCGCCAGCCCGGTGCCGAAGTCGTCGAGCGCGATGCCGATCCCCAGCCGGGTCAGCCGCGCGACGTGGCCGCGGGCGATCTCCAGATCGGAGATCGAGGCCGACTCGGTGATCTCGATCATCAGCTTGCGCGGATCGACGCGGTGGGTCGCCAGGCAGCGCTTGACGTACTCGGGGAACTCCGGATCGCACAGCGTCGGGCCGGCGACGTTGATCGAGCACAGCCGGGTCGCCTCCAGCAGCCGCGGCTGGGCGGCGAGGTGGGCGACCGTGCGCACGAACACCAGCCGGTCGAGCTGGCTCGACAGGCCGGCGTGCCAGACCGCAGGCAGGAACACCTTGGGCATGATCAGCTGGCCGTCGTCGTCGACCACCCGGGCGAGGATCTCGTAGTGCAGCCCGCTCGGCCTGACGGGCGCGCTTCGGGCGGGCTCGATGCGCTCGGCGAACAGCCGCACCCGGCCCTCGGCGATCGCTCGGCTGACCAGCTCGACCGTGCGCAGCTCGGTGCGGTAGCCGTCCAGCAGCTCGGCCGAGGCGGTGACCCGGTGGATGCCGGTCGGATCGGTCGAGGCGCGCTGCAGCGCCATCGACAGCGAGGCGAGCACCGCGTCCGCGCCCACGGGCGCCCGTTCGGGGACTTCGACCATGCCGGCGTGGAAGCGCAGCTGGATCGACTCGTCGCTGACCTCGAACCGGCGTCCGCCCAGCGTGCGGTTCAGGTGCTGGCGGATCGAGATGCCGTCCACACGCGAGCCGATCGTCAGCACGAAGCGCCCCGAGGACGGGTGTGCGACCCGGGCGCCCAGCGGCTCGAAGGTCGCCCGCAGCCGGCCGGCCACCGCGCGCTCGAGCTCCGAGGCCGCGGTGCTGTCGGTGAGGTCGCTCCAGCGCGCGATGTCGGGCAGCACCACGCCGACCAGCCAGAACGCACCCCGGTCGGGGCGCGCCAGCGTGTGCTCGACGATCCGCGCGAGCGCGCGCTGGTTGGGCAGCCCGGACAGGTCGCTGCGCATCGCCTGCCGGATCAGCGTGCGTGCCGCCTCCCGGCTGCCGTCCGACAGGACCTGCAGGATCGCCTGCAGCGCGAACACGCCGGTCAGCAGCATCAGCGTCGCGGCCTGCTGGTGCAGACCCGGTCCGTCGACGGCCACCGTATCGAGCCAGCCGCCGTGCAGCTGTCCCATCGCGCACGCGTTGAGCGCGACCAGCAGCGCACCCGCGGGCTGGGGGACGGCGCGGGCGATCCACAGCCCGACCGCCAGGTGCACGATCGCCGCCAGACGACCCAGGCCCGGGTATCCGCCGATGGTCAGGCCCACGGCCAGCGCACTGCTCGCGGCGATCAGCGCGAGCGCGGTGCGTACCGACGCGCTGCGCAGCGCGTCGCCGACTCCGCGCAGGCCACCGCGCGCGCGCCCCGGCTCGCTGCCCGAGGCGCGGTCGGTGTCGCGGCGGCGGGGGTCGGTGGTTCGGGCAAGCGCGGCGCCCAGCGGCGCGAAGATCGACGCGGCCAGCAGGTCGCCGAGGAGCAGCGCGGTGAACCCGCCACCGGCGGGCGGCAGGCCCGCGAACGTGCGGACGACGTCGGAGCGCAGCAGCGCCGCCGGCACCGCCGCGAGCAGCGCGGCCCCGATCATGCGTATCTCCGCGCTGCCCACCCCGCGCGGCGGGGCCGTCCGGCTCAACCGGTGCAGCAGCCCGGCCAGCGCGAACGGCAGCGCGACCCCGGCGAGGACGGCGGCGGCTGCGGCGCCCGGGTCGTTCCGGGCCCACCCGACCGCGAGCACGAGCAGCGCGGCCAGTGCCGCGCCGGGCACGGACATCCCGGCGCCGCCCGGACGCCCGCTGCCGGCGCGGACCCCGCTGCCGGCGAGCCAGCCCAGCAGCAGCGCCCCCACCGGCCACAGCGCGACCGCCGGGCTGACCGCCCGCGCCGCCTCGCCGAGCACGCAGCCCGCCGCGGCGAGCGCGACCACCGGCCAGGCTCGCGAGCCGGCGTCTCGGGCTCGGCGAACGAGGCGAGAACGGGGATCCATTCCTGCATCCTCGCGGGTGCACCGCAGGCCGCCTGTGACGGATTCGCGGCTGGGCGGTTCGGTCCGACCGGCGGCGGTGGTGTGCCGACGGGCGCGGCGGATGCGGTATGGTTCGTCTCCGGCCCGGCAGGGCGGCGAACGTGCGACGACGGGGGGACGGATGGCGATACCGGCGACCATGCGGTACATCGATCACGGCTCGGGAGGCGGCCCGCAGGTGCTGCGCGCCACGAGCGGCCCGGTGCCCGAGCTGGGGGCGGGCGACGTGCTGATCGAGGTGGCCGCGGCCGGCGTCAACCGGCCTGACGTGCTGCAGCGCGCCGGCGCGTACCCGCCGCCGGCCGACGCCTCGCCCTACCTCGGGCTGGAGGTGGCCGGGCGGGTGGTCGCGCTCGGGCAGGGGGTCACCGAGTGGGCGGTGGGCGACGCGGTCTGCGCGCTGACCAACGGCGGCGGCTATGCCGAGTACGCGCTGGCGCCGGCCGGGCAGGTGCTGCCGGTCCCGGCGGGGCTGACCCCGCTGCAGGCCGCGGCGCTGCCCGAGACCTGCTTCACCGTGTGGGCCAACGTGATCGAGCGCGGCCGGCTCGCGCGCGGCGAGTCGATGCTGGTGCACGGGGGCTCCTCGGGCATCGGCATGACCGCGATCCAGCTCGGCAAGGCCTGGGGCGCGACCGTCTACTGCACGGTCGGCACCGCCGAGAAGGCCGCGGCCTGCGTGGCCGCAGGGGCCGATGCGGCGATCGACTACCGGCGTCAGGACTTCGTCGCCGAGACCCGGCGGCTCACTGGCAACCGGGGGGTCGACCTGATCCTGGACATGGTCGGCGGCCCGTACATCGAGAAGAACCTGAAGCTGCTGGCGCTGGAGGGCCGCCTCGTGCAGATCGCCTTCCTGCAGCCCTCGCGGGTCGAGGTCGACTGGATGCCGCTGATGATGAAGCGGCTGACCTTCACCGGTTCGACGTTGCGCGCTCGTTCGCCGGCCGACAAGGCGCGGCTCGCGCAGCAGCTGCGCGCGCAGGTGTGGCCGCTGCTGGCGCGGGGCCAGGTGCTGCCGCGCATCCACGCGGTGTTCCCGCTCGAGCAGGCCGACGCCGCGCACGCGCTCATGGAGTCGAGCGAGCACATCGGCAAGATCGTGCTCGAGGTGCGGCGCGGCTGAGCGCCGCCCGGGTCAGTGCCCCGGGCCCGGCCCGGTCGTCACCGCGTCGGCGCTGCGCCGCAGCGCCCGCCAGCCCAGCAGGAACATCACCACGGCCGCGCCCGCCTGCAGGAACCGGTCGACCATCACGTCGTCGGTCAGGTACTGGTCGAAGAGCGGGTCCTTGACCACCATCCCGGCGCCGGTGAGCGCCAGGATCGAGGCGCCGATCGCGGCCACCAGCGGCCAGCGGTCCATCATCCGGGTCACGAAGCTGCTGCCCCAGACCACCAGCGGGATGGTCACCAGCAGGCCGATGATCACCAGGTCCCACCGGCCGTGGGCGGCGCCGCCGATCGCCAGCACGTTGTCCACCCCCATCAGCGCGTCGGCGATCACGATGGTCTTCATCGCGCCCCAGAAGCTGTCGGCCGCGGCGTGCTCGGTGCCGTCCGCCGCCTCGGCGGGACAGGCGAGCTTGTAGGCGATCGGCAGCAGCAGCAGGCCTCCGATCAGCAGCAGGCCGGGGATCTTCAGCAGCCAGACCACCACCAGCGTGAGGGCGGTGCGCACCGCGATCGCGCCGGCGGCGCCGAAGAAGATCGCCTTGCGGCGCAGGTCGGGCCGCAGGCGGCTGGCCGCGATGCCGATCACCAGCGCGTTGTCGCCGGCGAGCACCAGGTCGATGACGATGATCGTTGCGAGCGCCGCCCACCACGCCGTGCTGAAGAGTTCCATGCGTCCCCGTCGAGAGCCGGTCGGCTGGTCTTGCTCGCAGCGTCCCGCTGCTGCCGCCGCCCCCGGGCCCGACTGCGCGGTACCGTGTTGACGAGGACGGCACCGGCGCGTAATGCGCCGGGGGCTACTCCCCAGAACATGTTCAAGGGTACGCGAAGGGGCATCTCGCGACCGAATCGATCCCGCGTTTCAAGTGGGGGCATGGCCGGTGCGAGCTCCGTTCTCCGGGCGCGGGCTCCGGGCGTGCGCAGTCCGGAACGTCAGGTCTGCACCAGCGTCCGGTGGCGCTGGATGCTCATCAGGATGCCCGTGCCCAGGCCGAGCGTGACCATCGCGGTGCCGCCGTACGACATCCACGGCAGCGGCACGCCGACCACCGGCAGGATGCCGATCACCATGCCCATGTTGACGAAGCAGTACGTGAAGAAGCTCATCGTGATCGAGCCCGCCATCAGCCGGCCGAAGGTGGTCGCGCCGCTGCCGGCGATCACCAGCCCGCGCGAGATGATCGCGAGGTACAGCAGCACCAGCACCGCGATGCCCAGCAGGCCGAACTCCTCGGCGTAGACCGCGAGGATGAAGTCGGTGGTGCGCTCCGGGATGAACTCCAGGTGGGTCTGCGTACCCTGCATCCAGCCCTTGCCTGTGAGACCGCCCGAACCGACCGCGATCATCGACTGGATGATGTGGAAGCCCTTGCCCAGCGGGTCGGCGGTCGGGTCGATCATCGTCAGCACGCGCTGGCGCTGGTAGTCGTGCAGCACGGTCCACAGCAGCGGCATCGCGGCCACGCTGCCGACCGCGAGTCCGACGATGACCCGCCAGCTGAGCCCGGCGAAGAAGATCACGTAGGCGCCTGCGGCGAGTACGAGGATCGAGGTGCCGAGATCGGGCTGCTTGGCGATCAGCCCCACCGGCACCGCGAGCAGCACGGTCGCGGCTGCGAAGTCGTACCAGCGCAGCATGCCTTCGCGCTGGTTGAAGTACCAGGCGAGCATCAGCGGCGTGGCGATCTTCAGCAGCTCCGAGGGCTGGATTCGCGTGATGCCGACGTCCAGCCAGCGCTGCGCGCCCTTGTTCACCACGCCGAACAGCTCGACCGCGATCAGCAGCACCACGCCGAGCACGTACAGCGGCAGCGCGATGCGTATCAGCAGCGCCAGAGGCACCAGCGCCGCCGCCCAGGCGATGACCAGCGCGATCGCGAGGTTGCGCGCGTGGCCGTCGAACCGCCCGGGAAAGTCGAACGCGGCCGAGTACATCGTCGCCAGGCCGATCATCATCACCAGGCCGATCGCCACCAGCAGCGTGCGATCGAACACCATGACCCAGGGCCGGATCGCCTGCCACGGCGAGCGGCGCTCCACCGACGCGACGGGAATCGCGGACGGCATCAGAAGCGCGCGGCCTGCGCCGGGGTCAGGGGTTCGGGCTCGGTGCTCTCGGGCACGTCGCGCAGCTCGCTCTCGTCCACCTCCGGACGCGCCGGGAACGGCTGCGGGGTGTCCTTCGGCAGTTTGCCGAGCAGCACATAGTCGAACACCTTGCGGGCGATCGGCGCGGCCGCCTGAGCGCCGAAGCCGCCGTTCTCGACGATCAGCGCCAGCGCGACCTTCGGGTCGTCCGCGGGGGCGAACGCCATGAACAGCGAGTGGTCGCGGAAGCGCTCGGCGATCTTCTTGGCGTCGTACTTCTCGCCCTGCTTGATGCCGATCACCTGGGCGGTGCCGGTCTTGCCGGCCGCGACGTACCCGGCGTTGGCGAACGCGATGCGACCGGTGCCGAAGCGGTTGACGTCGACCATGCCCTGCTTGACCAGCGCGAGGTACTCGGGGTTCAGCGGGATCCGGTAGCTCTCCTTGGGCACGGTGAGGGTGCGGCTGTCGTCGCGCGGGTCGTGGATCGCCTTGACCACGTGCGGGCGCATCACGGTGCCGCCGTTGGCGAGGATCGCGGTCGCGTGCGCGAGCTGCAGGATGGTGAACGTGTTGTAGCCCTGGCCGATGCCCACCGACGGCGTCTCGCCGGGCAGCCACTTCTGCTTGTAGCGCTTCATCTTCCAGGCCGACGACGGCAGGATGCCGGTCGTCTCGTTCTGGATGTCGATGCCGGTCAGCTGGCCGAAGCCCCAGGGCTTCATGAAATCGTGGATCCTGTCCACGCCCATGTCGAAGGCGGCGCTGTAGTAGTAGGTGTCCGACGAGACGACGATCGACTTCTTCAGGTCGACGATGCCGTGGCCGGTGGGCTTGGAGTCGCGGAACCGGTGGCCGCCCAGCAGGAAGAAGCCCGGGTCGTTGATGGTCTGCGTGGGCGTGCGCGTGCCGGTCTCCAGCACTGCGAGCGCCATGAACGGCTTGTAGGTCGACCCCGGCGGGTAGGTGCCGCGCAGCGGCCGGTTCAGCAGCGGCTTGTCCGGGTCGTCGTTCAGTTCCTTCCAGGTCACCGGGTCGATGCCGTCGATGAACAGGTTCGGGTCGTAGGTCGGGCTCGAGACGAAGGCGAGCACGTCGCCGGTGGCCGGCTCGATCGCGACCAGCGCGCCCTTGCGTTCGCCGTACCACTCCTCGACCAGCTTCTGCAGCCGCACGTCGATCGACAGGATCAGGTTCCTGCCGGGGGTGGCCGGATTGCGCGCGAGCGAGCGCACCGCGCGACCACCGGCCGACACCTCGACTTCGTCGAAGCCCGGCTCGCCGTGCAGCACGTGCTCGTAGCTGAGTTCGACGCCGACCTTGCCCAGGTGCGTGCTGCCCGCGTACGCGGAGGACTTGCCGGTGTCCTCCAGCCGGCGCTTCTCCGCCGGCGAGATGCGTCCGATGTAGCCGATCACGTGCGAGGCGGTCTGGCCCAGCGGGTAGTTGCGGAACAGCCGCGCCTTGACCTCCACGCCCTGGAACCGGTAACGGTGCGCGGCGATCTTCGCGACCTCCTCGTCGGTGAGCCGCGTCTTCAGCGGCAGCCATTCGGAGTTCTTGGTGTCCTCGTACAGGCGCTTGAAGCGGCGCCGCTCGCGCGGCCCGATCTCGATCAGCGTCGCGAGCTCGTCGATCGTGCGCTCGAGGTTCGCGATGCGCCGCGGCGCGAGCTCGAGCGTGTAGGCCGACACGTTCTCGGCGATCAGCACGCCGTTGCGGTCGTAGATCAGGCCCCGCGCGGGCGGCACGGGCACGACCGCGATCCGGTTGTCCTCGGCCTGCGCGTGGAAGTCGGCGTGGCGGTAGACCTGCAGCCACACGAAGCGGCCCATCACCGTGCCCAGCAGCAGCATGACGAACGCCATCGCGAACACCAGCCGCCAGCGCAGCCGGGCGAGCTCGAGTTCGGCGTCCTTGACTTCGACCATGCCCGCCTCAGATCGGACGGTTGTCGTCGTGGTCGACCGCGCGGCGCTGCGGCGCGAGCAGCAGCACGTCGGTGAGCGGCCACAGCAGCGTGGTGGACAGGCTCTGCAGGAAGTAGCCGAGCCCGGGGAACGGGCCGCCGACCGCCATCCGCACCGCGACCACGACCAGCTGCGCAACCAGGAACAGGGGTAGCACGTGCAGCATCTGGCCACCCAGGCGGTACCAGGGCACCCGACGGTGCATCGACATCGCCCCGTACGACAGCAGGCTGTAGGCGAGCGCGCGCTCGCCGAACAGCGCCGACGCGTGCACGTCCATCAGCAGCCCGACGAGGAACGCGACCCCGATGCCGACCTTGCGCGGCTGGTGGATGTTCCAGAAGACCAGCACCAGCGCGAGGAAGTCCGGCACGCCGTACATCCGGCCCCACGGCAGGATGTTCAGCACGAAGGCGACCGCGATCGTGAACGCGATGAACGAGCGGCTCGCCGGCAGCAGCAGGTATTCCGGGCGCATCTGCACGTGCGTCTCCCCGTGCCTACTCGATCCGGGCCGCAGCGCGCTTGCCACGGGTGGACTCGACCGCTTCGGGCGGCGGCGGCGGCGGCTGGGCCGACTTGTCGACCAGCAGCACCAGCAGCAGCCGGCTGCGGTCCACGCCGGCCATGGGCTCGACGACGATGGTGGCGAAGTTGCCGCTGCGGCTGCGGTCGACCTTGACCACCCGCCCCACCGGCAGGCCGGTCGGGTACAGGCTGTCCAGCCCGGAGGTCACCACCACGTCGCCGTCCTTGACGTCGGCGTTCACCGACAGGTATCGCAGCTCCAGGCGGCCCGGCTCGGCCCCGCCGAAGGCGATCGCCCGCACGCCGTTGCGCTGCACCTGCACCGGCACGGTCAGGTTGCGGTCGGTGACCAGCGTGAGCTCCGAGGACAGCGGGAACACGCGGGTGATCTGGCCGACCACGCCGGCGGCGTCGACCACCGGCTGGCCGGGGGCCACGCCGTGCTGCAGCCCCTTGTCGAGCACCAGCTTGCGGCTGAACGGATCGCGGGTGCCGTACAGCACCTCGGCCATCACGCTCTTGACCGCGGCACGCTCACGTGCGCCCATCAGCTCGCGCAGCTGGCGGTTCTCCTGCGCGAGCTGTTCGACCTGCAGCAGCTGGCGGGAATTCGCGATCTCGATCCGCCTGAGCTCGCCGTTCTCGGTGCGCAGCCGCGCGATCTCGGACAGGTAGTCCGTTCCCATCGACAGCGCGTCCCGGGGCACGAGGAGCGTGCGCTGCAGCGGGTACAGCACCGTGCCGATCCCCTGGCGCATCGCCTGCATCATGCCGGTGCGCGAGTCGATCACCAGCAGCGACAGGCCCAGCAGGGTGAAGAACACCAGGCGCGCGTTGGCCGATGGGCCCTGCTTGAAGAACGGCGGCGGGCTGCGATCCATTGCCCCGCTTTCAGGTCATTCGCTGGTGAAGATCGTCCCGAGCTTGTCCATCCGTTCCAGCGCCATGCCGCAGCCGCGCACCACGCAGGTGAGCGGATCGTCGGCCACCAGCACCGGCAGCCCGGTCTCTTCCATCAGCAGGCGGTCGAGGTCGCGCAGCAGCGCGCCCCCGCCGGTCAGCATCATCCCGCGCTCGGCGATGTCGGCGCCGAGTTCCGGAGGCGTCTGCTCGAGCGCGATCTTGACCGCGGACACGATGTTGTTCAGCGGGTCGGTCAGCGCCTCGAGGATCTCGTTGCTTGACACGGTGAAGGCGCGCGGGATGCCCTCGGACAGGTTGCGCCCCTTGACCTCCATCTCCTTGACCTCGGAGCCGGGGAACGCGGAGCCGATCTCCTTCTTGATCGCCTCGGCGGTGGTCTCGCCGATCAGCATCCCGTAGTTGCGGCGGATGTAGTTGATGATCGCCTCGTCGAACTTGTCGCCGCCGACGCGCACCGAACCGCTGTAGACCATGCCGCCCAGCGAGATCACGCCGACCTCGGTCGTGCCGCCGCCGATGTCGACCACCATCGAGCCGGTGGCTTCGGACACCGGCAGACCCGCGCCGATGGCCGCGGCCATCGGTTCCTCGATCAGGAACACCTGCGAGGCGCCGGCGCCGAGTGCGGACTCGCGGATCGCGCGGCGCTCGACCTGGGTGGAACCGCAGGGCACGCAGATGATGATCCGCGGGTTCGGCGCGAACAGCGACCCCGGATGCACCATCCGGATGAACTGCTTGAGCATCTGCTCGGTGACCGTGAAGTCGGCGATCACGCCGTCCTTCATCGGCCGGATCGCCTCGATGTTGCCGGGCACCTTGCCGAGCATCTGCTTGGCTTCCTTGCCGACCGCCGCGATCGTCTTCTTGCCGTTCGGCCCGCCTTCCTGGCGGATCGCCACCACCGACGGTTCGTTCAGGACGATGCCCTTGCCGCGGACGTAGATCAGGGTGTTGGCCGTGCCGAGGTCGATCGCGAGGTCGTTGGAGAAGTACTTGCGAAAGAATCCGAACATCGTCGGTTCCGTGATAGGGGTGGACGGGGCCGTCTCGGCTCGCTCGGAGGTGCGTTCCCGGTCCGTCCCGGCGCCGGGATTCTCCTCAGAAACGACGCGAATCATAACTTATAATTGCTTCACTTAATGATGGAAATCGGGGTTCAAACTGTCCGTCACGCTCTCTGACCTGACCCGCATCGGCGAGCTGGCCCGGCTCGACCTGTCGCCCGGGGAGGCCGAACGGTTGCTCGGGCAGATGAACGGGGTGCTGGGGCTGATCGACGCGCTGCAGGCGGTCGACACCACCGGGGTGGAGCCGATGACGCACGCCGGCGACCTGGTGTTGCGCCTGCGCGTCGACGAGGTCACCGAACCCGACCGTCGCGAGGCCTATCAGCGCTGCGCGCCCGCGGTCGACCACGGCCTGTACCTGGTGCCCCGGGTGATCGAGTGAGTGGCGCCGACTGGCACCTGCAGCCGCTGTCGGTGCTGCGCCGGGCGCTCGACCGCGGCGAGGCGAGCGCCGGGGAGCTGGCCGCCCATTGCCTCGAGCGGATCGGGCGCAGCCCGCTGAACGCGTTCATCGACGTGCGGCCGCAGGCGACGCTCGCGCAGGCGCGCGAGGCGGACGCACGGCTCGCCCGAGGCGAACGCGGCCCGCTGCTCGGCCTGCCGGTCGCGCACAAGGACGTCTTCGTGACCACCGGCTGGCGCTCGACCGCCGGCTCGCGGATGCTCGCCGACTACGTGAGCCCGTTCGACGCGGCGGTGGTCGAGCGGCTCGCGGCGGCCGGCACGGTCTGCGTGGGTAAGACCAACTGCGACGAGTTCGCAATGGGCTCGTCGAACGAGCATTCGTGGTTCGGGCCGGTGCGCAACCCGTGGGATCCGGCCGCGATCCCGGGGGGCTCGTCGGGCGGGTCGGCCGCCGCGGTGGCCGCCGGACTCGCGCCGCTCGCCACCGGCACCGACACCGGCGGCTCGGTGCGCCAGCCGGCATCGATGTGCGGCGTCACCGGCATCAAGCCCACTTACGGCCGCGTGTCGCGCTGGGGGATGATCGCCTTCGCGTCCAGCCTCGATCAGGGCGGCGCCTTCGGCGCGTCGGCGCGCGACTGCGCCGCGCTGCTCTCGGCGATGTCCGGGTTCGATGCGCGCGACTCGACGAGCCTGCAGCAGCCCCCCGAGGACTACGCCGCGGCGATCGACGACTCGCCGGTGCCGTCCGGTCGCGGCGCGGCGCCCTCGACGTCGCGTCCGCTCGCGGGGCTGCGCGTGGGCGTGGCCGAGGAGTGGTTCGGCGAGGGCCTCGCCGCCGACGTCGAGCGCGCGGTCCGGGAGGCGCTCGCGGTGTTCGAGTCGCTCGGCGCCGAGGTGATCGCGCTGCGGTTGCCTCGCACGCGGCTCGCGATCCCGGCGTACTACGTGATCGCGCCGGCCGAGGCGTCGTCGAACCTGTCGCGCTTCGACGGCGTGCGTTACGGCCACCGCGCGCGCGACCCGAAGGACCTGAAGGACCTGTACCGGCGCTCGCGCGCCGAGGGGTTCGGCCCCGAGGTGCGGCGCCGGATCATGGTCGGCACCTACGTGCTGTCCCACGGCTACTACGACGCCTACTACCTGCAGGCGCAGAAGCTTCGCCGGATGATCGCCCAGGAATTCGACGAGGCCTTCGCGCGCGTCGACCTGCTCGCCGGCCCGGTGTCGCCTACCGTGGCCTGGGACCTCGGCGCGATCCTGGACGATCCGGTGCGCAACTACCTCGCCGACGTGTACACGCTCGGCGCTTCGCTCGCGGGCCTGCCCGGGATGTCGGTGCCGGCGGGTTTCGGCGAGCGCGGGCGTCCGGTGGGGATGCAGCTGATCGGCCCGCGGCTGTCGGAGGCGCGGCTGCTCGCGGTGGCCGACCGCTATCAGCAGGCGACCGACTGGCACCGCCGCCGGCCGCCGCAGTAGACGATGCGCGCGAGGCACGCACTGCTCGCGGGCGGCCGGATGGCGGCGCTCGCCGGCGCGCTGGTGCTGGCCGGCTGCGGGGGCGGGCGCGGCCCGAACCCGATCGCCGACCGGCCGATCGACCTCGACGGACGCTGCGCTCAGGTCGAGGAGGACGGGTTTCGCGAGGACGCTCGGCTGGTGGTGGTCGACAACCGGGTCGACGCGCTGACCTGGCAGCTGTGGGTCGGCCGGCGCGGCGGCTGCCGCTTCGAGCTGGCCGACTTCACGCAGGTGCGCAGCCGTCCGTCGATCGAGCTCATCGAGCGGTCGGGCGGAGCGTGCAGACTGATGGTCTGGCAGGAGCCGCGCCGCGTGACGCTCGCGCACGCCGGTTGCGAGCGGCTGTGCACGCCGGGCGTCTACGAGGAGGCCTGGCCGGTGATGTTCGAGCCGCGGACCGGCGGCTGCGCGACGCGATGACGAGGGCACGATGACGTCGGCATGGGAAGTCGTGATCGGGCTGGAGACGCACGTCCAGCTCGCCACCCGCTCGAAGATCTTCTCGGGCGCGTCCACCGCGTTCGGTGCGGCGCCCAACACGCAGGCAAGCGCGGTCGACCTCGCGCTGCCCGGGGTGCTGCCGTCGTTCAACGCGGCGGCGCTGGAGTGCGCGGTGGCCTTCGGCCTGGCGGTGGGCGGCGCGATCGCGCCGCGCTCCGTGTTCGCGCGCAAGAACTACTTCTACCCCGACCTGCCCAAGGGCTACCAGATCAGCCAGTACGAGACCCCGGTGGTCGGCGGCGGCAGCGTCGAGGTGGCCTGGGAGGAGGGCGGCGAGCGCCGATCGGCCACCGTGCGGCTCACGCGCGCGCACCTGGAGGAGGACGCCGGCAAGTCGCTGCACGAGGACGCGATGCGCGCGCTCGGCGGGGCCGCGCTCGCCGGCCTGTCGGGCATCGACCTGAACCGCGCGGGCACGCCGCTGCTGGAGATCGTCACCGAGCCCGACATGCGCTCGTCCGCGCAGGCGGTGGCCTACGCGCGCACGCTGCACGGGCTGGTGACCTGGCTGGGCATCTGCGACGGCAACCTGCAGGAGGGCTCGTTCCGCGTCGACGCGAACGTGTCGGTGCGGCCCCGCGGCCAGTCGGCGTTCGGCACCCGCTGCGAGATCAAGAACCTGAACTCGTTCCGCTTCCTGCACCAGGCGATCGAGGTCGAGGTGCGTCGCCAGATCGAGCTGATCGAGGACGGCGGACACGTCGTTCAGGAGACCCGGCTGTACGACCCGGACCGCGACGAGACCCGGTCGATGCGCTCGAAGGAGGACGCGCACGACTACCGCTATTTCCCGGACCCCGACCTGCCGCCGCTGGTGGTCGACGCGGCCACGATCGAGCGCGTGCGCGCTCGGATGCCCGAGCTGCCGGGCGCGATGCGCGAGCGCCTCGGTCACGCGCTCGGGCTGTCGCCGTACGACGCGGCCGCGCTCACCGCCACGCGCACGACCGCCACGTATTTCGAGTCGGTGGTGGCCGCGCTGCCGCAGCCGGCGGCGCAGGCCAAGCTCGCGGCCAACTGGGTGATGGGCGAGGTCGCCGCGCAGCTGAACCGCGAGTCGCTCGAGATCTCGGCGTGCCCGGTGTCGCCGGCGCAGCTGGCCGGCCTGATCGCGCGGATCGCGGACGGCACCGTGTCCGGCAAGATCGCCCGCGAGGTGTTCCAGGCGATCTGGGACGAACGGCGTGCCGAGCGCGACGCGGCCGACCGCGTGATCGAGGCGCGCGGGCTGCGGCAGATCAGCGACGCCGGCGCGCTCGAGCGGATCGTCGACCAGGTGCTCGCGGCGAACCCGAAGTCGGTCGAGGAGTTCCGCGCCGGCAAGGAGAAGGCGTTCAACGCGCTGGTCGGGCAGGCGATGAAGGCGACCCGGGGCAAGGCCAACCCGCAGCAGGTCAACGAGCTGCTGCGCCGCAGGCTGGGGGCGGGGTGAGCGGCGCGCGCGCGCTCGCGGCGGCGCTCGCGGTGGCGCTGTCGGCCTGCGTCGCGCCGGTGGCGCTGGACGGGCCCGCCGTGTCCGAACGGCCCGCGCCGGTGCCCGACTGGATCGCGCAGCGCTACGGCGAGGCCGACGATGGCCGCCGCGTCGAGCTCGCGCCCGGCGCGTCGCTCGCGATCGCGCTGCGCGCGCCCGGCGCGGCCGGAGCCGGCTGGATCGTCACCTGGATGCCCTCGCACCTCGCGCTGACCGGACGCTCGAGCGGCCCGGTGTGGCCGGCCGGCGCGCCCGGCGCCGTGGTCGCGACGCCGCCGGTGTGGCAGGTGTTCGTCGTCGAGGCCCGGGCCCTCGGCGAGGGCACGGTCGACGTCGAACTGCGCGGCGCCGACGGCGCGGTGCTGCGGCGGTTCGTGCTCCGGGTGGCGGTGCGCTCGGGCTGAAGGGGCGCCGGGCGGGTGTCAGGCGCCCGCCACGCCGATCCGCGGACCCGCGGCGCGCGGGGGGGCCGGCGGGAGCGCGAAGTCGGCCGCGTCGCGCTGCGCGCCGGCGATCGCCTCGATGCACGGATGCTCGGGGCGCTTCGGCACCCAGATCGCATGGAACGACTCGTCGACGCCGGCGGCCTCGCCGATCAGTGTCGCGCCCACCTGGGCTTCGAGCTCGGCCGCGATCGCCACCGGTGCGGCGAAGAAGGCCGCGCCGCGCCGCCCGAACTCGTGCGCGAGCGCGCCGTCGTCGAACTCGCCGATCACCCGAGGGCGCAGCGCCTGCGCGCGAAACCAGCCCCGGAGCCGGTGCCCGACCGCGGAGTCCTCGCCCGGGAGCAGCATGGGCGCGCCGTCCAGGCAGCCCGGGAACGGCGCGGGATGGGCGTCGCGCAGCGAGGCCGCGGCGTAGAACCCGGTGCCCGAGCGGCCGAGGCACCGGCTCTCGGTGGGCACGCCGTCGCAGGCCTCGACCGGTGCGTCGGCGATCACGAGGTCGAGCCGGCCGGCGGCCAGCTCGGCCAGCAGCCGCTCGAGCCGCCATTCGCGGCACACGATCCGCACGTCGGCGTCGATGCGCGTGGCCGGGTCGATCAGCCGCCAGGCGATCGACTTCGGCACGGCGTCCGCGACGCCGACGCGGAACTCCAGGCCGTCGGGCTCCTCGTCGTCGCGCACCGCGGCCTCGAGGCGGGCGCCGAGCTCGAAGATCTCCCGCGCGATGTCGTACGCGCGCCGCCCCGCCTCCGACAGCACGAGCCGACCCTTCGAGCGCTCGAACAGCGGACGACCCAGCCGGTCCTCGAGCAGCTGGATCTGCGCGCTCACCGTCTGCGGGCTGAGGTGGAGCCGCTCACTCGCCCGGGTGATGCCGCCGCACTCGGCCACCCGCATGAAGTAGTAGAGATGCCTGTAGTTGATCGCCATCGGCCCGCCGGGACGCTGCGCCCGCACCGAGCATAGAGCGCGGCGAGCGCCGCGCACAAGCCGGGACGGTTCGCGCCGGGCGCCGGCGCTTCGGTTTCGCCGCAGTCCGTCATCGGGAAGATCGGATGGCCGGTCGCGGCGGAGCGGGTCGAGAATCGACCCGGGGGCCGCCCGCGCCAGCCCCGGGGAGAGGACACGCACTTGCACGAGGTCTTCGGCGAGTTCGCCTTGCTGCTCGCGGCGGCCACGCTCGCCGGCGTGCTCGCCGTGTGGCTGCGCCAGCCGCTGCTCGTGGCGTTCATCGTCGTCGGCATCGTCGTCGGGCCGGCGGTGACCGGCCGGGTGTCGCTGCGCGATCCGGTGGACCTGCTCGGCCAGCTCGGGGTCAGCGTGCTGCTGTTCGCGGTCGGGCTCAAGCTCGACCTCGCCCACGTCCGCCACATCGGGCCGGTGGCGCTCGCCACCGGCCTGGGCCAGCTCGCCTTCACGATCGCGATCGGGTTCGTGCTGCTGCTCGCGCTCGACCGCGGACCGGTCGAGGCGCTCTACGTGGCGGTCGCGCTTACCTTCTCCAGCACGATCATCATCGTCAAGCTGCTGAGCGACAAGCGCGAGCTCGACACCCTGCACGGCCGGATCGCGGTGGGCTTCCTGATCGTGCAGGACCTCGCCGTGGTGATCGCGATGATGGCGATGAGCGTGCTCGGGTCCGATGCCGGCGGCGGCCCGGCCGAGGTCGCCGCGACGCTCGCGCTTCGCCTCGGGGCGGCCGCGGTGGCGACATCCGCGGCGATGCGCTGGGTGCTGCCCGCGGTGCTCGTCGTCGTCGGGCGCTCGCAGGAGCTGCTGCTGCTGTTCGCCGTGGCCTGGGGCGCCGGGCTCGCCGCGCTCGGCGAGTGGGCCGGCTTCTCGAAGGAGGCCGGCGCGTTCCTCGCCGGCTTCACGCTCGCGTCCACCGGCTACCGCGACGCGATCGGCGCGCGGATCACCGGGCTGCGCGACTTCCTGCTCCTCTTCTTCTTCGTGAGCCTGGGCGCGGGGCTGTCGTTCGACGCGATCGGCGACCAGGTGCTCGCCACCGTCGTGCTGTCGCTCTTCGTCCTGGTCGGCAACCCGCTGATCGTGCTGGCCATCATGGGCGCGATGGGCTATCGGCGGCGGACCGGCTTCCTCGCGGGCCTGACGGTTGCCCAGATCAGCGAGTTCTCGATCGTGTTCGTCGCGATGGGCGTGGCGCTCGGCCACGTTGGCGACGATGCGCTGCGGCTGACGACGCTGGTCGGTCTGGTCACGATCGCGACCTCGACCTACATGATCCTGTACTCGCACGCGCTGTACGAGCGGCTCGCGCCCTGGCTGCGCGTGTTCGAGCGTCGCGTGCCCTGGCGCGAGTCCGGCGCGGCCGCGTTCGGCCCGCAGGCGCCCCGCCGCGACGCGGTCGTCTTCGGCCTGGGTCGCTACGGCCTCGCGGTGGCCGAGGGCCTCGCTGCGCACGGGCTGCGCGTGGCCGGCGTCGACTTCGACCCGGAGGTGGTCCGACGCTGCGCGGGCGCTCGGGTCGAGGTTCGCTACGGCGACGCGACCGACGCCGAGCTGTTCGCCGAACTGCCTCCGGATGCGTCGGGCTGGCTGGTGGCCGCGTTGCCTGACGTTGCGTCCAACCGCGAATTCGTCGCCAACGCGCGCCGGCACGGATTCCGCGGTCCGATCGCGGTGGTCGCGCGCGATCCCGCCGACACCGGACCGCTGACCGATGCGGGGGCGACGACCGTGCTCTATCCGATCGACGACGCCGCCGGCCGGGCCGCCGACACGCTCGCCGCGGCGATCCGCGCGCCCGGTGCGGCGCGATGAGCGCGGCGCGCCGCGTCGTCGTGGCGACCGACCTGTCGGGCGCGTCCTGGCGGGCGGTCGATCGTGCGCTCGCGCTTGCCGCACGCGCCGGTGCCGGCTGCACGGTCGTCCACGCACTCGGCGCGGATCCCTCGCGATCGCTGGCCGGCTGGCTCGGGGAGCGCGCCGATGACGTCCTCGCCCGCGCGATCGAGGCGCGCCGCACTGCGGTCCAGGCGCACCTCGTGGCGCCCATGACCCGCTTCGGCGTCGCGTGCGACGTCGTCGTCGCGGCCGGACCGGCGGTCGACGCGGTGCGCGCGTGCGTCGAGCACGCGCAGGCGGGCCTGCTGGTCGTCGGCGCACACGGCAGCGGCTTCGTGCAGCGGGTGCTGCTCGGCTCGACCGCGTCGGCGCTGGTGCGCACCAGCCGCTGCCCGGTGCTCGTGGCGAAGGCGCCGTGCCGAGGCCCGTACCGCCGCGCGCTGGTGCCGGTCGACCTGTCGCCCGCGTCCGCGGCCGTCGTCGACGCCGCGCGGACCCTCGCGAGCGACGCCGACCTGGTGCTGCTGAACGTCTTCGAGCTGCCGTACGAAGGGCTGCTGCGGTACGCGGGCGTCGACGACGACGAACTCGAACGCCAGCGCGTGCTCGAGCGCGGGCGCGCGACCGAGCGGCTCCACGCGCTCGCCGAACGCTGCGGCCTGCCGGTGGGCGGCTACGCCGCACCGGTCGCCCACGGCGACGTGATCCGCGGGATCACGACGATGGAGCGCCGTTACGCGTGCGACCTGGTGGCCGTGGGCAAGCACGGCCGGCGGGTCGTCGAGGATCTGCTGATCGGCAGCGTCACCGAGCGCGTACTCGCCGAGTCGCGATCGGACGTGCTGGTGGTCCCGGATCGAGCGGCTGCGACGCCGGCCGAACGCGAACAGCCGGCGGTCGGGCCCGGCCCTCAGCCCCGCGCCACCCCGTAGCGCTCGCGGTAGGCGGCGATCGCGCCGCGGTGCGCGAGGTGCTCGCCGCCGTCGGCGTCGAGCCAGCCGAGCAGGTCCTCGAGCGAGGCGAGCGACAGCACCGGAATGCCGTAGAGCGCGGTCACCTCCTGCACCGCCGAGGTCTCGGTGGGGTTCGCCGCGTCGCCGCCGCGCTCCTGGCGGTCGAGCGCGATCAGCACCGCCGACGGCTGCGCGCCGGCCGCGCGGATGAGCTCGACCGACTCGCGCACCGAGGTGCCCGCCGAGATCACGTCGTCGACGATCACCACGCGGCCCGCGAGCGGCGCGCCGACGAGCGTGCCGCCCTCGCCGTGGTCCTTCGCCTCCTTGCGGTTGTAGACGAAGGGCACGTTGCGGCCCGCGCGGGCGAGCGCCACCGCGGTGGCCGAGGCGAGCGTGATGCCCTTGTAGGCCGGGCCGAACAGCGCGTCGAACGCGACCTCGCCCGAGCGCTCGGCGGCGAGCAGGCGCCGAGCGTAGAACTCGGCGAGCCGCCCGAGCCGCGCGCCGTCGTCGAACAGGCCCGCGTTGAAGAAGTACGGCGAGTCGCGCCCGGCCTTCGTGCGGAAGCGCCCGAAGCGCAGCACGCCGGCGTCGAGCGCGAACCGGATAAACTCCCGCCGCTCGTCCATGGCCGGCGATCATACATGCTGCGAATCGTCACCCTGAACCTCAACGGCATCCGTTCGGCGTGCCGCAGGGGCTTCCTCGACTGGATCGCCCAGCAGCGGGCCGACGTCGTCTGCGTGCAGGAGGTCAAGGCGCATGACGCGGACCTCGACGACACGATGCGCGCGCTCGGCGAGGCGGCCGGCCACTTCCACTTCGCGCGGCAGAAGGGCTACAGCGGCGTCGGCCTGTACGCGCGCCGCCGGCCGAAGGCGGTGCGGATCGGCTTCGGCTGCGACGAGTTCGACGCGGAGGGCCGCTACGTCGAGGCCGACTTCGGCCGGTACACCGTGATCTCGCTGTACGTCCCCTCGGGATCGTCGTCGCCCGAGCGGCAGGCCGCGAAGTTCCGCTTCATGGAGCGCTTCGGGCGGCACCTCGAAGCGCTGAAGGCGAGCGGCCGCGAGATCGTGCTGTGCGGCGACCTGAACATCGCGCACAAGGAGATCGACCTCAGGAACTGGCGCAGCAACCAGAAGAACTCGGGCTTCCTGCCCGAGGAGCGCGCGTGGCTCACGCGGGTCTTCGACGACCACGGCTTCGTCGACGTCTTCCGCCGGCTCGATCCGCGCCCCGAGCGCTACACCTGGTGGAGCAACCGTGGCCAGTCCTGGGCGAAGAACGTCGGCTGGCGGCTCGACTACCAGATCGCCACGCCGGGCATCGCCGAGCGCGCGACGCGCGCCGACATCTACGTCGCGCAGCGCTTCTCGGACCACGCCCCGGTCACGATCGACTACGCGGTCCGGGCCTGAGCCCGCGTGCCGGCGGCGCGGGCGCGGTCTTGATCCCGGTCAACGGGCGTGCCCCGCAGCGGCCGGATAATTTCCAGGCGGGCGCGCCCCGCGAGAGCGCCGCATGCCCGATCCCGCCGTCCCCGCCGCCCGCCGGCCCGTGCTGTTCCGGGCGCGCGGCCTGTCCAAGGTCTACCGCACCGGGGAGGTCGAGGTGGTCGCGCTGCACGACGTCGACCTGGACGTGCTCGCGGGCGAGTTCATCGTGCTGCTCGGCCCGTCCGGCAGCGGCAAGTCCACGCTGCTCAACATCCTCGGCGGGCTGGACGCACCCACCGCCGGCGAGGTGGCGTTCGGCGAGCACCGGCTGACCGGCGCGAGCGACGCCGAACTCACCGCCTACCGGCGCGAGCACGTCGGCTTCGTGTTCCAGTTCTACAACCTGATTCCCAGCCTCACCGTGCGCGAGAACGTCGCGCTGGTCACCGACATCGCGACCCGTCCGATGTCGGTCGACGACGCGATCGATCGGGTCGGTCTGACCCCGCGGCGCGACCACTTTCCCGCGCAGCTGTCCGGCGGCGAGCAGCAGCGGGTGGCGATCGCGCGCGCGATCGTCAAGCGCCCCGAAGTGCTGCTGTGCGACGAGCCGACCGGCGCGCTCGACTACCGCACCGGCAAGCTCGTGCTCGAGGTGATCGCGAGGATCAACGCCGAACTCGGCACCACGGCGGTCGTGATCACGCACAACGCGGCGATCGCCGGGATGGCCGACCGCGTGATCCACCTGGGCGACGGCACGATCCAGCGCATCGACGTCAACGCGCACCGGATCTCGCCGTCGGAGCTGTCCTGGTGAGGGCGCGGTGAGGGCGCTCGACCTCAAGCTGCTGCGCGACCTGCGCCGGATGTGGAGTCAGGCGCTCACGATCGCGCTGGTGGTGGCCAGCGGCGTGGGCAGCTACGTGACCGCGCTGTCGGCGGTGGACTCGCTCGTCGAGGCGCGCGATGCGTTCTACGCGCAGGGCCGGTTCGCCGACGTGTTCGCCGCCGTGCGGCGCGCCCCGCGTGCGGTCGCCGACGTGCTGGCGGACATCCCGGGCGTGGCCGACCTGCAGCTGACGATCGAGCGGGTCGTGCGGATCGACATCGACGGCGTCGACGATCCGATGCTCGGACGCATGATCGGGATCGACCCGCGCCAGCCGCGGCGGCTGAACGCGGTGATCGTGCGCAGCGGCGCGCCGCTCGAGTCCGACGGGCCCGGGGTGCGCGGCGACGGCGCGATCGACGCGCTGGTGTCGGCGTCGTTCGCGCAGGCGCGCGGGCTGGTGCCGGGCTCCCGGGTGCGCGCGCTGATCAACGGCCGGCAGCGCACGCTGCACGTGCGCGGCATCGCGCTGTCGCCCGAGTACGTGTTCGCCGGCCTGTCGGGCATGCCCGACCTGCGCGGCTTCGGCGTGTTCTGGGTCGACGAGCGGGTGCTCGCGGCGGCCTGGGACATGGCGGGCGCGTTCGACCACGTGGCGCTGCGGCTCGCGCCGGGCGCGAACCCGCAGGCGGTGATCGCCGAACTGAACCGGCACCTCGCGCCCTGGGGCGGTCGTGACGCCCACGGCCGGGAGCACCAGACCTCGAACGAGTTCCTGCAGCGCGAGATCGACGAGCAGCGGGTGTTCGCGACCGTGCTGCCGACGATCTTCCTGGGCGTGGCCGCCTTCCTGCTGAACGTGGTGGTGTCGCGGCTGGTGGCCACCCAGCGCGAGCAGATCGCGGCACTCAAGGCGCTCGGCTACCCCGACCGCACGATCGCCGGCCACTTCCTGAAGCTGGTTGCGGTGATCGTCGCGGTGGGCCTGGCGATCGGCTTCGCCGGCGGCGACGCGTTCGGACGCCTGATGACCGGCCTGTACGCGGAGTTCTTCCAGTTCCCGACCTTCGGCCACCGGATCGCGCCGTCGCTGTTCGCCACCGGCGCGCTGGTGGCGGTGGCGACCGCGTTCGCAGGCACGCTGAACGCGATCTGGGCGACCGTGCGGCTGCCGCCCGCGCAGGCGATGCGACCGCCGGCGCCGGGGCGCTACCGGGTCACCTTCGTGGAGCGCGTCGGCGCCCGGCTGTTCGGGCCCGCGCAGCGGATGATCCTGCGCAACCTGGGGCGCAGGCCCTGGCGCTCGGCGCTGTCGGTGGTCGGGGTCGCCGCGGCGGTCGCGATCGTGATGCTGGGCAACTTCGCGCGCGACAGCATCGCGGTGATCGTAGACACCGCCTTCTCGGTGTCGATGCGCGCCGACCTGAACGTGCGGCTGGCCGAGCCGGGCGACGACGCGGTGCGCCACGCGCTCGCCCGGCTGCCCGGCGTGATCGCGGTCGAGTCCGGGCGGGACGTCGCCGTGCGCTTCGTCGCGGGTCACCGCACGGTGCGCGGCGCGATCCAGGGCCTGGAGGCTGACGCGTCGCTGCGCCGGGTGGTCGACATCGACGCCCGACCGGTGCCGCTGCCCGAGGACGGCCTGCTGATGACCGACCGGCTCGCGGCCAAGCTCGGGCTGCGGGTCGGCGACACGGTCCAGGTCGAGGTGATCGAAGGCCGGCAGCGCACGGTGTCGGTTCCGGTCGCCGCCACCGTGCGCGAGATGATGGGGCTGAATGTGTACATCGAGCGGCGGGCGCTGAACCGCCTGCTCGGCGAGTCGGACGTGGCCTCCGGCTACGCGCTCGCGCTCGAGCGCGGCGCCGAGCCGGCCACGCTCGCGGCGATCCGCTCGTTGCCCAGGCTGGTGGGCACCTTCAGCAAGTCGACCCTGGAGCGCAACATGAACGAGGTGAGCGCGCGCAACATCCGCATCATGAGCACGATCATGACGGTGTTCGCGGTCGTGATCGCCGTGGGCGTCGTCTACAACCACGCGCGGATCGCGCTCGCCGAGCGGACCTGGGAGCTCGCCAGCCTGCGGGTCCTCGGCTTCACCCGCGGCGAGGTCTCCACGCTGCTGCTGGGCGAGCAGGCGCTGCTGATCGCGCTGTCGCTGCCGCTCGGCATGCTGCTGGGCGAGGCGCTGGTGCGCGGCATCGTGTCGCTGCTGGCCTCGGACCCGTTCGCGTTCCCGGTGTCGCTGCAGCCGCGGACGTACGCGTGGGCCGCGCTGTGCGTGGTGGGCGCGGGTGCGGCCAGCGCGCTGGTGGTGCGACGGCGGGTCGACCGGCTCGACCTGGTGGGCGCGCTGAAGACGCGGGAGTGAACGCCGGCCCGGCGCCGGTTCGAGGACCCTTCGGGAACGACATGAAACGCAGCACGCTCGTCATCGGCACCGGCGCCGCCGCAGCGGCCGCCGCGCTGCTCGCGTGGGCCTTCGCACCGCGGCCGGTGCCGGTGGAGGTCGCGCGGCCCGACCGGGGCCGCTTCGAGATCACGATCGACGAGGACGCCCGCACGCGGCTGCGCGAGCGCTTCACCGTGTCGGCGCCGCTCGCCGGCCGGCTGGCGCGCAGCGCGCTGCGCGAGGGCGATGTGGTGGCCGCGGGCACGGTGGTCGCGCGGCTGTCGCCGGTGCTGTCGCCGCTGCTCGACGAGCGCACGGTGCGCAGCCAGCAGGCGCGGGTGCAGGCCGCCGAGGCCGCGGTGCTGCGGGCCGGCGCGCTGCTCGATCGAGCGCGGGTCGGCCTGCAGCAGGCCGAGAACGAACGGGTCCGCAGCGAGCAGCTCGCCGCCCGCGGTTTCGTCGCGGCGACCAAGCTCGAGGTCGACCGGCTCGCGGTGGCGGCGGCGCGCAAGGAGATCGAGGCCGGCGAACAGGAGCGGCACGTCGCCGAGCACGACCTCGAACAGGCGCGCGCAGCGCTCGGCGCGGTGCGGCAGGCCGGCGGCGCGAGCATGCCGTTCGAGGTCCGATCCCCGGTCGAAGGGCGGGTGCTGAAGGTGGTGCAGGCGAGCGAGGCGGTCGTGGCGCTCGGCGCCCCGCTGCTGGAGCTCGGCGACACGCGCCGCCTGGAGATCGTGGCCGAGCTGCTCACCACCGATGCGCTGCGCATCCGGCCGGGGGACCGGGTGCGGATCGAGCGCTGGGGCGGGCCGGACGCCCTCGAGGGTGCGGTGCGCCGGGTCGAGCCCTCGGCCTTCACCAAGGTGTCGGCGCTCGGGGTCGAGGAGCAGCGGGTCAACGTGATCGTCGACCTGGTCAGCCCGCACGAGCGCTGGGCCGCGCTCGGCGACGGCTACCGCGTGTCGGTGCGCATCGTCGCGCTGTCGGTCGACGACGCGGTGCGGGTGCCGGTGAGCGCGGTCTTCCCGCTGCCCGCGCCGGCCGGCGACGCGCCCGCCTCCGCGCGGGCGGCGGTCTTCGCGGTCCGCGACGGCCGAGCGCGGCAGGTGTCGGTCGAGCTCGGCGGGCGCAATGGCGTGCACGCGTGGATCCGCTCCGGCCTGGAGGCGGGCGAGACGGTGATCGTCTATCCGCCGTCCGCGGTGCTCGACGGGGTCCGGGTGCGGCCGCGCGGCGGCTGAGCGGCGCGCGCCGGTGCCGGCTCAGGGCACCGCGGGCCCCGCCGCCGCGAGCGCCGCGATCACCGCGTCGTCGTCGACCTGGCGGAAGTCGACGTAGTGGCAGCCGACCGCCCCGAACGGCTCGGGCCGGGCGAGGCAGACCAGGTCGTCGACGTCGGCGCGCAGTGCGTCGATCACCTCCGGCGGCGCCACCGGCACGGCCAGGATCACCCGCGCAGGTGCGCGCCGGCGCAGTGCGCGCAGCGCCGCGCGCACCGTGGTGCCGGTGGCCACGCCGTCGTCGACCAGCACTACGGTCGCGCCGGCAACCGGGAGCGGCGCGCGCCCGGCGAGGTAGCGCTCGCGACGTCGGGCGATCTCGTGCAGCTCGTGCGTGGCCTGCCGTTCGATCCACTCGTGCGGTACACGCAGCGCGGCGCGGGTGGATTCGTCGACCACGAGATCCGGCGGATCGCCCTCGACGATCGCGGCGACCGCCAGTTCGGGCTGCCCGGGGGCCCCGATCTTGCGCACGATCAGCAGGTCCAGCGGCGCGCGCAGCGCACGCGCGACCTCGGCGGCCAGCGGCACGCCGCCGCGCGGCAGCGCGAGGACCACGACCGGCGCGAGCGGCGCGCGGGCGCGCAGCGCCGCGGCGAGTGCGCGTCCGGCGGCGCGCCGGTCCTCGAAGGGCACGGGCGCGCTCATCGCGGCGGCCCGCGCCGTGCGCCGCCGAACCGACCCCACTGGACGGGGCTCATGCGCGCAGCACACATTTTTCGTACAGCCCGAGCAGCCGGCGCTGCGGGTCGTAGCGTGTCTTGAGCGCCTCGAACGCGTCGAGCCGGCAGGCGCGTGCGAAGACCTCGCGGGTGAAGTACGCGTCCGAATACAGCGACTTGATCCCGCCGTCGGCGATCACCCGCTGCTCGATGCGCCGGTTGAAGTGCCCGGGCTCGAACGGCTCGCGGCGCTCGATCACGTCCCAGAAGCCGAAGTTCAGGTACCGGGTGTTGGTCGCCAGCGGGTACAGCGTGAACGGGCGCGCGGGGTCGCCGGCGCGGATCGGGCACAGCCAGATCGGCACGATGCCGATCTCGCGCAGCAGGAAGCGCAGGAAGTCGGCGGCCCGCTCGAACGGCAGGTCGACGTCCTGGATCACCGACTCCGCGTGCACGCCGCGCCAGCGTGCCAGCCGCCGGCTGACGCCGTGCCGCGCGTTCCAGCGCATCCATCGCGTCCAGGTGCGCGAGTTCATCCGGCGCCGGCCGAGCAGCAGCCGCAGCGGCAGGTGCTCGGCCCCGAAGTTGCGCGAGCACCAGAACCAGTCGGTGTCCCATCGCCAGAGCCAGTCGCGGGTGTGCAGGTGATCGACCGCGCGGGCGTGCAGCGAGCGGTGGTAGATCCGCAGCCAGCCGTAGTCGCTCGTCGCGGGCGCGGTCTCGACGAACCGCGCGACGCTCAGCACGAAGTCCTCGGGTCCGAACGCGACGGCCTCGACGAAGTCCGCCTCCGGCCGGTCGCAGGCCGCCTGCAGCGCGGCGACGCACTCGCCCGGTTCGCGCAGCCGCCGGTGCTCGACCCGGACGAACGGACGCACCGGCACGGTCGCCAGGCGCAGCCGCAGCAGATAGCCGAGCGTCCCGTACGAATTGGCCAGACCGAGGAACAGGTCGCGGTGCGCGTTGTCGGGGCGGGCGGTGACCACCGTGCCGTCGGCCAGCAGCACGTCCGCCTCGAGCAGCGTGTCGTGCACCAGGCCGTGACGGAACGACGTGGCCTCGATGCCCACGCCGGCGACCGCCCCGCCGGCGGTGATCGACTTCAGCTGCGGCACCACCGCGGGCATGCAGCCGTGCGCGAGGGTCGCGTCGACCAGCGCCTCGTACTCGATGCGGGCTTCGGTGTCGACCCAGCCGGCGGCCGCGTCGACCTCGATCACGTGGTCGAAGCCGCTCAGGTCGAGCCGGTGCTTCGGCGGCTCGTCGCGGTCGCGGAACAGGTTCGAGGAGCGCCGCGACAGGCCGAGCGGCGCATCGCCCGCGGCGCGCCGCAGCGCCGCCGCCGCGGCGGCGGCGCGCGCCCGGTACGCGGCGCGCGGATCATCCGCCATACAGGAACGCGCGGCCCATCGGATAGCCGTCGCCGGTCAGGTTGCCCTTGCTGAAGACGATCTGGAACAGGTGCGTGTAGCCGGCCGGCGAGCGGAACATCTCGGCGCAGCCGACCAGGTAGGTGCGCCAGATCCTGCGGAAGCGCTCGTCGAAGCGCGCAGGATCGATCGCGTGGATCGCCTCCCAGTTCGCGTCGAAGCGGGCGGCCCATGCGTCGAGCGTCAGCGCGTAGTGCCGGCGCAGGTTCTCGACGTCGACCACCTCCAGGCCGCAGCGCTCCATTTCGACGATCACGTCGGCGAGCGACGGGATCCAGCCGCCCGGGAACACGTGCTTGCGGATGAAGAGCTCGGTGTCGTACCGGCCCACGTGGCCGATGAAGTGCAGCATGCCGAGCCCGCCCGGGCGCAGGAAGTCGGCGTGCGCTCGGATCACCTCGGCGAGCTGGTCGCGGCCGGCGTGCTCGAGCACCCCGATCGACACCACCTTGTCGTACGGTCCGTCGACCTCGCGGAAGTCGGCCTCGCGGACCGACAGCCGCTCGCCCTGGCCGCGCCGCGCGATCGCCTCGCGCAGCCAGACGACCTGCTCGGTGGTGGTGTTGACGCCGACGCCGTGCGCGCCGGTCCGCTCGGCGGCGCGGAACATGAAGCCGCCGAACCCGCATCCGACGTCGACGAACCGGTCGCCGGGCGCGAGCCGGATCTTGCGGATCACGTGGTCGATCTTGTTGCGCTGCGCCTGTTCGAGGCTCGTCGTGCCTTCGGACCAGTACGCGCAGGTGTACATCTTCAGCGGATCGTCCAGCCACAGCCGGTAGAACGGCTCGGGCAGTCCGTAGTGCGCGCGCGCGTTCGCCTTGGCCTGGCTCGGGCTGCGATTGGAGAAGCGCAGCTCGTGCAGCCGGTTCTCGGCGCGGCCGATCGGGTCGAATGCCGGATCCACGCTCACGGTCTGGCCGGCGGCGAGCGCCGCGCCCAGGTCGCCCTCGAGGTCGAGGTGCTGGTCGAAGTAGGCCTCCAGCAGCGCCATGTGGCCGCGTACGAACACCTCCAGCAGCGCCGCGTCGGTCCGGAACCGCAGCGTGAAGCGCGGCGCGCCGTCGCCGCCCGCCACCACGGTGCCGTCGGGCAGCGCGAGCGCGAAGGGCACGCCGCTGCGCGCGGCGAGCGAGGCGACCAGACGGTCGAGCAGCGGTGGGTGCATGAGCGCATGGTGCGCGCCGCGCGCGCGCCCGGGTTGATCCTGCTCAAGACGGGAAGCGGGGCGCGGCCGCTACAGTCGCGGCATGCGTTCCCGCCGTCGCCCCCGCCCGTCGCCTGCTTCGCCGGTGGCGTCCTTGGCGTCCGCCCGGCCCGCCGCACGCGGCGCACCGCCTCGCGCCGCCGCGCCGCCGGATCCGGCCAGCGGGTCGCCCGAGGGCCCGCCCGAGCTGCCGGATGCGCGTGCGTTCCCCGAGCTGCAGTCGGTCCGGGGGCCGTCGTCCGTGCCCGGGCGGGCGAGCGAGGAGTCACCTACGACCGACGGCGCCGGTGACGGCGAGCAGAGCGTGCACGAGCCGTCGTCGGACGATCCGCTCGACGCGGACCGCGGCTCGGGACCGGTACGGTGACCGCACGGGGCGCGGCGGGCCGCCCGCCCCGGGGCTGCCCGCCCGCGGCGGCCTCGGGTGCACGGTCGGTGCCCGCCCCGCCCCTCGCCGGGCCACCGGATCAGGCGGCGCGCCTGCGGTTCCTGCGCTCGCCGGTCGCGTACCGGGCGATCGCCCGCGTGCCCGGGTCGGTGAGCGTCGTCGAGACGCACATGGCCTGGGTCTTTCTCGTCGCGCCGGCAGCGCTCGATCGCGCGCGCGATCAGCGGCGCCACCGTCACGATCCGCAGCCGCGCCGCGAGGGCGCCGTCCGGCGGCACCCGGAACGCGGGCACGCCGTCGCAGACCGCGACCATCGCGAGCAGCGCCGGGTCGCCCAGGGCCTGGGCCGCCGGCGGCAGGAACAGGCCGTGGGCGGCGAAGGCGGCGACCTCGAGCGCGCCCGCCGCGCGCAGCGCCTGCGCCGCCCGGCGGATCGTGCCGCCGCTCGCGATCAGGTCGTCGAGCACCAGCGCATGCATGCCCGCGACGTCGCCGGCGACCAGATCGAAGTCGCTGACCCGTCCGCCGCTGCGACGCTTGTCGATCATCGCGAAACCGACCGGCCGCGCCAGGCGGGCCTCGAGGTGCTCGCGCCACAGCTGCACGCGCTTGACGCCGCCCGGATCCGGGAAGACCACGGCGAGCGGCCCGCGCGTCGCCCACTCGTCGACGATCGCGTCGAACGCCTCGTGAGCGCTCAGGTGCAGCACCGGGATGCGGAAGGCGTTCTGCAGCGCCGACAGGTTGTGCGCCTCGAGCACGATCATCGCGTCGGTGCCGACCGCCTCGAGCAGCAGCGCGACGTGGCGCGAGGCGACCGGGTCGTACGGCTGCGTGGTGCGGTCCTTGCGCGCGTACGCGAGATAGGGCACGACCGCGGTCACGTGCGCCGCGCCGTGGTCGCGCAGCGTCGCCACGAACATCAGCAGCCTCACCAGCTTGTCGTGGGCCCGTCGACCGGCCCGCCGTGCAGGCTCGCGAGCACGAACACGTCGGCGCCGCGGGGGTCGGCCAGCGGGCGCAGCTTGCGCTCACCGTCCTCGAACACCCGTTCCTCGTGCGGCGCCAGCGGCTCGCCGAGCAGCCGTGCGACCGCGGACGCGAGCGTGCACCCGGGGTCCAGAGCGAAGATCAGCATGCGTGGGGCCTCCTCATCGCCAGGTGTTGCCGAACGCGGCGACGAACCGATCGAGCTGCGCGGACGGCAGCCGGTCGATGCCGGCGGCCGCCGCCCGCCCGGCCCCGCCGAAGGCCGCGCACAGCGCGTTGGCGCCGTGCGGCGCGGTCCGCGGCGCGCGCACGCTCACCCGGTAGTCGCCCGCGGCGTCGGTGGCAAGCACCGCCTGCGCACGCCCCGGGTCGGCGTTGGCGAGCGCGTTGGCGAGTTCGCCGACCACGCGACGGGCCCACCGCGCGTGCGGCAGCGTCCACACGCAGCCGCCGGCGCCGCGCCAGTGCGGCGCGAGCGCGCGCGCGCGCCGCAGGTCGTCGCGGCGTCGCCGCGCGATCGCGGCCACCACCGGATCTTCGCGCGCGAAGCGAAGCGGGTCGGCGTGCCGCGCCATCCGCTCGAGCAGGCGCGCCGGCGCGATCCGGACGTCCGTCTCGTGCTCGCCGTAGGCGTTGTAGTTGAGCGCCTCGCCCAGGCGACGCAGCGCCGCGCGCCGGCTGCGGCCGAACCCCGAGGCGATTGCGAGCGCGTCGGCGACCGGCGCGAGGTTGTCGCCGTAGGCGCCGACCAGCGCCCAGGCGCGGTGGCGGCCGCCGAGCGCCCGGTCCACCAGCAGGCTGGTGCATGCGGTCGGGGCGTGGTCGAGCTGCGCCTGCAGCCGCGGGTCGGCGGGCAGCGGCGGCGCGGCGTGGTGGTCGAACCAGCGCACCCGCACGCCGGCGGCGAGCAGCCGCAGCAGCGCGGCGTGGTTGCGCAGCATCGACAGGTCGAACACGCAGACCTCGTCGACCGCCTCGGGCTGCACCCGCTGCAGCAGCTCGATCTCGCGCTTCAGGCCGGTGACCAGCGTGGCCGGGCCCGGGTGGGCGAGGCGCCACTGCAGCGTCGCGCACAGGCCGTCGGCGTCGCCGTTGCACACGTCGCAGCGGCGCGGCGGGGCGTTCGGCCGCGGGGCGGGCGGCGACGGCCCGGCGGTCATCGCGACGCCAGGCGCGCGCGCTCGCCGCAGCCGTGCGCGGTCCGGTTCATCGCACGGGTGGGCCCGCGCCGGACCGGTAGGGCGGCAGCGACTCCGGGCGCTGGCCGGTCGCGCGGGCATACAGCGGCAGCACCTTGGGCAGCGCCGCGCTCAGCGTGTCGATGCGCGTCGCGTGCGACGGGTGGGTCGACAGGAACTCGGGCGGCTGGCCGCGGCCGGCCTCGGCCATCTTGCGCCACAGCGAGATCGCGGCCCGCGGGTCGAACCCTGCCCGGGCGGCGATGTCCATGCCGACCAGGTCGGCCTCGCTCTCGTCGCCGCGGCTGAAGGTGAGCAGCGTCAGCTGCGCCGCGCCCGAGGCGAGCTGTCCGCCCAGGTCGCCGTATCCGAGCACCTGCGACACCACCGACGCGACCAGCGTGCCGACCTGCGCGATCATGGTCTTGCCCGCGCGCTCGCGCCCATGCTCGAGCAGCGCGTGGGCCATCTCGTGGCCCATAATCATCGCGATCTCGTCGTCGGTGAGCTGCAGCCGTTCGATGATCGCGCTGTAGAACACGATCTTGCCGCCGGGCATCACGAACGCGTTGACCTGGCGCGAACCGATCAGGTTCACCTCCCAGCGCCAGCCGTCGGCCCGATCGCTGAATCGGCGGGTGTGCGGAATCAGCCGGTTCGCGATCGTCTGCAGGCGCGCGAGCGTCGGGTGCCCGCCCGGTGCGAGCGCGCGCTGCGCCGAGGCCTGCCGCAGCAGCTGCGCGTACTCGGCCTGCGCGCGGCGCTCGAGCGCCTCGGAGGACGCCAGCCCGGCGGCGACGCTGCGCCGGGGCACGGCGATGCCCTCGTTCTGCGCCATCGCCTCGCGGGCGCGCCGTTCGGCGTCGTCCTCGGCGCCGGCCGAGCAGCCGGTGAGCGCGATCGCGAGCGCGAGCGCGCCCGCGCGGCCGGCGCGGGCGGCCGCGCCGCGGCGCGGGGCGGTGTGCGCAGTGTCCATGGCGGGGAGCTTAACGCGACCGGCGCCGCTGCTACACTGCCCGGCCACTTGGTCCGCCCCGATGCCCACCGCCGACGCAGCCCCGCCTCCGATCCGCCGGCTGTTCGCCTCGCGTCGCATGGCCGCGATGCTCGCGCTGGGCTTCGCGAGCGGCCTGCCGCTCGCGCTGTCGTCCGGCACGCTGCAGGCGTGGCTGACCGTCGAGGGCATCGACCTCAAGACCATCGGCTTCTTCGCGCTGGCCGGTCTGCCGTACACCTTCAAGTTCGTCTGGGCGCCGCTGCTCGATCGCTTCGAGCCCCGCTGGCTCGGACGGCGGCGCGGCTGGCTGCTGATCACCCAGCTGCTGCTGGCCGGCGCCTGCTGGGCGATGGCCTCGTTCGAGCCCCGGACGTCGATCGTCGCGCTCGGCGCGCTCGCGGTCGCGGTCGCGTTCCTGTCGGCGTCGCAGGACATCGTGTTCGACGCCTACCGGACCGATCTGCTCGATGCCCACGAGCGCGGCGCGGGCGCCGCGGTGTCGGTGCTCGGCTACCGGCTCGCGATGCTGGTCTCCGGCGGGCTCGCGCTGATCGTCGCCGACCAGTGGCTGGGCTGGCCGAACACGTTCCGCGCGCTCGGCGTGCTGTTCGTCGCGATGGCCGGCGTCACGCTGCTCGCGCCGCGCACGGCCAACGACGACCTGCGGCTGGTGAGCGACGCCCGCGCCGAGTGGCGCGGCTTCGTCGCGATGCTGGTCGCCGGCGGCGTGGTCTGGTGGCTGCTGGACACCGCGTTCGACGCGATGCTGCCCGAGCGGCCCGGCCGCTTCCAGAAGCTCGGCGCCGACACGGTGGCGCTGCTCGCGGCGTTCGGCGCGGCGCTGTGGGCGGCGCGGCGCGCCGGGTTCCCGTCGTTCGTCGCGCCGTGGGACGCGTTCTTCGAGCGTCGCGGCGCGGTCGCGCTGCTCGCGCTGATCGTGCTGTACAAGCTCGGCGACGCGTTCGCCGGCAGCCTGTCCACCGCGTTCCTGATCCGCGGCGCCGGCTTCACCGCCACCGAGGTCGGTGCGGTCAACAAGATGCTCGGGCTGGCGGCCACGATCGTCGGTGCGCTGGCCGGCGGCGCGCTGCTCTCGCGGGTGAGCCTGTGGCGTGCGCTGATGTGGTTCGGCATCCTGCAGGCGGTGTCGAACTTCGGCTACTGGCTGATCGCGGTCTCGGCCAAGTCCTACGGCCTGATGGCCACCGCGATCGCGATCGAGAACCTGTGCGGCGGACTGGGCACGGCGGCGTTCGTCGCCTTCCTGATGGCGCTGACCGACCGGCGCTTCTCGGCGGCCCAGTACGCGCTGCTGTCGGCGCTCGCGGCGGTCGGCCGGGTCTACGTCGGCCCGGCCTCGGGCGTGCTGGTCGAGGCCTTCGGCTGGCCGACGTTCTTCCTGCTGACCGTGCTCGCCGCGCTGCCCGGTCTCGTGCTGCTGTGGTGGCTTCGCGCCCAGGTCACGGCGCTCGACCGCCCGGCGGGCACCCCGGACGAGCGCGAGCCGGCGTGATGCCCGTATGATCTCGGGCGACGGGCGATGAACGCCCGCGCCGACAACGAGGAGGAGACCATGACCGTCAACCGCAGGCAGTTCAACCGGGCCGGCGCCGCGGCGCTCGGCGGGGCCGTGGCCGCATCGGTCGCGCCGGCCGTCTCGCGCGCGCAGAACCGCGTGCTGAAGGTGGGCGTGCTGCTGCCGCGCTCGGGCGTGCAGGCCTTCATCGGCCAGTCGTGCCAGATGGGCGCCGACATCGCCCCCGGGCTGATCAAGCAGATGCTCGGCGTCGACGTCGAGCTGATGAACGCCGACACCGAGACCAACGTCGACGTCGCGCGCTCGCGTGCCGAGAAGCTGATCAACGACGGTGCGCAGGTGCTGGTCGGGCCGTTCGACTCGGGCGCGGCGATCGCGATCGCGCAGGTCGCCGAGCAGCGGCGCGTGCCGTTCGTGGTCAACATCGCAGCCGCCCCGCAGATCACCGAGCAGGGGTTCCGCTACACGTTCCGCAACTTCCCGACCTCGGTCGACCTGGTCACCAACGGCCTCGCGCTGATGCGCGACCTGTTCCAGGCGACCAGCGCGGCGCCGCGCACCGCGGTGTTCATGCACGTGAACGACACGTTCGGCCAGGCGAACCGCCGGGCGGTCGACGCGATCCTGCCCAAGCTCAACTTCCTGCCGTTCAGGCTGGTGGACACGATCTCCTACGACCCCGCCGCCCGCGACCTGTCGGTGGAGGTCGCCAAGGCGAAGGCGACCAACGCGGACTTCATCCTGCTGGTGTCCCGGCTGAACGACGCGATCCTGCTGGTGCGCGAGCTGGTCAAGCAGCGCTGGAGTCCGCAGGCGATCATCAGCCCGGGCTCGCCCGGCATGTACGAGGCGCAGTTCTACAAGGCGCTGGGCAAGTTCTCGGACCACTGCATCTCGAACGTGCCCTGGTACGACCCGAAGGCGGCGCTGTCGCAGCGGGTGGATGCGGCCTTCTCCAAGCAGTTCCCCAAGGAGAAGCTGATGTTCCACGCGCTGAACGTGGGCTTCACCTTCGAGGCGGTGCTGGTGGCCGCCGACGCGTTCAGGCGGGCCGGCACCCCCGACGGCGCGGCCCTCGCCGACGCGATCCGCCAGACCAGCATCACCGAGCGGATGATGATCGGCGGGCCGATCCGCTTCGACGCCAAGGGCCAGAACACCCAGATCGCCTCGGCGTGCATCCAGAACCGCGGCGGCCAGCCGGTCGTGGTGCTGCCCAGGCAGGCGGCCCAGGCGGCGCCGGTCTACCCGGTGCCGGGCTGGCAGCAGCGGGGCTGAGCCCGTGCCGCTCGAGACGGTGCTCAACGTCGTCGCGAGCGGCCTGCTCGCCGGCCTGGTCTACGGGCTGATGGCGCTCGGGCTGTCGGTGATCTACGGCGTGGTCCGGATCGTGAACTTCGCGCACGGCGAGCTGATGGCGGTGGCGATGTACGCCGCGGTGATCGCGTTCGCCGCGTGGGGGGTGGACCCGCTGTGGATGCTGGTTCCGGTGGCCGCGGCGTTCTTCGGGCTGGGCTACGTGCTGCAGCGCGGCCTGATCAACCCGTTCATCGAGCGGCCCGAGCACTCGCAGTTCATGCTGCTGCTGGCGGTCGCGCTGATCCTGGTCAACGGACTGCTGGTGGCCTTCGGCCCGGATGCGCGCAACGTGCAGGTCGACTACGCGCTCGAGTCGTACGAGATCGGCCCGCTGCTGGTCGACAAGGTCCGCGTGATCTGCGCGGCGGTGGCGCTGGCCACCTGCGCGCTGCTGTTCGCGGTGTTCCGCTTCACCGCCTTCGGCAAGGCGATCCGGGCGTGCGCGGACAACCTGCTCGGCGCGCAGGTGGTCGGGCTGAACGTCAGCCATCTGTACGCGCTCACCTTCGCGCTGGGCACCGCGTGCGTCGGCGTGGCCGGCTGCCTGCTGGTGCTGCTGGCCGACGTGACGCCGAACTCGGGGCCCGCGTTCACGCTGCTCGCGTTCGTGATCGTGATCATCGGCGGGCTCGGGTCGATGCCGGGCGCGCTCGCCGGGGGAGTGCTGATCGGCGTGTCCGAGGCGCTCGCCGGGCTGCTGATCACACCGTCGGCCAAGAGCATGATCTCGTTCGCGCTGCTCATCGCGGTGCTCGCGCTGCGGCCGCAGGGCCTGTTCGGCCGGGCCGCCCGGTGAGCGCGCTGCGCGACCTCGGTGCGGTGTTCACCGGCTCGCCGGTGCGCTGCCGCGTCGCGCTGGGGGTGCTGCTCGCGGTGCTGATCGCGCTGCCGCTGGTGCTCGACCGCTACCTGCTGTCGGTGATGATCCTGATCCTGTACTTCGCCTACGTCGGGCAGGCGTGGAACATCATGATGGGCTTGTGCGGCCAGCTGTCGCTCGGGCATGCGCTGTACGTCGGCCTGGGCGCCTACACCGCCGCGGCGCTGTACCAGCACTTCGGGGTGATCCCGTGGGTCGGCGCCGTGGCCGCGGTCGGGGTCTGCGTCGCCGCGGCCTCGGCGATCGGCTGGCTGGCGTTCCGGTTCGGCATCTCGGGCACGTACTTCGCGCTGCTCACGATCGCGTTCGCCGAGTTCACCCGGATCGGCTTCGACCACTTCGGCTGGGTCGGCGGGTCCGGGGGCTTCTTCCTCAAGGTCGTCCAGTCCGACCGGATGGACTGGGTCAACCTGCGCGGGCACCCGGTGATGTTCTACTACCTCGCGCTGGGGCTCGCGGTGCTGGGCTTCGTCGTGAGCGCGTGGATCCTGCGCGGGCGGGCGGGCTTCTACTTCCGCGCGATCCGCGACAACGAGGACGCCGCGCGCGCCGCCGGCGTGGACACGTTCCGCTACAAGATGTTCGCGGTGCAGGTGTCCGCGGCGCTGACCGCGCTGGCGGGCGTGTTCTTCGCGTTCTACTACAACAACCTGTTCCCCGAGCAGATCTTCAACATCGGCCGGTCGATCGAGATCATCCTCGCGCCGATCATCGGCGGCATCGGAACGCTCTTCGGTCCGATCCTCGGCGCGGCGGTGCTGACGCTGCTGTCCGAGGGGCTGAACGAGGCGCTCGCCGCCGCCGGCCGCGAGATTCCGGGCGTCAAGCAGATCCTGTACGGGGTCGCGCTCGGCCTGGCGATCATGTTCATGCCGCACGGCATCTGGCCGGCGCTCGCGCGCAGGCTCGGCTTCGACCGCCGCGACGCCGACGCGCCCACCGCGCGCCTCGTGCCGCCCGGCGGCGACGGGCCGGCCGGAGCGCCACCGGCGGGCGCCGCGCCGGCGGGCGGGCGCGTCGCCGCGCCCCGGAAGGCCGGCGATGGCTGAGCCGCCGCTGCTCGACGTCGTCGACGCCTCGCGCAGCTTTCGCGGCCTGAAGGCGGTCTCCAATGCGTCGCTGCAGGTGTTCCGCGGCGAGGTGGTCGCGCTGATCGGCCCCAACGGCGCGGGCAAGACCACGCTGTTCAACCTGATCGCCGGTGCGCTCGCGCCCGACGCCGGCCGGATCGTGTTCGACGGCCGCGACGTCGCCGGTCTGCGGCCCGACCAGATCTGCGCGGCCGGCATCGGGCGCACGTTCCAGATCGTCAAGCCGTTCGCCGACATGACCGTGCTCGAGAACGTGATGGTGGGCGGCTTTCGCGGCACCGGCGAGCGCGCGGTGGCCGCCGCGCGGGCCGGCCGGGCGCTCGCCGCGCTCGGCATGGACGGGCTGCGCGACCGGCTCGCCTCGAGCCTGACGCTGCCGGACCGCAAGCGGCTGGAGGTGGCGCGCGCGCTGGCCACCGAGCCCCGGCTGCTGCTGCTCGACGAGGTGATGGCGGGGTTGCGGCCGAGCGAGACCGACCGGATGGTCGAGGCGTTCCGCCGTCTGGCCGGCGACACCGGGGTCACCATCCTGCTCATCGAGCACGTGATGCGCGCGGTGATGGCGCTCGCGCAGCGGGTCTACGTGCTGCACCACGGCGTGATCATCGCCTCCGGCACCCCCCAGCAGGTCACCCGCGACCCGAAGGTGCTCGAGAGCTACCTGGGCGCCGAGGCGCCCCAGTGAGCACGATGCTGTCGGTGCGCGGCCTGTGCGTGGCCTACGGCGACGCGCAGGCGCTCGATGCGGTCGACCTGGACGTCGAGGCGGGCGAGGTGGTCGCGATCGTCGGCGCCAACGGCGCGGGCAAGACCTCGCTGATCCGGGCGGTCGCGGGCATCCTGAAGCCGCGCGCGGGGTCGATCAGCTTCGAGGGGCGCCCGATCGCCGGGCTGGACAGCCACGTCGTCTGCGACCTGGGCATCGGGCAGGTGGCCGAGGGCCGTCAGGTGTTCCCGACGATGAGCGTGATCGAGAACCTCGAGGTGGGCGCGATGCTGCCGCGCGCCCGCTCCGGCGCGCGCGCCGCGCTCGATCGGGTCTTCGCGATGTTCCCGCGGCTCGCCGAGCGGCGCGACCAGCTCGCCGGCACGCTGTCCGGCGGCGAGCAGCAGATGCTCGCGATCGGGCGCTGCCTGATGGGCGCACCGCGGCTGATCATGTTCGACGAGCCCTCGCTCGGGCTGGCGCCGTCGGTGGTGACCGACGTGCTCGCGACCATCCGGCGCCTGCACGACGAGGGCCTGACCGTGCTGCTGGTCGAGCAGAACGTCGCAGCGTCGCTCAGGCTCGCCGACCGGGCGTACGTGCTGGAGAACGGCAGCGTCGCGCTGCAGGGGCGCGGCGTCGACCTGCTCGACGATCCCCGGGTGCGCGAGGCGTACCTGGGGCTGTGACCGGCCCGCCGTCGCGCCCCGGCCCGCCCCGCCGTCGCGCCCCGGCCCGCCCCGCCTTGATATAGTCGGTGCGACGGCCGGAGACGCAGCCCGGCCGCACCGCCCCACCGGAGACCGCCGATGAACGACATGGCCCGACCCGCCGCCTTCGCCCCGGATGCCGCCCGCTCGGTCGAGGGGCTCGAGGCGTTCTGGATGCCCTTCACCGCGAACCGCGCCTTCAAGGCGGCGCCGCGCCTGCTCGCGCGCGCGCAGGGCATGCACTACTGGACCCCCGAGGGCCGGCGCATCCTGGATGCGGTCGCCGGACTGTGGTGCACCAACGCCGGCCACTGCCGCGAGCCGATCGTCGCGGCGATCCAGCGGCAGGCCGCGACGATGGATTTCGCGCCGACGTTCCAGATGGGCCATCCGCTCGCCTTCGAGCTGTCCAATCGCTTGCTGGAGATCCTGCCGCCCGAGTTCGGCCAGGTCTTCTACTGCAACTCCGGGTCCGAGGCGGTCGACTCGGCGCTCAAGATCGCGCTCGCCTACCACCGCATGCGCGGCGAAGGGCACCGCACCCGCCTGATCGGCCGCGAACGGGGCTACCACGGGGTGGGCTTCGGCGGCATCTCGGTCGGCGGCATCCCGGGCAACCGCAAGCACTTCGGCGCGCTGCTCGCCGGCGTGGACCACCTGCCCCATACCCACGATCTCGCGCACAACGCGTTCAGCCGCGGCCAGCCGCAGTGGGGCGCGCACCTGGCCGACGAGCTCGAGAAACTCCTCGCGCTGCACGATCCGTCGACGGTCGCCGCGGTGATCGTCGAACCGGTGGCCGGCTCGACCGGCGTGCTGATCCCGCCGGTCGGCTACCTGCAGCGGCTGCGCGAGATCACCGCCCGGCACGGCATCCTGCTGATCTTCGACGAGGTCATCACCGGATTCGGCCGGCTCGGCTCGCCGTTCGCGTCGCAGCACTTCGGCGTCGTGCCCGATCTCGCGACCGTGGCCAAGGGCATCACCAGCGGCGCGGTGCCGATGGGCGCGGTGTTCGCGCGCAAGGGCATCTACGAGACCTTCATGCAGGGGCCCGACAAGCAGATCGAGCTCTTCCACGGCTACACCTACTCGGCGCACCCGCTCGCCTGCGCGGCCGCGATCGCCACGCTCGACGTGTACAGCGACGAGGGGCTGCTGACCCGCGCCGCCGCGCTCGAGGGCCGCTGGCAGGAGGCGGTGCACTCGCTGCGCGACTGCCCGAACGTGATCGACGTGCGCAACATCGGGCTGATCGGCGCGATCGAGCTCGCCCCGCGCGCCGGCGCGCCCGGGGCACGCGCGTTCGACGCGTTCGTCCGTGCGTTCCACGAGCAGGACCTGCTGATCCGCGTGACCGGGGACATCATCGCGCTGTCGCCGCCGCTGATCGTGCAGGAGGCGCAGATCGACGAGATCGTGACGAAGCTGCGCGCGGTGCTGTCGACGCTGGCCTGAGGCGCGCGCAGCGAGAACGACGCGCCGCGGCGGCCTGCGCCGGGCGCGCCACGACGCACCCGGAGGGCGGTGCATGCGCATCGCGGCGATCAGCGACATCCACGGCAACGCGGCCGCGCTCGAGGCGGTGCTCGCCGACGCGCGCGCACGCGGTCACGACCTGCTCTGCCAGCTGGGCGACGCGTTCTCCGGTCCGCTGTGGCCGAGCGAGACCGCGGCGATCCTGCGAGGCCTCGACTGCGTGCACGTGCGGGGCAACCACGACGTCGCGCTCGTCGACCCGGCGACCTGCGCGCCGGGCCGCTCCGACCGGTTCGCGCTCGCGCGGCTCGACGCCGCCACGCTCGACTGGGTCCGCGGCTGGCCGCGAACGCACGCGATCGGCGACGACGCGCTGCTGTTCCACGGCGCGCCGCACTTCGAGGACCACTACCTGCTCGAGGAGTCGCCGGACGGCGACCCGCGGCTGCGTTCGCCCGCCGAGGTCGCGCGCGACCTCGGCGGCGCGCGCGCGAGGGTGATGGTCTGCGGCCACTCGCACACGCAGCGCATCGTCGAGTTGCCCGACGGCACGCTGATCGTCAACGACGGCAGCGTCGGGCTGCCCGCGTACGACGAGCCGCTGCGCGGCGCTCGCGTGTTCGTGCAGTCCGGCAGCCCGCACGCGCGCTACGCGATCGTCGAGCTGACGCCGCAGCGCGTGTCGGTCGAGCTGGTCGCGGTGGCGTACGACTGGCGCGCCGCGAGCGCGAAGGCCGCGGCCGAGGGGTTCGACGACTGGGCCCGCTGGCTGTCCGGGTGGTCGCGGGCCTGAGCGGTGCGCCGCGCCGCGCGCGCCGGACGCCGACGGCCGCGCGATGAGCGCGGCCGGCCCCGGCCTGTCGCGCCTGGACGACGTGCGGCTGTGCACCCCGCGGCTGCTGCTGAGGCCGCTGCGCGACGCCGACGCCGCCGCGCTGCACGCGCTGTTCGCGGATCCGCAGGTCGTCCGCTACTGGACGTCGGGCCCGTGGTCGTCGACCGACGCGTCGTCGAGCGCGATCCGCGCCGACCGCGAGGCGATGCGCGCGGGTACCCGGCTGCGGCTGGGCGTGGTCCGGCTGGCCGACGACCGGCTGGTGGGCGCGTGCACGCTGTCCCAGCTCGAGTGGCCGTCGGGTCGAGCCGAGCTGACCTACGCGCTCGCGCCGCCGGTGTGGGGCCGGGGCTACGCGGCCGAGGCGGTCGGCGAGCTGCTGCGGTACGCGTTCGACACGCTCGGGCTGCGGCGCATCGAGGCCGACGCCGACCCGCGCAACGACGCGTCGGTGCGCCTGCTGCAGCGGTTGGGCTTCGTCCGCGAAGGTCTGCTGCGCGAACGCTGGCTGCTGCCCGACGGACCTTCCGACGGGGCGGTGTTCGGGCTGCTGCGCCGCGACTGGCGCGGGCGCGGCTGATCGCGGTGCGGCGAGGATCGAGTCGGCTCGCGAGCGGCGTCCGCGCCGCGTGACGCGCGTCGAACGCGCGGATCGCCGTCAGCCCGCGTTCGAACCCCTGCACGCGGTCGCGCTCGTCATCGCGGTCGTCTTCGGCGTCCTCGGTTGACCCGCGCAGGGCCCTCGGGTTCAATCCAGGCGTTCGCAGCTCGCACACGCGTGCGCCGGGCGAACGGTGGGCGCAAGCCCGCGGTCGCGGTGCCAGCCAGGAGACGCGCGTGATCGACAAGACGGTCCCCAGCCTCGAAGCCGCGGTCGCCGGCGTGCGCGACGGCGCCACGGTGATGATCGGCGGCTTCGGCGGGGCCGGCCAGCCCGCCGAGCTGATCGACGCGCTGATCGGGCAGGGTGCGCGCGACCTGGTGATCGTCAACAACAACGCGGGCAACGGCGAGATCGGCCTGGCCGCGCTGCTGAAGGCGGGGCGGGTGCGCAAGGTGATCTGTTCGTTCCCCCGGCAGTCCGATTCGCATGTGTTCGACGCGCTGTACCGCGCCGGGAAGGTCGAGCTCGAACTCGTGCCCCAGGGCAACCTCGCCGAGCGGATCCGCGCGGCCGGCGCGGGGATCGGCGCGTTCTACACGCCCACCGGCTACGGCACCGAGCTGGCGCGCGGCAAGGAGACCCGGCGCATCGGCGAGCGCGACTACGTGCTCGAGCATCCGATCCGCGCCGACGTCGCGCTGATCAAGGCGCTGCGCGGCGACCGCTGGGGCAACCTGGTCTACCGCAAGGCGGCGCGCAACTTCAATCCGATCATGGCCACCGCCGCGACGATCACGGTCGCGCAGGTGGCCGAGATCGTCGCGCTGGGCGCGCTCGATCCCGAGCAGGTCGTGACGCCCGGCATCCACGTGAGCCGCCTGGTCCAGGTCGGCGCAGGGCGGTGAGCATGGGCTACGAGAAGCTGAGTCGCGACGCGATGGCCGCGCGCGTCGCCCGCGACATCCCCGAGGGCGCGTACGTGAACCTCGGCATCGGGCTGCCCACGCGGGTGGCGAATCACCTGCCGGCCGGGCGCGAGGTGGTGCTGCACAGCGAAAACGGCATCCTCGGCATGGGGCCGGCGCCGCCCGAAGGGCAGGAGGACTGGGACCTGATCAACGCGGGCAAGCAGCCGGTGACGCTGCTCACCGGCGGCGCGTACTTCCACCACGCCGACTCGTTCGCGATGATGCGAGGCGGTCACCTGGACATCTGCGTGCTCGGCGCGTTCCAGGTATCGGCGGGCGGCGACCTCGCCAACTGGAGCACCGGCGAGCCGGGCGCGATCCCCGCGGTCGGCGGCGCGATGGACCTCGCGATCGGCGCGAAGGCCACCTACGTGATGATGGAGCACGTGACCCGGTCCGGCGAGCCCAAGATCGTCGCCCGCTGCACCTATCCGCTCACCGGCATCGGCTGCGTGAAGCGGATCTACACCGACCTCGCGGTGATCGAGGTGACGCCGGGGGGCCTGCGCGCGCTCGAGTGGGTCGACGGGCTGTCGTTCGAGGCGCTGCAGGCGAGGACCGCGGCGCCGCTGGCGAGGGCCGGCTGATGCGCGTCGCACGGCCGCGGGCCCCGAGCGCGCCGGGGCCCAGGTGAGCTGGCGCGATCGTCCCAATGCGCCCGCCGCGGGCACGGTGCTCGCGGCCGTCGCCGACCTGCCCGCGCACGACGGGCTGGAACGTCGCTTCGGCGACGGCCCGCGGGCGTTCCGCCTGGTGCTGTTCCGCGTCGGGGAGGGCGTACGCGCCTACGTGGACGAGTGCCCGCACGCACGCCTGTCGCTCGCGTTCGCCCCGGGCGTGTACTGCGTGCAGGACGATGGCGGCCGCCGCGACCTGCTGTGTCCGCACCACGCGGCGATGTTCGAGCTCGACGGCGGCCTGTGCTGGGACGGGCCGTGCCGCGGCGAGCGCCTGTTGCCCATCGACCTGGTGGTGCGGGATGCGACCGTTCGCGTGGGCTGACGGCGCGCGCTTCGACGCGGGTGTCGCAGCGCCGGCTGATGCGCTCGGCACGGCTGTGCGCCCGACGTCGCACGACTCGCCCGGTACCGATCGCCCGCCGCTGCGTACCCCGCCGTCGGCCTGGCTCGCCAGGACGCGACCGCGGCCCTCGATCCTCGATCCTCGACCCTTCGCCGGAACCCCGCCATGAACGACTCCGCCCTGATCGCCGAACTCGAGGCGATCGACGACCGCCGCGCCGCCGCCACGGTCGGCAAGGACCGCGCCACCCTCGAGGCGCTGCTCGCCGACGACCTGCACTACGTGCACTCGTCGGCGGTCGAAGAGGACAAGGCGACCTACGTCGAGCGCACCTGCACCGGCTGGTACGACTACCGCAGCCTGACCCCGATCCGCCGCGAGTGGCGGGTCTGGGGCGACACCGCGCTGTGCAACGGCGACGTGCGGATCCAGGTCGTGGTCAAGGGCGCGACGAAGGACTTCGTCAGCCGCTACCTGCAGGTCTGGCGGCGCGGCGAGTCGGGCTGGCGGATGGCGTCCTGGCAGTCGACGCCGTTGGCCTCGTGAGGCGGCGCGTCGCCTTTCGGTATCCTCGCGCTCCTCAGCATCCCACCCGACGGCGGCCCCACGATGATCGACCTCCACGCGATCGAGACCCTGTTCACCAAGGCGCGCACGCAGAACGGCTGGCTGGACCTGCCGGTGACCGACGCGCAGCTGCGCGAGGCGTTCGAGCTGATGCGCATGGCGCCGACCTCGGCGAACACGCAGCCGGCGCGCTTCGTCTTCCTGCGCTCGCAGGCGGCCAAGGAGCGGCTGCGCCCGGCGCTGTCGCCGGGCAACGTCGACAAGACCCTGGCCGCGCCGGTGGTCGCGATCATCGCGTACGACCTCGACTTCCACGAGCTGATGCCGCGCGTGTTCCCGCACAACCCGGGCATGAAGGCCGGGTTCGACGGCGACGACAAGCGCGCGGCGCGCGAACGCTTCGCGTTTCGCAACGGCACGCTGCAGGGCGCGTACTTCATGCTCGCCGCGCGCGCGGTCGGGCTGGACGTGGGGCCGATGTCCGGCTTCGACAACGCGCGCGTCGACGCGGAGTTCTTCCCGGACGGACGCTGGCGGTCGAACTTCCTGTGCAACCTCGGTCGAGGCGACCCCTCGAAGGTCATGCAGCGCCTGCCGCGTCTGGCGTTCGACGAGGCCTGCACGCTGCTGTGAGCGGCGTGCGCGCGCCGGGCCGCGCCCGGTGATCACCGACCCGCTGTTCTACGCGGTGGCCGTGCCGGCGGTGCTGCTGGCCGGCGTGTCCAAGGCGAGCGGCAACGGTCTGGGCATGATCGCCGTGCCGCTGATGGCGCTGGTGGTGTCGCCCGCGGTCGCCGCGGCGGTGATGCTGCCGATCCTGTGCGCGCTCGATGCGCTCGGCCTGTGGGCCTGGCGCGGCCGCGCCGACCCGGCGGTGCTGCGCACGGTGCTGCCGGGCGCGGCGCTGGGCATCGCGATCGGCGCCTGGGTGTTCTTCGCGCTCGATGCGCGCTGGGTCAAGGCGATCCTGGGGGCGGAGACGCTCGCCTTCGCGCTGCACCGGATCGTCGCGCATCGGGCGATCGCGGCCCGGCGGCCCCGGGCCCCGTCGCACCTGCACGGGGGCGTCTGGGGTGCGCTCTCGGGGTTCACCAGCACGATCGCGCACGCCGGCTCGCCGCCGCTGATGCAGTACCTGCTGCCGCTCAAGCTCGACAAGGAGCGGCTGGTGGCGACCACCGTGATCTTCTTCACCGCGGTCAACTACACGAAGCTGCTGCCCTACGGTCTGCTCGGGCTGTTCGACGGACGCGGGCTCGCGACCGCGCTGGTGCTGTCGCCCGCGGTGCCGATCGGATATGGAGCCGGGCTGTGGATCGTCAAGCGGCTGTCCGAGCGCTGGTTCCATCGGCTGCTGGTCGGCTCGCTGCTGTTGATCGGCGTCAAGCTCCTGTGGGATGCGTTCGTCGGCGGGTGACCCGAACGCTTGAAAATGCCGGTGCCGAACTCATCTCGGCCGCATGGGCGCAACGATCCCGGCGCCCGTCACCACGGGAGAATCCACATGACCAAGGTCTCGATCTACGATCCGTTCGCCGACGTGTTTCCCACGCTGTTCCGCGGCCTGCTGGCCGATCCGGGTGAGCCGCGCGCGACGCAGGGTGGCGCGCAGGCCGTGCCGATGCGCGTCGACGTCAGCGAGGCGAACGGCGGCTACGTCGTGCGCGCCGATCTGCCGGGCGTGCCCAAGGAGTCGATCCACGTCGACATCGACGGCAATCGCGTGACCATCCGCGCCGAGGTCAAGCGCGAGTCCGAGCAGAAGGACGGCGAGCGCGTGCTGCGCAGCGAGCGCTACTACGGGCAGTTCGCCCGCAGCTTCGCGCTCACCGACGAGATCGACGAGGACAAGGCGCAGGCGAAGTTCGAGAACGGCGTCCTCGAGCTCTCGCTGCCGAAGAAGGCCGTGGCCGGCGCGCGGCGTCTCAGCGTCCAGTGACCTCGCGGCGGCCGGGCGCGTCCCGGCCGCAACGGACTTCGCCGCCTCTCCTCCTGCCCCCGGCGATCGCCCGCGTGCCGTCATGGCGCGCGCGGCGACCGCTTGCGCTCGTGCGGTCCCGGGGTCGACCCGACGGACGGTCGATGCGCGGCGTCGGGCGGCCCGTGACGCAGTTCACGGTCGTGGCGCGCGGCACGGGTACGCTGTGCGGCGACACGAGGAGGAACCGTATGGACGTCAACCGACGCGCGGCTCGCGCCGGAGCGCACGGCCGCGCGCGCCCGGTCGCCGGGGCGGCGCTCGGCGTGGCGCTCGCGCTCGGCGCGGGTCCGGTCGCGGCCCAGTCGGCCGACCGCTGGAGCGGCAGCGACAAGGCGCTGCACCTCGGGGTGTCGGCGCCGTTCGGCGCGGTCGGCGCGTCGCTCGCGCCGGCCGACGCGGGCACCGGCACGCGGCTGCTGTGGGGCGCGGCGCTCGGCTCGCTGCCGGGGCTGGCCAAGGAGGTGGTCGACCTGCAGCGCCAGGGCGGGACCGCGTCCGCACGCGACCTCGCCGCCAACCTGGCGGGTGCGGCGCTCGGTGCGCTCTTCGCCGAGTGCTGCCTGATCCGGCCGATCGCACGCGGCGACCGGGTCGACGGGGTGGGCGTGGAGTTCCGGGTGCCGTTCTGAGGCCCGGTGCGCGCCGGACGTCCGCCGCGGGTCAGGCCGCCGGCGGCATCAGCTGCCGGCTGTCCTTGTGGCCGATCCGCCAGCCGTCCGGCGTGCGCACCAGCGCGTCGGTGCACGCACGGATCGGGGCGAGCTCGGGCCGCGACCAGCCGCGGGCCTCGCGTGCGCTCAGGTAGGCGAGCAGGGCGAAGGTCGCGGTCACGCGGTCCGGGGCTTCGGGCCGCAGGCTCAGGTTGGTGATCACGTGCGCGGTGGCCCGGTCGGCCGGCCGCGCGGCGCAGGCGGCGCGGATCGCCCCGGGGCCGGCGAGCGGCTTGCCCTGGCGCACCCACACGCCCTCGGGTGCGAAGCAGGCCGCGACCGCGTCCGGGTCGTTGCCGTCGAGCCCCGCGAAGAACGCGTGGACGAGCGCGGTGCAGGCGGCGTAGTCGTCGGCGGTCATCACAGCCCCATCTGTTCGCGGTACCACGCGTAGAACGCGCGGATCATCACCTCGGTCACCATGTAGTCGGTCGGCTCGAGGTCCTTGCCGCCCATCTCGATCACGCCGAGCGACTCCGGATAGCCGGCCGCGCCCTCCTGCACCTGCTTGAGCATCTCGCTGTCGTCCATCGACACGAAGCCCGCCGGACCCAGCAGGTTCGCGTGCTTGAGCCTCAGCCGCTTCAGGTCCTCCGAGTCGTCGGCGAAACCGAAGTACGTGAAGACCAGCTCGTGCTCGCCGGGGCTGCGCGGGATCACGTGGCGCACCTTCAGCGAATTCGCCTGGATGCCGATCTGCGCGGCGGGGAAGATCCACGCGCCGCCCACGCGGCTCTCGTTGAACTCGCGCACCGGCGTGACCGTCTCCATGTCGAGCAGCTGGAAGTCGCCGCGGAAGCGGTTCATCTCGGACGTGGTCTCGGTGACCTTCTTGCCGCGGTTGTGCGAGATCATCACGCTGTGCTTGCCGCCCTCGGTGGGGATGCACGCGCTCTCGGAGTCGGCGCGCCACAGCCCGAAGGTGATGTAGAACGTGTGCAGCAGCGTCGCGTGGTACGGGTCCTTCAGGTTCTCCAGGTACGTCTTCCAGTTGGCCGGGATCAGCTGGCGGCTGTAGCCCATCAGCACCAGCTCGCGGCCGGAGAACACGTGGTCGATCTCGGCCAGCACCTCGGGCCCGCAGTACGCCTCGAAGCTCGGCCCGTCGTGCGCGAAGCTCGCCCACACCATGCCGCCGCGGTTCACCGTGCGCAGCCTCGCCAGTCCGTGCGCGTTCAGGTCGAAGTCGGCCGGCATGCCGCCCTGGCCGCGCTGGCCGCGCCGGAACGGCATGCCGACCAGCCGGCCGTCGAGGCTGTAGTTCCACTGGTGGTACGGGCAGGTGAAGTCCTTCACCCGCCCGGTGTTCTGCCAGCAGATCTGCGCCTGACGGTGCGCGCAGCGGTTCTCGAAGACGTTGATCTCGCCCGCCTGGTTGCGGACCATGACCACCGGGCGCGTGCCGATCCACTGCCGCTTGTAGCAGCCGGGCTCGGGCACCTCGCAGTCCAGACCGACGTAGTTCCAGGTCTTGCCGGCGAAGAAGACGTCCATCTCCCGGCGGAAGATCTCCGGGTCGGTGTAGATCCAGCTCGGGATGCGGGTGTGGCCTTCCTCGGGCCAGCGCCCGGGGCGGGCGGCGAACGACTGGGCTTCGGCGGGGTCCATCGCGGCTCCGTCAGACGGGGATGATCAGCGAGTTGCGGATCCGGTAGTTGTCGATCACGCAGCAGCGGTCCTTCAGCAGGAAACCCGCGTCGGTCTCGACGATCGTGTCCAGGTAGCGACCGACCAGACTCACCACCGGCTCGCGATCGGACAGGCTCTCGACCACCAGCACGTTCGCCTCGGCGCGGATCGTCGTGCCCTCGACCGCCACCGGCCGCACGCCGCTCACGAAGTGGCGCAGCGCGCGCGGCTCGTAGACCGTGGTCTCGCGCAGCGCGACCACCCGGTCGCGGATCATGTTCCGGTTCTCGGCGTAGATCAGCGACAGCGGCAGCCCGGCGTCGTGGTTCTCCTTCGGCAGCACGCGGTAGCGGGCGTCCTCGGTGAAGAAGTCCGGCCAGCGTTCGAGGTCCTGCGCGTCCAGGCAGGCCGCGTAGTCCTCGTAGAACTCGCGCAGCTGCGCACGCAGCACTGCGGCCTCGGACAGCCGTCGGGTCATGCCGCCTTCCCGAGCAGCGACGCGAGGTTGCTCTCGAAGCCCTTCTGGCTGCCGAGCGCGCGGATCGGCTCCTCCATCCGCTCCTGCCAGATCAGCGACTCCATCGCGATCTGCAGCGGATGGTCCTGCACGGTCAGCGCCGAGGTGTGCTCGTCCTCGGTATGGTGGGCATGCATCACCCAGCCCGGCGCCGACAGCAGCAGGTCGCCGGCGCGCCACTCGATGCGGCGGCCGTCGACGTAGCTGTAGCCATGGCCGCGCAGGTAGTAGTTGATCGCGGCCGAGCTGTGCCGGTGCGGGATGTGGTGGCTGCCCGGGGGCGTCGAGGACAGCGTCGCGAAGAAGCTGTGCGTGGTCCCGATGCGGCGCTCGGTGGCCGGGTTGTACAGCACGAACAGGCGCCGGCCGTTGTACCCCATGTCGAGCTCGTTCACGCTGGGCAGGTACTCGGACACCTTCGCCCACGGCCAGTGCAGCGCCTTCGACTCGATCACGTCGATGTCGATCAGCCACTCGTAGCCGAGCAGCCACGCGCCGTCCTCGGTGAGCTGGCGGCGCATTGCGAGCTCGCGCGCCGCGGGCCGGGGGGCGCCCGGCGCGTCGGCCGCAGCCGGGCGGGCGTGGCGGTCCGCCGGCGGCACCGGGCCGTCGAACTCCTCTACGTAGTGGACCTCGAGCTTCTCGAGCACCGGCGCGTTCGAGTACGACAGCCGCACCCACGGCCGGTCGCCGTCGTTGCGGTACGCGTGCACCTGCATCGACGGCACGTTCCAGACGTCCTTCTCGGCGATCGGCAGCTCGCGGCCGTCGACCGTGGCGGTGCCCGCACCCTGGATGCAGATCTCCACCATGTTGGAATTCTTGCGTAGGTTGCGCGTGCGTTCGCCCGGGTTGACCACCGACAGCGTGACGTCGATGCCCGGGGCGAAGCCCAGCCCGGGCGCGCTCGCGCACGGGTGCGTGATCAGCGACGCGCGACGGCCGTTGTCGGGCGCAGGCAGCGCGGACAGCCGCCGCGCCTCGGCGGCGATCTCCTCGCCGGGCACGACGATCGACGGCCAGGGCGCCTGGGCGCGCGCCGCGGCACCGGAGACGTCGACGAAGCGGTGGGGGGATGCGGTCACATCGGACTCCTTCGCCGGGGCTCAGGGGTAATCGGGCCGGGCCATCTGGAACACGTCGCCGAGCGCGCCGTACGTGGTGCCGCCCATGCGTACGATCGGGTCGGCGGCGACCGTGTCGAATCCGCCGTCGGCATCGACGAGGTCGGCGCGCAGGTGCACCCCGACCACCCGGCCGATCACCACCGAACTCACCGTGCGGCCGGTCTCGTCCGGATCGAGGTCGACGATCCGCAGCACGCGGCACTCCAGGCTCGCCGGCGACTCGGCCACCCGCGGCGGCGCGACCACGCGGCTCGGCGCACGCGCGAGCCCGGCGAACGCGAACTCGTCGCCGCCGTGGGGCAGCGGCGCCGAGCTGAGGTTCATCGCCGCGCCGAGTGCCCGCGACACGAAGTTGAAGACGAACTCGCCGTTGGCGCGCAGGTTGGCCAGCGTGTCCTTGCTCGCGCGGTCGGGGGCGCGGTTGCAGGCGAACATCACCATCGGCGGACGCGAGGAGATGCCGTTGAAGTACGAGAACGGTGCGAGGTTCGCCTCGCCCGACGGGGAGATCGAACTGATCCAGCCGATCGGGCGCGGCGCGACGATCGCGTTGAACAGCGTCGGCGGCATCGCCGGGGGGTCGAGGTAGACGGTCCGCTGCTGCGGCGTCGAAGGCGCGTCGGGCGGGGGCGTCAGCGCCGCCGCCGGGGGATCGTGCTGTGTCACGCAGGCTGTCTCCCGCCAGCCCCGTCGCGAGCCGCGCCGCGCATCGCGCGTGAGCGGCTCCGCGCTCGCCGAGCCGTCCGGGGGTGGCGCCCGGGCAGTGTGCCCACAAACCGTCCCGACCGACAATAGCGCCGTCCGGCCGCGGCGGTGCCCGGGCCGGGATTCGGAACCCGGCGGCGCGTCCGTTCCACCCGTCGCGCCGCACGGCGGTATTGCGGACCGCGCCTGCTTGCTGCGACCGCACCCGCGTGGTCGAATCCGAGCGCGCCGACGTCGGAGACCGGCGGCGCGCCGGGCATGCGCCCCGGCCGATCCCAGACCCCGACATCCGCAACGGACGGAGCCCCCCATGCACCGACTCTCCCGCCTGTTCCTGTCGCTCGTGGCCGGCGCGACGCTCGCGGCCGCGGCGCTGCCCGCGGCCGCGTGGCCGACCCGCCCGATCAAGATCATCGTGCCCAGCGGCGCCGGCTCCGGACCGGACGTGTCGATGCGGCTGATCGCGCAGCGCATCTCCAACGAGCTCAAGCAGCCTGTCGTCATCGACAACAGGGTGGGCGCGGGCGGCGTCGCCGCACTGCGCGCGTTCCAGGGGCAGAAGGACGACCACACGTTCCTGATGACGATCACCAGCTCGGCCGCGGTGGCCCCGGCCACGATGAAGGCGGCCTCCGACGTCGACTACGCGCGCGACTTCGATGCGGTGGCCGGCGTCGTGCAGACCTTCGTGATCTTCGTGACCGCGGCGAATTCGCCGGCGAACTCGCTCAACGACCTGATCCGGCTCGCCCGCGAGAAGCCCGGCCAGGTGTCGATATCGACGCCGACCGTGATGAGCCTGGCCAATCTCGCCGCGCGGCTGCTCGAGCAGCGCTCCAACGTCAAGCTCAACGTGGTGCCGTACGCGCGCTCGCCCGAGGCGCTCGGCGCGGTCTCCACCGCGCAGGTCGACTTCCACTCGGACGCGATCTCGGTGCCGATGCCGCTGGTGCGCGGCGGGCGCCTGAAGGTCCTCGCGGTGCTGTCGCCCACCCGGATGCCGGGAATGGAGGCCTATCCTCTGGGCAACGAGACCATCCCGGGCTTCGACGGCGTCGGCCGCTTCGGCCTGGTCGCGCAGAAGGACACGCCGCGCCAGATCATCGACACGATGGCGCGCGCGACGGTCGAGGCCGGCAAGGATCCCGAGGTGGTCGCGAAGATCGGCGAGCTCGGCTTCTATCCGCTGCCGGCGGGCCCCGCCGAGTTCCGGGCGTTCCTGCGCCAGGAGGCGGAGCTGTGGGCGCGCGTGGTCAAGGAGGCCGGAATTGCCATGGAGTGAGCCCGGCGGCGCGGTCGTCGTCACCGGCGGCGGCCGCGGGATCGGCGCGCGCGTCGCCGTCCGCGCCGCGCAGGCCGGCGCGGACGTCGCGATCCTGTACCAGAGCCGCGAGGACACCGCGCGCGACACGGTGGGCCGGATCGAGGCGCTCGGCGTGCGCGGACTCGCGATCCGCGCCGACGTGTCGGTCGAGGCCGACGTCGTGCGTGCGTTCGAGGAGGTCGACCGCGCCTTCGGCGGGGTGCGTGCGCTGGTCAACAACGCGGCCTCCAACGGCGGGCGCGCGTTCGTGAGCGAGGTCACGCTCGAGCACCTCGACCGCGCGTTCCGCACCAATGCCTACGGCTCGTTCCTGTGCAGCCGCGAGGCGATCCGTCGGATGTCGGTGCGTCGCGGCGGGCGTGGCGGCGCGATCGTCAACGTGTCCTCGGGCGCATCGCGGCTCGGCAGCCCCGGCGTGTGGGTCCACTACGCGGCGTCCAAGGCCGCGGTCGAGACGATGTCGATCGGACTGTCGAAGGAACTCGCCGACGACGCGATCCGCGTCAACGTCGTGCGCTGCGGCGTGATCGACACCGAGGTCCACGCGCGCCATGGCGAGGATCGCGTGCGTGCGCTGATGGCGCAGGTGCCGATGAAGCGGATGGGCACGCCGGACGAGGTTGCGGCCGCGGTGCTCTGGCTGCTGTCCGACGAGGCCTCGTACGTGACCGGCGCGGTGCTCGACGTCACCGGCGGGCTCTGAGCGTGTGCGCGATGTCGTCCCGGCGATCGTTCCTCCGACTCGAATCACGCTCCGACACGAGGCAGTTCCCATGAGACTCGCGAGCTTCGGGACGGCCGACGGCCGTCGTTCGTTCGGTGAGGTCCGCCCCGACGGCACGATCGCCGAGCTGGCCGACGGCGAGGTGAGCACGCTGCGCGAGGCGCTCGGCCGCTGGGGCCTGGACGGCCTGCGGCGGCGCGCGGCGGGCGCGTCGGCGAACGTGCCGGCCGGTGCGTTCACTTGGCTGCAGCCGGTCACCGATCCGGACAAGATCCTGTGCGTCGGGCTGAACTACCGGCGGCACGCGCAGGAGGCCGGCATGCCGATTCCCGAGCATCCGTCGATGTTCGTGCGGTTCCCGGGTTCGCAGGTCGGCCACGGGACGCCCACGTTCGCGCCGCGCGCCTCGGAGAAGTACGACTACGAAGCCGAGCTCGCGGTGGTGATCGGCTCCGGCGGCCGGGGGCTGTCCGAGGCCGACGCGATGGGCGCGATCGCCGGCTACGCGTGCTTCGCCGAGAACTCGGTGCGCGACTTCCAGCGCCACGCGACGCAGGCCACGCCGGGCAAGAACTTCGAGTCGAGCGGCGCGTTCGGCCCGTGGCTGACCACGGCCGACGAGGTGCCCGATCCGGCCGTGCTCGAGGTGATCGGCCGGGTGAACGGCGAGGTGATGCAGCGCGACTCGGTCGCGAACATGATCTTCACGATCGCGCAGCTCGTGGCCTACGCGTCGCGCTTCGCGCGGCTGCTGCCCGGCGACGTGATCGTGACCGGTACGCCCGCCGGCGTGGGCAGCGCACGCAAGCCGCAGCGCTGGCTGACGCCGGGCGACGTGTTCGAGGTCGAGATCCCCGGGGTGGGGCGGCTGCGCAACCCGGTGGTCGCCGAGCCCGACGCGACGCGCTGACCGGGTTCGCCGGCGGGCCGGCGGCTCGGTTCGTCGCGGGGCGTGCGTCGCGGGGCGCCCGTCGTGGTGCGCGCGTCGCCGCGATCCCGCCGTCCGGTCCCCCGATCGCCGCGCGGACGCGTCGGCACGGTGATTGACCGCGGTCAACCGGCGGGTTGGACCGAGCGCGTAGCCTGACGCCGATCGTGATGTGCGCCCGCGGCGCGGTCCCTGCCGGGGCCCGGCGGGCGCGACGGAGAACGGGATGCCGACCGGTTGGCGGGTCGCGGCGATCGCTGCGCTGACGGCGGTCTGCGTTCAGGCGCAGACCGCGGACGAGGGCCGGGCGCGGGTGGATCGCGCGCCCGGGGCCGATCGCTTCACCGCCGGCTGTCCGGTGCGCGTCGAGCAGCCGCTGCCCGCGGATGCGTTCCTCGCCGGCTGCAGCGTCGAGGTCGGCGCCGCGATCGGCGGCGATGCGCTGGTGCTCGGCGGCCACGTGCGCGTCGGCGCGCCGGTCGGCCAGTCGCTCTACGCGGCGGGCGGTCAGCTGTCGATCGACACCACGGTCGCGCGCAACGTGCGGATCGCCGGCGGACAGGTGGTGTTCGGCACGCGGTCGGAGGTGGCCGGCAACGTGCTGGTCGCCGGCGGTGACCTGCGCCTGGAGGGCACCGTGAAGGGCGAGGTGCGCGCGGCGGGCGGCCGGGTGCGGATCGACGGCACGGTCGGTGGCGACGTGGTCGCCACCGCCGGCACGCTCGAGCTGGGGCCGAACGCCCGGATCGCCGGCCAGGTGCGCTACGCGAGTCGCGAGGACCTGCGGCGCGACGCCGCCGCCCGGGTCGACGGGGACGTGCAGCGCCGGGTGCTGGAGGGCGGATGGCCGGTGCCCGAGCGCGCCGAGCGCAGCGTCGGCGGCGCCGGCGGCTGGATCTGGTCGCTCGGGCTGATGGCGCTCGCCGCGGTGCTGGTCGCGGCGGCGCCCGGGGTCCAGGCGAGGCTCGCACGCATGCTGCGCACGCGCGCCGGCATGAGCCTGCTGGTGGGGTTCGTCGCGCTGGTGTGCGTTCCGGTCGCCGCGGCGATGCTCGCCTTCACGCTGATCGGCGTGCCGCTCGCGCTGATGACCGCCGCGCTGTACTTCGTGCTGCTGGTGCTCGGCTACGTGAGCAGCGGCGTCGCCCTCGGCCTGTGGGCGCTGGGCCGGCTGCGCGCCGAGCGGGCCGATGCGCGGGCGTGGCAGATCGGCGCGGCGGTGCTCGGCGTGCTCGCGATCTCGCTGCTCGGCCGCCTGCCGCTGGTCGGCACGGCGGTCGTCCTCGCCGCGCTGCTGGCGGGCGTGGGCGCGCTGCTGCTGCAGCTGCGGGCGAACGCCGAGACCGCCTGACCGCGGGCCGGACGGGCGGGATGGGCCGGGGCGGGCGCCCCGCCCGACTCATCCGGCGGGATACGCGACCCAGCGCACGCCCTCGGGGTCGTCGATCCGCTGCACGCGGATCGCGTCGCCGCTCGCGTCGCGCAGCGCGGCGTGCAGTGCGGTGTCCTGCGGCGGGCCGTCGGCGCAGGTGCGGCCGTCGACCAGCACGACGACGCGGTCGGCGGCGAGCGCGAGCGTCAGGTCGTGCAGCACCGACACCACGGTCGCGCCGGCGCGGGCCCGCTCGCGCAGCGCGTGCACGAGCCGGCGCTGGTGGGGGGCGTCCAGGTGCACGGTCGGTTCGTCGAGCAGCAGCACCGGCGCGCCGGTCGCCCACGCGCGGGCGATCAGCACGCGCTGGCGTTCGCCACCGGACAGCGACGCGAGCCGCCGCTCGGCGAGGGCGTCGCAGTCGGCGTCGCGCATCGCCGCCTCGATCGCGGCGCGGTCGGCCGCCGTGGGTCCGCCGAGCAGGCCGTGGTGGGGCAGCCGCCCGAGCGCG
>Ga0169931_10000054_pt1 | contig 148992 bp, 150 predicted proteins | sample Kivu_15m_20L_FD_129675 | JGI IMG/M metagenome (GOLD analysis project Ga0169931, IMG submission 129675) | Freshwater microbial communities from Lake Kivu, Western Province, Rwanda to study Microbial Dark Matter (Phase II) - Kivu_15m_20L... | ecosystem: Environmental > Aquatic > Freshwater >... | reverse complement strand
GCCGTCCACCCCACCACCCGACCGGGCCAACCCCTCCGCCCGCCGAGTCAACGCCGCATCCACACCCTCCAACCAACCCCGCACCCGCACCAACCACCGACCCGCCTCACGCAACTCGGCCTCGTCCAACGCCTCGGCATCGAGCGCCAACAGTTCCCCAACCGCGTCCCGAACTGGGTCGTGCACCCCACCAGCCATGCCGACAGCATAACGAACACACGTTCCTAATGCAAACGTATGTTCGTATCGCTCGCATCGCCCGGGCCGGTGCCCGACCCGCCGCGACCGTCGCGCCCGCCCGTAGCGTGCAACGTCATGACGACCGCGCTCGACGTCCGCCTCGACGACTGGTTCGCCCGCGACCTCGACGGCCTCTACGAACCCTGGCAGGCGGCGCCGTTCCCGGATCCCCGCGTGCTCGTCTGCAACGACGCGTGGGCCATCGAGCTCGGGCTCGATCCGGGCGCCTTGCGCGCCCCCGCCGGTGTTGCGTTCCTCGTCGGGGCGACGCTGCCCGACGGCGCCCGGCCGATCGCCCAGGCGTATGCCGGCCATCAGTTCGGCGGGTTCTCCCCGCGCCTCGGCGACGGCCGGGCCCTCCTGCTCGGTGAGCTCGTCGACCCCCGGGGCCGCCGTCACGATCTCCACCTCAAGGGCTCGGGCCGCACGCCGTTCGCCCGGGGCGGCGACGGCAAGGCCGCCGTGGGTCCGATGCTGCGCGAGTACGTCATCAGCGAAGCGATGCATGCCCTCGGGATCCCCACCACCCGCTCGCTCGCCGTCGTCGCAACGGGCGAGCAGATCGCCCGCGAGGAGTGGCTGCCCGGCGCAGTGCTCGTCCGCACCGCAGCCAGCCACCTGCGGGTCGGCAGCTTCCAGTACGCGGCCGCGCACGCCGACCCCACACTGCTGCGCCGGCTCGCCGACCATGCGATCGCCCGCCACCATCCCGACGCCGCCGGCGCACCCAATCCGTACGTGGCGCTCTACGCCGCTGTCGTCGAAGCCCAGGCATCGCTCGTGGCCCGATGGATGCTCGTCGGATTCGTCCACGGCGTGATGAACACCGACAACATGACGATCTCCGGCGAGACGATCGATTACGGCCCGTGCGCCTTCATGGATGCGTACGACCCGGCGACCGTGTTCAGCTCGATCGACCACAGCGGCCGCTACGCCTGGGGCAACCAACCCAACATGGCGCAGTGGAACCTTGCCCGCCTCGCCGAGACGATGCTGCGCCTGTTCGACGACGACCAGCAGACCGCCGTCAGCGTCGCCACCGAGGTCCTCCAGCGCTTCCCCACGCGGTTCGACCACCACTGGCGATCCGGGATGCTGGCCAAGCTCGGCATCGCCGCCGATCCTGGCGACCCGGCCCTGATCGAGGATCTCCTCACGTTGTTGCAGACGCATCGAGTGGACTTCACCGGCTTCTTCCGGGCATTGGCTCACCGCCGCCGCGGCGATCGCGCCCCGTTCGATGCGCTGTTCGCGGGTCCACTGGCTCGGCAGGCCGCCGACGCATGGGCCGCCCGCTGGCGCGCTGCCCTCGACACGACCGGCGGCGCAAGCGCTGCGGATGCTGCGGCGGATGCCGCGGCCGATGCAATGGATGCGTGCAACCCCGTCTACGTCCCGCGCAACCATCTCGTCGAGGAAGCCCTCGCTGCGGCGGTCGCCGACGATCTCGGCCCGCTCGTCGAGCTGCTCGACGCCGTGCGCAACCCCTTCGTCGTGCGCCCCGGCCGCGAGCGCTACGCCGAGCCCGCGCCCGCCGGAGCCGGCCGCTACGTCACGTTCTGCGGCACCTGACCGGGATCATCGTCAGCGGACCGCACGGCGCCACCGACCTCAACGGCCGACGAACCGGGCCGCCCGCTTCTCCCGGAACGCGAGCGCCGCTTCGGCGGCGTCCTCGGTGCCGAAGCACGCCGCCTCCATCGCCAACGACAGCGGCAGGATCTGCGCCGCCTGCGCCCGGATCCAGTGGTTGATCGGCACCTTCGAGGCCTGGATCGCCACGCTCGGCCCGGCGGCGAGGCGCTGTGCGATCGCCACGGCCCGGTCCAACGCGGTGCCGTCGTCGACCACGAAGTTCACGAGCCCCAACCGTTCGGCCTCCTCGGCGGGCAGCCGGTCGCCGGTCATCAGGTAGTACTTCGCCCGGTTGACGCCCATCAGCAACGGCCAGATCACCTGACCCCCGTCCCCCGCACCAACGCCCATGCTCACGTGCGGATCGGCGAACGCCGCCGACCGGGCGGCCACCACCACGTCACACAGCAACGCGACGGTGGCCCCGAGGCCCATCGCGTAGCCGTTCACCGCCGACAGCACGGGCTTCCGGCACTCGAGCAGGGCGTCCACGATTCGGCGCGCCTCGGTCCACATCGCGTGGCTCGACGAATCGGGGCCCGAACCCGAGAAGTCGCCACCGGCACAGAACGCCCGACCGGCACCGGTGATCACCAGCACCTTCACCGCCGGGTCGACGTCGGCGTCAGCGGCCAGGGTGGACAGTTCGCGGTGCATCACGGCGTCGACGGCATTGAGCCGCTCCGGTCGGTTGAGCGTGGCCACCGCGACGCCGTCGTCGTGGACGTCGATGGCGATGGCCCGGTAGGCGGCGGGATCGAGCACGGCGCAGTCCTCCTCGGCGGCGCACACCCCCTCGGTGCACCAGCGCGCACCGTACCGTGCGTCCGGCCGCTCAGTACCGCTCGATGCGCCGCACCCCGCCGGCCGGGGACCACCACTCGATGACCAGGTGGTCGGCCGGCGAGCCGATCGAGGTGAGCACCACCTCGTCGATGTCGAGGACGACGAACTCGCCACCCTCCGGGCCGTCGGGGACGGCCACCGCCCGACCGGCGACCTTGGCCTCACCGACCCAGCCGCCCGGATCGTCCTCGGGTGGATCGACGCCCTGGCTGTGCAGCGCGAGCCGGGCGTCGCGCCGCAGGTCGTCACCCCGCCGGGTCCCCGGCATCATCCCGATGCGGAGCTCGACGCCGACGAACGCCACCTCCGTTCCGCTCAGGCGTGGTGAGCCGTCGGCGCGAAGCGTCGCCATGACGTGGTGACGCTTCGCGCCGAAGCACGACTCGATCCGAGCGGCCAGCGCCGGCGCCACGTCGGTGAACCGCCCCCAGGAGGCCACCGTCAGCACCGCCCCAGTTCGTCCCGCAGGGCATCGAGGCCCAAGGCTCCCAACGACAATGCCCGGGCATGCCAGGCTCGCCGGTCGAACGCTGCGCCGGCCCGGCGCTGCGCGTCGTCCCGGCCGGCCAACCAGGTGCGCTCGCCGAGCTTGTAGGTCGTCGCCTGCGCCGGCCACGACAGGTACCGCAACACCTCGCTGCGGGCGAACGCCGGCGAGAGCCCACCGGCGCGCGCCAGCGCATCCTGGGCGAGCGCGGGGGTCCACGGCGAACCCGCACCGGGCAGGCCGGCCGGCACCGGCCGACCGGTGTGCAGGCCGATGTCGATCACCACCCGGGCCGCCCGGAACGCCTGGGACGCAAGGAATCCGAGCCGGGTCTCCGGGGTGGCGAACCAACCGAGCTCGTCCATCAGCCGCTCGGCGTAGAGGGCCCAGCCCTCGCCGTGCCCGGACAGGAAGGCCAACCGGTGCGCACGGGTCAGGGAGGCCAGCGCTACGGCACCGGCCTGCAGGTGATGGCCCGGCACCGCCTCGTGGTACACGGTCGTCACCTTGTCCCAGCGGCCGAAGCGCTGCGCACCGAGGGTCGGCCACCACGTCCGTCCGGGGTGGCTCAGGTCCTCCGAGGGTGCGGTGTAGTACGGCGCCGCAGCGCTGCCCTCCGGCGGGATGGACACCACGCAGCGCCGCAACGGCGCCGGGATGTCGAACTCCACCCCGTCGAGACCGTCGACGGCCGCGTCGGTCAACTCCTGCAACCATCCCCGGTAGGCGTCGACGCCGTCGAGGCTCCGGCGCGGCTCGGCGAGTTCGGTCAGCACCTCGTCCCACGACGCGTCGGGCCGCCAGCGGCGGCACTCGGCGACCCGCTCGTCGTCGATCCGCCGCCACTCCTCGATCCCCCAGGCGTAGGCGTCGTCGAGGTCGAGGCTCGACCCGAGCATCGTGCGCGCCCACCGTCCGTACCGCTCGACGCCCACCCCGTCGACATCCCGGGCGAGTGCGGCACCCGCACGCTCGAGCCACTCGGCGAGCTCGCCGTAGGCACGGCCGGCGGCTCGGGCGGCCACCGGCAATGCGCGCGCGGTGGCCGCGTCGGCCCCGGCCCCGTCGACGTACTGCTCGAACCACGACCGCTCGCCCGCCGCGCCGCCCGATCCCGCCCACGTCCGGCACTGCTCGGCGAGCGAGAGCACCAATCGGCGCGACACACCGGGACCTTCGGCCGCCGCGACCTCCAGCGACCGGCGGTATCCGGCCATCGCGTCGGGAACTGCCTGGAGCCGGGCGAGCACCGGCTCCCAGGACGCCGGGGTCGAGCGGTCCATGAGATCGAACACCATGCGCACCGAGGCCGGGGGTCCGGCCAACGCGCTCGGCAGCAGATCGGCTTCCCGGGCCTCGAGCAACTCGATCTGACCGGTGCACTCCTCGAGCAGGTAGCGGGCGCCGAGGCGTTCGGCTTCGTCGACCGGCGGGTTCTGCCGCAGGGACGACTGCACCTCCCGCAGCCACTCGAGACGGGCCGACCGCCCCTCGGGCGAGTAGTCCGTGAGCGTCACGCCGGCGAGCCCGGTGCCGTTGCGCACCGCTTGGACGGGATCGAAGCGCCCGAGGTCCTCGACGTAGCGGTCGGCGATCGACCGGACCGAGTCCGTGGCCGCGCGCGTCGGTTCGCCGGCGGGAGGGAGGTCGGGCATCGGGTGGAGCCTACGAGCGTTGGCGAATCCGGTACCGGCTTCGATAGGACGACGCCCGGGAGGAACCGTGCCGTACGAGAACGTGATCGTCGAGGTGGACGGCGCCGTCGCCACCGTCACCCTGCACCGACCCGAGCAGCTCAACGCCATCAGCCCCGGGCTTCGGGCCGACCTGCGCGCCGCGCTGGTCGAGCTGAACCCCGGCGACCGGGTGCGGGTGATCCGCATCCGGGGGGCCGGACGGGCCTTCAGCCCCGGCTACGACCTCACCCCGGGCACCGACGCCTACGACGCCGGACGCCCCGGCGGGCCTCGGGGCGACGCGCTCGCCGACCTCGGCGAGTCGCGCATCGCGCGAGACCGGGAGGGTCTGCGCGATCTCGTCGAGGACTGGTTGTGGCTGTGGGGTTACCGCAAGCCGGTGATCGCCCAGGTGCACGGGTTCTGCCTGTCCGGCGGGCTCGACCTCATCGGCGCGTGCGACATCGTCTTCGCCGCCGAGGGCACCCGCTTCGGGCACCCGGCCGGGCGGGGCATGGGCATCCCGGTCACCCTCGGGATGCTGCCGGTGAAGATCGGTGCGGCCGCAACGAAGGAACTGCTGTTCACCGGCGACCTCATCGACGCAGCGGAGGCCGCCCGCCTCGGGTTGGTGCGCCACGTGGTCCCGGCCGACGAACTCGACGCCCGCACCCTGGCCTTCTGCCACCGGGTCGCGCTGAACCCGCTCGACGCGCTCACGGTGCACAAGCACGTCACCAACCGGTGGTTCGAGATCATGGGGTTGCGGCTCGCCGCGCAGGAGGGCGCCGATTTCGACGCCATCTTCCACGAGACCCCTGCGCTCGCCGAGTTCGGCCGGATCGCCCGCGAGCACGGCCTGCGCGCCGCGCTCGACTGGCGCGACGGCCCCTACCGGCAGGGCTGAGCCGGTAGGTCACTCGGCAGCAAGGGGGTCCCGCAGCGTGGATCGGCGGCCGTCATTCGGTGCTTGAGGCAGTCGATGCCGACCGTCGAGGCGCCGTCGCCGGCGCCGGCAATGCCGCGAAGAACGCGTCGACCTCGGCGTCGGACCCCACCACCACGACCCCTCGCTTCCCAGCGGCACGGGGTGAGCGCCCGGCTGCGGCGGCCGCCGCCCGTCCGACATGGTCGAAGAACACCTCGTCACTGCACACCAGGTGCATCGTCGGCGCACCCTCCCCGTGCCCGTAACGCACCCGTGCCCGCCCGTCAGCCACGTCGACCCGCAGCTCGTCGTCACCGATCGTCAACCGGTATTCGCCGTGGGGGAGGCCACCGCGGTAGCGCCGGGCCATCGCCTGCAGCGCCCAGCGCGGCTCGCGGCGGTAGCCGGCGGCCTCGGCCGCCGACGGTGGCGGCAGCAGCGGCATCCCCCACTGGGCGAGCGTGCCGGCGATGGCGGCCAGCTCCTCGCCCCGCTCGGTCAGGGCGTAGAGCTGCGCCGGTACCGGGTGCTTCACCCGTCGTTGCTCGACCGCACCGGCCGCCTCGAGCGCTCGGAGCCGCTCGGTCAACACGTCGGTGGCGAGGCCCGGTAGCCCGGCCAGGAGATCGCTGAACCGTCGGGGGCCCGGGACCAGGTCACGCACGATCAGCAGCGCCCACCGTTCGCCGACGACGTCCAGCGAGGCGGCCAGGCCGCAGTACTGACGGTAGGAGCGCTTGCCCACGGCCGGACTCTACCTCACGCAGAGTTACCCGAACACAGTATTTTCCAAGTTGCCAGTTGGTTTACCATCGGCCACGATGTTCCCATGACGACACCGGCCGACGCGCCACGGAGCCCCGCCCGACCGTGGGCGGTGTTCGCCGTGTGCGCCGCCGCGGCGTTCCTCACCACGCTCGACCTCTCGATCGTGAATGTGGCCTTCCCCGAGATCCTGCGGGACTTCGGCATCTCCCGGGTCGACGCCTCGTGGATCGTCACGATCTACAACATCTGCTTCGGCTCGCTGCTGATCGTCGCCGGCAAGACGGCCGACCAACTGGGCCGCAAGCGCTTCTTCCTGATCGGGCTCAGCGTGTTCGCCGTCGGCTCCGCGCTGTGCGCCGTGGCACCGTCGCTCGGTCCGCTCGTGGCCGGCCGCGCCGTCCAGGGCATCGGTGGCGCGCTGATGTCGCCGGCCTCCCTCGGGCTCCTGCTCGGCGCCTTCCCCCCGCAGCGCCGCACCCAGGTGGTCGCCCTGTGGGGCGGCATCGGCGCACTCGGCGTCGCCAGCGGCCCGAGTCTCGGCGCGGTGCTCATCACCGCGACCGACTGGCGGGCGGCGTTCTGGGTGAACCTGCCGATCTGCCTCGTGCTGCTGGCCGTCGGCCGCGCGCTCCTGGTGGAGACCCCCCGCGTCAGCTCCGTCCACCGGCCCGACTACCCCGGAGCGTTCACCGTCACCGCCGCCCTCGCCGCGCTGGCGTTCGGGATCAGCCGGAGCGAGGTGATGGGCTGGACCGACTGGCGAACCCTCGCATCGCTCGCTGTCGGGATCGCACTCGTGCCGGTCTTCGTGCGACGCCAGCGCCGCCACCCCGAGCCGGTGCTCGATCTGGCTCTGTTCGAGGTCCACGCTTTTCGCGTCGCCAACCTCGCCGGCATCGTGTTCTACGCCGGGTTCTCCGCCATCGGGCTCAACGCCGTGCTGTTCCTGCGCCAGGTGTGGGGGTACACCGTGCTCCACGCCGGGCTCCTCAGCGCCCTCGCCCCGGCGACGGTCGCCGTGCTCTCGCCGTTCACCGGTCGCCTCGCCGCCCGGCACGGGTTCCGGCCGTTCGTCCTCCTCGGACCGATCCTCATCGGGGCCGCCATGGTCTCGAACCTGCTGTTCCTCGGCGCCGAGCCCGCCCCGTGGATCCTGGTGGCCAACGGCGAACTCGCCGCCATCGGCATCGCCTGTTTCATCCCGGTCAACTCCGCCGCTGCGGTCTCGCAGCTCCCCCCGTTGCGGCTCTCCGTCGGCGGCGCCGTGAACAACGCGGCCCGCCAGGTCGGCGCCGTGCTCGGCATCGCCCTGCTCGTCGCCGTGCTCGGCTCGCCGGACTCGCCGCAGGAGCTGGTGTCCGCCCATCACCGGGGCTTCGCCTTGATCGCGATGGCCATGGTGCTCGCCGCCGTGGTCTCACTGCGCCAACCGGCCCCGGCGCGCCCGCCGGCCGTCAGCACACGGTGAGTTCGACGGCCACCGTCGAACCCTCGACGAGACCGTTGCGGCGCCGCACGTCCTTCTTCAACGGCAACAGGTAGGTCTCGCGGGCGCGGTCGGGGAAGATCGACGTCGCCCACCGGTCGGCCCCGACGCGCACCTCCACCCGGATCGATCCGAATCCGGCGGCCCGCGCCCCGAACCGCCACTCGATCTCGTCGGCGACCTCGGGCGGGAGGCTCACGAAATGCCACGCCGCCGGGCCATCCCACACCCAGACCGGCCCCGTGAACCCGAACGTGCGCCGCTCCGGGTCGACCGATCGGGTCCGAGAGGCCATCGCCCGCACGCTAGGCGTCTCGCTCGCCCACGTCGCCGGGCCGACGCTGCCGGCGGCGCTCGGCCCTGGTCAGAACCGGCGCTGGGCGTCCGCCCCGAGCAGCGCACGCCCGGCCCGGTCGTACACCCGGTCGGGGTGCGCGTTGATGTGCAGCGGCATCGCGGTCACGTCCCGGTAGCGGCGCTCGAACGAACCCCCCTCGCGCAAGCCGTTGCCGCCCAGCACGGTCAGCACCTCGTCCATCGCGTTGCGGCACAAACGCAGCGCCTGTGCCGACAGGGCGAGCTGCCGCACGAGGTCATCCTCGGTCGGGGCGACATGGGCCGCGATCCGCTCGTCCACCTCGGCGCACCCGACGCTGACCGCGGCGCGCGCCGTGCTCACCATCGCGACGGCCTCACCCAGACGCAGCGGCACCATCGGCAGCTCGGTCATCGCGGTACCCATGATCGCCCGGCGCGACCGCACCCCGGCCGCCGCGTCCTCGATCGCGGCACGGGCCACGCCGCACGCTTGCGCCGCCAGCCACAAGTCGGACAGGCCGACCCAGTCCTCCCGGTACCGGTGGTGCACCATCGGCCGATCCTGGCGGCGCATCGCCTCCGACCGGTTGGCGGCGTACCACGGCACGCAGCGCTCGAGCGGGACGCTCGCCCCGTCGTAGCGCACCGTGTCGGTCGCCGAGGCCCGCAGCGCCATGCCATCCCAGGTCGGCTCGACGGCGACGCCCGGGTGGTCGAGCCGCACGACCGTGAAGCGCAGATCGGGCGGCGACCCCGGTCGACCGGTGGCGGGATCGACGAGCGCAAACGCGACCGCGGCCCATTCGCCGTACCGGCTTCCCGACCCGAACGTCGTCGGGCCATGGAGCGATACCTCCCCGGTTGCCTCGTCGAGCCGCCCATAGGCCTGCGATCCCGCACCGGCCGGGAAACACACCCACTCGTGGCGATCGACGATCCCGGTCAGCAGTTCGACGTGGGCGGCCCCGAGCGCGCCGGCATAGAGATGGAACACGCACAGGTGGTTCCAGAGGCACCAAGCGGTGGACCCGCACGCCGCAGCGATCGCCTCGAGCTCGTCGGCGATCGCACCGACCCCCGAGCCGAGGCCGCCGACCTCGGTCGACGCCGACATCGCCAAGACCGACGAGGCCTTCAATCCGGCGATCACCTCGGGCGCCACCGTGCGGGTGCGATCGGCCTCCGCGGCTTGCGCGGCGATCGCCGGCAACAACGCGGCGCAACGCAACTCCCCCATGGCCGCGACGCTACCCGGACGCTGCGACCCGTCAGGAGCCCGTGCCGTCGGACTCGGGCAACGTGCGGGGGAGGTGCCAGTCGCCCCGGACCGCAACCAGGCGCACGGCCACGATGGCCACCACCGGCGGCCAGACCGCGACGGCCGACGGAGCGCCCAGCGCATCGAGGACCACGTGCGCCACGGCTCCGCCCAGACCCGCCACCGCATAGATCTCCCCGACGAGGACCATCGGGCGCCGGGCGGTGAACACGTCGCGCACGACGCCGCCGCCGACCCCGGTGACGACACCCATCGCCACGGCGATCGGGGACGACGTGCCGTGATCCAGCGCGATGCTCGCCCCCAGCACGACGAACGCTGCGAGGCCCACCGCGTCGGCCGCGACGTAGACCGCCCGCCATCGGGGGCTGATCGCCGGCCGGCGGCGGAGCACGGCGATGCCGACCACAGCTGTTGCACACGCAACGATCACGGCGTCGGAATCCCGCACCCAGGTGACCGGGAGGTTCCCGATCAGCACGTCGCGCATCGTCCCGCCACCGATGGCGACGACCACGGCGAGGACGAGCGCCCCGAGCCAGTCCATCGCCGCCTCCGCAGCGGCCAACACACCGGAGACAGCGAACGCAATGGTGCCGATCACCGTCAACACGGCGAACGCGCCGGTTGCCGTGGCCTATCCCATGCCGCTCTCCTAGGCGACGCGGGCACCCGGAGGCGAACCGGACCCGACGTCGTCACGAACACCTGTTTGCATTCTCCCTACGAACGCGTGTACGCTATAGACATGGAGGTCGCCCGGGTGCACGAGTTGGTCGCCACCATCGGCGAACCCACTGCGGCGCCGGCCGTGGTGCTCGCGGCGCTCCGCCGAGTGCGGGGCTGGCTCGATGCCCAGGAGGCGGCGGCCGCCGCTCGGGTCGCCCGTGAGGCGGCGGTGCCCGAGCTCGCCGTCACGACCGCCACCGGGTGTGGCCTGCGGGAGGCCGAGCAGGTCGTCGAGCGCGCCGAGGTACTGCAACGAGTCCCCCGTTTCGCCGAGGCCCTCGCCGAAGGGGCGATCACCGGCGCCCATGCCGACACGCTCGCACGCGGGCTACGGCAGTTGGAACCGGCTGAGCAAGCAGTGCTGCTCGCCGGGATCGACCGCCTCGCCACGGCCGCCGAGGCCCAGCCCGCCGACAGCTTCGCCCGCACCGTCGGCGCCGCGGTCCGCACGGCCAAGCAGGCCACCGGCGTCGAGATCCTCACCCAGCAGGTCCGCGATCGTCGGCTCGCCGTCTGGACGGATCGAACCACGGGCATGATCCGCCTGAGCGGGCAGTTGGATCCGCTCGCCGGGCTGGCCCTGATGGAGCGCCTTCGTCTCGCCCGTATGCGGGTCGAGCCCTCCGGCCCGGGGCCTTCCGATCCCCTCGAGCGGTCGAGCTGGCTCACCGCCCATGCGCTGCTCCACCTCCTCGATGCACCTGTGCCCGTCGAGCTCACCGTCGTCGCCGACGAGCGCGGCGCAAGCCCGGTCTACGACTGGGGGGCCGACACAGCACTGCCCGACGAGATCACCGAATTGCTCCGGCGCCATGCCCGGACACGGGTCGTCGTGATTCGGGCCGACGGCACGGCGGTCACCGACGCGCCGCTCGATCTGGGGCGCACCAGGCGCCTGGCCAGCTCCGCCCAGCGCGACGTACTGCGCGCCCTGCATCCCACCTGCCCGATCCCGGGGTGCACCACTCGGTTCGCCCTGTGCGATATCCACCATCTCCACGCCTGGGAGCTCGGCGGCCCGACCGACCTGGAGAACCTCCGCCCGATCTGCGCCCATCACCACACGCGGCTACACGCCGAGCGATGGTCGCTGCGGCCGCTTCCCGGCAGCGGGCTCGTGGTCGAATACCCCGACGGCACCACGCAGTTCGTGCACCCGCCGCCACCTCGACGAGCAGCGTGAAGCCGGCACGGCGGCAGTCACGCCTCCGCGGCGCCCATGCGCGAGCCGAATCCGGCCGTCGCGAACCGCTGCCGGTCGTGGGTGACGACGAGTCCGTCGTGGTCGCGGTGACGATCGGCAAGCCACTGCAGGCCGTCCACCCCCATCACGAACACCGCCGTTGCGTGCGCATCGACATAGGTGAGGTCCGGGCCGACGATCGTCACGCTGGCCACCATGGTCGTGGGTTCACCGGTCGCCGGGTCGATGATGTGGGCGCCCCGCTCGTAGGTGGCCGACGTGGCCACGGCGCCGCGACCCCGGATTGCGACGACGGCCATCACCTCGCCCGAGTGTTCGGGATCACGGATGCCGATGCGCCACGGGCGGCCGGGCTCGGGCTCGCCGCGCACGGCGATGTCACCCCCGGCGTTGAGGCACAGGTTCCGGGCCCCGTGCCGCTCGAGCACCTCGACGGCCCGTTCGATCGACCATCCCTTGACTAGTCCCGACGGGTCGAATCGGCTGCCGTTCGGGGCCGGCACGGCGAGCACGTCGAACGCCCCACCGGTGTCGGCGTGCAGTTCCTCGCAGAGCGCCAACACGCCGAGCACCTCGACGTCGAGGTCGTCGAGACCGATCTCCCCCGACCCGAACCGGCTGACCGGGCTGTCGGGGCGGTACGGGCTGAACGTGGCGTCGACGTGATGCAGCCAGTCGATCACCTCGGTCAGGGCGGCGGCCGGCAGCCGATCGCGCACGTCGATCGACACCGCCATGCCCATGACGTGCTCGACATGGTGCAGTCCGGTTGCCATCGTCACCTCGAAGCCGTCGCAGCCCGGGCGGCGTCGAGCGCGCTCTGAAGCGAGGCGCGATAGCTCGCCGACGTGTACGTCGCGCCCGATACCGAGTCGACACGGGCGCTCTGGGCCGTCATCGTCTCCGACACCAGTGTGGGCAACGCCCGGTTGTTGATCGACACGCTCTTGTTGTCCCGGTTGGGGAACTGCAGCACGTTCACGGCGCTGATCCGGCCGGCCGCGACGGTCACCGCCACCTGGACGGGCCCCCAACGCGTGCTCGACGCGGCGCCGGTCCAGGTGCCGGCGGCGAGCCCCGCTCCCGTCGCCGCGGCCGGAGCGACGGCCGTCGTCGCGGGCGCCGCTGGCGTGGTCGCCCGGGTGGTGGCTCCGGCCGCAGCACTCGTCGCTGGCGGCCCGGCCGGTGCAGCCGTCGTCCCCGCCGGTGCAGCCGTCGTCCCCGCCGTGGCTGTCTGAGCCGGGACCGACGCAGCGCTGACCGGGGTTGCGCCGGCGCTGCTCGCCGCGGCCGCCCCACCCGCGATCTCGCTTCCGGACGCAACGGCACCGTTGTCGTCGCCGAGCACCTTGAAGCAGCCCGCCAGACCAACGGTGGTGCCGACGCTCAGCGCCAGCGCCATCGCCCGGCTCCCCCGGGCCGCATGACGACGCTTGGGGGCCCGGGGCGCCGTCGTGCGGGACGATGGGGCCGGGGCCGCGGGAGAGGCGGCGCCGACCACGGGCGGAGCGAGCGGCGCGCCGGGGACGGGCCCGACCGACAGACGGTTCGCTCGGTGGGCGGCGGAACGCTCAGCCAAGCGGGCCAGTCGCTCGTCGGTGGGACGGATCGGAGGGGTGTTCGCAGACATCGTCGACTCCTCGGCAGACAGCAGCTACAGAAACCAGTGACAGTTCAGGGCTCGGACGACCCAGCGCTCACGCCGGGTGTTCGAGCCCCGCCGTGCTCGGACGGCGACCCTTCCCGGCCAGGCCGGTGAGGCGCAGCCCGAGCGGGTAGACGGCGGCCCCGGCGGTGAGGGCACACAGGCCCAGGTACAGCGGGGCTCGGGCATCGGTGCCGAGCTGGTACGCATGGACGCCGGCGGCCACGGCCGCGGGCACCGACAGCAGGTGGACCGCATGCCACAGGCGTCGGGGAAGCCGCCGTCGCGGCCACGAGGTGGCGACGGTGAGCGCCAACACGTACGTGGCGACGACCCCGAGCGTGTACGCCGCCGGATCGACGGTCGCAGCACCCGGCACGAACAACTCGGCCACACCGACGCCGATGTCGGCGCCGAACGCGGTGGCCAGGTGCAGGCCGGTGAACGCGAGCGCATACCCGCCGAGGCCTCGATGGAGATCCATCCACCACGCCGGGCGCAGGCGGCGGCCGCCGTTGCGGCCCGAGAAGATCAGCCCGTCGGCGACAGCAGCCACCATGAGCACCAGCGCGACGATCCCCGACGCCCGGGTGAGGTACCACAGCAGATCGGTCATGGCGCCCAGGTTGATCCTCAGGGGTTGGAGCGCGACGTGCCCTGCGTTAAGGCAGGGTGAGATCCGCCGACACCCTGCGTCGGCCCGTGTCGCCGCCCGCCCGGGCTAGTGCCCGACGCCGAACTGCCCCGGGTGGGCCAGCATGTGGGCCGCGCCGTGCGCCCCGGCGATCGCCGCATCGGCTCCGAAGAGCCGCTGTTTCTGCCCCCCGAACACGACCCGGTTGCGCGAGAGGGGTAGCAGGCGCCGGGCCCGCTCGATCGCGGCGGGCAACACCTCGTCGGCCTCCACCACGTGCTGCACGAACCCGGCAGCGGCGGCGTCCGGGGCCGTCCAACGTCGGGCCAGCTGCACCGTCTCGTAGAACGCCGGCAGCGACATCTTGTGGCGGAACAGGGCGAGCTCCGGGTCGGGGATCGCGATACCGATCTCGAGCTCATTGGCGCACAGGAAGCCCCGGTCGCGCCGCATCACCCGCACGTCGTGGCACAGCGCGACCATGAACCCGGCTCCGAAGGCGTGACCGCCGATCGCCGCCACGGTCGGGATCGGGAACGTCATCACCCGGGAGAACACCGCCATGGCCTCGACGGCGAACACCGACCGGTCACCGCCGGGGTGTTCGCCCCGGCCCCGGACCCACTCGACGTCGAGCCCGTTGGAGAAGAACTTCGGATCGGCCGAGGCCGTCACGAGCGCCGCCGGTCCGGCGCCCGCCTCCACCCGGGCGAGCACCTCGTCGAGCGCTGCGGCGAGCGCCCGGGTGAACGTCGTCGTCCACCGGTTCTCCCCTGCGGCCATGGTGAGCACGTACACGTCGCCGCCCTCGACCGCCCGGCACTCCACCGTCACGTCCTGCGTCACGTCCGGCGTCCCGTCCTGCGTCACGTCCGGCGTCCCGTCCTGCGTCACGTCCGGCGTCCCTTGGGCCATGGGCTCCAGTCTCACACGGCGCGGGTCCGACCACGTCGACCCCACGGTTGCCGGATCGGCCAGGATGCATCCGGGGATCCGGGGGCCCGCCCCGGCCAGGACCGTGACAGGGGAACCATGGCGACCGCCACGCTGCCCGCGCCGACCGACGACCTCGACGGGGCCGAGCACGATCTCGTCGAGCACGGCATCTGCGCAGTCACCGGCGTGCTCACGGGCGCCACGCTCGCCACCGTCCGCACCGAGCTGTACGCCGCCGCAGCCCACGACCGGGCGCGGGGCCGCGAGCAGAAGTTCGCGCTCGACTACGCGCACGACGACACCAACCAGCGGGTGTGGAACGTACTCAGCCGCTCACCGGTCTTCATCGACCTCGCCGAACACCCGATCGCGTTGCGGCTGTTGCGTTCCGTGCTCGGCTGGCCGATGCTGCTCGGCAACCTGTCGGCCAACGTCACCGGCCCCGGCGGCGGCGAGATGGTGCTGCACGCCGACCAGATCTTCGTGCCCACCCCGTGGCCGGCCGATCCGCAGGGCGCCAACGCGGCCTGGTGCGTCGACGAGTTCACCGCCGACAACGGCGCCACCTGTTTCGTGCCGGGCAGCCACCGGTTCCACCGACCGCCCGGACCCGACGACCACCCGGAGGTGGTGCCGATGGAGGCTCCCGCCGGCACGCTGGTGGTGTTCGAGAGCCGACTGTGGCACCGCACCGGTCACAACCGGACAGCCGACCAGCGCCGGGCCGGCATCTTCGGTTGGTACACGCGTCCGATCTACCGGGCCCAGGAGAACTGGTTCCTGTCGCTCGATCCCTCGGTGCGCCAGTTCGCATCCGACGACCTGCTGGTCCTGCTCGGCTACCGCACCACCGGCCTCGGCCTCGTCAACGGGGCGTCGCCGGCATGAGCTCGCTACGCCGGGCCGTGTGGACCGAGGACGGCCTCGCGCTCGAGGCGGTCGACCCCCCGCCGCTACCCGAGGGATGGGCGCGCCTGCGGGTCGAGGCGTGTGGGATCTGCGGCACCGACCTCGGCCTGCTCCACGGCGAGCTCCCCCGCAGCGCGGGCACCGTCCCGGGCCACGAGTTCGTCGGCACCGTGCTCGACGGCCCCGCCGGCCTCCCCGACGCCCGGTACGGCGCGAACCCGATGGTCACCTGCGGGGGGTGCGAGCACTGTCGCGCCGGCGAGTGGAACCTGTGCCGGCGCGGCGGCGCCGGGATTGGTCTCGGACGCAACGGCGGCATCGCCGACTGGGTCGACGTCCCGGTGGGCAACCTGGTCCGGCTCGACGACTCGATCGACGCAACCGTCGGGATGCTCACCGAGCCCACTGCGGTCGCCGTGCGCGGCGTCGGCCTGGCCGGTATCGCCGCCGGCGATCCGGTGGCCGTGATCGGGGCAGGCACTATTGGCCTGCTCGCGGCGGCCGTGGCCCGCACGCGCACCGACCACGTGGTGCTGAGCGTCCGCCATCCGCACCAAGCCGCTGCAGCACAACGGCTCGGCATCGAGACCGTGGCCGAGCAAGACACGATGGCGTGGGGCAAGGACGCCCGGCCAACCACGGTGATCGAGACCGCCGGGGGTGACGGGCGATCGCTCGACACCGCCATTCGCATCGCCCGCCGGGGCGGTCAGGTGCTCGTACTCGGCACGTTCCGCACCATCGGGGTCGACCTTTTCGTGGCCCTCCAGAAGGAGGTCACGATCCGCCCGTCGTACGCGTACGGCAACCGCCACGGTGTCGACGACCTCACCGAGACCGCGGCAACCCTGGTGCAGCTGCGCGACTCGATCGGCTCGCTCGTCACCCATCGCTTCGGCCTCGACGACGTCCTCGCAGCGTTCGCCACCGCCGGCGACAAGTCCACCGGGGCGATCAAGGTGGCGATCACCCCGGGCACCCCGGCGCCCGCTGGCTAGCCTCCGGCGCGGGGACCGCCGGGCACACCGCCCGGGACGAGATCCCAGCAACGAAGATCCCAGCAACGAAGATCCCAGCAACGAAGATCCCAGCAACGAAGATCCCAGCAACGAAGATCCCAGCAACGAAAAGGGTCCCCCATGTCCGAGCCGACCGTGGTCGTCGAGCGCCGCGACGCCGTGGCGATCATCACCTTGAACCGGCCGGCGGCCCGCAACGCCGTCAACGTCGAACTCGCCGGCGCCCTCGTCGACGCCGTCGCCGAATGCCAGGACGCCCGGTGCATCGTCATCACCGGCGCCGATCCGGCCTTCTGCGCCGGGCTCGACCTGCGCGATCTCGGGACCGCCAAGCTCGCCGACCTGCCGCCGTTCATCAACGCCGTCGCGATCTCCGGGGTACCGACCATCGCCGCCGTCAACGGCCCGGCGGTGACCGGTGGGTTCGAAGTGGCGCTCGCCTGTGATTTCATCGTCGCCTCCGAGCGGGCCCGTTTCGCCGACACCCACCTACGCGTCGGCGTGTATCCGGGCCCGGTGCTCGTCGACCTGCCGCGGCGGGTCGGCATGGCCAAGGCCCGCGAGTTGTCGCTCACCGGCAATTTCGTCGACGCCGCCGAGGCGTTGCGCCTCGGGCTGGCCAACCACGTCGTCCCCCACGACGACCTGCTCGGGGTCACGCTCGGGCTCGCCGCCGCCATCGCCGAACAGGACCCGGCCATGGTGGCCACCATGCGGCGGGACTGGGACGAGACCGGCGGCCTACCGCTGGCGGACGCCCACGCCCGGCACCGGCGGACCGCCCAGACTGCCGGGTTTGCCGGGGCCGGTCGCGACACGCTGCAGGCCAACATGCGCGCCGTGGTCGCCCGGGCCCACGAACAATGGCAACGGTGACACCAGGGCTGGCCGTCGTCGCCCTCGGCGGCAACGCGCTCGTGCGCGACGCCGCCCACCAGTCGATCCCCGACCAGTACGCCACGGTGCAGACCGTCGCCCCGTACCTCGCCGATCTCGTCGAAGCCGGCTGGGGTCTGGTGATCACCCACGGCAACGGTCCGCAGGTCGGGTTCATCCTGCGCCGCAGCGAGATCGCCCGCGACGAGGTGGCGCCGGTGCCGATCGACTACGCGGTCGGCGACACCCAGGCGCCATGGGGTACATGTTCCAGAAGGCGGTCGGCAACGAACTGCGCCAGCGGGGCATCGGCCGACCCGTCGTCACCGTCGTCACCCAGACCGTCGTCGATGCCGGCGACCCGGCGTTCGCCCACCCCGGCAAGCCCGTCGGCAGCTTCCTCGACGAAGCGACCGCTCGCCGGCGCGCCGCCGAGCTGGGTTGGACCGTCGCCGAGGACGCCGGCCGCGGGTGGCGACGAACCGTTCCGTCGCCCCGTCCGCTCGAGATCGTTGAACTCGACGTCATCGCCGGCCTGCTCGACACGGGTGCCGTCGTGATCGCCGCCGGCGGGGGTGGCATCCCCGTCGTGCGCACCCCCGACAACCCGGGCGGTCGGGGCGATCGCGACCGCAGTGAGCTGGCGGGCGTCGAGGCCGTCGTCGACAAGGACCTGGCGTCGGCCCTGTTGGCCGCCGGGCTCGGCGCCGACCTGCTGGCGATGGTCACCGGCGTCGAGCGCGTGGCCGTCGACTTCGGCCGGCCGACGCAGCGGTGGCTCGACCGGCTCGACCTGGACGAGGCACGGGCGCTCTGCGCCGCCGGCACCTTCGGCGAAGGATCCATGCGTCCCAAGGTGGAGGCGCTCATCGGATTCCTCGAGCAGCGGCGCGAGGCCACCGGCCTCATCACCTCCCCCGAGCGCCTGCCCGCGGCGCTCCGAGGCGAGGCGGGCACCCGGCTGATCTGCGCCGGCTGATCTGCGCGGGCTGATCCGCCCCGGCTTCAGCCGCCAAGCACGGCCGCCTCGACCGCGTCGGGCGCCTCGTACGGCACCAGGTGCCCCACCCCGGGCAGCTCGACGTAGCGGGCACCGGCGACGAGCTGGGCGAGACGCATCCCGTTGCCCACCGGGATCAAGCGGTCCGCCGCGCCGTGTACCACGACCGCCGGCACCGGCGATCGGCCCGGCCGACCCAAGCGCGCCAGGCGACCCGAGCCGTACCAGGCGGCGATGGCACGCAACTGGTCGACGACACCCGCCATCGGCGTCGGCCGGGCCAGCACCTGCGAGACGAGTTCGGCGATGCGATCCGGGTGCCGTTCGGCGAAGCCCGGACCGGTCAACGACGTCCACGTGCGAGCGAGGTGGCCGCGGGCGGACTCCCCCGGACACACCGGAGCGACCAGCCCCTCGATCACGCCCGGCGCCGCGGCGAACCCGGCCGGCGCGGCGGGCCGGGTGCCGAGCAGCACCAGCCGCTCGACGAGGCCCGGGTGGCGCAGGGCCGCCTCCTGGGCAACCATCCCGCCCATCGACAGCCCGACCACCGTCGCTCGGCGGGCACCGACGGCGCGAGCCACTGCGGCGACGTCGTCCGCGAGGTCGCCGATCGTGAACGGGGCAGGCGCCGTGCGCGACCAGCCGCTGCCGCGGTTGTCGATGCGGACCACGTCGGCGTAGCGCTCGAGCCGCTCGATCAACGCCTGCGGCCACACGAGCCCGGACGCCGCCCATCCGTTCACGAGGATCACCGTGGACCGACCCGGCCGCACCCGATCGGGCCCGTGCCAGTGCACGACCGGCGCTCGCCGGCCCGAGGCATGGCGGTTCGGCGCAAGCCGGGCGCGAGCCGAACGCTCACCCGCCCGGCGCCGCTGAGCGACCGTGCGCCGCCCGGTCGCCGAGGCGAGGGCACCGTCGGCCAGGCGTCGTTGCGCCCGCAACCAGGCCTCGTAGCCGATGCCCGCCTCGAGCATCCCGGCGCCCCAGGCGTTCGCCGACAGCCGGCGCACCGCCGCTGCGCCCGGATGGGCGAGCAGGCCCGACAACGGCCCGGCGGGCGCCGCCGTTGCGCTCACGGCCGGCCGCCGACGGTGTCGACCAGCACCCGGCGCAGCACCTTGCCGGTCGGGTTCCGGGGCAACTCGTCGAGGAAGGTCACCCGGCGGGGCACCTTGTGGCGGGCGAGGTGATCGCGCACGTGGGACCGCAATGCCTCGGCGTCGGCCGTCACGCCGGGCCGGGCGACCACGAACGCTGCGAGCACCTGGCCGAACTCGTCGTCGGGCACGCCGACGACGGCCACGTCGGCGACGTCGGGGTGGTGGGACAGCAGCTCCTCCACCTCGATCGGATACACGTTCTCGCCGCCCGAGACGATCATGTCGTCCTCGCGGCCGTCGACGAACAGCATCCCGTCGACGAACCGACCGAGGTCGCCCGACGACATCAGGCCGCGCTGCTGCTCCTTGCCGCCCCCGTTGGTGTAGCCGGAGAACCGCATCGAACCGCCGACGAACACCCGCCCGACCGTGCCGTCGGGCACCGGATCACCCCGGTCGTCGAGGATCTCGACCCGCACGCCGAACGCCACCCGACCGGCGGTGGCCGGGGCTCGGAGCAGGTCGGCCGGCGTGGCGATGGTGGCGACGGCGACCTCGGTCGAGCCGTAGAGGTTGTAGAGCACGGGACCGAAGCGGGACAGCGTCTCGGTGGCCAGCCGGCTCCCGAGCGCCGATCCGCTCGACGCGATCACCCGAAGCGATGGGCAGGGCGAGGCCACCAGTACGGAGGGGTCGAGGGCGAGGATCCGGGCCAGCATCACCGGAACGACGATCAGCACGTCGGCGCGGTGCCGGGCCATCGCCGCCACGGTGGCCGCCGGATCGAACCGCCGGGCTAGGACCGTCGTGGCGCACCGGCCGATGCCGAGCAGCAGGCCCGTGAGCCCCCACGCGTGGAACAGCGGGGCGGCGACCACCTGGACGTCGCCGGCCCGCAGCGGAATCCGCTCGAGCACCGCGGCCACGCCCTCGATCGCCCCGTCGCTGCGGCGGGCGGCGCCCTTGGGACGCCCGGTGGTGCCGGAGGTGAGGATGATCAAGCGGCCCTGGTGGCGCCGGGGCCGCACGCGCGACCGGGTGGCGGCGAGCCCGGCGAGCGCCGACTCGTCGATGGTGCGGGCGTCGAGCCCGGCGACGACGGGGGCGAACTCGTCGTCGTGGATCACCGTGCCGATGCCCTCGGCCTGCACGACGTCGGCGAGCTGCGGGGCGGCGAACCCGGTGTTGAGCAGCACGACGTCGGCGCCGGTGGCCAGCGCTGCGACGAGCGCCGACACGAACCCGACATGGTTGCGGCACAACAACCCGACGGTGGTCCCGGGCCCGACGCCGCCGGCAGCCAGTCCTGCGGCGACCCGTTGTGCCCGATCCCACAACGCCCCGTAGGTCGTGGGGCCCTGCTCGTCGTGGATCGCAATCCGCCCCGGGTAGCGGGCCGCGGCGGCCGCCACGGTGCCCGCCAGGTTGGTGCCCCACGGCGCCATGGCCCCGAGGGCTCGGGGTAGACGGTCGGGCCGCTCGAAGGGGACGACGGTGCTGCGGGCCACGATCGCCCCCGCCACCGCCCGCCGCAGAAGTGACATGGCCGTCATGGTACGGCGGCCCACGGGGGCGGGCCTGCGGGGTCGGTGTGACCGACGCCCATGACATACGACCTGCTCACGGGCACTCTGGGGGGTCCATGATGTCAGCGGTCGCAAATCAGGTTTCATGAGAAGGAGGGAAGGTGTCCACACCGTCACCGTGGAAGCGGGTGTTCGATCTCGTCGACGCCCGGGTGAGTCCCGTCATCAACGAACTGGCGCGCAGCCAGGACGTCGCCGTGCTGCTGGCGCTCGGGGTCCGGGCCCAGCGCGAGGTCGAGCGGCGCGCCGAGCAGTTGTCCCGCCGGGCGCTGCACCTGCTGAACCTCCCGGCAGGCAGCGACGTGAACCGGTTGCTCGACCACATCGCCCGTCTCGAGCGCGAGGTGAGCGACCTGCGCGCCGAACTCACCGACCGAGAGGTTGCGGCCTACCTCGCCGAACTGGCCGAGCGTCACGAGACGGCCCAGGCCGCCGGTTCGTCGAACCCGGTCAACGCGGCCACCGGAGCGGGAGCCCCGATCGCCCCGGCGAAGGGGGGTGCCCATGCCCGCGCTCGCGCCCACCGCCCTGCTGCAACGTCTGCGGCGTGACTTCGAGCGAGACGTGCGGCGCAACGTGCGCCGCACCCGCAATGGGCTGCGGCACCTCGCCGGGGTCGGACGTCCCGAACTGGGCAGCTCGCCGGCCGACGTGGTCTGGAAGCGCCACAAGGTCCGCCTCCTTCGCTACCGCAGCGACCAGCGCCGGCTCGGGCCCCCGGTCCTGCTGGTCATGAGCCTGGTGACCAAGCCGACCGTGCTCGACCTGCGCCCCGGCAACAGCTTCGTCGAGGCACTGCTGCGGCGCGGTTTCGACGTGTACCTCGTCGATTGGGGGGTGCCCGACGCCGCCGAGGCCCGCAACTCGTTCGAGACGTACATCGACGACTACCTGCCCTTCGCGGCGGCTGCGGCGATGCGCACGAGCGGCGCCGATTCCCTCCACCTGTTCGGGTACTGCTTCGGCGGGGTGCTGTCGCTGCTGTTCGCCGGCGCCCATCCCGAGATCCCGCTGCGGTCGCTGACCCTGCTGGCCACCCCGGTCGACTTCCAGGCGATCGGCGGGCTCAACAACCTGCTCGCCGACCGCCGTGTCGACCCCGAGGTGTTCCTCGACGAGACCGGCAACGTGCCCGCGCGCTCGATGCTGCGGGGCCTGAGCGCCGCCCGCGTCACCGGCGACGTGAGCACCTATGCGTCGCTCATCGAGAACCTCGAACACGCCGAGTACCTCGACGCGCACCACGCCATGCACGGCTGGGCCTCGGACCACATCCCGTTCCCCGGGGCGTGCTTCCGCCAGACCACCGACTGGCTGATCCGGGACAACCGGCTAGCCCACAACGACATCGTGACGGCCCGCGGCCGGATCGACCTGCGCTCGATCTCCTGCGACGTGCTGAACATCGTCGGCACCGCCGACCACCTGATCCCGATGGCGTCCAACGCCCCCGTGCGCAACCTGCTCCCCCAGACCGAGGAGTTGGTGCAGACCGCCGGCCACGTCGGGTTGATCGTGGGCGGCAAGGCGCACCGAACGACCGTGCCGGCGATCGCCGACTGGCTCGAGGCGCGCAGCGAACCGGTGTGATGCCAACGGGCGCCTAGCCCGCGAGCGCCAACGCCTCGATCACCGGCCCGGACGGCGAACCGTCCGGGCCGGTGACACGTACGTCGAGGCACAACACCTCGTCGGCGAGCCCGTCGTAGGCACCGACCCGGCGGGCCACGGCGGTCGGGGTCCCGGTGAGGGTGAGCCGGTCCACCACCTCGTCGGGCACCTGCGCCATGGCGTCACGCACCTTGCCGGCCGGCACCAGCCGGGCCGCGGCGTCGGCGACCGCACCGAAGCCCTGAGCCCGGAGCAGGAAGTCGTAGTACGGGTGCGGCACCGGATGGAACAACCGGACGATCGCATGCCGGACCGTGTCGCGGGCTCGCTCGACATCGTCGTCGACGCAGGTCATCGCCGCCATCGGGAACTGCACGGCCTCCGGGTCGCGCCCGGCCGATTCGGCCGCGCGCCGGGCGCGGGGCCGGATCTCGCCGGCGAGATGCTCCGGGGACACGAGGATCCCCACCCCCACCCCGTCGCACCCGGCTGCTGCGACCTCGATCAGGCGCGGGCCTGCGGCCGCGAGCACCACCGGCAACGCCGCGCGCACCGGGTCCCGGGCTGCTCGCCAGCGCGTGCGGTGGATCGCGCCGTCGACCTCGACGGCCTCTGCGGCCCGGGCCCGCACCATGGCGGTGACGACGGCCAGGTACTCGCGCATCTTCGCGACCGGGGCGGCGAATTCGAGCCCGTGCGACCAGTCGACGAGGTGCCGGTTGCCGGTGCCCACCCCGAGTGAGAAGCGCCCGCCGGACACCTCGTCGAGGTCGAGAGCGCTCACGGCGGTGAGCCACGGGGTGCGGGCGTACGCGTTCACGACGTACGTACCGATCCCGATCCGCGTCGTCGCCGCAGCGATCGCCGCAGCGGGGACGAACGCCTCCCGGCCCCCTTCGATCACGTGGACGGCGTCGAGGCCGGCGGCCTCGGCCGCCTGGGCGATCTCGACGGCCTGCGACAGCGGGCCGGCCAGGTTGAGCAGCAGCGAGCGGCGCACGACGTGCTCAGCCGGCGTAGATCGTGGCCCGGCGAGCGCTGCGGTGCTCGGTGCCGTAGTCCGACAGGGCGTAGTGCATCGTGCAACGGTTGTCCCACAATGCGGCATCGCCGGCCGACCAGCGCCACCGCACCTGGAACTCGGGTTGCTCTGCGTGCTCGAACAGCATCGCGAGGAGGTGCCGGGACTCGAGCGGGGACAGTCCGTCCACCGACCGGGTCCACAACCGGTTCACGTAGAGGTACGGCCGCCCGGTCACGTCGTGGCGGCCGACCATCGGGTGCACCGCCGTGGTCGTTCGCGGTGGCATGCCGTGGACTGCGGACAGCTCGCCGATGAGGCGCTGCACCGGCTCGCTCAGTCGCTCGTAGGCGCGAAGCTGGTTGCTCCACATCGTGTCGCCACCGCTCGCCGCCGGCACCTCCATGCAGAACAGCGAGCCGATCGGGGGGTGCTCGGTGAAGGTGACGTCGGTGTGCCATGCCGCCGTCGCCGCCGGCCGATGCCCCTTGGCGGTGTCGAGGCGCAGCAGCTCGGGGAATCCTTCGTCGGCGAGTGTCGGCGCATTGCGGTAATCCCCGCCGGTTTCGGTGGTGGCCGCCAAGCGAGCGCCGAACACCCGAGCCAGCCGCAGCTGATCGGTCGGCGTGAGCCCGAGGCGGGGGAAGAACAACACCTGGTGCGCCGCCCACGCGTCACGCAATTCCTCGCCGAGCGCGCCGTGCAGGTCGTCGTCGGTGCAGTCGAGCGAAAGACCTTCGACCACTGCGCCGAGCGCAGCGGGCAGCGGTGTGACGGTGAGGCGCTGGCGCGTGCCGGAAGCCATGGGCGATCCCCCGATCGGTCGGCCGGCATCGTAGGGGCCCCGCCGCTCGCAACAGCGGCTCCCGGACCCGCCCGATCAGCTCGCGAGCCCGGACCAGGGCGCCCAGGGCAGGTTGCGCACGACGGCGAACGCAAGCGCCACGGCGAGGCCGACCGGAGCGAACCAGCGCCGCCGGAACGGGTGCCGGGGGTCGGGCCAGCGGCCCCGCACCATCTGCACCCAGGCCCAGATGCCGAGCCCGACACCGATGCACCACAACACGTTGTAGTCGAGCGCGTCGAGCGGGCGGCCGTGCACGAGCGACCACGTGGCTCTCGTCGCTCCGCATCCCGGACAGTCCAGACCGGTGATCGCCCGGAACGGGCAGGGCAGCAGCGAGCGGGCCGTGGGGTCGGTCGGATCCGTGAGCCAGAACCAGCAGGTCGCCGCAGCAGCACCGGCGGCGAGGAGCCACGGGGTGCCCGGGCGGCGCACCGGGCGCCGCACGCCATGCTCCGAGCCGCCGATCACGGCCCGTATCCTGCCATCCGACCGGAAGGGGGCCTCATGACCGCGCCGAGCAAGTTCGCCCACGTCGTCTACAATACGCACCGCTACGACGAGATGATCTCGTGGTACTGCACCGTGTTCGAGGCCCGGGTGCAGCACCGCGACCACCGTCTCGCGTTCCTCACCTACGACGACGAGCACCACCGGTTCGCCTTCGCCAACCTCGGCCCGCTGCCCGATCCCGCTCCCGCACCGCGCAACGGCCGAGGCGCCGGGGTCAACCACGTCGCGTACACCTGGCGGGATCTCGGCGAGCTGGCCGCGCTCTACACGCGGCTCAAGGCGGCCGGGATCGTGCCGGTGAGCCCGATCCGCCACGGCATGACGCTGTCGCTCTACTACGCCGATCCCGACGGCAACCGGATGGAGTTCCAGGTCGATCTGCTCGACAGCGAAGCCTCGAACGCGTTCATGGCGAGCCCGGCGTTCGACGCCAACCCGATCGGGGAAACCTTCGATCCCGACGTCTTCGTCGAGCGCTTCGCCGCCGGCGCGCCCCTCGACGAGGTGATCTTCCGCGCCGATCAGCAGCCGGTCGGCGCCACCGGTCGACTGGTCTGAGCGCTCGGGCTCAACCGGGCCGACCGGCCGGTCCGACCAGCGCAGCGACGGCGGCGCCCAACGGGCGAGACGGGTCGAACAGCTCGTCGATCACGTCGAAATGGTGGCGTCCGGCCACTTCGAGCACTGCCGGGGGCCGGTTGCCCGGCGTCGCCGACCACACCGCGGCAAGGTCCCGGGACTGGCGGGCGAACTCCGCGGTGTCGCGTTCACTCCACGCCACGACCGCCCCGGCCCGGTGCCAGTGCCCGTCGAGGTGGGCCATCGGGCTCAGCCGCGCAGCGTCGGCCGGGCTCAGCCGGACGTCGTCGTTGATCGTCGTGAACACGATCGGGGCCAGGTCGTAGACGCCCGACACGAGGACCAGACCGGCGAGGTGCCCGTCGGCGAGCGCCACCATGGCCGCCAGGTGCGCTCCGGCCGAGTGGCCGGCGAGGTGGACCCGCCCGGGGTCGTGGCCGAGCGACGGCGATCGCAGGAAGGCCGCCGCCCGGGCGCTCTGCTCGACGAGTCGCTCGAGCGGTGCAGCCGGGCACAGCGTGTAGTTCACCGAGGCGAACGCGTAGCCCGCTGCGTGCGCCCCGGGTGCCAGCAGGCAGCCGTCGTTGGCCGACAGCCGACGCCAGTACCCGCCGTGGAGGAACGCCACGAGCGGCGCGTCGGGCCCAGGCGCCGGGACGTACCAGAGCCACTCGTCGGGGTGGTCGCCGTAGGCGATCCGGTGATGGGGCACGGCGTCGCGCGCCACCGCACCGCGCTCGGCGTAGCCGCGCAGGACCGCGCCGAGATCGGGGACCGTGAACGCCGGCTGGTAGGCCCGTTCGAGCGCCGGGGCGTCCATGCCCCGGTACACCCCGCTCACACCGGGCGCGGGATCACGGCGAAGGACCCGGTGGCGGTCGCCACGAGGGCACCTCGGGCGTCGGTGACCTCGGAGGCGAGGTGCACGATCCGCCGACCGGCCTTCACCACCCGCACCTCGGCGGTCACCCGGCCGGTGAACACCGGAGCGAGGTACCGCAGTTGGATCTCGATCGTGGCGCACATCGACATCTCGTCGAGCACGTTCATCGTCGCAGCGCCCATGGCGGTGTCGACCAGCGCGAACACGACGGCACCGTGGACGGTCCCGTGCGGGTTGAGATGCCGGGAGTCGCAGTCGACGACTGCACTCGCCCGACCGGACCCCTTGTCCCCCGTGTCGATCGTGAAACCCAGTTGCTCCTGCAACCAGAACGTCGGTGGCGGGGCCTCGCTCACGGCGAGCTCAAGAGTGCGGGGTGAGGGCGGCGAGCTGCTTGGTGTAGCTGGCGAGGTCGAAGTAGTCCCGCCAGATTGCAATGCGGCCGTCGTCGTCCACGACGAAGAACCCCGCGACGGGCAGTTCGAGCCACCCGCCGGCGAGCTCGAAGCGGTCGATCCGCTCGTTGGCCACGATGTTGCCCGACGCGATCTGGCGAACGATGCGCCACTCGACGGTCTTCGCGTCGCCGAGGAAGCGACCGAGCACCGCCCGGGTGGCGTCGGCCCCGACGATCGGGGCCATCGGCATGTTCTCGTACGAGATGCCGTCGGCGACGTACGCCATCGCCGCGTCGATGTCCTTGCGCTCCAGGGCGCCGATGAAGGCGTCCACCACCGCTGCTGCCGTGCTCATGACCCCGGACCGTATCGCCCGGCATCCCGGGGCCCGGTACCGCTGCGACCCCGGCGCCGCTACGACCCCGGTACCGCTGCGACCCCGGTACCGCTGCGACCCCGGTGCCGCTACGGTCCGGCCCGTGCCCGAGTCCCTCATCTCCGACGAGGTCCGCGCGCTCGTCGGCGAGCTCCTCGAAGAGCCCGCCACCGCTCGGATCACGGCGCGCGACGCGCAGCGCTATGCGCTGGCCGTCGACGACCTGAACCCCGTCTATTTCGACCTCGACGCCGCGCAGGCCGCCGGGTACCGCACGATGGTGGCCCCGCCGACGTTCGTCTCGCACGTCGTGGCCCCCACCAAGAGCCTGGCCGAGTTGCGGGTGGACGGGATCTTCCGGGGGATGTCGCGCTTGCGGCTCGGCCTGCCCCGGGTGATGGCCGGCGGCGACGCCTGGGATTTCGTGAGCCCCGCCTACGTCGACGACGTGATCACCGCGGAGACCCGGCTGTACTCGGTCACCGAGCACGAGGGCCGCAACGGCCGCTTCGTCACCTCGGTGGTCGAAACGACGTACACCAACGACCGGGGCGAGGTCGTCGCCCGGGTCCGCCGCACCGGGATCGCCCGATGACCGCCGACCGTTTCGTGGGAGACCGGTTCAAGGGGGACCGTTTCGTGGAGGACCGTTTCGTGGAGGACGTCGCCGTCGGCGACGAGCTGCCCGCCGTGATCCGCACGGCGTCTCGGGCGCAACTGTTCCTCTACAGCGCTGCCACCTGGAACCCGCACCGCATCCATTACGACCGTGAGTACGCGGCGGTCGAGGGGCACGCGGACGTGCTCGTCCACGGCCCCCTGCAGGGCGCGTGGCTCACCCAGTTCCTCACCGACTGGGCCGGCCCGAAGGCCCGCCTGGTGCGCGCCGAGTGGCAGCACCGCCGTCCGGCGTTCCCGGACCGGGCCTACACCTGGCAGGGCCGGATCACCGCGGTCGATCCCGGCAGCGGTGAGGTCACCGTCGAGGTGTCCGAGCTCGACGACGACGGCGTGCGCTGCGTGCCGGGCACCGCCGTCATCCGTCTGCCGCGCCGGACGGCCTGAGGCCGCACCCGCCGACCGACCCGGGGGCATCCGGTCCGGCGGTCTGTCCAGCGAACGGTCCGGCTGGTGTCAGGCCAGGATCTCGAGCTCGCACTCGACCCGGTCGAGCCGGGTGAGATCCACGAACGCCGCCGCGTCGGCGCTGATGATCGCCTGCCCCTCGGGGCCGTCGAAGAATCGGGTGCGCAGGTCGTCCTCGGTGGCGAACCCGCACAGGCTGAACCCGTCGTGGCCGACGCCGACCGCGCCGGGGGCCGCGCCTCCCGCCACCGTCCACTGCACGTAGTCGTCCATACCGACGTGATGGCGCAACGCTTTGGGGCCGTGGGAGTCGCGCCAGTGGGCGTCGTAGGCGGCCAGGTCGAGCCCGGGTCGGGCCCGCACGCCGAACACCACGACGATCCCGGGCACGACACCGAGCCGGGCACCGGGCACCGGGCGCCGGCGCAGGTGCCGGGCCGAGCCGGTGTAGAGCGCCACGTCGGCCAGCGGTGCGAGGTCGCCCGGGTCGAGCCCATCGGCCCGGATCGCGCCGGCGTAGGCGCCGGGTGGTCGCCCCGGGAGCGCCCGGTACACCTCGAGCAGCGAGGCCCGGGCGGCCAGTGGGGCGACGGTTTCGGCGGCCGGCGGGCGGGTGGTCAGGGCGAGCAGTTCCATCACGTCACCTTTCGGAGCTCGACGAGGCTGCGGTCGAGGGCGGCCACCTCGGTCACCCCGAGCAGCTGCATCGTTCGCACGAAGCCGGTCTGCAGGATCTCGACGGCCCGGGCGACCCCGTCCTCACCGGCGGCCATCAGGCCGTACAGATACGGCCGGCCGACCAGCACCGCCCGTGCGCCGAGCGCGACCGCAGCGGCGACGTCGGCGCCGCTGCGGACACCGCCGTCGACGAGCACCTCGCACCGGGTGCCGACCGCGTCGACCACCGGTGCCAGCAGCTCGATCGGAGCGACGGTGCGATCGAGTTGGCGGCCGCCGTGGTTGGACACGACGATCCCGTCCACGCCGAGATCGACGACGGCCTGCGCGTCGGCGACGGTCTGGATCCCCTTCACCAGCACGGGACCGTCCCACTCGTCGCGCAGCCAGGCGATGTCGTCGAGCGTGACCGATGGGTCGAACGTCGAGTTGATCAGTTCCGCCGGCGACCCGCCGGGGCCGCCCAGGGTGGCGAACGACGGCGGTGCGGTGGTGAAGAAATCGAACCACCACGCCGGCCGACGAGCCGCGTCGAGGACCGTGCGCATCGTGAGCGCGGGCGGCAGGGTCATGCCGTTGCGCACGTCGCGCCAGCGGGCGCCGGCAACGGGCACGTCGACGGTCAGCACGAGGGCGTCGAACCCGCTGGCGCGCACCCGGGCGAGGAGCTCCCGGCTGCGGGCCCGGTCCTTCCACACGTAGAGCTGGAACCACCGCCGGACCCCGGGAACGGCGGCTGCCAGCTCCTCCGGTGCGGTGGTCCCCACCGTCGACAGCGCATACGGGACGCCGGCGCGCTGCGCCGCTCGCGCGACGGCGATCTCACCGTCGGTGTGCATCAGACGGGTGAACCCGGTGGGCGCCAACACCAACGGGAACGGCACCGGCCGCCCGAGCACGGTGGTGGACGGATCGACCCGGGACACGTCCCGCAGCACCCGCGGGTGGAAGACCACCTGCTCGAACGCCGCGCGCGCCCGGCGCATCGACACCTCGGACTCGGCGCCACCGTCGGTGTAGTCGAACGCCGCACGCGGGGCGCGGCGCGTTGCGAGGGTGCGCAGGTCCTCGATGGTGACGGCTCGGGCGAGGCGGCGGGCCCGGCGCGACCCGGCCGGCCACGACACCCGCACCAAGGGCCGCAGCTCGGCCGGTCGGGGCAGCCGCCGGGGCGGCGCCACGACGGGTTCAGCGCCCCTTGAACTGCGGCGTGCGCTTCTCCATGAACGCCGAGACACCCTCGCGGAAGTCCTCGGTGCGCATGAGCGGCAGCAGCTGGAGGAACACGTGGTGGACGTTCTGCTCGAAGGTCTCGGTCTCCGCCGCCCGCATCATCCGCTTGATGGCCCGCACCGCGAGCGGCGCGTTGGCAGCGACTTCACCGGCGAGGGCGAGCACGAACTCGCGCAGATCCTCATCGGGCACCACGTGGTTGACGATCCCGATCTCGAGCGACTGCGCCGCGGTCAACGTCCGCCCGGTGAAGGCGATCTCGGCCGCCTTGGCGTACCCGATCATGCGGGGCAGCAACCAGGTGCCACCCGACTCCGGCAGGATCCCGCGCTTGGCGAAACCCGGGTTGAGCTTGGCCGACGACGCCGCCACCCGCAGGTCGCACCCGAGCGCGAGGTCGAGCCCGTAACCCGCCGCCCCGCCGTTGAGGGCGCAGATCGTGGGCGTGTCGAGGTTGTGCAGCACCGTCGGCGGGGTGGACCGCAGGTCGAGCTCGCCGGGGTTCGAGTCGAGCGACCCGAGGTTGCCCAGACCGCCCTTGGGCCCGGCCATCTGCGCGGCGAGATCGAGACCGGCGCAGAACGCACGCCCGGCGCCCGTCAGCACGATCACGCGCACCTCCCGGTCGCGATCGGCCTCGATGAGACGGTCCGACAGTGCGTCGAGCATCGGACCCGAGATCGTGTTCATGCGCCCCGGCGCGTTGAGCGTGATGGTGGCGATGTGGTCGGCGACGTCGTAGAGGACCTCGTCGGTGGTGGTCATGGCTCCCCCCTGGGCTCGTGCGGCGCCACGCTACGACACGGCGAGCAACCCGGCCCGTTGCGCAGCGAGGCGGGCGACGGCGAGATCTTCGACGGCGAGGCCGACGCTCTTGAACACCGTCACGTCGCGGTCGTCGCGGCGGGTGACCCGGCCGGCGACGACGTCCGCGAGGTCGCCCGCCACCCGGTCCCAGGACCAGCCGTCCCGGCTCGCCTGGATCAGCTCGCCGGCCTCCTCGGCTGCCGCGACCCGATCGTCGACCACCACCGTCGCCCGGCGCACGAGCGCCGCGTCGAGCTCGCGCCGTTCGGGGCGGTAGACCCCGACGGCGTTGAGGTGGGCACCCGAGCGGACCGCGTCGGTCACCACGATCGGCGTTGCGCTCGAGGTGCAGGTGCAGATCACGTCGGCCGCCGAGCCCACGGCCGCAGACACCAGCCGTTCGCCAGGCACGGGCCGCCGGGCGACCACCATCGGCTCGAGCTCCGGCCGGCACGCCCGGAACGCGGCCAGGTGTGCGAGCCCCTGTGGCCCGGCCCCGAACACCGCGAGCGTGCGGGCGTCGGGGCGGGCGAGGTGCTGCGTGGCGAGCACCGACGCCGCCGGGGTGCGCAGCAGCGTGAGCGCCGCGCCGTCGAGCAGCGCGACGGGCCGGCCCCGCTCGCCGTCGATCAGCACGTAGATCCCCTGGATCACCGGCTCACCGCGCGCCGCGTTCGCCGGCTGGACGGCCACCAGCTTCACACCGACGACCCCGCCGAGCGCGGCCGGCATCACCAGCACGTCGGCCCCACCGGCGACGAGGCCGGTGCGCAACGGCTGCGGTCGGTAGGCACCGAAGGCCTCGGCCAGGGCGGCGACGGCATCGACCCAGGGCACGAGGGCACGGATCGCGTCACCCCCGAGCATCGGCAGCGCACCCGCGTGCGGGGGCTCGGTCGTCATCGGAGCTGGAACCCCAGGCCGATCGGATCGTCCGGGTCGAGCACGAAGGTGTGGTGGCCGGTCCGGTGCGCCCGGCCCCCGACCTGGGTGATCACCGCCGGCCGGCCTCCCGGGCCCTGGGTCGTGCCAAGCACCCGGGCCCGGAACGTGGTGCCGACGATGCCCTCGTGGCGCAGCTCGGCTCCGGTCGCGAGCTCGCCGCGAGCATGGAGCACCGCCAGCCGGGCCGAGGTACCACTGCCGCAGGGCGATCGGTCGACCTCGCCGTCGGCGAACACCGTGACGTTGCGCAGATGCAGGGGCGGACCGGCCTCGACCGGCTCGGTCCAGATGACCCCGTAGCAGCCCGACAAGCGCTCGTCGTCGGGGTGGGTGACGGCCGGGTGGCCGGCCAGCGCGGCCTGCACGCGCCGGGTGTGCGCGACCAGGGCGGGCAACGATCCCGGCGCCACCCGCTCCCCCACCGCAGCGGCCGGTACGACCGCGTAGAACGCGCCGCCGTAGGCGATGTCGAGCCCGCCGTCGAGCGCGAGATCGAGCCCGAGATCGAGCCCGAGATCGAGCGCGGCGACCCAGGACGCGACGTTGGTGAAGCGCACCTCGCCGACCCGGCCGTCGGGGCCGACGTCGGCCTCGACGGCGAGTCGGCCCGACGGCACGTCGACCGCCAGCCGGGTCACCGGCGACGCCGCCGGCACGACGCCGGTCTCGAGCGCCCACGTGGCCAACGCGATCGTTCCGTGGCCACAGGCCGTCGAGAACCCGTCCTTGTGGAAGAACACCACGCCGAGGGCCGCGACGGCGTCACCGGCGGGCTCGCCGGGATCGGGGTCGGTGACGAATCCGCCGTACATGTCGGCATGACCCCGGGGTTCGTTCACCAGGAACGCCCGGACGTCGTCGAGCCGATCCCGGGCATCGCTGCGCCGGTCGAGCACCGTGGCCCCCCGCAGCGCCGGAACGCCGCCGGTGACGATCCGGAAGGGCTCACCGGCCGTGTGGTAGTCCACCGTCTGCACGGTGCGCGCCGCGGGCGGCACCCTGCGTGTGGGGTCGTGCGCCATCGGCCCCGAGCGTGTCACGACGCACCCCCGACGGTCACGAAGCCGGCAAGAGCGTGCTGGCCCGGTGTCCGGTTGGTACGAATTGGGCCACTAGGCTCCCCGGGTTTAGGAGCGGCAGAGTCGTCGCTCCGTCCGACAAGCAAGGGAGACCCACCCATGCGGAAGTTCACCACGGCCACGGCGTTGCTCGCCGGTGTGGCCCTGATCGCCGCAGGCTGCGGCGACGACGACTCGGCCTCCGGTGCTACCACCACCAAGGCCGGCGCCACCACCGTCAAGCCGGATGGCGGCGGTGTGAAGTGCTCGGGGATCGCCCTGGGCTTCCTCGGTGCGCTCACCGGCGATGCCGGTGCGCTCGGCCAGAACATGGTCGACGGGGCGCAGCTGAAGGTCGACGAGTTCAACAAGGCCAACCCGGACTGCAAGATCGAGATCAAGAAGTTCGACTCGCAGGGCGCCCCCGACAAGGCCACCCCGCTCGCCGACTCGATCGTCCAGGACAAGTCGATCGTGGCCCTCATCGGCCCCGGCTTCTCCGGCGAGACCAAGGCCACGATGCCGAAGTTCGAGGCCGCCACCCTGCCGATGATCACGCCCGGCGCCACCAACGCCAAGCTGCAGACCAACGGCTGGAAGACGTTCCACCGCATCCTCGCCAACGACGACAAGCAGGCCCCCGGTGTGGTCAAGCTGCTCAAGTCCAAGGGCGCTAAGGCCGTCGGTGTGATCGACGACGGCACCGAGTACGGCAAGGGCCTCGCCGACACGGTCCGCAAGGAGCTCGGTGCGCTCGCCACCTCCTCCGACGCGATCGACCCGAAGGCCGCCGACTACGGCGCAGCGGTCAACAAGATGAAGGCGGCGAACGTCGACTATGTCTTCTACGGCGGGTACTACGCCGAAGCGGCCAAGCTGGTCAAGCAGCTGCGTGCTGCGGGCGTGAAGGCCGTCTTCGTCGCCGGCGACGGCGTGCTCGACGAGGCGTTCATCAAGAACGCAGGCTCCGACGCCGAGGGCTCGCTCCTCACCGCGACCGGCCTGCCGCCGGATGCGACGCCGAAGGCCTTCGCCGACGCCTACCAGGCGGCCTACAAGAAGACGCCGGCGCTGTACTCCCCCGAGGCGTACGACGTGGCGACGGTGCTCCTCGACGCGATCGCCGCCGGCAAGGTCACCCGCGCCGACATCAACACCTTCATCTCCACCTACGACAAGCCGGGCATCACCAAGCAGCTGAAGTTCCTGCCCGACGGTGAGATCGCCGGCGACGCCGTGTACTTCACCGCCGTCGAAGGCGGCAAGCTCGTCGGCAAGGGCATCATCAAATAACCCTGCCGGTTCCGGCCACAACGACTGACACCACGGGGAGGGGTCGGGGGCTTCGCCTCCGGCCCCTCCCCGTACCGACCGGGGGGCGGATGGACTGGAACAACTTCGTCGACACGTTCTGGCAGAACACCATGAACGGTCTGTCACTCGGGGCGATCTACGCCCTCATAGCGCTCGGCTACACGCTGGTCTACGGCGTGCTCCGCCTCATCAACTTCGCGCACTCCGAGATCTTCATGCTCGGGTGCTTCGGCTCCTTCGCCACCCTGTGGGCCCTCGGGATCGACCGCATCAACGGCGACAACCCCTACAAGAGCGGCCTGGAACTCATCGGCATCATGGCGCTGTGCCTGGTGGTGTCGATGGCCATCTCCGCCACCGCCGCCGTCACGCTCGAGCGCATCGCCTACCGGCCCCTGCGCAAGCGCAACGCACCACGGCTCGTGTTCCTCATCTCGGCGATCGGGGCGAGCTTCGCCATCGCCGAGGCCGTCGCCCTGTTCGGCGCCAAGGGCCGTGAAGAGTACGGCCTGCCGTTCGTGTTGAACGAAAAAGACGTGCTGTTCACGGTCTTCGGCGCCGACATGACCAACGTCCGGTTCATCGCCATCGTCGGCGCCGTCGTGATGATGGTCCTGCTGACCACGTTCGTGTCGCGCACCCGCACGGGCCGGGGGATCCGGGCCGTCGCCCAGGACGCCGAGACCGCCCGGCTGATGGGCGTGAACACCGACCGGATCATCTTCATCACGTTCCTCCTCGGTGGCCTCATGGCCGGAGGCGCCGCCTTCCTGTTCGAGTTGTTCCGAGGGGCGGCCCGCTACGACACCGGGTTCGTCCTCGGTGTGAAGTCGTTCACCGCGGCGGTGCTCGGGGGGATCGGCAACATCAAGGGAGCGCTCCTCGGTGGGATCACCCTCGGCGTCGTGGAACTCTGGGGGGCCGGGCTGTTCGGCGGCCGCTGGACGGACGTGATCGCCTTCGTCGTGCTGGTGTCGGTGCTGATGTTCCGCCCGTCCGGCCTGCTCGGCGAGACCCTCGGGAGGGCTCGGGCATGAACCTCACGGCCGAATTCCAGAACCTCGTCCGTCCGATCCGGCGCTTCTGGTCCGACCTGTTCGCCCCCCTGCGCCGGGCGTGGGCCCGCCAGCCCAGACCGGCACGGTGGGCGATCGGCGCGATCGGGATCGCCCTGCTCTACCTCCTGCCGGTGATCAACCCGCCGATCATCACGACCGAACCCGGGGTCAACTTCTCCTCGGTCCTCGGCGGCACGATCGTGCTCTACGTGCTCGTCGCGTTGGGCCTCAACGTCGTCATCGGCATGGCCGGGATGCTCGACCTGGGCTACGCCGGCTTCTACGCCGTCGGCGCCTACGTGTGCGGCGTGCTCACCTCGAAGCACGCGTCGTGGCCATGGATTGCGAGCCTCCCGGTGGCCGTCCTGGTCACCATGCTCGCCGGCGTGATCCTCGGCTCGCCGACGCTGCGCTTGCGCGGCGACTACCTGGCGATCGTCACCCTCGGGTTCGGCGAGATCATCCGCATCGTCGCCAAGAACGTCGACTGGCTCGGCGCCGCCGAGGGGATCTCGAACATCAAGCGCCCGGTGTTCGACCAGTGGGAATTCGACGTCATCAACACCGATCCGTACTACTGGCTCTATCTCACGATCACCATCGGCGTCGTGTTCCTGTTGCGCCGCTTGGTGAACAGCCGGGTGGGCCGAGCCTGGACGGCGATCCGGGAGGACGAAGATGCGGCCGAGCTGATGGGCGTCCCCACGTTCAAGTTCAAGCTCCTGGCCTTCGCCATCGGCGCGGCGATCGGCGGGCTGGCCGGCGTGCTGTTCGCCGGGAAGAACGGGCTGATCTACCCGACCACGTTCGACATCCAGCTCTCGATCCTGTTCCTGGCCGCCGTCGTGCTCGGTGGTTCGGGTTCGATCACCGGGGCGATCGTCGGCGGGGTGCTGGTCTCGTATCTCCCGGAGCGGTTCCGGTTCCTGAAGGAGTCCCGCTACTTCTGGTTCGGCATCGTGCTCGTGTTCATCATGGTGTTCCGGCCGCAGGGCCTGATCGGCTCCCGGCGCCGGCGCCGGGAGCTCGCCGAGCCGCAGGACCAGCCGGATTTCCCGGGGGTGGCGGGCAGCGACCTGGCCGAGGCGGTCGAACCGCACGAGGGAGGCACTCGGCATGCCTGAGCGATTGATGGCCCTCGACCACGTCACGATGCGCTTCGGCGGCGTGACCGCTCTCGACGACGTGTCGTTCCACATCGACACCGGCGAGATCCTCGGCCTGATCGGCCCGAACGGGGCCGGCAAGACAACGTGCTTCAACGTCGTGACCGGCGTGTACGAGGCCACCGCCGGCGACGTCCACTTCGACGGCCGGTCGCTGAAGGGGTTGAAGCGCTACCAGATCACCAAGCGCGGGATCGCCCGGACGTTCCAGAACATCCGGCTGTTCCCGGAGATGACAGCGCTCGAGAACGTGATGGTCGGCGGCGACGCCCACCACCGCGCCGGCGCCCTCGCCGCCATGCTCCACCTGCCGGTGTACCGGCGCGAGCAGGCCGCCGGCACGGCACGGGCCCGGGAGTTGCTGGAGTTCATGGGCATCGCCGATCGAGGCGACGACCTGGCCCGCAACCTTCCGTACGGCTACCAGCGCCGCCTCGAGATCGCCCGGGCGCTGGCGACGGGACCGAAGCTGCTCTGCCTCGACGAGCCCGCCGCCGGGTTCAACCCGGCGGAGAAGCAGCAGTTGATGGAACTGATCCGCACCATCCGGGCCCAGGGGTACACCGTGCTGTTGATCGAGCACGACATGAGCCTGGTGATGAACGTGACCGACCGGATCGTGGTGCTCGACTTCGGACGCAAGATCGCCGAAGGTTCGCCCGCCGAGATCCAGTCCGACCCGGCGGTGATCGCGGCCTACCTCGGGGCCCCCGACGAGGAGGTGGCGTGATGGCGCTGCTCGAGGTGCAGGATCTCGAGGTCTTCTACGGCCGCATCCAGGCCATCAAGGGGATCTCGTTCACGGTCGACGAGGGGGAGGTCGTCACCCTCATCGGGGCGAACGGCGCCGGCAAGACCACGACGATGAAGACGATCTCCGGCGTGCGCCCCGTCGCCGCCGGCCGGGTGCTGTTCGACGGGCAGGACATCACCCGGGTCCCCGCCCACAAGCGGGTCCAGATGGGCATCTGCCAGGCCCCGGAGGGCCGCGGGATCTTCCCCGGCATGAGCGTGCTCGAGAACCTCGAGATGGGCTGCTACGTCCGCAAAGACGCCCGGTCCGCCGCCAAGCAGGCCGACCTCGACCGGGTGTTCGCGCTGTTCCCGCGCTTGGCGGAGCGGCGCACCCAGGTCGGCGGATCGATGTCGGGCGGCGAGCAACAGATGCTCGCCATCGGCCGGGCGCTGATGGCCCGCCCGCGTGTGCTGCTGCTCGACGAGCCGTCGATGGGCCTCGCACCGATGCTGATCGCGCAGCTCTTCTCGATCATCACCGAGATCAACCAGCAGGGCACCACGGTCCTGCTCGTCGAGCAGAACGCCGCGCAGGCCCTGCGGCGGGCCCACCGCGCCTACGTGCTCGAAACCGGCCGGGTCGTGAAGGAAGGCCTCGGTGCCGACCTGCTCGACGACGAGTCGGTGAAGGCCGCGTACCTCGGCGGTAGCCACTGAGCCGACGCCGGGCACTCGCCGCCGTCGCTGCGGCAGCGGCGCTGTGGGGCACCGCAGGTACCGCTCGGACGTACCTGCCCAACGGGGTGGGCACTCCGGTCGTCGCCGCCGTGCGCCTGATCGGCGGCGGGATCACCCTCGTCGTCGTGTCCGTCCTCACCGAGGGGCGCTGGCGCCGGCCGACCCGAGCGGCCTGGCCGTGGGTGGCGCTCGGGGCGGCCGGCGTCGCGGCGTACCAGTTCACGTTCTTCCTGGGCACCGAGCGCACCGGGGTCGCGATCGGCACGGTCGTCGCCATCGGCTCCGCTCCGGTCGCCGGCGGGGTGCTCGCAGCCTTCGTCGAGCACCAGCGGCCGAGCCGGGCCTGGTCGGCGGGCACGGCGCTGGCCGTCGCCGGTATGGCGGCGCTGACCCTGCGGGGCGGCTCGGTCGACCTCGACCCGATCGGGCTCGCCGCGGCGGCCGGCGCTGGGGCCTCCTACGCCGTCTACGCCCTCGCCGCTGGGCGGCTGGTGCGCGCCGGCTGCCCCTCGAGCCGAGCGATGTCCCACGTCTTCCTGACGGCCGGGCTGGCGCTCGCCCCGATCGTCGCGTTCGACGGCCTGGGCTGGCTGCGAGGCCCCGGCCCGCTCGCGATCGTGGCGCACCTGAGCATCGTCACGATCGGGTTGTCCTATGTGTTGTTCGGACGCGGGGTCGGTTCCCTGCCGCTCGGCCTGACGATGACGATCACCCTCGTCGAACCCGCCGTGGCCACCCTGCTGGGCGTGACGCTGCTCGGCGAGCACTTGGGGGTCGCCGGTTCAGTGGGGTTGGTCGGCGTCCTCGTGGGCGTGGCCGTGGCGAGCCGACCCGGCCGGGTCACGACGGTGGCATCGTGACCTTCGGATCGGCCCGGAGGATCTCGGCGAGGTTCCGGGCGTCCATCGGCTCGGCGAAGTAGTACCCCTGCGCCGACGGGCAGCCGAGCTGCTGCAGGGCGGTGACCTGCTCGGCCTCCTCGACCCCTTCGGCGACGACGCCGACGCGCAGCACCCGGCTCATGCCGAGCAGCGCCGCCGCAATCGCCCCGTTCGCGCCCTCCTCGAACATGCTCGAGATGAACAGCCGGTCGATCTTGATCTGGTCGATCGGGAACTCGCGCAGGTGGCTGAGCGAGGAGAACCCGGTGCCGAAGTCGTCGAGGGCGAGGCGCACCCCGAGCTCGGCGAGCCCTTCGACGACGACGCGGACCCGCTCGGTCTCGCTGATCAACGCGGTCTCGGTGATCTCGACGGTGAGACGCTCGGCGGGCAGGCCGGTCTCGGCGAGCACGGTGTCGACCAGCTCGACGATCGCCGGGTCGAGCAGTTGGACCGCCGAGAGGTTGACGCTGAGCTCGAGCGGTTCGCGATCCGGGAACGCCTCGTCCCAGGCCCGCACCTGCGCGCATGCCGTGCGCAGGACGTGTTCACCGATCGGGCCGATCAGCCCGGTCTGCTCGGCGAGCGGGATGAACTCGGCCGGCGGCACCATGCACTCCCCCGGCCGGTCCCACCGAACCAGCGCCTCGACCCCGACCACCCGGCCGCGCTCGAGCCCGACGATCGGCTGGTAGTGGACGACGAACTGCTGCTCGGCGATCGCGGTGCGCAACGCGGACTCGACCTGCAGGCGCGCCAGGATGCGCTCGTCCATGGCCGGGTCGAAGAACGCGATCCGCCCCTTCCCGGACGCCTTCGCCCAGTACATCGCGACGTCGGCGCTGCGCAGCAGCTCCTCGGCGTAGCGATTGACGTCGTCGACGCACGCCTCGGCCAGCACCACCCCGACGCTCGCACCGACCCGCATCGGGCGGCCGTCGATGACGAGCGGCTCGGACAGGACGTCGACGAGCCGCTCGGCCACCTCGCCGGCGATGTGGTGATCGACGCCGGCGAGCAGGAGCGCGAACTCGTCGCCACCGAGGCGCGCCACGAGGTCTGCGGGGCGCACGCAGCCGCGCAGTCGCTCTGCGGCGGCCATCAGCATCTCGTCGCCGGCAGCGTGCCCGAGCGTGTCGTTGATCTGCTTGAAGTCGTCGAGGTCGACGAACAGCAACGCCATGCCGACGCTCGCGTCCGCGACGGCCTGGCGGAGGCGGTCCTGGAACCGGGCCCGGTTGGGCAGGCCGGTCAGCGTGTCGTGGAAGGCCTGATGGGCGAGTTGGTGCTCGAGCGAGCGGCGATCGGTGACGTCGCGCACGAGCAGCAGCGCTTCCGCGGGCGAGCACCGCACGATGCGCGCCTCGAAGTACTCGGGACGCTCGCTCGATCCGGCGACGTACTCGAACGACTGCGTCGTCGACGACTGGAAGGTGCGGATCAGGGCGCCGCGCAGGTGCTCCTGCATGCCGGGGAACACCTCGAACACGTCCCGGCCGACGACCTCGGTCGAATCGTCGGGATCCGAGAACGAGGTCGATCCCCGGTAGTCGAGCACCGTCCCGGCGGCGTCGAGGCGCAACATCAGGTCCGGGAGGGCGTTGAGGTCCCGGGCAAGCGCCCGCTCGGCCTCTTCGAGCCGACGCCGCTCGGCGTCCATCTGCTCGAGCCGCTCGGCGAGCCGGCGGGTGTCGGCGAGCGCGGTGGACTGCTGCTGGACGACGAACAGGAAGTCCGGCGTCGGGTCGTGCGCCGCGAAGTCGGACATCGTCAACCCGGCACCGGCGAGCGCCTCGGGCTCGGTGAACCAGGGGCTGCCGACGATCGTCACGGTGTCGGACCCCACGAGCACCTGGCCGCGCACCGCAACCCCGGCCATCGTGTGGAGCACCATCAACCGGCCCCGTGCCCGGCGCAGCCGCTCGACGGTGAGCGGGCCCCCGGGCGACACCAGCCGCAGGTGGGTCGTGATCGCGTCCCCCTCCCGCAGGCCGGCACACAGCCGAGCCGCTGAGCGCCCGTGGCGGCGAATCACGCCGTCGTCGTCCAGCACGACGTGGAACGGGAACAGCTCGTCGAGCACCGACGCAGCGACGTCGCTCGACGCCTCCGCAGCGGCGACGGCAACCGGGTTCATGTGGCCAGCGTCACGAGGAAACGGTCCTCGCCCGGAGCCGACCCGACGTGGGCCACCTCGACGTCCTGGTCGAGCAACGTGCCGAGACCCTTGAGCAGGCCGAGCACCATCGGGGCGAGACCCGCCCGCTCCGACCGGTAGCACACCTCGGTCCGGCGGTCGTCGAGCTCGTTCATCTCGAACGTCGGCAGCATGAGGCCGGGGAACGTGAGCGCCACCCGGGCGTGCATGGCGTCGAGGTTGCGCAGGAACTCGGGCACGGTCGAACCGGTCGCCGTGAGCAGCGCGCCGTATCCCTCGCGGCCGGTGTAGAGGATCCAGTGCTTGCCGAACGCCTCGAGCACCGCTTCCGGGGGAAGCCCGAAGACCTCGCTCGCCGCGCCCACGAGGCGATAGGTGACGTCGTCGTCGTAGCTGGCCGAGCTGACGAAGGCGACCACGTCGACCCCTGCCTTGGCCCGGATCGCGTCCCATGCCGGCGGACCGCCGATGCTGATCGCCAGGTCCTCGATCGCCTTGTTCACCATTCCGAGCATGGGGCTCCTCCTCCACATCGTCGGGGTGCCTGTCGGCACCGAGGGGGTGGAAGTTGACCGGCCCTGACGGCCGCAGAGGGATTCCTGACGACCCCACGTGGCTCGGGGTGGGTTCGACGTGGGCCAGACTGAGGCCGATGGCGACCACGCATCCGTTGCTGACCCGTGCCCGTGCGCTGCAGCCGCTCGTGCGGGAGCGAGCGGCTGCCGCCGAACGGGCCGCCGGGCCCGATGCCGAGGTGGTGCGGGCCATGGCCGCGGCCGGACTGTTCGCCACCGGCGTCCCGGGCGAGCTCGGCGGCCCGGCCTGCGACCCGCTCACCTCGATCGCCGTGATCGACGCCGTCGCCCAGGCCGACGGCGCGACCGGGTGGGTGCTGATGATCGGGACCGAGACGACCGGCATCGGGGCCATGCATCTGCCCGGGGACACGGCCCGCACGGTCGTCGGCGACCACCCCGACGTCGTGATCTGCGGGGCCCTGAACCCCCAGGGCCGGGCCCAGGCCGTACCCGGCGGGTTCGTCGTCGACGGGCGCTGGCCGTTCGCGAGCGGCGCCCAGCGCGCCGATTGGTTCTGGGCCCAATGCGTCGTGGTGGACGGCGAGCCGACCCGCGAGGTCCTCGAGGTGCTGCTCCCCCGCCAGGCCTACGACATCGAGTTGACGTGGAACGCGCCGGGGCTCCGGGGATCGGGCAGCCACGACGTGGTGACGGCGGGGACGTTTGTGCCCGACTCCCACGTCACCCGGACCCGAGCGGCCCGGCCCGGCCGAGGCGGTGCGCTGGCGGCGCTGCCCGTCACGAGCCGGCTCGCCTACAACAAAGTCGGCGTCGCCACCGGCATCACCCGGGCGGCGATCGACCACTTCGTCGAGCTGGCCACCAGCCGCGTCCCCCGGTTCTCGAGGGCTCCGCTGGCCGAACGACCCCGGGCCCAGCGGGCCCTCGCCGAGGCCGAGGCCGCCCTCGGCGGCGCTCGCGGGTTCGTCGCCGATGCCGTCGGCGCCGTCTGGGACACGGTGGTCGCCGGCGGCCGCCCCGACACCCGCCAGCAGGCGCTGGTCCGCCTGGCGTGCTCCCATGCCGTCGAGGCCTGCGCTCGCGCCGTGACCGGCCTCTACGAGAGCGCCGGGACGGCGATGAGCGACGCCGACCACCCGCTGGCCCGCTGCTTCCGCGACATCCACGTCGTCGGCCAGCACCTCATGGTGTCACCACACGCGATCGACGATGCCGGGCGCGTCCTGCTGGGCCTCGAACCGTTGTCACCGGTGTTCTGAGCAAGCTCAGAAGATGACGACGCTGCGGGCCACGGAACCGGCCTTCATCGCAGCAAAACCCTCGTTCACCTGCTCGAGCGGGATGCGGGCCGACACCAGCTCGTCGAGCTTCAGGCGGCCCTGCAGGTACAGATCGACGTACCGGGGCATGTCGACCCGGAACCGGTTGGACCCCATCATCGACCCCTGCAACCGCTTGGCCTGCAACAGGTCCGGGCCGTGGATCTCGATCTTGGTGCCGACCGGGATCATCCCGATCACCGTGGCGGTGCCGCCGGGTCGGATCATCCGGAAGGCCTGCTCGGTCGCCGACTTCGAGCCGATCGCTTCGAAGCTGAACTCCGCACCGCCCCTGGTCAGCTCCCGCACCGCCGCGACCGGGTCGACCGTCGAGGCGTCGACGACATCGGTGGCGCCGAACGCCTGCGCCATCTCGAGCTTGGCCGGGTTGAGGTCGATCGCGATGACCCGCAGTGCGCCGGCGATCCGCGCCCCCTGGACGACGTTCAGCCCGATCCCACCGCAGCCGATCACTGCGACCGTCGCCCCGGGTTCGACCGCAGCGGTCCGGAACACCGCGCCGACGCCGGTGGTGACCCCGCACCCGATGAGCGCGGCGCGGTCGAGCGGCATGTCGGGGGTGATCGTGACGAGCGCGTTCTCGTGCACCAGGACCGCCTCGGCGAGGCCGGACAGGCGGGTGAACTGGTGGACGACCTCACCGTGGCGCGACAGGCGCGGCGCCTCCCCCGGGGCGCGGTCGATGGCCTGGCGACCGCTGCACAGGAACAGCCGGCCCGTGAGGCATTCGGTGCACTGCCCGCAGTACGCCGACAGGCAGGCGATCACGTGGTCGCCCGGCCGGCAGTAGGTGACGTCCCGACCAACGGCCTCGACCACACCGGCGCACTCGTGGCCGAGCACGGTCGGCAGCGGCGTCGGGTACAGCCCCTCCATGAAGTGCAGATCGCTGTGGCACAACCCGCAGGCGGCGACCCGCACGAGCACCTCGTGGGGGCCGGGCCCGTCGTGCTCGACGTCGCCGTGGACGACGAGCTGACCCGGACTGGTCTCGAGCACCGCTGCACGCATGGAGCCCCCTCACGGATGCGTTCTCGTCCCGGACCGTAGCGTGCCTTAGGGTGCGCACATGGCGACCGCCACGCCGACTTCGACCCCGAACCCGAACGCGATGAAGTTCGTCCTCGACGCCCGCCTCCCGGCGATGATCAACGTTGCGCAGCGAGCGGACGCCGCAGCGGCCGGGCCGTTCGCCGAGGCCGTCTTCGCCGTTCCCGGTGTCGCCAACCTGTTCGGCACCAACGACTTCGTGACCGTCACCCGGCAGCCCGACGCCGCCTGGGAGCCGATCGTCGCCGCCGTGCAGGCTGCCGCCGCCGAGTACCTCTGAGCCCGCAGCCAAGGAGAGCCATGAGCGCAACCGAACCCGTCGTGCGGACCCGGATCACCGAGATGCTCGGGATCACGCATCCGATCATCCAGGCGCCGATGGGATGGATCGCACGAGCCCAGCTCGCGTCGGCGGTGTCCAACGCCGGCGGCCTCGGCATCATCGAGACCTCGTCGGGCGACCTCGACGCCGTTCGGGAGGAGATCCGCAAGATGGCGGACCTCACCGACAAGCCGTTCGGCGTGAACGTGGCGCAGCTGTTCGTGCGCGATCCGGCGATCGTCGAGTTCGTCGTCGAGCAGGGCGTCCGGTTCGTGACCACCTCCGCGGGCGACCCGACGAAGTACACCGCGCAGCTCAAGGCGGCCGGCTTGACCGTCTTCCATGTCGTGCCCACGCTGGCCGCAGCGCTCAAGGCCGTCGATGCCGGCGTCGACGGCCTCGTGGTCGAAGGCGGCGAGGGTGGGGGCTTCAAGAACCCGCGCGACGTCGCCACGATGGTGCTGCTACCGCTGGTGTGCTCGAAGGTGGGCGTGCCCGTCGTCGCCGCCGGTGGCATCTGCGACGGCCGCTCGATGGCTGCGGTGTTCGCGCTCGGGGCGGAGGCGGTGCAGATGGGCACCCGGATGGTGTCGGCCGCCGAGAGCCCGGTCCACGAGCACTGGAAGCAGGCGATCGTCGACGCTGCGGAGACCGACACGGTGTTCCTCAACCGGTTCTCCCGGCCCGGGCTGCGGGCGCTGCGCACCGAACGCACGACCCGTCTGGAGCGCGAGGAGCACGTCCCGATGAGCGAGTTCGGCCGTGCGCTCGACCTGTACTTCGGTGGCGACATGGAGTCGGCGATCGCGCTAGGCGGTCAGGTGATGGGCCGGATCGAGTCCGTCGAGCCGGTGGCGGCGATCATCGACGCCACGATGGCGGAGTTCGCCGCCGTCGCCCGAGGCGTGACCGTCCGCCTCGTCGGCTGACACCGACGCCCGGCGTCGGTGAAGGACCGCCGGCAGGGTCGTTGTCGTGATGCCGGTGGGGTACTACGCTGTCGCCGGGCGGATGCTCCCTCCTCGCGCGCCGGAGGTCGCCCGTGAAGCTCTCACTCTTCGTCAAACGCCTCGCTCTCTACCTGCTCATCGGGTTCGTCGTGATCCTGATCTGGTGGAGCCCCGAACAGACGTCGACCTCGGCTCGTGAGTTCCTGGCTGCCATCGGCGGCTCGCTCAAGGCGATGTACGACCAACTCGTCACGTTCCTGAAGGGCTTGTCCGGCAAGACGTCATGACCGAACGGCTCGTTGCGCTGGCCATCGTCGTGCTGGCCGTCGCCTGCCTGGTCGCCGCCCTGGGCCTCCTGGCGCTCGCGCTGCTGGTCCGGCAGCGCTACGGCAGCTTCCGTGACTTCCTGTCCACCCCTGAGGAGATCGTCGACAGCCTGCTCGTCCACCAGAAGGTGGGCACGCGCGTCGAGCAGGTGGAGTACGTGATCCTCCAGGACGGGCCGTCGCCCAAGGCGTTCCTCGTCGTCGACCACCCCGAGACCATCGCCGTCGGCGCTCTGCTCGTCGGATGGCTCGCCCTCGTGATCCGGTGGGGGTTCAACCCGGTGACGGCGGTGCTGCTCACCGGCTGGTGCGCGCTCGCCTTCGGGGTGGTCCGCAACCTGCTGCTCAACCACTACACGCGGTACGTGATGACCAACTTCCGCGTGATCCGTACCCAGGGCATCCTGCGTCGCGAGAACTTCTCGATCCCGTGGGGCCGCATCACCGACTTCGCCTGGGACCAGAGCACCCTGGGCCGCCTCCTCGGCTACGCCACCATCCGCCTGGTGACCGCGTCGGAGGAATCCGGCCTGAAGGAGCTCAAGAACCTGAGCGACCCCGAGGGGTTCAACGCCGTGTTCGTCCGCTTGATCGAACGCCGCCAGGGCGTGATCGACATCGATGCCCACGAGGATCTGGGCTGGCTGCAGGACCCCGGTCGCAGCGAGGAGTGGGACGAGATCACGGGTGCCCAGGCCGACCGGCAGGTATGGCGTCGGCGGCGGTCGAACCTGCCGAACCCGCAGCAGCGTCGGCGCTGAGCACCGGTTCCCGGGTGCGCAGCAGCAGGTGCATCACCGCGACCCACACCAGGGTGGCGCCGAGGATGTGGAAGCCGACGAGCAGCGCCGGCACGCCGGTGAAGTACTGCACGTAGCCGATGCCGCCTTGGACGAACGCGGCGAGCAGGAACAGCGACAGCGCATCCTCGAGCACCTTGCCGGCAGCGGTGCGCCGGATCCGGGCCGCGAGCCACACCGTCACGGCGATCGTGGCGATCACGGTGAGGCCGTGGATGCGGGCGACGTCGCTGATGTCGAAACCCCAGCGCTTGGCCCGCTCGTCGCCGGCATGCGGGCCGGTGCCGGTGACCACCGTGCCGGTCACGATCGCCGCTGCCGTGAGGACGACGATCGCGACCACGTGCCGCCGCACCGCTACCGGAACCCGCAACCGGTAGGGGCCACCCGGTTCGGCGGCCCGCCGGTGCAGGACCATGCCGGCACCGACGACGACGATCGACAGCAGGAAGTGCCACATCACCGCACCGGGGTGCAGATCGGTGAGCACGACGATGCCGCCGACGATCGCCTGACCGAACACGCCGGCCACCAGTGCGGCGGACAGTCCGATCAGGTCACGCCGGCGCGGTCGGATGCGCACGGAGGCCAGCACGGTGACGGCGAGCGCCACGATCATCACGCCGGTGAACAGCCGGTTGATGTTCTCGATCGCCTGATGGCCCGTCTGCACCGACACGAGCTTGCCGTCGTCACAGGTCGGCCAGTCCGGGCACCCGAGCCCGGACCCGGTGAGGCGCACGGCGGCACCGGTCACGATGATCGCCGACACCATCACGAGCGCCAGCAAGGTGAGGCGCCGGTAGCGCGCCGTGGTCACAGCAGGCAGGGCCATGACCGAAGGCTAGGCGGCACCCTCGGATCGGCCCCGGCCGAGCCGAGCACGGTGACGCGATCCACCCGGGCGGTCCGGCGCCCGCACGGCCGGGCGCCACGCTTCGACGCTCAGAACGGGTACGACGCCCCCGTCAGCGACGCCGACACGTCCCAGAGCCGTGCTGCCAGCGAACGGTCCTGGCTGCGGGCGCTGCGCCGGGCCCGCGCCGGGTGCCCGCCGTACTCGCCGAAACCGCCCGGGCCGAAGTAGTCGTCGCCACGTGCCGACGGGTCGACAGCGGCACGCAGCGTCGGCAAGGCCCCCATGGCCGAGGACTGGATCATCCGCTCGTAGAGCGGCCGGGCCTTCTGCAGCAGCCTCGAGCCGGCGTTGGCGGGTTCCTGGGCGAGGTTCGTACGCGAAAGGCCCGGGTGGGCGCTCACGGCGATCGTCGGTGCGCCGGCCGCAGCCAGCCGGCGTTGGAGTTCGCTCGAGAACAGCAGGTTGGCCAGCTTGCTCTGGCAGTAGCGGGCCATCGGGGCGTACCGCTTGCTCGCCTCGAGATCGTCGAAAGCGATCCGCCCGCCCCGATGCGCCAGGCTGGCGACATTGACCACCCGGGAACCCGGGGTCGCCAGCAGCCGATCCGCCAGTTCGGCCGTGAGCAGGAAATGCCCGAGGTGGTTCGTGGCCAACTGCAGTTCCCAGCCTCGCGAGTTCCGACGCAACGGCACCGCCATGATCCCGGCGTTGTTGACCAGCAGGTCGAGCCGTTCGTGGGCGGCCCGGAACGCTGCCGCGGCGCTGCGCACGGAGTCGGGTTCGGACACGTCGAGGTCGAGCACCTCCACCGAGGCCCCCGACGCGCCGGCCAGGATCCGAGCCCGGGCGTCGTCGGCCTTGGTCCGGTTCCGGCACGCCAGCACCACGTGAGCGCCGCGCTCGGCCAGGACCCGCGCCGTATCCCACCCGATCCCGGAGTTCGCTCCGGTGACCAACGCAGTCCGACCGGTCAGGTCACCGACGTCGTCTTCGCTCCACCCTGCCATCGCAGCAGCGTACGAACCGTGCGACGATGCCGTACTACCGGAGCGACGTCGGGGCTCGCTCCACGGCCCGAGGGAGCCACACCATGGCCATCATCGAGGATGCACCGACCAGCAAGTTCCTCACCGGTGCCTTCGCACCGGTCCACGACGAACTCGACGTACCGGAGCTGCGCGTCACCGGGACGCTGCCGCCGCAGCTCGACGGCGTCTACTTGCGCAACGGCTCGAACCCGCAGTTCACCCCGCTCGGGGCGTACCACTGGTTCGACGGTGACGGGATGATCCACGGCGTCACGCTGCGCGACGGCAAGGCCTCCTACCGGAACCGCTTCGTCGTCACCCCCGGGCTGCGCCACGAGCGCGCCGCCGGTCATGCGCTGTTCGGCGGCATCGCCAACATCGTGTTCCCGCCGGCCGAGCTCATGGACGAGTGCGGGATGTTCAAGAACGCGGCCAACACCAACGTGATCCGGCACGCCGGCAAGATCCTCGCCCTGTGGGAGGGCGGGTTCCCGACCGAACTCGACGACCGGCTCGAAACCGTCGGCCTGTGGGACATGGGCGGCAAGCTCGAAGGTGCCTTCACCGCCCATCCGAAATGGGACGCCCGCACCGGTGAGCTCGTGTTCTTCGGGTACGGCGGCAGCCACCCGTTCCTGCGCCACCACGTCGCCGACGCGGCCGGCAACCTCACCCACTCCACGATCGTGGAGATCCCCCACGGCGTGATGATGCACGACTTCCTCACGACGGCCCGCTACTCGCTGATCTTCGACCTGCCGGCGGTGATCGAGCTCGAACACATGATGTCGGGCGCCAAGATGTGGCAACCCGACTACGGCGCACGGATCGGCGTCCTGCCGCGGCACGGCTCGGGCGATCAGGTCCGCTGGTTCGAGATCGACCCGTGCTACGTGTTCCACTTCCTCAACGCCTGGGAAGAGGGCGACCGCATCGTGGCGATCGGCTGCCGGATGCCCTCGATCGATCTCGCCTTCGAGGACGCGAAGGTGGACCCGTTCGCCGACGGCAGCGGGGTCGGGCTCACCCGGTGGACGCTCGACCTGGCCACCGGGACCTGCACCGAGGAGCGGATCGCCGGTGGCCCGCAGGACTTCCCCCGGGTCAACGACGATCTCGTCGGCTACCCGAGCCGCTTCGGGCACGCCTCGGCGATGTTGCAGCGCAGCGACATCGGTGGCTTCGACGCCGTCGTGCAGTACGACCTGGCCACCGGGAACCGCACGGTGAAGCACCTTCGGCCGGGCACCACCACCGGCGAGGCCGTGTTCGCCGCGAACCCCGAGGGCACCGACGAGCGCAACGGCTGGGTGCTCACCTACGAGATCGACGGCGCCACCGGCGCCACGGACCTGCTCGTCCTCGACGGCCACGACATCACCGTCGAAGTCGCCCGCGTCCACCTGCCTCGTCGGATCCCGATGGGATTCCACGGCAACTGGCTGCCCCGGGGCGGCTCGAGCGTCCCGCGCTGACCACCACCGATCCGCCCGGAACGGTGGTGGTCCGGGCGGATCAGGTGTGGCGGATCGTCATGCCGCCGTCGACGGGCAGGATGGCGCCGTTGAGGTAGCTGGCGGCCGGGAGCACCATCGACAGCGTCATCTGGGCCACCTCCTCCGGATCCGCATAGCGCCGCAGCGGCACCCGGCGGCGCGCGTAGGTCTCCTTCGCGTCCTCGGGGATCCCGGCGGTCATGCCGGTGCGGATCGGGCCGGGGCAGATGCAGTTCACCGTCACGCCTGTCTTGCCGAGCTCCACGGCCAGGGACTTCGTGAGCCCGACGACGCCCGCCTTCGACGCGGCGTACGCCGGCATGCCGGCCGCCGCCACGATCGCCTCCGTCGAAGCGATGTTCACCACGCGGCCCTCGCCGGAGCGCTGCAGGTAGGGCAGCGCGGCCCGGACCAAGCGGATGTGGGCCGTGAGGTTCACGTCGAGCGTGGCCGCCCAGCCGTCCTCGAACTCGGCCTCCGGCGCGGTGGTGCCACCCACGATGGCGACACCGGCGTTGTTCACGAGGATGTCGAGGCCACCGAAGGCTGCCACGACGTCGTCGACCAGCGTGTGGATCGCCACCGGATCGGCGACGTCGCACACGAACCCCTTGCCGGACAGCCCGGCGCCGGTGATCTCCTCGACGACCGCTGCCACCCGCGCCTCGCCGAGGTCGACCACGGCCACGTGGGCCCCCTCGTCGGCGAACAGGTGTGCGGTGGCGCGACCCATCCCGGACGCAGCGCCGGTGACGACGGCAACCTTCCCGGCGATCGATCGCGACAGCTTGGTCAGGCGTGCCATGTCTCTCGTCCCTTCAACCCGTACATCCGCAGGATGGTGGCACGGGACGGCACGATCCGCACGAAGACGTGGTTGTCGCTCTCGGGTCCGCCGGGTTCGAACGCCGCAAGGTCGTACCCCATGCGGTTCCAGAGCGCCCGCCGACCCTCGACGGTGTCGACGACCGACGCGTCGCCCCACACGATGCACGAGTCCCACCCGGTCGCCTCGGAGACCGAGAAGTGAACGGTGGCTCGTGGGTTGGACCGCACGTTGCGGACCTTGCGGCCCGACGACAGCACGAACGTGTACAGGTCGTCGTCGACCCACGACACGGCGACCGGCGCTAGGTGTGGCTCGCCGTCCGCACCGGTGGTGGCGACGTAGGCGATCGGCCCGTACCGGCGGGATTCGGTCTTGACCGCGGCGAGGTCGGTCACGACGCCACCCAGGTGTGCGAGCCGCGCATGCCGTAGGCCAGCAACACGAGCGCCTTCGTCGGGTGCACCGCCAGGAACCCGGTGCCCGGCGAGTTGTCCGGCCCACCGGGCGCGAAGGCGTTGAGGTCGTAGTCGAACACCCCGGTCCACAGCCGGCGCTTGGAGTCGAGATCGTCGTGCAACGTGGCGGTGCCCCACAGCTCGACTCCGTCACCGGTCTCGGTCACCTGCCAGTGCAGGGCGACCTTGTCGTTGGTGGCGACGTTGCGGGCCTTGCGGGAATCCGTCCCGATCATCACCCACAACACGTCGCGTTCCCAGCACGGGTGGACCGGCACCACGTCGGGCTGGCCGTCGGGGCGCACGGTGGCCAGGTGCGCCCACGGCGACAGCCGGGTGCAGTGCGCCTTCACCTCGTCGAGCGTGGTCATCTCAGGCCTCCGGCGCGGGGTAGTGCAGGCCCGGGATCCCGAGCTTCCAGGACTCGAACTCGTTGGGCACCAGGCCCTCGTAGGTCGTGCCGACGCGCGGCGCGTCCTTGGCCCAGTAGTAGTGCGAGGGCGTGATCTGCCACGCCCCTCGGCTGGCCTCGTGGCCACCGTCGACGAACAGCGTGTGCCCGGTGATGTAAGACCCGGCGTCGGAGGCGAGCAGCAGCAGCGGCCCGATCAAATCGCTCGTGGTGTCGCCGAGGCGCCGCATCGGCGTGCGGCTCTCGATCCACGGAGCCATGCCGACGCCCTCGAGGAACGGGCGGGTCATCTCGGTGACGAAGAAGCCCGGAGCGATGGCGTTCACGCGCACCTTGCGATCGCCCCACTCGACGGCGAGTTGGCGGGTGAGGTTCAAGACCGCGCCCTTGGCCGTGTGGTACCAGGGGTTGTTGTACTCGCTGCCGCCCGAGCCGAGGATCGACGCGATGTTGATGATCGACCCACTCCCCCGCTCGAGCATGTGGGGTGCGGCCTCCCGGCAGAAGTACCAGACGCCCATCAAGTCGACGTCGATCACCCGGCGGAAGGTCTCGTGGTCGGCGTGTTCCGACGGCAGGCCCCGAAGGTCGGAGATACCGGCGTTGTTGACCACGATGTCGATCCGGCCGTGCTGGTCGAGCACCTCGGCGATCACCCGCTGCACGTCGGGCACGGACGTGACGTCGCCGGGATGGACGGTCACCTTGCGGCCGCTGGCCTCGCGCACCGACGCCGCGGTCTGCTCGAGCAGGTCTGCGGAGCGCGCCGTGACAGCCACGTCGGCGCCGGCCTGGGCGAGGGCGTGCGCAAACATCACGCCGAACCCCATCGAGGCGCCCGTGACGATCGCGACCTTGCCGGTCAGGTCGAACAGGTCGAGCTGGCCCATGGTCAGGCCTCCTTGATCGGATAGTGGAACCCGGGGATGCCATCTTTCAGGATCGCATCGGGCAGCGGCGCCATGCCCGGGTACATCTTGTCCCCGGCGATCGGGCCGGGCCGGTTCCAGTGCGGGTGCGGGGTCTTGAACTGGCTCATGCCCATCACCGACGAGTACCCGCCGTCGACGGGGAGCGTGACACCGGTGATGTAGCTCGCCGCGTCCGAGGCGAGGAACACGACCGCGCCCTTCAGTTCGTCGTGCTCACCCATGCGCCGCATCGGGGTGCGGCTGTCGATCCACATCCGCATGCCCGTGAGCTCGAGGCCCTCGCGGACCATCTCGCTCATGAAGTACCCGGGCGCAATCGCGTTGACGCGCACCCCACGGTCGGCCCATTCGACCGCGAGGAGCCGGGTGAGGTTGATCACCCCGGCCTTCGCAGCGTGGTACGCCGGATTGACGAACTCCGACCCGTTGAGGCCGAGCATCGAGGAGATGTTCACGATCGAACCCGAACCGCGCTCGAGCATGTGTCGTCCAGCGGCGCGGGCGAACGCAAACACCCCGGTGAGGTCGACGTCGAGGCACTGGCGGAAATCGGCGACCGACACCTGCTCGCTCGGCTTGCCGGTCGCGTCGTTCACCCCGGCGTTGTTGACGAGGACGTCGAGCTTGCCGTGCGCCTCGACCACCTCGGCCACCACCCGCTCGACGTCGGCGTCGACGGTGACGTCGCCCACGTGCGCGGTCACCTTGCGGCCGGTGGCGTCGGCCAGCGCCTTGGCGTTGGCCTCGAGCAGGTCCTTGGAGCGAGCGGTCAACGCGACGTCGGCACCGGCTTCGGCGAGCGCAGTTGCCCACACCACACCGAGTCCGTAGCTGCCGCCCGTGACGAGCGCGGTCTTGCCGGACAGGTCGAACATGCGGTCTCCCCCGAGGTTCGTTGGTCCACGGGGCGGGCCCCCACAGACCGTCCGGACGCTACAAGGCGCCTTGCATCCGGGCTGCGTCGAGCGTGTTTTGCAGCAGGCAGGCCACCGTCATCGGTCCGGTGCCACCGGGCATCGGCGTGATCCAGCCGGCCACCTCGGCCACCTCGTCGTAGGCGACGTCGCCCCGCAACCCGGCCTCGGTGCGCGAGATCCCGACGTCGATGACCGCCGCGCCCGGCTTGGTGTGGGCCGCGGTGATGATGCCGGCGACCCCGACGGCGGACACGATCACGTCGGCATCACGGCACACCGCGACCAGGTCGCGCGTCCGGGAGTGCGCGATCGTCACTGTTGCATCGGCACCCTTCGCGGCGAGCAAGAGCGCAACGGGGAGCCCGACGAGCGTCGAGCGGCCGAGCACGACGGCGCGCCGACCGGCGAGCGGCACCTCGTGGTGCTCGAGGAGCCGCATCACCCCCCGGGGGGTGCAGGGCACGAGGCCGGGGCGGCCCCGCACGAGCGCCCCGAGGCTCGCAGCGGTGAGCCCGTCCACGTCCTTCGCGGTCGGCACGAGATCGAGCACCGCCTCAGGGTCGAGACCGGACGGCAGGGGCAGTTGCACCAGGATCCCGTGCACGGTCGGATCGGCCGCAAGACCCGCCACGGCGTTCTCGACCTCGGCCTGTGCGGCGCTCGCCGGCAGATCGAGGTGGCGGGACGTCATCCCGACCGCCTCGGCCTGACGATGCTTCGAAGCCACGTAGCGCCGTGACGGGCCGTCGTCACCGACGAGCACCGTGGCCAGGCACACGTGCGGGTTGCCGGCGGCGGCGAGCGTCTCGGCCACCCGGGACCGCACGAGGGCGGACAACGCGGTGCCGTCGAGGACGATGGCGGACATCGGCGTCGACCGTAGAGGATCCCGGAGCGCCCGTGCCCGTCCCCGCCGGGACCGGTTCGCTAGCGTGTCGCCGGTGAAGCGGCCGACGGTCGAGGAGCGCCGGAACGAGATCCTCGAAACGACCTGCCAGGTCGTGGTCGAGCGCGGCTTCGCGGCCACGCGGGTAGCGGACGTGGCCAACAAGCTCGGCGTGTCCACCGGGCTGATCCACTACCACTTCGACACCAAGGACGAACTGCTCGCCGAGGCGCTCGCCTATGCGGCGCGGGCCGACCTCGCCCGGCTGGAAGCCGAGGTCGCCGAGGGCGCATCACCGCTCGACAAGCTCAACCGGGTGTTCCTGCTCTACTCCCCGGCCGAGGCCGAACCGGGCTGGATGCTCTGGATCGACTCCTGGGGCGAGGCCCTGCGGAACCCGGCGTTGAAGCGGATCTCGCAACGGCTCGACGACGCCTGGCAGACGGTGCTCGAGGACGTGATCGTCGAGGGCGTCAAGGACGGCACGTTCACCTGCGCGGACCCGCACGCGACAGCATGGCGGCTCGCCGCCATGCTGGATGGCCTCGGCCTGCAGGTGACGGTGCACGAGGACGTGGTCAGCCGCGACGAGCTTCTCGCCTGGGTCCGCCAGGCAGCGTGTGTCGAGCTCGGCCTCCCCGCCGGCGCGTTCGCCGCGGCATGATCAGCTCGATTCCTTGAGCTCCCGGCGCAGTTCGGCGATCTCGTCGCGCAGGCGGGCGGCGTATTCGAACCGGAGCTCCGCCGCCGCCTCGTTCATCTCCTCGGTGAGGGTCTGCACGAGCCGGGCGAGCTCGCTGTGCGGCAACTCGAGCAGCTCGCTGCGCCGCTTGGTGTCCCGCTCGCGCTGGCGACGCTTGTCCTTGCCCGGTAGCGGCGCGCCGCTGTCGGGTCGCAGCATCGACAAGATGTCGGTGACCGCTTTGCGGATCGTCTGCGGATTGATGCCGTTCTCGGCGTTGTAGGCCTCCTGCAGACCCCGGCGCCGGTTGGTCTCGGAGATGGCACGACGCATCGAGTCGGTGACGCTGTCGGCGTACATGACGACCTGGCCCTCGACGTTGCGGGCGGCTCGACCGATGGTCTGGATCAGCGACGTCTCCGACCGCAGGAAGCCCTCCTTGTCGGCGTCGAGGATGCACACGAGCGACACCTCGGGCAGGTCGAGGCCCTCGCGCAGGAGGTTGATGCCGACCAGTACGTCGAACTCGCCGAGACGCAGGCCGCGCAGGATCTCGATGCGCTGGATGGTGTCGATGTTGGAGTGCAGGTACCGCACCCGCAGGCCCTGCTCGAGCAGGTAGTCGGTGAGGTCCTCGGCCATCTTCTTCGTGAGCGTGGTGACGAGCACCCGGTCGCCCTTGGTGACCCGCTCCTCGACCATGGCCATCAGGTCGTCGATCTGGCCCTTGGTGGGCTTCACGATCACCTCGGGATCGACCAGGCCGGTGGGGCGCACGATCTGCTCGACGACGCGCGACGACACCCGTAGCTCGTACTCCCCCGGCGTTGCCGACAGGAATACCACCTGGTTGAGCCGCTCCATCACCTCTTCGAAGGTGAGCGGGCGGTTGTCCCGAGCCGAGGGCAGCCGGAACCCGTGCTCGACGAGGACGTCCTTGCGGCTGCGGTCGCCGGCGTACTGGCCGTGGAGCTGCGGCACGGCCTGGTGGCTCTCGTCGATGACGAGGAGGTAGTCCTTCGGGAAGTAGTCGAGCAGGGTGAACGGCGGCTCGCCGTGGGTGCGGCCGTCGATGTGCATCGAGTAGTTCTCGATGCCGTTGCAGTAGCCGACCTCCTGGATCATCTCGAGGTCGTACTGGGTGCGCATGCGTAGCCGCTGGGCCTCGAGCAGCTTGCCGTTGGCCTCGAAGTGCGCGAGCCGTTCCTGCAGTTCGGCTTCGATGCCCTGCACGGCGCGACGCATCCGCTCCTCGCCGGCCACGTAGTGGGTGGCGGGGAACACGATCACCTCGGACAGCTCACGGAGTTGCTCGCCGGTGACCGGGTCGATCACGGTGAGGCGGTCGACGGTGTCTCCGAACATCTCGATGCGCAGCACCGATTCCTCGTAGGCCGGGTGGACCTCGATGGTGTCGCCCCGGACTCGGAACTTCCCTCGGCCGAGCGTGAGGTCGTTGCGGTCGTACTGCAGGTCGACGAGCTTGCGCAGGATCGAGCGCTGGTCGTAGTCGACCCCGGTGTGCAGTTCGACGAGCTGACCACGGTATTCCTCGGGGTTACCCATGCCGTAGATGCACGACACCGACGCCACGACGATCACGTCGCGCCGGGTGAGCAGCGCGGCGGTGGCGGAGTGGCGCAACCGGTCGATCTCGTCGTTGATCGAGGAGTCCTTCTCGATGTACGTGTCCGACGACGGGATGTACGCCTCGGGTTGGTAGTAGTCGTAGTAGGACACGAAGTACTCGACCCGGTTGTTGGGGAAGAACTCCTTCATCTCGCTTGCGAGCTGCGCGGCGAGCGACTTGTTGGGGGCCAAGATCAGCGTCGGCTTCTGCACGTTCTCGATCGTCCAGGCGATGGTGGCCGACTTCCCCGATCCGGTGATGCCGAGCAGCGTCTGGAACCGCTCCCCTTCCACGATCCCGGTGCTGAGTTGTTCGATGGCGGCGGGCTGGTCGCCGGCCGGCGAGAACTCCGACACCACACGCAGGCGCTCCACGGCCGGCATCCTACCGCCGTACGTGTGTTCGCAACCCGTCGTCGGTGGCGCGTCCACCGGGCGCCCGGTCGATCAGATGCGGTCCCAGATCATCGGTCGGGCCGCAGCGCCGAAGAACACCTCGTCGGGGCTGTGGCGGTCGATGTGGCCCATGATGTTCCGGTAGGTGCCGAACCCGCACAGCTCGCGCAGGCGCGGTGGGAACGTGGCGACCCGCTCGAGCGGCAGGCCGAGTTGCTGGTTCTCCTGCTGGCGGATCCAGCCGGCGCAGTAGTTCATCGCCACGCCGTAGCGACGCCGGTCGGTCGTGTTGGCGCCGCCGCCGTGCCACAGCGAGCCGTGCCAGACGAGCACGCTGCCGGCGGGCATCTCGGCCGGGATCGAGTCGTAGTGGGTGCCGTAGGCCGGGGCATGGTCGGCCTTGTGCGAGCCGGGCACGAGTCGCGTCGCCCCGTTGGCCTCGGTGAAGTCGGTGAGCGCCCACATCGTGTTGCACACGGTTGCGGCGTGCGGGCGCGGGATCGGCATCACCTGGTCGTCGGCGTGGAGCGGCTGGGCCCGCTCGCCCGGCGCGATGGCGATCGAGGACAGCGACGACACCAGGCACCCGGCGTCGAGGACGCCGTCGACCACGGCCAGCACCCTCGACTCCACCGGCATCCGTTCGAACAGCGGGCCGTGAGCCAACAGGTTGTAGATCCGCCAGGTGGCGGCGCCCTCGAAGGAGTTGGCGTGCGGGCGGATCGACTGCTCGGCCTCGATGCGCTCGAGGGCCTCGATCACCGATGCGGCGTAGGTGGCGTCGAAGACGTCGTGCACGATCGTGAACCCGTCGCGATCGATGGCGGCGAGGTGCTCGGCGACGTCGGCGGTGGTCACGCCCGCCACGCTACGGCTCGGGGAGCTCCACCTCGACCATGCCGTCGACGACCCGGGTCGGGTAGGTGCGCAGATCGGCGCCCGGGTGGCTCAGGCCGCGCCCGGTGGACAGGTCGAACCGCCAGGAGTGCATCGGGCATTCGATCCAGCCCTTGCGCCGGTACCCCGCGGTCAAGGGCGCGCCGAGGTGCGGGCAGACGTTGTCGACCGCGCACGGCCGGCTGCCCTCGACGACCACGAGCACCTCGGCCCCGGCGTGCGGCACGCAGGCGAGCGCATCCGGGTGCGAGAGCGAGGCGAGCGAGGCGACGCGGACCCACACGGCAAGAACGCTACGCCGCCGCCCAGGGGATGCCCAGGAACGGCCCCTACCGTGCCGCCGGTGGACACCGAGTTCGGCAGCGTCGATCGGCACGGTGGCCGGGCCCTCGCTCGCGCGTGGCTCACGGTGACCTACGAACGTCCCCACGGACAGGACGCCGCATGACACCACGACACGCACACCGCGAGGTGATCGGCCTGTTGGCGTTTGCCGTCGGCGCCCTCGCCGCATGCTCGAGCGACCAGCCAGCGACCGCGGCGACCGCAACGACGAGCGCCGCACCGACCGGGGGCTACATCGGCACCCCGCGCCAGCAGATCGGTCACGGTGGGTTCATCGCCCAGGTCACCGACACCGTCACCGGCAAGGTCGTCGCCGTCACCGACGCCGGGTGTCGCTGTCAGGCGATCCACTCGGCGCCCCTCGACCCGGGGTGTGCGACCTCGGCGACCATTCGGTGGGATCCCCCGCGCCCAGCTCGTGTGGTCGTCGGACCTGAAGCTCGACAACACCCTGCTGTGCACATTGACCGTGACCAGACCGACGGACTGAAGAAGCGTTGTGGGCGTAGCCGGACTCGAACCGGAGACCTCCACCGTGTCAAGGTGGCGCTCTAACCAACTGAGCTATACGCCCGGGGCCGTTGACGATAGCAGCGGAGTTCAACGCAGGCGCAGTGCGACCTCGTTGGCGAGCAGGCGGCCATGGCGGGTCAAGCGGACCCGGCCCGCGTCGACGTCGACGAGCCCGTCGAGATCGCCCGACTCGAGCAGCGCAGCGTCGAAGGCGTCGGCGGGCACGCCGTCGCGGGTGCGCAGGGCGAGCTCCAGGCCTTCCCGGCGGCGCACGGCGCCATCGAGATCCTCGCGGGCCGCCTCGGTCGGCTCGCCGGCGGCGACGAGCTCGACGTAGCGGTCCGGGGTGCGCACGTTCCACCACCGCCGGCCCGAACGGTGGGAGTGCGCGGCACACCCGAACCCCCGGTAGTCGCCCTGGCGCCAATAGAGCAGGTTGTGGCGGCACTCGTGGCCGGACCGGGCCCAGTTGGAGATCTCGTAATTGTCGAGTCCGGCGCCGCCGAGCAACTCGTCGGCGAGCTCGTACTTGTCGGCGAGATCGTCGTCGTCGGGGTGGCGCGTCGGGTCGGCGGCAAGCGGCGTGCCGGCTTCGATGGTGAGCGCATAGGCCGACACGTGGGGCGGGTCGAGGGCGAGGGCGCGTTCCAGCGTGCAGCGCCAGTCCTCGAGCCGCTCCCCGGCGCCGCCGTAGATCAGATCGAGGTTGAACGTGCGCAATCCGGCCGTGCGCGCCGCCCGAACCGCCCGTTCGACCGCGGCCGGGTCGTGCACCCGCCCCAGCGCAGCGAGTACCGAAGGGACCATCGACTGCACTCCGAACGACACGCGATCGACGCCGTGGTCGCCGTAGATGCCGAGCAGCCGCTCATCGACGTTCTCGGGGTTGCATTCGACGGTGACCTCGGCGCCGGGGGCGACCGGGACGGCGTCGAGGACGGCCCCGAGCGCCTGGGCGTCGACCAGCGACGGCGTGCCGCCGCCGACGAACACCGACGTGGCCGCTGGCATGCCATCGGCGACGGCCCGCTCGATCTCCGTGCGCACTGCGTCGAGGTAGACCCCCTGGAGGTGGTGGCGATCGGTCCAGGTGGCAAAGGCGCAGTAGTCGCAGCGCCGAGAGCAGAACGGCACGTGGATGTAGACCCCGAACGCAGCCGTCACGGTTGGGAGGCTACGGGCACCCGGTCCGCCCCGGGCACCCGGGCCGTCCGCGTCAGGCGGAGCGGGCGTACCGCAGACCGAGGTCGTCGAGACGGCGGACGGCACCCTCGGCCGTCGTGTCGAGGATGCAGGCGATCGCCCGCAGGTCGTCGCTGCGGATCGTGAGCACCCGCCCGTTGAAGTCCTGGCGCTGCACCTGGATCATCGACAGGTAGCGCTTCAGCATCCGGAACTCCGGTCCCTGGCGCTCGTCGACCTTGCTGAGGTCGAGCACGATCTTGCGGTCCCCGAGCCGGTCGTCGCGTTCTTCGAACGCCGGGCCGTCGTCGGTCGGCAGGAGCTGGTCGACCGGAACGGCGTAGAACTTCGCGAGCCGCTGCAGCCGGGGCACCGAGATCTGACGCTCGCCGCGCTCGTAGGCGCCGAGCACCGACGCCCGGAACTCGTGGTCCGAGTTGGCCTCGACCTCCTGCAGCGACAGCCGCTTTTGGCGGCGAATCGCCCGTAGGCGCTCGCCCACCCTGCGTCCGTACAACCCGTCGTATTTCTCTTCGTCGTTCGCGCTCATGGTGTCCACTTCCGCCGGAGGCACTCGTCAGCTGGGTTCGACCCGCAGCGTAGGAGCCCGGCCACCACTCCTCGTGTGAATTGATCGAATCCTAACGCCTAGAGTGGCGAATTGGGTCGCGGGAACTAGGCAGAACACGCACTGTAGTGGGTCGATCGACTCATTCTTCAAGATCTCGTCTGGCGGTCAGCGACCACCCGGCGACGATGGCTGCCGTGTCCGCGCGCAGAACGTGAGCACCGAGGGATACCACTGGCACCGTCAGGCGTCGTTCCTCGTCGCTCCAACCACCTTCCGGTCCGATCATGACCACTGTCGGCGCGCAGATGGTCAACGGCTCGCCACCACGGTCAGCGCGCACGGCGCCGGGGGTCGCCGCTACTGCGGCGGTCGAGTCGAACCACCGCAGTTCGGTCAGACGCGACCGCCGGCTCTGCATCGCTGCCTCCCTCGCCACGCGGGCCATCCGCTCGAGGTGTCGGTCCCGCTTGCCGTCGTCCCACCGCACCACGCTGCGCGCCGCCGGGAACAGCAGCACGGCGTCGACCCCGACCTCGACGAGTTTCGCCACGGCGGACTCGAGCCGTCGCCCTTGAGCAGCGCCACCGCCACCGCAACCGACCGGCCCGGCGACGGGTCCTCGACGATCGGGCCGTCCGGCTCCAGGAGCGCACCGAAGCGGACCGCCCGCCAGCGCCCGGCGCCGTCGGCGACGGTGAGCAGCTCCCCGGCACGCAGCCGCAACACCCGCTCGAGGTGGTGGCGGTCCACGCCGGCGAGCACCGGCTGCTCGAGGTCGGCCACGAAGGCGTGCGCAGCGGCCGCCGCGGCGGCCGGCCCGATCACCGGAAGGCCGAGCGGATCTTCGACAGCAGGCCGGCGTCGGCCGGTAGCACCTGCTCGCCGGCCTCCTCGGCGTATCGGCGCAGCAGCTCCTCCTGCGCCCTCGACAGCTTCGACGGCACGACGACTTCGACCACGACGCGCAGGTCGCCGCGCCCGCGCCCGGTCGCGCGCGGAACGCCGCGGCCGCGCAGCTTGAACTCGCGTCCATGCGGGGTGCCGGCGGGCACCGTGAGCTGCTCGTCGCCGTCGAGCGTGGCGAACGAGACGCTGGTGCCGAGCGCCGCCTGCGCGATCGAGATCGGCAGGACGGCGACCACGTCGTCGCCGTCGCGGTGGAACCGCTCGTGGGGCTGCACCCGCAAATGGACGTACACGTCACCGGCGGGACCGCCCCGAGGACCGACCGGCCCGCGCCCCGACAGCCGCAGGGTCGACCCGGTGTCCACTCCGGCCGGCACGGGGACGTTCAGCGTCGGCTGTTCGATCACGCGACCCTCACCGCGGCAGGTCGTGCACGGCGTGACCACCACCTCGCCGTACCCGCTGCAGCGAGGGCACGGCGCCGCGGTCACCATCTGGCCGAGCAGGCTCTGGCGCACCCGGCGCACCTGCCCCACCCCGCCGCACTCGACGCAGGTGACGGGCTTGGTGCCCTCCCCCGCCCCCGACCCGCTGCAGTTCGTACAGCGAACCGCGGTGCGGACGGTGACGGGCACGGTCGCTCCGAACACCGCTTGCTCGAAGGAGAGGTCCACGACCGTCTCGACGTCCTGCCCGCGCGGCGGCCCGGACGGGCCGCCCGGGCGCCCGCCGAACATGCCGCCGCCGAAGACCGCCTCGAAGATGTCGCCCAGGCCGCCCGAGCCGAAGAACGGATCGGAGCCCCCCGATGCGCCGGATTGGACCCCGGCTTCGCCGAAACGATCGTACCGGGCCCGCTGCTCCGGATCGGAGAGCACCGCGTACGCCGCTGCGACCGCCTTGAACTGCTCCTCAGCCGACGGGTTGTCGGGATTGGCGTCCGGGTGGAGCTCGCGCGCCTTGCGGCGGTAGGCGCTCTTGATGTCGTCCGCGCTCGCCGTGGGGGCCACGCCGAGCAGTTCGTAGAAGTCCGCCATGACCCGACCGACGCTACCGGGGCTCAGCGGTCCGAGAGACGACGACCGAGGCGTTCGCTGACCACATCGACCGCCGCAAGGGCCCGGGGGTAATCCATCCGGGTCGGGCCGAGCACCCCGACCGTGCCGACCGGCTCGCCCTCGACGAAGTACGGGGCGACCACGAGCGAGCAGGCCGCGAGCGGCTCGACGCCGTGCTCGGCCCCGATGGCGACCGACAACCCTCGATCGAGGATGTCGCGCACGAGGGACACGACGATGTACTGCTGTTCGAGGGTGTGGAGGATCGAGCGCACGACCTCGACCGCCTCGAAGGCCCGCGTCATCGTGGCCACCCCGCCGACGTAGACGTCGTCGTCGCCGGAGGACCCGGACAGCCGACGGTGGACCTGGGCGCAGAGCCGGTCGACCGTGTCGTCCCCGGAGGGGGCGACCATTCCTTCCGGCGGCAGCGAGGTGCCCACCAGACCGGCCGCGAGGTGCGTTCCCGCTGCGGCGACGGCCACGTCGCTCGCGTCGTCGTCCCACTCGAGCTGCCGGTTCTCGACCGCACCGTTCGACTGCACGACCACGACCACGGCCTGCCGGCTGGTCAGCGGGACGAGTTGCACCGATCGCACCGTGGCCCGGGTGGCGTGCGGCGAGGTGACGATGGCGGCGTAGCTCGTCAGGTCCGACAGCAACCGGGACGTGTCGCGCAGCATCTGCTCGATCGCCCCGTGCGTGCTGGCGAAGAACTGGCGCACCTCGGACGCGCGGCCATCGTCGAGCCGGCCGCGCTCGGTCAGGTGATCGACGTAGAAGCGGTAGCCCTTGTCCGTCGGCACCCGACCCGCCGAGGTGTGGGGCTGGGCCAGGTAGCCCTCCTGTTCGAGCACCGCCATCTCGTTGCGGATGGTCGCCGACGAGACGTTGACTCCCGGCGCCCGAGCGACGTGGCCGGAGCCGACCGGCTGGGCGGTCTCGATGTACTCCCGGACGACGGCCCGGAGGATGGCGGTCTTTCGGTCGTCGAGCATGGTGGTCAGCTGCGTTCGGTTGGCTTGGCAGTCGATGCTACCGACTGCCAAGCCCCGAGCGCAGCGCCCTCAGGCGACCAGGGACACTGCGACGACGAACAGCGCAACCGACGCGGTCGCGAACGCCGCCCGGCATGCGGCGCGTCAGTCCAGCCGACCCCTTACCACCGAGTGTCGCCACGCGAGCCAGCCGAGTGGTGCCATGACGAGCGCTGCGATCCCCCCGATCCCCAGACCCCACCGGCTCCCGAAGTGCTCGGCGGCGAAGCCCACGATCGGCGACCCGATCGGGGTGGAGCCGAGGAACACCGTGGCCTGCAACGCGAGGACCCGACCCCTTAGGTTGGGGGCCACCCGGTTGACGAGCAGCCCCGAGGTGATCGCCACCAGGCCCGAACCGGCGAGCCCCATCGGGACGCCGAAGGCCATCGACAGCCACAACGTCGGCGACCACGCCGCCGCGGCCATCGACGCACCGAGACCTGCGGTGGCGACCAGCACCATACGGACCTGCGGGGGGCGCGACGCGACGACCAGCGCACCGAGCAGGCTCCCGACGCTGCTGACCGCCAGCATCAGGCCGAACTGCCCGGACCCGCCGCCGAACGCCCGCTTCACGAGCGTCGGGATGGCGACGTTGTAGTTGAACGACAACGTGGACACGACGACCAGTACGGCGAACGCGATCCGAAGCACCGGGTCGCCCAGGATCGCTCGGAACCCCTCGCGCACCTGGCCCTTGGCCTTGGTCGCCGGCGCCGCCCGGTGGATCGCCGCCCGGTCCATCGTGACCAGGGCGACGAGCACGGCGACGAAGGACACCCCGTTGAGCACGAAGCACCAGCCCGTGCCGACCAGGGCGATCAACACCCCGGCCAGCGCCGGGCCGATCACCCGGGAGCCCGTCATCACCGCCGTGTTGAGCGATATGGCGTTCGCGACCTCGTCGGGATCGACCAGTTCGGTGATCAGCGAGCGGCGCGCCGGGTTGTCGAAAGCGCTCACCACCCCGAGCACCACGGCCAGGACGTACACGGCGGGGACGTTCACATGGCCAGACAGCGTCAGGGCACCGAGCACGAACGCCTGCACCATCGCTAGGGCCTGGGTGAGCAGCACCTGCTTCTGGCGGTGGCGGCGGTCGGCGATCGCGCCGGCCCACGGCCCGAACAGCAACTGCGGGAGGAACTGCGCGCCGGTCACGGCGCCGAGCGCACCGGCGTCGTCGGTTAGCTCGAGCACCAGCCACGCCATGGCGGTCGACTGCAACCAGGTGCCGGCGTTGGAGACGACGAGCCCGAAGAAGTACCGCCGGGCGTTGGGATGCCGCAGCGAGCGGAACGTCGAGGACCGGCCCCACCCCGATCGCGCCACCGGCCCGGCAGGGCTCGGGGCCGCCACGTCAGTCCTCGAGTCGGAGCGCCGCGATGAACGCTTCCTGGGGGACTTCGACGCGGCCGATGTTCTTCATCCGCTTCTTGCCCTCCTTCTGCTTCTCGAGCAGCTTGCGCTTGCGTGTGATGTCGCCGCCGTAGCACTTGGCGAGCACGTCCTTGCGCTTGGCCTTCACCGTCTCGCGCGAGATGATCCGCCCGCCGATCGCGGCCTGGATGGGAACGTCGAACATCTGGCGGGGGATCAGCTCCTTGAGCTTCTCGCACATCTTGCGGCCGTACTCGTAGGACTTCTGCCGGTGCACGATGGCGCTGAAGGCGTCGGCTGGCTGGCCGTTGAGGAGGATGTCGACCTTCACCAGGTCGGCCGAGCGGTACTCGGAGGGCTCGTAGTCCAAGCTGGCGTAGCCCGCGGTGCGGCTCTTCAACTGGTCGAAGAAGTCGATGACCACCTCGGCGAGCGGCACCTTGTAGTGCAGCTCGACCCGCTCCGGCGACAGGTACTCGATCTTGCCCATCTCCCCCCGGCGCTGCTGGCACAGCTCCATCACCGTGCCGGTGTACGTCGAGGGCGTGATGATCGAGGTCTTGAGGAACGGCTCCTCGATGCGGTCGATCTCCTGCGCCGGTGGCAGGTCGGCCGGGTTGTCGACGACGCTCGACTCGCCGCTGGTGTGGTGCACCCGGTACTCGACCGAGGGAGCGGTGGCGATGAGCGACAACCCGAACTCGCGCTCGAGGCGCTCTTTCACGATCTCCATGTGCAGCAACCCGAGGAAGCCGCATCGGAAGCCGAAGCCCAGCGCGCTCGACGTCTCGGGCGCGTACGTGATCGCGGCGTCGTTCAACTTCAGCTTCTCGAGCGATTCCCGCAGGTTCTCGAAGTCGTCGCCGTCGATCGGGTAGAGCCCGCAGAACACCATCGGCTTCGGGTCCTGGTAGCCGGGCAGCGGTTCCGACGCCGGGCGGGCCGCGTCGGTGATCGTCTCGCCCGAGCGGGCCTGCCCCACGTCCTTGATCCCGGCGATCAGGTAGCCGACCTCGCCCGGCCCGAGCTCGTCGAGCGGGGTGGTGACCGGCAGCCGGGCACCGATCTCGTCGACGCTGTGCAAGGCGTTGGCCTGCATGAAGCGGACCTTTGCGCCGGTGCGCAGGCGACCGTTCATTACCCGGATCGAGGACACGACCCCTCGGTACTGGTCGTACTGGGAGTCGAAGATCAGCGCCTGCAGCGCGGCATCGGGGTCGCCGGTGGGGGCCGGGATGCGCGCCACGACCGCGTCGAGCAGGTCGGGCACCCCCTGACCGGTCTTGGCCGAGATCCGCAGGATGTCCTCGGCGGGGATACCCAGGACCCGCTCGATCTCCTCGGCGTACAGGTCCGGGTTTGCTGCGGGCAGGTCGATCTTGTTGAGCGCAGCCACGATCTCGAGGTCGTGCTCCATGGCCAGGTAGCAGTTGGCGAGCGTCTGGGCCTCGATCCCCTGGGCCGCGTCGACGACGAGGACGACCCCCTCACAGGCGGCGAGCGACCGGGACACCTCGTAGCCGAAGTCCACGTGACCGGGCGTGTCGATGAGGTGCAGGACGTGGTCGCGCCAGCGCACCCGCACGTTCTGCGCTTTGATCGTGATGCCGCGCTCGCGCTCGAGATCCATCGAATCGAGGTACTGCGAACGCATCTCGCGGGGGTCGACGGCGTTGGTCAGCTCCAGGATCCGATCCGACAGGGTGGACTTCCCGTGGTCGATGTGGGCGATGATCGAGAAGTTGCGGATGCGGGCGAGGTCCATGGGCGGGGGGCGACCGGGTAGGACCGGCCGAGAGGCGAGCCTACCAGCGGGGGGTTGGGCAGCCCGGGGACGGCCTGCTAGGTTTTCGGGGCCCCTGGGCGCCGCTCCGGCGTCCGCACGATCAGCTGGACGGGACCGTGGCGAACATCAAGAGCCAGAAGAAGCGCATCCTCACGAACGCCAAGCGCGCCGAGCGGAACAAGGCCGTGCGCAGCGAGTTGAAGACGCGCGTCAAGGTCGCCACCCGTGCCGCCGGCACCGAGGACGCGACCGACCTGGCCCGCCTCGCCCAGAAGCGTCTCGACATGGCTGCGTCGAAGGGCATCATCCACAAGAACGCGGCCGCCCGCCGCAAGAGCCGGCTCGCCAAGAAGCTCAACGCGGCCTGACGCCACCCCGGCTCGCAGTGGCGGGTCGGCGACCCGCTGCGGCGGGCCGCACCAACCGGGCGAGCCGGGCGACGAGCACCTCGAGCACCGCCCGTTCCGGCCAGCCCGAGCCGCCTCGCAGGCCACTGTCGGCCTCGGCGAGCAGGGTGACGGCTCGAACCACACCGTCGTGACCGAGTCGGCGGGCTCCATCGAGGGCCTTTCGGGCCTGGAAGCCCTGGTTCGGCTTGAGTCCCAGCACAAGTGCAGCCGAGGCGTCGTCGGTCACGCGGGCGCCGTCGAGCCGCAGGATGCGCTGGTAGTGGCCGGTCAGGGTTGCGATCACCACGAGCGGGTGCCGGGTACCGAGCATGCGGTCGAGCGCTCCGAGCGCCCGGGGCACGTCGCCGGCGTCGATCGCGTCGGTGAGGTCCCAGGGCGGGACACCGCCGGCCTCGCCGAGGTAGGGCGCCACGTCGGGCGCCGTCAGCTTGCGAGACGAGCCGTAGACCGACCGGAGCGTGTCGAGCAGCGATCCGAGGGCCGCCAGATCCTCACCGAGGTGCTGCACGACGAGGGCCACGGCGTCGTTCTGCAGCTTCACCTCCGCCGCCTCGATGGCCTGCTTGGCGAACGCCTCGCGGTCGCGTGCCGTGCGGGGCAGACCGACGGAGTGCACCGTGCCCACCGCCTTGACCGCATCGGTGAGCGCCTTGGGGAGCCGACCGCCACCGCCGACGAGCACCAGGTCGGTGGTCGGCGACGGGGCCCGCAGATAGGAGACGAGTTCGGTCAGCTCCTCGGCACCGAATCGACCGATGCCCCGGGCCACGACCACCCGGTGGTCGGTGAGGAACGGCAAGGTCTGGGCCGCATCCACGACGGCGGCCACCGTGAACTCCAGGCCGTCGAACTCCTCCAGCATCAGCGACCGGTCGCCATCGCCGAGGCACTGGTGCACCAACTCGCGCACCTTGTCGGCGACCAGCCGCTCGTCGGCACCGTCACCGGCGGCGACGAGATGGACCGTGCTCATGCCCGAGCGGCGAGCACGGCCGCCAGCACGTCGGCGACCCGACGCGAACCCCGAACGTCGTGGGCGCGCAGCACCCGGCAGCCCTTGGCGATGCCGAGCGCATGGGCGACGACGGTGGCCAACCGGCGCTCGTCGACCTCGAGACCGAGCACGACGCCCAGGAACCGTTTGTTCGACGCCGACAGGAACACCGGGAAGCCGAGCTCGACCAGCGCATCGGAGGCCTGGAGCAGTTCGAGCGACATCGGCTCGGTCTTGCCCAGGTCGAGCCCGGCATCGACCATCACCCGCGCCGGCGGAATCCCGGCGGCGACGGCACGGGCGGCCCGGTCGCGCAGGAACTCGACCACCTCGGTGACCACCCCCCGCGGGTAGACCGGCTCGGGGTCGGGGATGCGAGGCCCCAGACGGATGTGGGTCGCCACGACCGACGCACCGTGCCGGGCGGCGACGTCGAGATACGCCGGATCGGCGAAGCCCGAAATGTCGTTGCCGACGCACGCACCCGCCTTGCAGGACTCCTCGAGCACCGACGGCCGCCAGGTGTCGACCGAAAGCGGCAGATCGAACCGGGCCCGCAGGGCGGCGACGGCGGGTACGACCCGGTCGAGCTCCTCGGCCTCGGTGACCTCGGTGCCCGGGCCCGCCTTCACGCCGCCGACGTCGAGGAAGTCGGCGCCGTCGGCGACGAGCTGCTCGGCCTTGCGGACGAACGAGTCGAAATCCCAGTAGCTGCCCCGGTCGTAGAACGAGTCCGGCGTGCGGTTCAAGATCCCCATCACCACCGCCCGGTGGGTGATGTCGAACCGGTGGTCGCCCAACAACAGTTCACGCATCGCCCCAACCATACCGTTCGGCCTCCGGGGTGGTCGGGGCGTCGCGCACCGGTGCCGCTCAACGCAGACCCTGCGCAGCGGCGACTCCGAGCGCCACGGCGACCAGGCCCACGCCGAGGCGGCGCAGCGCACGACGCGGCGCCAGCGCAGCCACGGCGACACCCACTGCGGCGACGGCGACCCCGACGCCGGCGACGGTCCCCGCCGGGAGCGCCGCGCCAAGTCGGGCGACGAGCAGCAACCAGCGCAGGCACAGCCGCAGCGGTAGCTGCAGCACGGTGCTCACCGGCTCGGGGAGCACCAACGAGGCCAGCGCGACCGGCACCCCGTAGCCCATCACCGGTGCAGCCGCCGGTGCCGCCAGGACGTTGGCCGGCAGGGACGCCACCGCCAGGCCGTCGAACACCAGCGCCTGGATCGGGGCCACCCCGACCTGCGCCGCGGCGCTGACGGCGACGACCTCGGCGAGCGGACGCGGGCCCGGGAGCCGATCGGCGAGGGGGCGGGCGAGCACGGCGATCCCCGCCGTCGCCCCGACCGACAGCCACCACCCGACCCGATGCACGAGGAACGGGTCGAGCAACGTGCACACCACGACCGACAGCGCGAGCACGCGCAGCACCGGTTGGCGGCGATCGGCGAGCGCGGTGAGCGTGACGACGGCGGCCATGGCCGTCGCCCGGAGCACCGAAGGCTCGAAGCGGGTCACGAGCGCGAACGCGGCGAGCAGCATCAGCGCAGCGACCACTCTGCTGCGGCGGCCGAGGCGACGCAGCACCGGTGCGGCCGACGCGAGCACATAGGCCACGTTCTGGCCCGACACGGCCGTGAGGTGCGACAAGCCGGAGGATCGGAAATCGTCGACCACGTCGGCCGGTTGGGCCCGGTCGTCGCCGAGGACGAGTCCGAGGAACAGCGCCCGCTCGGCCGGGGGAAGGCCCTCCACCCCACTCGAGACGGCGCTGCGGATGCGATTTGCCGCCCGGGCCGGCGCCGCCCCGGGTGCGGTGTCGGCCACCACGTCGATCTCCATGCGGCCAGCAACGTGCACGGCGGCGAGACGGCGGGCCGTCGCTCCCGAGACCGGCGCGGTGCGACCCTGCACGGTGGCCTCCTCCCCTGCGGAGCGCAGCGCGAGTTTGCGGGCCGTCCCCCCATCCGCCCAGGCCTCGTAGCGCCGGCCGTCGTGGCGCACCACCACCCGCACCCGTGGTCCCACGCGCTCCGGGTCGCTTGCGAACGTCACCGTGCCGGTGAACGGAGCGGCGCGCACCGTGCCGAGCCCGTCCCAGGCGCGGGTCGCGAGGCCGGACCCGACCATCGCCACCCCGACGACGACGAGCCACCAACGGCGAGACCGCGCGCCGAACGCCACGGCAACGGCGCCGGCCGCGACGGCGGGCACCCAGCCTCCGGGCGCCGGCGCGCTCCAGGCTGCGGCGCTGGCGGCGAGCGCGAGAACGACCACGGCGCGGTCGGACGGCACACCCGGCAACGCCACCCCCCGACCGGGGCCGGCCGGTACCATCGCCCCGATGGCCGTGGTCGACCTCGCCCCCCGCCCGATCCGTCGGGGCCCCCTGGCGTACCGACGGCGGCTACGCACGGTCGGACCGTTCGCCGGCCTGGTCGTACCGGCGGTGGCACTGGCAACGTCGGCGATGCTCAAGCCCGCCGTGGCGTGCGAGGGCGCCTGCATATCGCAGGTGACGGCGTCGTGGATCCTGCCTGCGCTCGCCTTCCCCACCACCCTGCTGTGGGGCATCCCGCTGCAGGACGGTGCGGTTCGCTACGCCGGTGCCGCCGTCACGAGCGTGCTGTTCTGGCTTGCGCTCGGTTGGCTGGCCGCCCGGCGCGCCACCCGGTCCCCCGTGGCGTCGTGGCGCAACTGGTGCTCGGAGTTCGCGTGGGTGCTGGGCAGCGTGTGGGTCGGCACCGGCGTGGGGCTGTGGATCCTGGCGCAACGGTACGGCGAGGGCGTGTTCGGCCTCTGACCCGCGATTGGCCGGCGCGCCGCGGTGCGACGTCATACCCGCACCCGGGAACGCAGGTCTTCGAGGCGGGCCGGGCCGATTCCCCGGACCTCGAGCAGGTCCTCCACCCGCAGGAACCGCCCGACCCGATCTCGCTGGGTCAGGATCGCCGATGCGGTCGCCGGCCCGATGCCGGGGAGGTCCTCGAGCTGCGCCTGGGTCGCCTCGTTCAAGTCGAGCGGTTCGCCTGGCGAGCCGTCGCCGGCACCGGCGGCGACGCTCGGGGCGGCGGGGACGACCTGGCCAACCCGGGGAACGACGATGCGTTGACCGTCGGCGAGACGGGCGGCGAGGTTGACGGCAACAAGGTCGGCCTCGGGCCCCGGGCCGCCCGCAGCCGCCACGGCGTCTGCAACGCGACCTCCCGCAGCGACCGTGACCACGCCGGGTCGAACCACCGCCCCGACCACGTGGACGACGACCGTCGTCGGGCCCGGACCGGACGCCGCCGCCACGGGCCGGGCGCCGCTGCCGGTCGGCGCAGCGGCCGTCGTGGACGTGCCGCCGGCCCGGGGCAGGCTGCGTTCCACCGGTGCCGGCGGCGCCGACAGCAGCCACCACGCCGTCGCGGCGACCACCAGGATCGCACCCGCACCCGATGCGACCCGACCCCACGTCAGGGCGACGAGCGCCGCACGCACCCGGTCGCCCCACGACCGTGGCGGGACCGGGCGAACGAGCTCAGGCATCACGACCTCCAGCCTCCGGCGCAACGCCGGGACCGCAGGGGAGCCGTCGGAGAAACTACTGCGTGTCGACCGGGTGACGGGCCTCGGCCCGTTCAGGCTCGGCCGTGAGGAGCCGACGAGCCACCCAGTCGGCCTCGATCTCGAACGGGATGCGCCGGTAGGCACCCCAATGGCCCTTGCCGCGTAGGCGCCACAGTGCGTAGGCCCCGACATAGCGCAGCGCGAACCCGGCGACGCCGTACCGGCGCCACTGTCGGACGTGGACCAGCTCGTGGTTGAGCAAGTACGGCCGCTCGGCCACGCCGGACCGGAACACGATCACCGGGCCGAGGGTGATGGCCGACGACCCTCGGGGAACCGGACCCCCGTGGATCACCACGTAGCCGTTGCGCCGCTCGATCCGCACCCCGCGCACCCTAGCGACCGATCCCGACCCGCCGGACCAGGCCAGCCCGCCTCGGAACAGACGGTGCGCGCAGGCTCAGAACAGGCGGCTGGTGAGCGCCTTGCGGTACTTGGCCGTACGAGGATCGTCGGGGCCCATCACCTCGAGAATGTCGACGAACTCCTGGCGGGCCTCCGGCTCGGCCTTCACCCGGTCGAGCAGCGCCGTCAGCGTTGCGTCGTAGTCGTCCTGAGGCTCGCCGGCCAGGCGGGCCCGGGCGGCCAGAGCCCGCACCTCGTCGGTTTCGGGGAGCCGGGCGAGCAGGGCGAGCGCATCGTCGGGCCGCCCTTGGTCGATGCGAAGTGCGGCGAGCGCCAGCACGGCCTCGGTGTGGCCGGGATCGATGGACAGGGCCTGCTCCAGGCTCGCCTCGTCGCCCGCGGCGACGAGGGCTGCGAGGGCCGACTCGGCCTCGCTCGGCAGCAGCGCCTCGACGAAGCGCCGCACCTCGTGCTCGGGGTAGGCCCCGAGGAATCCGTCGACGGCCTGACCGTCCTTGATCGCCACGACCAACGGGATCGACTGCACCCGGAACGCCTGCGCGATCCCCGGGTTCTCGTCGATGTTGACCTTCACGAGCGTCACCTGGCCGGCGGTCTCGCCGACGACCTTGTCGAGGATCGGACCGAGGGTGCGGCACGGCCCGCACCAGGGCGCCCACAGGTCGACGACCACGGGCACCGAACGGGACCGCTCGATGACCTCGGCCTCGAAGGTGGCATCGGTGACGTCGATCGACATGGCGGCGGAGCCTACCGGGGTCCGCTCGGCGGCTCAGCAGCGTCGAGCGGTAGCGTCGGTCGTCGATGGCGTCCGACCACGACACCGCAGCGGTCCCGCTCGACGTGCCCGGCATCGACGTGCCCGGCGTCGGCGCCTGGCTGGAACGACACGTGCCCGGTGCCCGAGGACCGTTCCACTACGACGTCATCGCAGGCGGCCACTCCAACCTGACCTACGCCGTCACGGGCGCCGACGGCGCTCGCTATGTGCTGCGGCGACCACCACTCGGCGCGCTGCTGGCCTCGGCGCACGACATGGGGCGTGAGCACCGCATCATCGCCGCCCTGGCCGGCACGACGGTGCCGGTGCCGCCGGCCCTCGGGCTGTGCAGCGACACCTCGGTCACCGGAGCCCCGTTCTACGTGATGGCCTACGTCGACGGGCTGGTGCTGCGCGACCGCGCCGCCGCGGAGGCTGCACTCGACGAAGCAGCACGGCGGCACGCCTCGGAGTCGCTCGTGGACACGCTGGCGGCACTCCACGGCCTCGATCCCGCTGCGGTCGGCCTCGGCGACCTCGGTCGCCACGACGGGTACATCGCTCGGCAGTTGCGCCGCTGGTACGGGCAGTGGAACGCCCAGAAGACCCGGGAGCTCCCGGCGATCGACGAGGTCCACGACCGGCTGATCGATCGCATCCCCCCGCAGGGACCGGCCACCGTCGTCCACGGCGACTACCGCCTCGACAACACCATGGTCGATGCCCGTGGCGAGGTGCTTGCCGTGCTCGACTGGGAGATCTGCACCCTGGGCGACCCGCTCGCCGACATTGCGCTCCTCGCCACCTACTGGACGGGTCCGACCGACACGCCCAACGCCTGGCAGGGGTCGGCGACCACGGCTCCCGGCTTCCTCGACAGAGCGGCGCTGCTCGAGCGATACGCGGCGGTGTCGGGGCGCGATCTCGGCCCCATCCGGTTCCACCTCGCCTTCGCCTCGTGGAAGCTCGCCTGCGTGCTCGAGGGCGTCTACGCCCGCTACCTGCACGGCGCGATGGGTTCCCGCGACCCCGAGGAGCTGCGACCGTTCGCCGTGCAGGTGGAGCGGGCGGCCGAGCAGGCGCTCGAGCAGGCGTCGGGGTTGCGATGAGCGACCTCGTCGTCCACGAGCAGCCCGAGCTGTCGGCCCCGGTGCTGGTCGTGATGCTCGCCGGTTGGATCGACGCCGGGGGCGCCGCTGCGCTGGCGGCCACCACCCTCGACGCGGCGGTCGCCGCTCGGCCGATCGCCACCTTCGACGGTGACCGGTTCCTCGACTTCCGGGCGCGCCGGCCCGTGATGACGCTGCGCGACGGCGTGAACGCCGGGCTGGTCTGGCCCGAGATCGTGCTGAAAGCCGGCCGGGATGCCGAGGGCAACGACGTGCTGCTCCTGCTCGGCCACGAGCCGGACATGGCGTGGCACGCGTTCTGCCGCAACGTCGTCGAGTTCGCCACGAACGCCGGCGTGCGGCTCGTCGTCGGCCTCGGCGCGTACCCGTTCGCCACCCCGCACACCCGGCCCTCCCGGCTGTCGATGACGGCGAACACCGAGGAACTGGCCCGATCGGTGCCCTACCTGCGCAACTCCCTCGACGTGCCCGCCGGGGTGGAGGCAGCGCTCGAGTCGGCCTTCGCCGAGGCTGGCGTACCGGCGATCGGGCTGTGGGCCCAGGTGCCGCACTACCTCGCCGGCGCCCCGTACCCGGCTGCGGCCGACGCGCTGCTCACCGGCCTCGGCGACGTCGCCGGCGTTCGGGTGGGCGCCGAGGCGCTCCGAGCCGATGCCGAGGTCCTGCGATCCCGGGTCGACGCGCTCGTCGTCGCCAATCCCGAGCACGTCGCGATGGTCGGCCAGTTCGAACAGGTTTACGACGCCGAGGCCGCCTCGGCCCCCGCGCCAGCACCCTTCGACGAGCCGCTCAGCGGGCCGCTGCCGAGCGGCGACGAGCTTGCCGCCGAGCTCGAGCGGTTCCTGCGCGAGCAGGGCTGACGACGTGACAGGGGGCCGGGTTGCCCCGGCCCCCTGCACGATTCCGCCGCGGGCGTGGGCCGGACGACCGATCCACGCAGGTTCCCGCACGACGACCCACGAGGAGCTCCCTCGGACGTCACTCCAAGTAGTCGTACAGGCACTGATTGTAAGTGGGCGGTCGGACCCGGTCCAGTCAAGAAGGCTTCCGCAGGGCGCGGTCCACGAGTACGAGCGGGTGGACCGCGTCCACGCCGGCTGCGGCGAGGTGCAGCTGGCAACCGGGATTCGCCGACGCCACCGTGCCGCCTCCGGTCCGGGCGATCGCAGCGAGTTTGCGGTCCCGGACCGCGGCAGCCGTCTCGGGGTGCAACGCCGAGTAGGCGCCACCGGCACCGCAGCACAGGCCGTCGTCGTCGAGTTCGACCACCTCGGCGACGTGATCGAGCACGGTGCGCACCGGTAGGTGCGCCTTCTGCACGTGACGCAGGTGGCACGGGTCCTGCACCACCACGCGGGTCCGGGCGGTGGCGGCCGGCAGGAGGTGCATCCGGGGGGCGAGCCACTCGTGCACGTCGAGCACACGGGCCGAGAACGCCCGGGCCTCGTCGGTGTCGATCAGGCGGCCGTAGTCCTTCAACGCCGCGCCGCAGCCCGCCGAGTCCACCAGCACGGGCGCGTCGCCGGGCAACGCCCGCATCACTCGGGCGGCGAGCGCCCGGGCCGGGTCGGCGAGGCCGGCGTGGCCGTGCAGGGCACCGCAACAGGCCGCGCCCGCACCGGGCAGGGAGACCGCCGCACCGGCCGCTTCGAGCACCCGAAGGGCGGCGGCGTGCACGTCGCGTTGCCAGGCGTCCATGACACAGCCCGTGAACAGCCAGACCGGTCTCGCCCCGGGCGGCGGCGCTGCGGGTCGCAGCGGCGCAGCCCGCAGCGGCAAGCGAGGCAGGCCCAAGCGCCGGGGCACGACGCGGAGCCGTTGCGCGAGTGCGAGCACCCGGGAACCGGCGACGAGCAACCGGTGGTGGCCGAGAATCCGGAACGCGAGCCGCTGCCAGCGCGGCGTGATCCGGCCGGCGGCGGCGAGGCTCTCCTTGGCCCCTTCGATGAGCCGGCCGTACGGAACGCCCGACGGGCACGCGGTCTCGCAGGCGCGGCACTGCACGCACGCCTCGAGGAATCCGACCGCCTCGTCGTCGGGCGCAGCGTCCTCCCAGTGGAGCAACCGCATCACGGCGATCCGGCCCCGCGGTGAGGCCGCCTCCTCCCCGCTGACCCGGTAGGTCGGGCAGTGCGGCAGGCACAACCCGCAGCTCACGCAGCTCGCCAGTTCGTCGTCGACGACGTGCAGCTTCACGACGCTCCTCGCACCAGGGGGTCGCGGCCCGGGCTGAGCCGGCCGGTCGGATCGAACTGCTGCTTCACCCGGCGGTTCAGCTCCCGCACCACCGGATCCACGAGTGGGGCCACCCAGGGACGGTCGAGGTGCACGATGCCGACGCCGCCCTCGGCGACGAACCGACCGTCGTAGGCCGAAAAACCCGCCACGGCGGCTGGTGGCACCGAGGCCCGGCCCCCGGTCGGCAGCGACGGCGGGCCGGCGATCTCCTCGAGCCCGTGGGCGCGCACCTCGCGTTCGACGTCGTCGGGATGCCCTTCCAGGCACACCCAGGTCGTCGTGCCGTCCCAGAGAACGGCGCTCGGCCGGAACAACGCCACCCGTAGGGCATCCGGGTCGGCACCGGCCGGCGCCCGGAACCACCCGTGGCGGGCCGGCAGGGGGCGGCTCCGCAGGATCACGTCGCCGAGCACGGCGAGCGTGCCGAGCGAACCGACCAGCAGCCGGCACAGGTCGAAACCGCTCACGTTCTTCACCGTCGGGCCGCCGGCGCGCACCTCGGTCCCGTCCGCGAGCACCACGCGCGCCTGCAGCAGCGTGTCGCGCACCGGGCCGTGACCGAGCCGGCACACGCCGCTGCGGCCGACCGCGAGCGCACCGCCCACGGTGCCGCCGGCCGGGAGCGCCACGCGCTGGCCCACCTCGGCCAGGGCCGCCGCGAGCTCGTCGACCGGCGTCCCGGCCCCGCAGTGCACGACCATCTCCTCGGGCTGGATCCGCACGATGCCGGCCGGGGCGCGCACCAGGCGGGCCTCCGGCTCGACGGCGCCGCCGACCGACCAGCGGCTGGTGCAGCCGGCCGGCGCCACCGGGCCCGGTTCAGCGAGCGCCTCCACCACGCTGCTCAGATCCATGCGCCCTCCGGCAGGGTGCCGGCGTGCAGGTCGCCGCAGCGGGAGCCCTCGGGCAGCACCTTGTGCGGGTTGGCGACGCCGTGCGGGTCGAACGCGGCACGCAGCCGGGCCTGCGCATCGAGATCCGCCGGGGAGAACAGCAGCGGCATCAGGTCCCGCTTTTCGAGACCGATGCCGTGCTCGCCCGACAACACCCCGCCCGCAGCGACCGACACCCGGACGATCTCGTCGCCTGCGGCGTGGACGCGGTCCATGATCCCGGGCTCGCGCTTGTCGAACACCAGCAGCGGGTGCAGGTTGCCGTCCCCGGCGTGGAAGACGTTCATCACGATGAGCTCGTAGCGGCCGGCGATCTCGTACACCTGCTCGAGCACCTCGACCAGCCGGGCCCGAGGCACCACGGTGTCGTGGAGGTAGTAGTTCGGCTTGATGCGGGCGATCGCCCCGAACGCCGTCTTGCGCCCCTTCCAGATCGCCGCCCGCTCGGCCTCCGTCGCCGCCACCCGCACCGATCGGGCCCCGTGCGCCAGGCCGATCCGGCGCACCCGTTCCACCCCGTCGGCGACCGCGGCCGGCTGGCCGTCGACCTCGACGATCAGCACCGCTGCCGCGTCGAGCGGGAACCCGGCGTGGACGTAGGACTCGACGGCGCGGGTGATCGGGGCGTCCATCATTTCGAGCGCAGCGGGTACGAGGCCGTCGGCGATCACCGCCGACACCGTGGCGGCACCGTCGCGCACCTCGCCGAAATCGAGCAGCATCGTCGTCACCGTCGGCGGGTTCTGCACCAGGCGCACCGCGATGCGGGTGGCCACGCCGAGCATGCCCTCACCCCCGACGAACGCGCCGCGCAGGTCGTACCCGGCCGGCTCGGGGTCCTCGCCACCGAGGACGGCGACGGCTCCGTCGGGCAGCACGACCTCGACGGCGAGCACGTGCATCGACGTCACGCCCTCGGCCAGGCAGTGCGGGCCACCGGCGTTGGTGGCGACGTTGCCGCCGATCGAACACGACTGCTGGCTCGACGGATCAGGCGCATAGTGGAGCCCGAGCGGGCGGGTGTGGCGCGACAGGTCCAGGTTCAGCACCCCGGGCTCCACCCACGCGATGCGCTGCTCGGCATCGACCGACAGCACCCGGTCCATGCGCGCCGTGACGATGACGACTGCGTCGTCGAGCGGCACTGCTCCCCCGGCCAGCCCGGTGCCCGAGCCCCGCGCCGTGAACGGCCGGCCGTGGCGGACCGCCGCCTGCACGCAGGCGACCACGTCGGCGGTGGACGACACCAGGCAGACCACGTGGGCCGAGCCGCTCATGTTCGACGCGTCCCGCCGGTAGAGGCTGAGCTCTGCGGCGCCGGTGCGCACCCGCTGCGAGCCGATCGCGGCGCGCAGCTCCTCCACGAGCAGGTCGGTGGCCATGCCTCCGACGCTACTGTCGCCCGCCGTCGCGTACGGTGGCCCCGTGCCCGACGACGTCCGCGAGTGGCTCTCCTTCGACGATCCCGACGAGGACCGCACCTGGGTCTTCGACGTCACGTTCCTCACCTCCCGTTGGAGCTGCATCTACGGCGCCGGGTGCCAAGGGGTGCTCACCGGGCCGGCCGCCGAACTCGCACACGGATGCTGCAGCTACGGCGCTCACTTCGTCGATGACGACGACCTCGCCGAGACCACCGCCTTCGTCGAGCGCCTCACCGACGAGACCTGGCAGTTCCGCCGCCGGGCCCGCCGTTCGGGCTGGCACACCGAGGGCGCCGACGGGGTCGTCGTCACCCGGCTCGTCGATGGCGCCTGCATCTTCCTGAACCGCCCGGGGTTCGCCGCCGGCGCCGGCTGCGCGCTCCACCAGGCTGCGCTAGCGGCCGGGGAGCGCCCGCTCGACTGGAAGCCCGACGTGTGCTGGCAGCTGCCGTTGCGGCTGAACGAGGAGATCGACGACTACGGGCACGCGACCTCGACGCTGCGCGAGTGGAAGCGCCGCGACTGGGGCCCGGGCGGCGGTGAGTTCCACTGGTGGTGCACCGAGGCCCCCGACGCGTTCGTGGACCGCCGCCCGGTCTACGAGACCCTGCGGGACGAGATCGTCGAGCTCGTCGGCGAACGGCCCTACGCACTGCTCATCCACCAGCTCCAGGCTCGGCCGAGCCGGACCTGGCTCCCCCACCCGGCCGTGAGGCGCCGGCGGGAGCCGATCGGCTGAGTGCGCTCAGCCGACGGCTCGCTTCGCGACGCGCCGGCGATCGGACTCGACGAGCAGCCGCTTGCGGATCCGCACCGACTTCGGCGTCACCTCGACGAGTTCGTCCTCGGCGATGAACTCGATCGCGGTCTCCAACGTCTGGACCCGTGGGGCGGCGAGCTTGACCGCATCGTCGTGGGAGTGGGTACGGATGTTGGTCTTTTCTTTCTCCCGCACGCAGTTCACGACCATGTCGGTGCTGCGAGCGTTCTCTCCCACGACCATGCCCTCGTAGACCGTGGTGCCCGGCTCCACGAACAGCTCCCCGCGCTGCTGCAGGTTGTCGAGCGCGTAGCCGGTCGTCGAGCCCGAGCGATCGGCGATCATCGCCCCGCCCGACCGGTGCGGCAGCTCTCCCGCCCACGGCGTCCAGCCGGCGTGGTGCTGGTGCAGCAGCGCCGTGCCCCGGGTGAGGGTGAGCAGCAGCGACCGGAACCCGATCAGGCCACGCGCCGGCGCCTCGAAGGTGACGATGGTGCGCCCCGGATCGCCCGGCCGAAGGTCGGTCACCCGGCCCTTGCGAGGGGCGATCGTCTGGGTGACGGTGCCGACGTGATCGTCGGGAACGTCGCACGTTCCCCGCTCGAGCGGCTCGTGGCGGACCCCGTCGATGTCCCGGGTGATCACCTCGGGCCGGCTCACCTGGAGCTCGAAGCCCTCCCGGCGCATCGATTCGATGAGCACGGCGAGCTGCAGTTCGCCGCGCCCGGCGACCTCGATCACGTCGGGGGAATCGGTCGGCGCGAGTCGGATCGACACGTTGCCGAGCACCTCGCGCTCGAGTCGCTCGCGCAGGTGGCGGCTCGTCAGGTACTTGCCCTCACGACCCGACAGCGGAGACGTGTTCACCCCGAACGTCATGGTGAGCACCGGCTCGTCGACACTCAAGCGGGGCAGCGCGACCGGTGTGATCGGGTCGGCGAGGGTGTCGCCCACCTCGACCTCGGGGAAACCGGCGAGGACGAACAGATCGCCGGCGACCACCTCATCGAGCTCGACCCGGCCGATGCCTTCGAACCCCATCAGCTGGGTGAGGCGACGGCGAACCACCGCGGGTTCACCGTCATCGGTGGTGCACAGGGCCACCGTGTCGCCCTTGCGCAACGCCCCGGCGAGCACTCGCCCCACGGCGAGACGACCGAGGTACTCCGACGCGTCGAGGTTCGTGACGATCGCCTGCAACGGCTCGTGGAGGTCGGCCTGCGGTGCGGGCACCGTCTCGACCACCGTGTCGAGCAGCGCCGACAGGTCGTCGTCGGGACCGGGCATGCCGATGCCGCGCATCGAGCGACCCTCGCGAGCCACGCAGGACACGACGGGGAACTCCAGCTGCTCGGGGTCGTGGGCGAGGTCCATGAACAGCTGCTCGACCTCGTCGAGCACCTCGTCGGCCCGGGCGTCGGACCGGTCGACCTTGTTGATCACGACCACGGCCGGCAGGTTGCGTTCGAGCGCCTTGGACAGCACGTAACGGGTCTGGGGCAGGGGCCCCTCGGCCGCGTCGACGAGCAGCAACACACCGTCGACGAGCGCCAGGGCCCGCTCGACCTCACCGCCGAAGTCGGCGTGGCCCGGGGTGTCGACGAGGTTGACCCGCAGGCCCCGCCAGCGGATCGAGGCCGCTTTGGCGAGGATCGTGATCCCTCGCTCGCGTTCCTGGTCCATCGAGTCGAGAACCCGGTCGGCGATGACCTGGTTCGCGCGGAAGACCCCCGTGGTGCGCAAGAGCGCGTCGACGAGGGTGGTCTTGCCATGATCGACGTGCGCGACGATGGCTACGTTTCGGAGGGGCGGGGGGTTCATAACAGGGGGAGATGCCGCCGAAGCGGCCGGTGCGACGTGCCGATCGCCTCAGCGATCGTCCTCGTCCTCGTCGTCGTCGAAGGTCACGCCGTACTTTTCGGCCAGGGCGGCGTACTCGTCGTCCGACGAGGGATCCGACCGGCCACCGGTACCACCGAGGCCGAGGTCAAACGCACCCGGCCCGGACTGCTTCAGCTTTCGCGCTTCTTCGAAGCGGCGGTGACGACCCTTTTTCATGAGGGCACCCTTCGCGTGGGTTATCGAGGTGACATCGCCGGTGAGCTTATCCGGCGGCGATGATTTGCGGCGGATCACCCGGTCCGGCACGCCCGGGGGACGCGGCACGGGGCCGCCCGTCCGTGGGGCATCATGGGGGGCCATGGTCGCGACCGTGGCGCTGGTGAACGCGAAGGGTGGCGTCGGGAAGACGACCGTCACGCTCGGTCTCGCCTCGGCTGCCCAGCACGCCGGATGGCGCGTGCTCGTCGTGGACATGGACCCGCAGTCGGCAGCGACCTGGGCGCTCGGCCTCGACCCCGGGGCCCTCGAGGGCCCGACCACGACCGATCTGCTCGCTCCCTCCCGGCGAGGGCCGGGCAGCGCCGCCGCTGCCCGGCGCGAGTCCGCATGGGGCCCCGCCGTCTCCGTCGTCCCGGCGACGCCGGCACTGCAGGCCCACGAAGCGGCCCAGGGAGCAGGCGCCGCCCTCCGCTTGCGCCGCGCCCTCAGCGGTGCGGCCGACGACGTCGACCTCGTACTGATCGACTGCGCGCCGTCGCTCGGCAACCTGACCGTGAACGCACTGGCCGCCAGCTCCCACGCCCTCGTGGTGGTCGAGCCCGCAGCGCTCAGCCTGCGGGCGATCGGCGCCGCCGTCGACCTCGTCGACGAGGTATGGGACCAGCACCATCCCGAGCTCGACCTCGCCGGGGTCGTGGTCAACCGGGTGCCGGGGGTGTCAGCGGAAGCCGACCGCCGCTACGACGAACTCGTCCGCTCCGTCGGCCGCAAAGCCGTGTGGGAACCCGTCGTGCCCCAGCGGGTGGTCATCACCCAGGCCGTGGCGGATCGGATGCCGATTCACGCCTACGGGCACCGGGCCGCCGAGGTGACCGCCGTGTTCGACCGCCTGCACGCCAAGCTCCGCCGGGTCACCCGGGGTCGTTGACGGGCGCAGCCGCCACGGCTGCGTCCCCGCCGGCAGCGTGCCCGACGGCTGCGTCGCCCACGACCGGCAGGAGGCGCAAGCGACCCCGGCCCGAGAACGCGAGCGCCGACTCCCCCGCCACCAGCGCCCGGATGCCCTCGCCGACCAGGGCACCGCGCCAGCCCTGCCCGAGCCGGGCGTCGGGCGAACCGGCCAGCAGCTCCACGAGATCGGCCCGGGTCGCGAGCAGCGCCGTGTCGATCTCCTCCGCTCGTGCGACCTGCGCAACCCATGCCGATACGAGCGTGACGGCCGGGCGCAAGCTGCGTTCCAGCTCGGTCTCACCCGAGCTACCCGTCGATTCGATGGGGTGTTCGAGTCCGTCGGCGATCGCCGCCAGGAGGCCCTTGGCCACCTCGCCCCGAGTGTGACGGTCCTCCACGCCCCGCACCGCGCGGAGGTCCTCGGCCCGGGTCGGAGCCCGCTGCGCCAGCGCCACCACGGCGAGGTCGGCGAGCACGAACCGCGCCGGCTGGTCGATCGCCATGGCGCGGCGATCCCGCCAGGCGGCGACGGCTCGGGCCACCCCGCGGGCCCGTGGCTTGAGCGACCGGGCGTCTTTCAGTTTCAGCCAGGCCTCGTCGGGCGGCGTGCCCTCGGTCGGCCGGCACCGGAGGCGCTCGCACTCGTCGGCGGCCCAGGCGCTGCGGCCCCGGGCTGCGAGCTCGCCCTCGATCCGGTCGTGCAGCTCCAGCAGGTGCTCGACGTCGGATGCGGCGTAGCGGAGCTGGTCGTCGGTGAGCGGGCGCGCCAACCAGTCGGTCAACCGGTCGGACTTCGGCACCTGGGCCCCGACCATCCCGGCGACCAGGTTCGCGAGCGACGGGCTCGACCATCCGAGGAATCCGGCCCCGATCTGGGTGTCGAACAGGCGGGTGGGCACGGCGCTGCACAGGCGGTCGAGCACCTCGAGGTCCTGCTGGGCGGCGTGGAGCACGGCGAGGCCGGGGCCGCGCAGGACCTCGGCGAGCGGGCCGAGGTCGACCGCGAGCGGGTCGAGCAGGGCGATCGCCCCCGGCCAGGCCAGCTGCACGAGCGCCGGTCGGGGCCAGTACGTACGCTCCCGATGGAACTCGGTGTCGAGGGCGTAGCGAGGTTCGTCAGCGACGGCGGCGAGCACCTCGCCGAGGGATCGGTCGTCGGCGACCCACCGATAGGCGGGAGCGCTCACGCAGGATCGAGGCCGGTCGCCACGGGCCGGCCGCTGCCGAGCCACGCCAGGGTGCCGCCGGCGACGTTCACGGCGCTGCGGTTCGTCCCGGCGAGGAACTGGCAGGCCCGCATGCTGCGCGCCCCGCTCCGGCAGATCACGTACAACGGCGATGCCAGCGGCACGGAGTCGACCGCATCGGCGAGGCCCGACAGCGGGAACAGCAGCGCGCCCGGCACGTGGGCCTCGGTGTACTCCTCGACCTCGCGGACGTCGATCACGACGGCACCGCCGGCGATCGCCTCGGCCAGTTCGTCCACCGTGACCTCGGGGATCGTCATGGGCGGGCAGGCTAGTCCCGGCCGAGGTCCTCGGGGCGGTTCACGTTGCGCAGGTGCGCAGCGGCCAGCGGCACCACCTGCGGGTCGAGCCGGTCGACGAGGGCCCGCATCGACCGTTCCCCTGCCGCAAGGAGCGCAGTCGCAGCCGTGAGCGCAGCGCGCCGCGGCCAGAGCGCGCACAGCGGCTCGACCCGATCGCTCCACGCCACCGCACCCCGACCCCGGTCGGCGGCGAGGAGCGCAACGACGTCGTCGGGTGCCAGGTCCGGCAGGTCGCAGGCGCACACCACGACCGTGTCGGCCGCGACGGCTGCCAGCGCGCCGGCGAGCCCGGCGAGCGGACCGTCGCCCTGGCGGGGGTCGGGGTGGCCGGGGAGCCCGACCTCGGCGAGCCCTCGCAGGTCGCCCCCGAAGGCGAGCACCGGGTCGCATCCGGCGCGCCGAAGGGCGTCGGCCACGCGGGCGGCCATGGCCGACCCGTCGACCGGCAGCAGCGCCTTGTCCCGCCCCATCCGCGACGAGCGCCCTCCGGTGAGCACGATCCCGGCCGGCGTCCGGTTCGACGAACCCGGGGGGATCCGACCGACGATGGGACCGTGCGAAGCATCCTCGAACGGTCCCGGTACGTCGTCCAGGTCGCCGTCGCCTCGCTGCTCGTCGCTGCGATCGCCGCCATCGGGTGGGGGGTGGTCAAGACCTTCCGCTTCGTCTCCGCCGTCGTGTCCGACGACGACGTGGCGATCGTGAAGCTGCTGCAGACCGTGGACGTGTTCCTGCTCGCCACGGTCCTGCTGATCATGGCGCTCGGGCTCTACGAGCTTTTCGTCGGGGAGCTCACCACGCCGGCGTGGCTCGAGATCAACGACCTCGGGGCGCTGAAGACCAAGCTCGGCGACGTCGTCGTGCTCGTGTTGGCGATCAACTTCGTCGAGTTGCTCGTCGCCGGACGGGACGCGATCGACCTCGTGCTCATCGCCGGCGGCATCGCACTCGTCGGTGCGACCCTCGTCGCCCTCACGTTCGCGCGCGATCGCGGACACTGACGCCGCTCAGCCGTCGGCGGGCACACCGGACGGGTCGAGCTGTGCGAGGAACAGCCGGCAGCGCTCGGCCTCGTCCTGCTCGCCGATCGCCTCGGCCGAGGCCTGCAGGCCCCGCAGCGCCCGCAGGAAACCCCGGTTGGACTCGGCCTCCCAACGGACGTAGCCACTGCCCCGCCACCCGTTGGCCCGCAAGCGGTCGAGGCCTCGGTGATAGCCGACCCGGAAGTAGGCGTACCGCTCGACCGGGCCGGTTGCCTGCTCACCGAGCCGGGCCCAAGCGTCGAGGTAACGGGGCCAGCGGGCAACGACCTCGGCAAGCGCGGCGGCGCGGGCCGGGGCACTCGACGCGGCGAGCGCGTCGGCCAGCGCGGCACGGGCCTCGGCGGGCTCGAGGTCCAACACGGTCGAGGGCAACCCGGCGGACAGCGACACGGGACGCGAATCGGACATGCGCCCGACGCTACCGGTGCCCGCCGACGCCCGACTCGATCGGCCCGGCCGTACGATCCCGTCCATGGTGCTGGCGCTGACCACCGACGACATGCAGACCATTGCGGTGGTGATCCTCGGCGTGGTCGTCCTCGGCGGCGTTGCGAGCGCGCTGGTCGTGAAGGCGATCGTCGGCAAGGTGATAAGCCTGGTCGTGATGCTCGGTCTCGGCGGGCTGGTATGGAGCCAGCGGGCGTCGATCTCCGACTGCGTCGACCGGGTCAAGCAGGCCGCCGTCGCCAGCCCGCTCGCTCCGGCGGCTACCACCTGCTCGTTCTTCGGGTACGAGGTCGAGATCCCGACCGACCAGATCCGTCCGACCGGCGGCTGATCGACGGCCGATCGGTTGGCGTACCTCTGTCGGCGTACCGCGCTCGGCGGCACGGGGCGCAGTCAGCCCCAGGCGTCTTCAGGCGCGAGCTCGGAAGGGCCGACGTTCGTGCGCAGCCAGTTGTTGACCGCCTCGGTACCGGCCCAGGCCTGCTCCACTCGCCGGCGCGCAGCAGCGGTGTGCAACCACGCCGCCGCGGGCCAGCGCCGTCCGAGCGCCAACCCTTTGCGCCGCAACAACTCGATGCGAGGGTGATCACGCGGTACCCCGCGCGGCGCCGTCTTGAGCGCACCGACGGCGACCGCCTCGTACCCCGCCCGCTGGGCGGCGGCGACCAAGCCGGTGAGCACCGCGCCGCGGTCGTCGTCGAGCACGGCGGCCCGGAAGCGCACCAGCTGGTCGGACGCCATGGCGTAGAACCCGGCCGCCGCCATCAGCCCGGCCGCCGAGAGCTGGGCGTAGTAGATCGCGCCGCCCTCGTCCTCGCCGAGCGCGCCGGCGTGGGTCTTGTACGGCGTCTTGTCCGGCGAGAACCGCACGTCGCGATGCGGCCGGAACATCCGCAGCGGCCGGTAGCGCTCGTCGACCTCCGCGATCAACGCCTCCATCGGCGCCCGCACGGCGCTGTCGTACACGGCCTTGTGCGCCGTCCAGTACGACTTGGTGTTGTCGGCCTCGAGGCCGGCGTAGAACGACAGCGCCTCGGGCGGGAACCCGCGGAACCGTCCGGTCATCCCCGCCCGACCAGCTCGAGCGCGCCCACCACCGCCATCTCGTTCGCGCTGCGGGCCCGCAGCAACGCCCGCAGCGCCTCCTGCTGGGCGACGTCGCCGCTGCGGTAGGCCGCTTCCACCGCGGCGCCCAACGCCTGCGACGCAAGGTCGTAGCGGTGGGCCACCTCGTCGAGGTGCAGCCCGCCGGCCGGGGCGGCGTGGTACGCAGCCAGCGCAGCCGCCGTGGCATCGTCGTCGATGCCGGCGACCGCCTCGACGATCGCTGCGGTCTCCTCGTGCATCCAGGCGATCTCGTGGGCGGCCCGCACGGCGCACCCCCGCAGCAGTTGGACCATCTGCTGCACGAGCACCGACGCCGGGCTCCCCGCAGCGAGGAGCGGCAACACCTGCTCGTCGAGCTCGCGGCAGGCGCCCTCGATGATCTGGTCGGTCGACGGCCGGACGTACATCTCACGCCTCCTTGGCGGCCGCGAAGGCCTGCTCGAGCTGTTCGGAGAACTGCAACCACATGCTCTGGCCGAACATGACGTTGCGGGCGTTGAACACCGCGTTGAGCGACGTGTTCTCCCCCCGGCTGAACGCAGCGCCCGCTTCGAGCAGCCGCCGGACGGTGCCGATCACCCCGAGGATCAGGAAGTAGGCGATCACGGCCGGGTTCACCTGCTCGTCGGTGAACCCCATCAACTCGTTGTACCGGGCGCAGAACGCCGCCTCGTCGAGGCCGATCAGGTCGGGCGGTGCCGCCTGCGCGACGGCCTTGAAGTACCCGAGGTCCTCGCGCGGGTCGCCGATCTGGGCGAGTTCCCAGTCGAGCACGACGATCCGGTCATCGGCGGTGACCATCAGGTTCGACGACTGGAAATCACCGTGGATCAGCGACAGCGGCACCGGCGCCGGGCGATGGGCATCGAGCCACGCAGCGACGTACTGCAGGATCGGCAGCGCCTCGACGTGCGTTGCGGCGGTGCGGCGCCATTCGTCGATGCGGTCGGCGAGGTACGCCTCTGCGCTCGCCGGGCGCTCGAGCCGGGCCGGGAGCTCGGTCAGCGGGATCCGGTGGAACGAGGCGGCCGCCTCGGCGAGTGGCCCGGTCAGCTCGACCGGCGCGCCGCGCCCGGCGAGGTCGACGAGCAGCGACGTCGCCGGGGAGAAGTCGAGCAGGATCGTCGGGGTGGCCAGCCGGCCACCGTCGTCGAAGTGGTGCGCGTCGGGGGTGAGCACCCCGTTGGCCGCCATGGCCCGGACCACCTCGAACTCGGTGTGGCGGTCGGTGAAGATGAGCGTGCGTTCCGGCGGCGGGTCGCCCCGCAACACGAACGTGCGGCGCTGCTCGTCGCCCCCGGCACGCCAGGACACCTCGGCCCGGGCGAGCAGCCGGCTGTAACCGCCGGTCATCACCTCGTAGGAGTGCACGGTGACGTCGCCGGCACCGGGGACCTCTGCGGCCAGGAAGGCCGCCAGCCGGGCGGGCATCTCGCTGGGGTCGAGCATGGCCGGATGGTAACGACCGGTAGGTTCCCGGGCGTGATCGTCGACGCCGCGGCCTATCTCGACGGCAGGCGTCAGACCGGGCCGTTGGGCCTCGACGAGATCGCCGGCTGGCTCGACCGTACGGACGCGTTCGTGTGGGTCGGGTTGCGGATGCCCAGCCGGGAAGAGGTGGCCCAGGCCTTCGGTGCGCTCGGCCTGCCGGGCACCGAGGTCGACGCTGCGCTCACCGACCACCGGCGGCCCGTGCTGTCCCGGTGTGGGGACGCCCACTGGCTCGTGCTGCGCACGGCCCGCTACGACGACGTGGTCGAGCAGGTGTACCTCGGCGAGCTCAGCCTGCTCGTCGGCGAGCGGTTCGTGCTCTCGGTGCGCCACGGTCAGGCCAGCCCCCTCAACGGTCTGCGAGAAGAACTCGAGCGGCAACCCGACGTGCTCACCGCCTGACCGGCCGTCGTGGCGGCCCGGATCGTCCACCAGGTCATCGACGACTACGCCCCGGCCCTCGACGGCTTCGAGAACGACGCGATCGAGGTGGAGCGGGCCGTGTTCAGCGACGAGCGCGGCCGCCAGCCGATCCAGCGCCTCTACCAGTTGAAGCGGGAGGTGCGCCGGCTGCTGCTCGTGCTCGACGCGCTCGCCGACCCGCTGGCGCGCTTCGCCGCCACCGAATCGTTGGGCCTCCATGCGACCGTGCTGTTGCGGGAGAACCTCGAGAACCTCCGGCGCGTGAGCCAGCGCACCCACGCCCTCGACGACCTGCTGACGAGCGCGCTCGGCGCCGCGATGGCGCAGGTGTCGATGCAGCAGAACGAGGACATGCGCCGGATCTCGGCCTGGGTGGCCATCGCCGCCGTGCCCACGATGATGGCGGGCGTGTACGGCATGAACTTCGAGCACATGCCCGAGCTGTCGTGGCGCTTCGGCTACCCGTTCGCGCTCGGTCTCATGGTCGGGGTCTGCGGCGCGCTGTACCGGGTGTTCCGGCGCAGCGGCTGGTTGTGACGACGCAGCGGGCTCAGACCGCTGCGCCAACGAGCGAGCCGATCACCATCGACGCGGCGAGCGCGAGCGCCCCGCCGACGAGCACCCGCAGCGCGGCGCGCAGGCGCGGGGCACCCCCGAACGCGGCGCCGATCGTGCCGAGCGCGCCGAGGCCGACCAGCGTGACCGCGATCGTGAGCGGGGCCCGCAGCGACGCACCGGCCAGCGCGGCGACGGCGATCGGAGTCACGGCGCCGACGGCGAAACTCGTCGCCGACACCGCAGCAGCCCGCGCCGGGCGGGACAGGTCGTCGGGGTCGAGGCCGAGCTCGTCGCGAGCGTGGTGGACCACCGGGTCGGCCGAGGCCGACAGCTCGGCGGCCACCTGCTCGGCCAGCGCCGCCGACAACCCCCGGCTGCGGTAGATCGCGGCAAGCTCGGCCCGCTCGGCATCCGGAGCCGTGAGCAGCTCCCGCCGCTCGCGTTCGAGGTCGGCCCGCTCGGTGTCGAGCTGGCTGGACACCGAGCTGTACTCCCCCACGGCCATCGACAACGCACCGGCGACGAGCGCGGCGAGCCCGGCCACGACCACGGCGCTGCGCGCGGAGTCTGCCGCGGCGACGCCGACGAGCAGAGCGCCGGTGGACAGCAGCCCGTCGTTGGCTCCGAGGACCGAGGCGCGCAGCCAGGCGGCCCGCCCGCCCCGGTGGCGTTCCCGATGTTGGGTGTGGTCGCCGGACACGGCTATCGAGGCTACCGGCGGACCAAGCTGCGAAGCGTGGCCACCGACGCGCTTCCCCGCTGGGATCTCTCCGACGTCTACCCCTCGGCCGCCGACCGCTCGCTGCAGTCGGCCATCGAGTCCCTCGTCGCCGATGCCCGGCGCCTCGAGGCGCTCTACGACCGTCACGGCGTCGGCCGGATCGAACCCCGAACCCCGACCGACGACGACGTCACCGCCGCCGAGGAGGTGCTGCTCGCCACCAACGACCTGCAGGACCGCCTGCGCACGCCGGCGGCGTACGCCTACGCCCTCGTCACGGTCGACAGCCGCGACGACCACGCCCAGGCCGCGCTGGCGCAACTCGATCACGTGAGCGCAGCGTTGCGTCGCCTCTCGGCCCGGGCGACGCCATGGTTCGCTGCGCTCGGCCCGGACGCGTTGGCGGCCCGCAGCCCGCTCGCTGCGGACCACGTCCACCCGTTGCGCCGGCTCGAGGTCCGCGCCGCACACCAGATGGGGCCGGAGGCCGAGGACCTCCTCGCCGAGCTGGCGCTGAGCGGCTCGAGCGCCTGGGCCCGGCTGTGGGGCGACGTCACCTCGCAGCTGACCGCGACCATCGCCGGCCCGGACGGCACCACGACGACGGCGGGTATGGCCGCCGTACGGGCGCTGGCTGCCGACCCCGACCCGGCGGCGCGGCGGGCCGCGTACGACGCCGAGCTCGCCGCCTGGCCGAGCGTCGCCGTGGTGTGTGCCGCGGCGATGAATGGCGTGAAGGGCGAAGCGGGCGTGGTCAACCGCCGGCGGGGCTGGGCCGCTGCGCTCGACGCGTCGCTGGAGGCCAACGGCATCGACGCCGCGGTCTACGGCGCCATGGACGCCGCGGTCACCGCCTCCCTCGGTGATTTCCGCCGCTGGATGCGAGCCAAGGCTGCACTGCTCGGCCACGACGGCGGGCTGCCCTGGTGGGACCTGTTCGCCCCGCTTCCCGGAGACCACCGCATCGGCTTCGAGGCCGGGTGCGAGGCGATCGAGACGGCGTTCGCCGGATATTCCCCGGCACTCGCCGGCCTCGTGCGGCGCGCCGTCGGCGGGCGATGGGTCGACGCCGAACCGCGGCAGGGAAAGCGCGGCGGCGGGTACTGCATCTCGATGCGCGAGGACGAGTCCCGCATCTTCATGAACTGGTCCGGGTCGGCCGACGCCGTCTCGACGTTGGCCCACGAACTCGGTCACGCCTACCACAACGTGCAGCTCGCCGGCCGCACACCGATGCAGCGCCAGCTACCGATGGCGCTCGCCGAGACCGCGAGCATCTTCTGCGAGACGGTCATGACCGAGGCCGGCCTCGCCGCGGCCGACGACGACACCCGCCTGCGCCTGCTCGACGTCGACCTCCAGGGCGCCACCCAGGTGGTGGTCGACATCCGCAGCCGGGTGCTGTTCGAGACCGAGGTGTTCGAGCGGCGCGCCGCCCGGCCACTGTCGGCCGACGAGCTGTGCGACGCCATGGTGCGGGCACAGGACGCTGCGTACGGCGACGGCCTCGCCGCCGGAAGCCGCCACCGCTACATGTGGGCGGTGAAGCCCCACTACTACTCCAGCCACTTCTACAACTGGCCGTACACCTTCGGGCTGTTGCTCGGCCTCGGTCTGCATGCGGCCTACCGCCGCGACCCCGAGCGGTTCCGAGCCTCCTACGACGACCTGCTCAGCCGGGTCGGGATGGCACCGGCGACCGAGCTGGCCGCACCGTTCGGGTTCGACCTCGCCGACGAGGCGTTCTGGACGGCCGGTCTCGACACCCTGCGGGCCCGGATCGACACCTACGAGGGGCTGGCCGCAGCCCGCCGCCGGTAGGCGGTCGGGCGCGGTCTGGGTAGCGTCGCTCGCCGTGCCCCGTCGATACGACCTGACGCGCGACGCCCTCGCCGAGTTCCTCGCCGGCGAGCCCCGCTATCGCGTCGAGCAGGTGTGGCAGGGGCTCTACCGCGAGTTCATCGGGCCCGAGGACGTCACCACCCTGCCCCGGACGCTGCGCGACCGGCTCGGGCGCGAGCTTCCGCCGGCCCTGCGGCCGGCCGTCACCCGCACCACCGACGACGGCGACACCGTCAAGATGTTGTGGTCGTTGCACGACGGTGCCGTCGTCGAGAGCGTCGCGATGGCGTACCCCGACCGCACGACGGTGTGCGTGTCCACCCAGGCCGGCTGTGCGATGGCCTGTGGGTTCTGCGCCACCGGCCAAGCCGGCTTCCAGCGCCAGCTCGACGTCGGCGAGATCGTCGAGCAGGTGGTGTGGGCCGCCCGGCTCGCGAGCGAGCAGGACCGGCGGCTGTCGAACGTCGTGTTCATGGGCATGGGTGAACCGCTCGCCAACTACGACGCCACCTGGGCCGCCGTCGAGCGGATCCACGGCTCGCTCGGCCTGTCCGCCCGCCACCTCACGGTGTCGACGGTCGGCATCGTGCCGGGGATCCGGCGGCTCGCCGCCGAGGCGTTGCCGGTCAACCTCGCGGTGTCGCTCCACGCCGCCACCGACGAGCTGCGCGACGAGCTCGTCCCGATCAACCGCCGGTATCCGCTTGCGGAGCTCCGCACGGCGTGCGCCGACTACGTGCGCGCCACTCGGCGCCGGCTGAGCATCGAGTGGGCCTTGATCGACGGGGTGAACGACACCGACGCCCAGGCCGACGCGCTCGCCGGCTGGGCCCGATCGCTCCCGCTGGCCGCGCACGTCAACCTCATCCCGCTCAACCCGACCCCGGGGTACGCCGTGCGCGGCACACCCCGGGCGCGTGTCGGCGCCTTCCGGGACCGCTTGGAGGCCAAGGGGGTCAACGCCACCGTGCGCCGCACCCGCGGGGTGGAGATCGACGGCGCGTGCGGCCAGCTGGCCGCCGGTCAGCCGGTGCGCCTCAGCGCCCGCCGGCCGGCGTCGGAGTGAACGCGAGCGGCAACCGCTCTGGACCCCAGATCCCTGCGCCCATCGGCTTCCAGGTGATTTCGCCGTCGACGCGCAGGTTCGGCATGCGGCGGGCCAGCAGCGGCAGGGCTTCCTGCAACTCGGCGCGCGCCAGCCAGGCGCCGAGGCAATAGTGGATGCCGCTGCCAAAGGTGAGATGCGGCTGCGGCGGCGCGTCGGCGAGCAGGTCGAGGTCCTCGCCGGCGGGCCACAGGCCCGTCTCGGTGTTCGCGGCGACGAAGTTCGGGAACACCAGCGTGCCGGCCGGGAACAGCACGTCGCGATACTCGACGTCCTCGGCGGCGAAGCGACCCGTGCCGCGCACAGCGCCGAGCAGCCGCATCGACTCTTCGACCGCACGCGGGGCGAGATCGGGCCGCTCGGCGAGCAGGGCCCACTGTTCGGGATAGCGGGTGAACAGCGCCGTGGTGCAGGCGAGCTGGTTTCGGGTGGTGTCCGTGCCGCCGATGATCACCGCCTCGACCATCATCACGAGCTCTTCGGGGTTCAGCCGGTCGCCGGCCTCCTCGGCAGCGATCAGGTCGGTCAGCAGGTCGTCGCGCGGCTCGCTGCGCCGCTGGGCGATCAGCTCGCGGACGTAGGCGTCGATCTCGTCCTGCGCCTGCATGATCACCGGCAGATGCGGCTGCATCGGATTGGTGAACACCTTGAGGATGTCGCCCGCCCACCGGCTGAACGACTGCCAGTCCTGCTCCGGGGCCCCGAGGAGCGCGCAGATGATCGGGATCGGATACGGCTCGCACACGTCGCCGACGAGCTCGGTGCGCCCCGTCGGGGTGACGGCGTCGAGCAGGGACCCGATCACCTCCTGCATCCGGGGCCGGAGCCGATCGGCCGCCCGCGGTGTGAACGCCGGTGCGACGAGCCGGCGCAGCCGTCCGTGCTCGTCGCCCTCGGCCGACAGGATCGAGGTGCGCCGCCGCCGGGCCAGCCACTTCTCGTCGTCCACCTGTTGGAGCTGGGTGAGGAGACCGACCGCCGAGTGGAAGCGGCGGTCGCGCAGGATGCCGACCACGTCGGGGTACCGCGTGACGACGTAGCCGAACGGCCCGCGGGCGAGCCAGTGCTGCTCGCGGGCCGCGGCGATCGCCGCGCGCGCCTGGTCTCGGTCGGTGAACGACATCGGTTCGAGCGAGGGCAGGTCGAGCTCGTGCACCGGAACGGCCATGGGACGCACGCTACCGAGCCGAGGTGCTCGGTAGCGTGCTGGCCATGGCGATCCCCGGTTCGGCGCGAGGTGCCCGCTGAGCCGAGCCGCGCACGTGTCGTGGCTTGCGGTGCCCTGGCTGCTCGTTGCACCCCTCGTCGTCGCGCAGGTCGCCTTCCACACCCGGCGCAGCGGTCCGTCGCCGGTGCTGTGGGCCGTGGCCGTGCTGCCCTACCTGACGGTCGTGGCAGCCGCTGCCCCCGCGCTCGCCCTTGCGCAGCGCCAACTGCCCGCCATCGTGACGACGGCGCTGGTGCTCGCCGGCCAGCTCGTCGCCGTGGCCCCCACCGTGGCGACGGACCTCTGGCCCGACGCCCCGACCGCGCCCGCGGACGCGCCGACCCTGCGCGTCGTTTTCGCGAACCTCTACCGGCACAACGCCGAGCTCGATGGGGCGCTGCGTGCCGTCGCTCGCCGCGACGCCGACGTGATCGTCCTCGACGAAGCCGGGGCCGTCGACGGCCCGGCGCTCGAGCGCAGCGGCCTGACCGCCGCCTACCCCTTCACCGTGCCGATCGATCGCGTCGGGGGCGGGATCGTGGTGCGGTCCCGGCTCGCGCTGCGCGTGCCCAACGGGTATGCCGGCCGCCGGTTCCCGGATCTCGTCGTCGAGGTGGGGCCACCGGACGCGACCCGAGCGGTGCGCCTCGTCGCCGTCCACGTGCGGTCCCCGGTCGGTGAGACGACCGCCGCCCAGTGGAAGGACCAGCTGGCCCTGCTCGGCCGCCAACTCGCGTCCGACACCCGACCCGGCATCGTCATCGGCGACTTCAACGCAACCCGCTGGAACGGACCGTACCGGCGGCTGCTCGGAACCTGGCGTGACGTCCACGACGACCTCGGCGACCCGTGGAGCACCTCATGGCCCGCCGACCGTTGGTTCCCCCCGATCGTGCGGCTCGACCATGCGCTCGTGCGCGGCCCGCTCGTCGCCCGTGCGGTGCGCACGCTCACGGTGCCCGGGAGCGACCACCGCGGCCTCGAGGTGGATCTGGCGCTCGGCTGAGGGGCGCAACGCGCGGCACCGAGCCGGCACCAACCCGCAGCGGTACGGTGCCCGTGTGATCGAGGATCTCGCCAGCGGCGCGCCGACGCGGCGGTTCGCAGCGGCGCCGCCACCGTCGCCGTACCCGGCGCCATCGGTGTCGATCCACCCCGACCCCGCCCTCGGATGGTTCCGGCGGCTGTGGCCCGTCCTCGGCGGCGAACGGGCTCGGTTCTCGGTCGCGCTGAGCGGGGCGCTGGTCGCCATGATCGCGGGCACGCTGCTGCCGCGGGTGAGCATGGATGCGATCGACCGGGCCCTCATCGCACGCGACGCCCCGCTCGCGCGGTACCTGTGGATCCTCGTCGGCCTCGCCGTCGGGCGTGCGGTCGTCACCTTCGCCTACCGGCGCACCCTGTTCGGCATCGCCTACCGGCTCGAGGAGCGCCTTCGGCTGTTGATGCACGAGCACCTCACGCGCCTGTCGTTCGCGTTCTACGACCGGGTGCAGTCGGGGCAGTTGATCTCCCGGGCCAACTCCGACATCCGCAGCGTCCAGATGTTCACCACGTTCGCACCGTTGCTCGGACTGCAGGTTGCGAGTCTCGCCGTGGCGCTCGTGCTGATGCTGTCGATCCATGTCGGGCTGACCCTGGCCGCGCTCACCACCCTGCCCATCACGTACGCGGTCGGCCATCACCTGCGCAACCAACTGTTCCCGTTGTCGTGGATCGTGCAGGGCCGTGCCGCGGAGATCGCGACCATCGTCGACGAGAACATCCAAGGCGCCCGGGTGGTGAAGGGCTTCGCCGCCGAGGATCGCGAGTTGCGGTCGCTGGCCCGTGCGGCGCAACGGTTGCGGTGGGCGAACTTGGCACAGAACTCGTCGCGCGCCCGCTGGGGGCCGTTGCTGGAGAACCTCCCGCGGATCGGTCTGGTTGTCGTGCTGGTGTACGGCGGCCACCTTGCGATCGACGGCGAGGTCACCGTGGGCGCCCTCGTGGCGTTCAACGCCTATGTCGTGCTGTTGCAGGCCCCGTTCCGGTTCCTCGCCACCATCCTGATCCTGGGCCAGCGGGCCAAGGCCTCGGCCGGGCGGATCTACGAGGTGCTCGACGAAGCCCCCACCGTGCAGGACCGACCCGGCGCGGTCGACCTCGTCGAGGCGCACGGCCGCGTCGAGTTGCGATCGGTCCGCTTCGGCTACGGCGACCACGACGACGTGTTGCGCGGGTTCGACCTCGTCATCGAACCGGGCGAGACCGTGGCGATCGTCGGGCGGACCGGCTGCGGCAAGTCGACCGTCGCCCGGGCGATCGCCCGCTTCTACGACGTGCGCGACGGGGCGGTGCTGCTCGACGGCCGGGACGTGCGCGACCTCACCCTCGATAGCGTCCGCCACCACGTCGGGCTCGTCCTCGACGAACCGTTCCTGTTCTCGGCCTCGGTGCGGGACAACGTCGCGTTCGCCCGGCCGGACGCCCCCGACGGCGAGATCGCCGCAGCGATCGCCGACGCCCAGGCGAGCACGTTCGTCGCCGAGCTCCCCGAGGGCGATCGCACCGTGCTCGGCGAGCGCGGCTACGACCTGTCGGGCGGGCAACGCCAACGGCTGTCGATCGCCCGGACCCTGCTCGCCGACCCCACGGTGCTCGTCCTCGACGACGCCACGAGCGCCATCGACGCCCGGGTCGAGGAAGCGATCCACGAGGCGCTGCACCGGCGCCGGGCCGGCCGAACGACGGTGCTCATCGCCCACCGGCTGTCGACGATCCTGCTCGCCGACCGGGTCGTGCTGATCGACGCCGGCCAGGTGGTGGCCGAGGGCACCCACGCCGAGCTGCTCGCCCGGGAACCCCGGTACGCCGAGGTGCTCGCCCGGGCCGAGGAGGCGACGCCGTCATGATGGGTGGCGGCGGCGGTGGCTTCTTCGGGCCGGGCGGGGCGCAGGTGAGCGCCGCCAACGGCCTGCCCTTCGCCGGGGTGCCGAGCGAGCTGCGGGAACGAGCCGAGCGGATCCTGGCCCGGGAGCCCGAGCATCCCGAGCCGGACGTCGCCCACCGGCCGCGCCTCGAGGACCGGCGTCCGTTCACCTTGCGCAGCTTCCTCGCCGAGCACCGGCTCGGACTCGCCGGCGCGCTCGGCCTGGTCGTGGTCGAGTCGCTGGCGCTGCAGGCCGGCGGGGTGCTGACCCAGCGCGGCATCGACGACGGCGTGCGAGCGGGAGACACCGGCGTGCTGGTCACCGTCGCCGGCCTCTACCTGCTCACCGTCGTGGTGTCGGTCGCCGCCGGCGCAGCGCGCGTCGCGTGGACCGGGGTGCTGGGCGAGCGCCTGCTCTACCGGCTGCGCCTACGGGTGTTCGACCATCTCCAGCGCCTCTCGGTCGACTACTACACCGACGAAAAGGCCGGGCGGGTGATGACCCGCATGACGAGCGACATCGATGCGCTGTCGCAGTTGCTGCAGGACGGGATCGTCAACCTGATCGTGCAGGCGCTCACGCTGGTCCTCGTCACCGCCATCCTCTTCGGCCTCCAACCGGTGCTCGCCCTCGTGACCGTCGCCGTGGTCCTGCCCCCGCTGCTCGCGCTCACGGTCTGGTACCGGCGGGCGTCGGACCGCTCCTACGGCGTCGTTCGGGACCGCATCGCCGAGGTGCTCGCAGACCTGTCGGAGAACCTGTCGGGGATCCGCATCATCACGGCGTTCAACCGGCGGGCCTACAACCTGGTGTCGCACCGCATGGTCGTCGGCCGTTACCGGGAGGCGAATGTCGCGACCGCCACGCAGAACGCCACGTTCAGCGCCGCCACCGACCTCGTCGGTGCGCTCGGTCAGGTCGTGGTCCTCGGCGTCGGCGGCACGATGGTCATCGACGGCTCGCTGTCGATCGGTGAGCTGGCGGCGTTCGTGCTCTACCTGACCGCGTTCTTCGCCCCGATCCAGTCGCTCGTGCAGCTCTACACCACCTACCAGTCCGGGCAGGCGGCGGTGGCCAAGCTGCGGGATCTGCTCGCCACCGAACCTTCCGTCGCCGACGCTCCCGACGCCACGGTGCTCGGGCCGATCGACGGTGCGATCACCCTCGACCGGGTGACGTTCGGGTACGACCCGGGCGTGCCCGTCCTGCGCGACGTGTCGCTGTCCATCGCCCCGGGCGAGACCGTGGCCTTCGTCGGCACCACCGGCGCCGGCAAGTCGACGATCGCGAAGCTCGTCGCCCGCTTCTACGACCCGACGGCGGGCACGGTCGCCGTCGACGGGGTCGACGTGCGCACCGTCACCCAGGCCTCCCTTCGCCGCCAGCTCGGCATCGTGCCGCAAGAGCCGTTCCTGTTCGCCGGCTCGTTGCGGCACAACCTCACCTTCGGCCGACCGGACGCCACCGACGACGAGGCGCGCGCCGCGTGCCAGGCCGTCGGACTCGACGATCTCGTGGCACGGCTTCCCGAGGGTCTCGACGCGCCGGTGCACGAGCGGGGCGTGTCGCTGTCGGCTGGCGAACGTCAGCTCCTCGCGCTGGCCCGCGCCTTCCTCGCCCGCCCGCGCGTGCTGATCCTCGACGAGGCCACCTCCAACCTGGATCTCGCCTCGGAGTCCCAGGTCGAGCGGGCGCTCGATGCCGTCCTTGCCGGGCGGACCGCCGTGCTGATCGCCCATCGGCTCGCGACGGCCATGCGGGCCGACCGCATCGCCGTGGTCGAGCAGGGCACGATCGTCGAGCTCGGCACCCACGACGAACTCGTGGCGCTCGGCGGTCACTATGCCGCCCTCCACGCCGCCTGGGCCGCTGCGGGCGGCGCCGGCCCGGACGAGGCTGTGGCTGCCCAGGGCTAAGTTCGCCTCCATGGCCCGTTCCGGACGCGACGCCCTCCTCGAAGTCCTGCGCACCGAAGGCGTGCGGTACCTGTTCGGCAATCCCGGCTCGACCGAGCTGCCGCTCATCGACGCCCTGGCCGACGCCGAGGACCTCCACTACGTGCTGGCGCTCCAGGAGGCGACCGCGGTCGGCATGGCCGATGGCTACGCCCAGGCGACCGGCCGGCCGGCGTTGCTGAACCTGCACACCTCGGCGGGCGTCGGCAACGCCATCGGCAACCTCACCAACGCCCAGGCCAACAACTCGCCGCTCGTGGTCACCGCCGGCCAGCAGCATTACGGCCACATCGAGGCCGATCCGATGCTGTCCGGCGACCTCGTCGGCCTGGCGCGCCCGGTCACCAAGTGGGCCCACGAGGTGCGCACGTTGCGGGAGTTGGGCACGGTGATGCGGCGCGCCTTCCACGACGCCGCTGCGCCCCCGGTCGGGCCGGTGTTCGTCAGCCTGCCGATGTCGACCCTCGACGAGGAGGGCGATGCCCCGGTGCCGCCCGCCTCGACGTTCCATGGTGGCGCCACCGCCGGCGCCCTCGAGGAGTTGGCCGACCTGCTGACCTCCGAGCCGATCGGCTCCGTGGCGTTGGTCGCAGGCGACAGCGTGCACGACGAGCGGGCCCACGCCGAGCTCGCGGCACTTGCCGAAGCCCTCGGCGCCCCGGTGTTCGCCGCGCCGCTCCACGGCACCGGGGTGTTCCCCGCCCAGCACCCGCTGTTCGCCGGGATGCTCCCGATGCTCGCCTCGGGGGCACGCGCCGCGCTGGCCCGGTACCGGCGCCTGTTCTACGTCGGTCGCCAGCCGTTCCTCGTCTACCCGTACAGCGACGGCTCACCGCTGCCCGAGGGCACCGAACTGCTCCATCTCGCGCCCGACCACCAGCACCTCGGGCGCACCTATCCGGTGCGTTGGGGGGCGGTGGGCGATGCCCGGGTGTCGTTGCGGGCGCTATCGGCGCTCGTCGCCGGCCGGGTCGATGCCGCGGCCGCCGCCGATGCGGTCGCCGCTGCGGCCACCCGCCGGCAGTCCGAGCTCGAGCACTTCGAGGAGTCGGCACGATCCCGGTACGGCGCAGCGCCGTTCGATCCGATGGCCGCCGCCCATGCCGTCGTGCGCGCCATGCCCCCGGGCGCTGCCGTGGTCGACGAAGCGATCACGACGGGCGGCTTCGTGCGCAGCTTCCACCGTTGGAGCGAGCCGGGCCGGTACTTCTTCTGCAAGGGCGGCGGGCTCGGTTGGGGCATGCCCGCTGCGCTCGGTGTCGCCCTCGCCCACGAGCGCACGCTGCCGGTGCTGTCCGCCGTGGGCGACGGCTCGGCGATGTACTCCCCGCAGGCGCTGTGGACCGCGGCCCACGAGCAGCTGCCGGTGGTGTTCACCGTGTTCAACAACCGCCAGTACCGGATCCTGAAGAACAACGTGCGGGCCATGAAGGGCGATTCGGTCCGCACCGGCCGGTTCGTCGCCCTCGACCTCGTCGACCCGGCGGTCGATTTCGTCGGCCTCGCGACGTCGCTCGGTGTGCCCGCTGTGCGGGTCGACTCGCTCGACGATGCGAGCGACGCCGTGCGCACTGCGGCGGCCAGCGGCCGCCCGGCGCTCGTCGAGCTGCCGATCTCGGCCGAATGACCGCGCAACCGGACCCCGGCGCCGCCGACGTGCCGGCGCTGCGCCTCCAGGGAGTGCGTCTGGTCCGCGGGGCGCGCCCGCTGCTCGACGGCATCGACTGGACCGTGCGCCGCAACGAGCGCTGGGTGGTGTTGGGCCGCAACGGCTCCGGCAAGACGAGCCTCGTGCGGATCGCGTCGCTCTACCTGCATCCGAGCGCCGGCGTCGTCGAGGTGCTCGGCGAGACCCTGGGCCGCACCGACGTGCGCACCCTGCGCACCCGGGTCGGGGTGGCGTCCTCGTCGCTTGCGCAGCAACTCCGACCGCAGCTGACCGCCACCGAGGTCGTGATGACGGCCAAGCACGCCGCGCTCGAACCGTGGTGGCACCGCTACGACGACGCCGATCGGGACCGGGCCGTGGCCCAGCTCGGGCGGCTCGGCGTGGCCCATTTCGCCGAGCGGGAGGTGGGCTCGCTGTCGTCGGGTGAACAACAGCGGACCCTGCTCGCCCGGACGTTGATGACCGACCCGGGACTGCTCCTGCTCGACGAGCCGACCGCCGGGTTGGACCTCGCCGGCCGGGAGGAGTTGGTCGCCTCGCTCGCCGGTCTCGCCGCAGATCCGACCGCTCCGGCCACCGTGCTCGTCACCCACCACGTCGACGAGATCCCTCCGGGCTTCACGCACGCCCTGCTGCTGCGCGAGGGCCGCGTGCTCGCTGCCGGGCCGCTCGAGGAGACGTTGACGGCCCACACGCTGTCGGCGTGCTTCGGGCTCTCGCTGACGCTCGAGCGCCGGGGGCTGCGCTGGTCCGCCTGGTCAGCCGGGCCGGACTGACAACGCCGAGAGCGTGCGGCTGGCGAGCGCCGGGCCCGAGGTCTGCAGGTGGCAGGCCACGATGCCGCCGCCGTCGACCGGGGTCGGCTCGGGCATCGCGGTGCGGCAGATGTCCATGACGTAGGTGCACCGGGCCGCGAACGGGCAGCCCGGCGGCGGGTTGCTCGGGTCCGGTGGTTCACCCGACAGCACGACACGCGACCGCTGGCGCTGTACGGCCGGGTTGGGGATCGGCACCGCCGAGAGCAACGCCTCCGAGTACGGGTGGGCCGGCTTCTCGAAGATGCGCTCCGAGGGCCCCTCCTCCATCACCCGGCCGAGGTAGAGCACCACGGTGCGGCGAGCGATGTGGCGCACGACGGCGAGGTCGTGGGCGATGAACAGGAACGACACGCCGGTGCCGTGCTGCAGGTCCTCGAGGAGGTTGATGATCTGGTTCTGCGTCGACACGTCGAGCGCCGACACCGCCTCGTCGAGGATCACGAGCTTGGGGCGGTTCGCGAGCGCCCGGGCGATGGCGATGCGCTGGCGCTGCCCGCCGGAGAACTCGTACGGATACCGCTGCAGGTGCCGCGACGACAGCCCGACGTTGTCGAGCAGTTCGGCGACCCGCTTGTCGCGTGCGGCGCCCTTGATTCCCGCCTGTACCTCGAGCGGCTCGCCGATGATGTCGGCGACCACCATCGAGGGGTTCATCGACGAGTACGGGTCCTGGAACACCATCTGGACGTCCTTGCGGGCGTTGCGCAGATCGGCGCCGCCCAACGTCAGCAGGTCACGGCCGTCGAGCACGGCGCGTCCCCGCTCGGCGGGCACCAACCGCATGACCGCCCGGGCGATGGTGGACTTCCCGGATCCGGATTCGCCCACCACCCCGATCGTCTCACCGCGATCGAGCGTGAAGCTCACCCCGTTGACCGCCCGCACCGGTCGGTCGGTCCGGCGACGCCGGAACGTGACGCGCAGGTCCTCGATCGACAGCAGGACGTCGCCGCCGGACGCCCCCGTGGTTGCAGGCTCGTTCACTTCGTCCCCACCAGGGTCAGGTCGTGGACACGGACACAGCGCGACGCCCGGCCACCACCGAGCTCGGTGAGGGGCACCGGCCCGCTTCGGCACTCGTCGATGACGTAGGGGCACCGGGGACCGAACGCACACCCGGCCGGCAACGACGACGGCACCGGGGTGGAACCCGGGATCGAGGCCAGTCGGCCCGACCGGGGACCGATCTGCGGCATGGCGGTGAGCAGGCCCTCGGTGTACGGGTGGACCGGCCGGTAGTAGAGGTCGTCGATGCCGGACTGCTCCATCACCCGGCCGCCGTACAGCACGACCACCCGGTCGCACACCTGGGCAACGACGCCGAGGTCGTGGGTGATGAACACCACCGACATCCCGAACTCGGTCTGCATGTCCTTGAGCAACTCGAGCACCTGGGCCTGGATGGTCACGTCGAGGGCCGTGGTCGGCTCGTCCGCGATCAGCAGCTTGGGTTCGCACGACACCGCCATGGCGATCATCACGCGCTGGCGCATGCCGCCGGAGAACTGGTGCGGGTACTCCTTCGCCCGGCGAGCCGGGTTGGGGATGCCGACCCGGTCGAGCATCTCGACCGCACGCGCCCAGGCCGCCTTGCGGTCGATCTTCTGGTGGCGGCGCACCATCTCGGCGATCTGCTCGCCGACCGTGAACGCCGGGTTCAGCGACGTCATCGGCTCCTGGAAGATGTTGGCCACCTGCGCACCGCGCACCGACTCGAGCTCTTTCGGGTTCAGGCCGACGAGCTCGCGACCGTCGAGGCGGACGGACCCGGCGCTGATACGGCCCGGCGGCATCGGGATCAGCGCGGTGAGCGCCATGCAGGTGACGCTCTTGCCCGAGCCGGACTCACCGACGAGACCGAGGGTTTCGCCCCGGCCCACGGTGAAGCTGACGGAATCGACGACCTTCTCCCAGCCGGAGCCGGAGTAGAACTCGACGGTCAGCCCGTCGACGACCAACAACGGATCGGTCATCACTTCCCCCGACGGATCTCTTTGCCGAGCGAGTCCCGGAGGCCGTCGCCGAGCAGGTTGAACGCAAGCACGCAGATCATGATGGCCACGCCGGGTGGGATCGCCTGGAAGGTGTTCTGGCTCAGGTTGGCGTAGGCCACCTGCAGCAGCGAGCCCCACGAGGCCTGCGGCGGGCGCACCCCCAGACCAAGGAACGACAGTCCCGCTTCGGCCAACATCGAGAACCCGAGCGCCAGCGAGATCTGGACCACCAGCGGCGACAGGATGTTCGGCAACACGTGTCGCCGCAGGATCCTCGCCGTCGGCGTGCCGATCGAACGCGAGGCCTCGATGTAGGTCTCCTCCCGCACGGCGAGCACGAGACCGCGCACCAGGCGGGCGAACCGGGGGGCCGACACGATGCCGACCGCCAGCATCGCGTTGCCGAGGCCGGGGCCCCGCACGGCGACGATGGCGATGGCGAGCAGCAGCGGCGGGAAGGTCATGATCGCCTCGGCGATCCGCATGATCGTCACGTCGATCCACCGGCCGAAGTAGCCGGCGACGAGGCCGGGGATCAGGCCGAGCAGCAGCGCGATACCGACCGCCTGGAACGCGGCGATCAGCGAAACCCGGGCGCCGAAGAGCATGCGGCTCAACGTGTCGCGGCCGAGCTGATCGGTGCCGAGCCAATGCTTGCCCGACGGCGAGGCGAACCGCTCGAGCACGTTCGTCTTGTCGGGATCGAACGGTGCGAGCACCGGCGCGAAGATCGCCACCAGGATGATGAGCACCAGGAACCCGAGCGAGATCAGCGCGAGTCGCTGCCGCAGGAACCGGCGCAGGAACCGCTTGCGGGCCGACACCGGCCCGGAGGATTCGTCGATCGACTGCTCGACGACGTGCTCGGCGGCGTGGCGGCGCCAGACCTCGGGGCCGGTGGGCACCACGGGGATCGAGGTGTCGCTCATTGGGCACGCACCTTCGGGTTGAGCCAGCCGTAGGCCAGGTCGACGAGCAGGTTGCTGATCGTGACGACGAACACCGACATCAGCACGATCCCCTGGATGATCGGCAGGTCGCGGTTGACCACCGCACGGATGGCCAGGGCGCCGACCCCCGAGAACCCGAACACCAACTCGAGGGCGATCGCGCCACCGAGCAGCGCGTTTACCTGCAGGCCGATGACGGTGACGACCGGGATGGCGGCGTTCTTCAGCGCATGCTTCAGGATCACGAGGCGCCCGCTCAGGCCCTTGGCGCGCGCGGTGCGCACGTAGTCCTGCTGCATCGTGTCCCGCAACGAGCCACGCAACTGGCGGGTCACCTCGACGACGCCGGCGAGCGACAGCGCGAACGCCGGTAGGGCGAGGTGGTAGAGCCAGTTGAGCGGATCCTCGGTGATCTTCACGTAGAGCCCGGTCGGGAACCAGCCGAGGTTCAGACCGAACACGATGATGAGGATGATCCCCACCCAGTACCCCGGTGCGGCGACGCCGAGCGCCGCCAGCACGGTGAGGACGCGGTCGGCGAGCGATCCTGGCCGGGACCCGGCCAGGAGCCCGAACGACACGCCGAACAGCACGACGAACAGCAACGCCAGCCCGGCGAGGGACAGCGTCACGGGGAGGGCGGTGGTGATCGCGTCGGTGACCTTCTGCTCGGAATAGAGCGACGTCCCGAGGTCACCGGTGAACACCCCTTTGATCAGGCGGCCGTATTGCACGATCGCCGGATCGTTCTCCCCCAACCGTTCGCGTATCTGCTCGATCCGTTCGATCGTGGCGTTCTCGCCGGCAATGGTGACGGCGGGGTCACCAGGTACCAGCTTGGCCAGACCGAACACGATGAGCGACACGACGAACAGCAGCGGGATGGTCAGGAGCAACCGCCTGACGATCAGCTTTCCCATGACGATGTCCCTCGCCGGAGCCGGAGCTTCGGACTACTTGGTGAGGCCGACGCCGCGGAACTCGGGCTTGCCGCCCAGCCACGCCGTGAAGCCCGCGAGCTTCTCGGTGGCAGCGAACGCCCCCGAGCTGTGGAGCATCACGACGTTCATGGCCTCGTCGGCGATCTCCTTCGACGCAGCCTGGACGGCAGCGGCGCGGGTCTTCTGGTCACCGGGCTCGTTCGCCTTGGCGACGAGCTCGACGATCTTCGGCGTGGTGTGGCCACCGGGGTTCTGGATCGGGCCCTTGGTGAACAGCGAGTTCAGGAGCTGGGCCGGATCGGCGCGGCCGCCGAACACCGAGATCAGCACGTCACCGGACTGCTGGACGTAGAAGATCGGGGCGGTCTGCACCGGATCGACCGGACGGAGCTTCAGGTTGATACCCGCCGCCGCCATCTGGTCCTTCACCGCCTGCGCGAGCGTCAGGTAGTAGTTGAGGTTCGGCACGACGGTGTCGAGCTCCCAGTTGTCGGGCACGCCGGCGGCCTTCAGCATCTCCTTGGCCTTGGCGGGCTCGTACTTGTACTGGTCGATCGAGATCGCCTCGTTGTACCCGAAGTAGCCCTTCGGGAAGTACTGGTTGTTCGGGGCGCCGTAGCCGTAGTTCGCGAGCTTGACGAGCGCCGCACGGTCGACCGCCATGTTCATCGCCTGGCGGACTTCCTTCTTGTCCAGGAACGGCTTGGACCGGTTCAGCTGGACGTGCATGAGGTTCAGGCTCAGACCCTCGGTGACCTTGAGCCCCGAGATCTTCTTGAACTCGTCGATCTGGCTCGCGTCGAGGTTGATGATGTCGAGCTGACCGGACTTGAGCGCGTTGGCGCGTGCGTTGTTGTCGGCGAGGACCAGGATCTCGACCTTGGCCGCACCCTGGGCGGCCTTGTCCCAGTAGTCGGCGAAGCGCTCGAGGACGATCTTCTGGTCCTTCACGAACTCGGTGACCTTGTACATGCCGGCACCGACGGGCATCAGGTCGAGCGCCTTGGTCGCCGCCTCATCGGCGAAGGACTTCGGGCTGGCCAGCACGCCGGGGCGGTCCGTCAGCACGCCGGGGAGCGAGCCGCCCGGGGACTTCAGATTGAGCTTGACCGTCAGCGGGTCCGGCGTGTCGATCGTGTCGATCGGCGCGAGCTCACCCTTCGAGGCGCCCGCCGCGTTGCGCAGCAGGTTCGCCTTGACGGCCTCGGCGTCGAGCGGGGTGCCGTCGTGGAACTTCACGCCCTTGCGCAGGGTGAAGGTGAGCGCTTTGCCGTCGGCCGAGAACTCCCACTTCTCCGCGATGCCGGGGATCGCTTCGGCACCCGTGTTGAGGTGCACCAACCGGTCGTAGGCGAAGAACGCCGTCGGCGTGTCGAAGCTCGACGACATCCTGGCCGGGTCCCAGCTGGTGGGGCCGACCTGGTACGAGAACCGCAACGTGGCGTTCGTGTCGATCGGCTTGGCGGCCGCGGTGGTGGACGGCGCAGCGGTGCTGCCCGCGACGGTCGTGGTGGAGGCCAACGTGGTGACCTCTTGGGCCACCTTCGTCACGGCCGTGGTCTGCTCGGAGCTCTTCGAGTCGTCACCGCAGGCGGCGACGACCAGCGAGGCTCCGACCAGTGCGACGAGCGATCGGCGCACGAGTTTCCCCCTGTGTGGTCCCGGTGTGAACCGGACCGGATCCCCTCGGAACCGGTCTCGAGTTCCTAGCACACCGGTCGAATGTAAAGCAGGCCGTAACGTGAGGGGGCACTCTCACTTTTCACGTGAGGACGGTCGCTGGCGCCACCGCCGTACGCCCGAGGGCGGCGGCGACCACGGGGTTGACGAGGGCACCGGCGGCACAGTTGAGCCCGAGCGCCAGGGTGGGATCGGCGGCCGTGGCCGCCGCCGCACCTTTGGTGGCCAAGGCATGCAGGTACGGCAGCGTGGCGTTGGTGAGCGCGTACGTGGAGGTGTTCGGCACGGCGCCGGGCATGTTGCCCACGGCGTAGTGGAGCACGCCGTAGCGCTCGTACACCGGATGGGTGTGGGTGGTCTCGCGGGTCGTGGCGATGCACCCCCCCTGGTCGACGGCCACGTCGACGACGACCGCCCCGAGCTTCATCGCCCGCACCAGTTCCTCGGACACCACCACCGGCGCGCGGCCGCCGGCGACGAGCACGGCACCGATGACGAGATCCGCGTCGATCACGGCCCGTTCGATGGCGCCCCGGTTCGATGCGATCGTGACGATCCGGCCCTTGTGGATCTGGTCGACGAACCGCAACCGGTCGATGTTCCGATCGAGCAGGAGCACCTCGGCCTCCATGCCCGCTGCGATCCAGGCTGCGTTCCACCCGACGTTGCCGGCTCCGAGGACGACCACCCGGGCCGGGCGGACTCCCGGGGTTCCCCCGAGCAGGACCCCGCGGCCGCCGTGGTGGCGGGACAGGTAGTTGGCGCCGACCTGGACCGCGAGGCGACCGGCGACCTCGCTCATCGGTGCCAGCAGCGGCAGCGTGCCGTTCGGGAGCTGCACGGTCTCGTAGGCGACCGCCGTACACCGGGAGGCCAAGAGCGCGTCGGCCACCGCCGGGTACGCGGCGAGGTGCAAGAAGGTGAACAGGGTGAGCTCGGGTCGCAGGAAGCCGAACTCGGCCCGCTGCGGCTCCTTCACCTTCACCACCAGCGACTGGGCCCAGGCCTCCTCGGCCCGGGCCACGACCGTCGCACCGGCCGCCGCGTACTCGGCATCGGTGATGAACGAATCCTCCCCGGCGCCGGTCTCCACGAACACCTCGACCCCGGCGCGCTCGAGCTCGCGCACGCCGTCGGGGGTGATCGCGACGCGGTGCTCCTGCGTCTTGGTCTCCCGCGGTACTCCGACCGTCAGCGCCACGACCCGCTCCCTCCTGCCCGCTGTGACCTCGCCGCTCTGAAAGCACGACGACGCCGGTGACTAGCATGCCGCCGTTCACGACCCTGCGCACGATGGAGGGCGACCGCTGGCCTCGAGTTCTCCGGACGATGTCATCGCCCTCGACCACGTCCACAAGGCGTTCGGCTCGTTCGTGGCGGTCCACGAGGCTCACTTTTCGATCGCGCGCGGCGAGTTCTTCTCCCTGCTCGGTCCCTCCGGTTGCGGCAAGACCACGACGCTGCGGATGATCGCCGGGTTCGAGCGTCCGACCAGCGGCCGGGTCCTGCTCGACGGCGCCGACGTCTCCGACCTGCCGCCGTACCGGCGGCAGGTGAACACCGTGTTCCAGCAGTACGCACTGTTCCCTCACCTGAGCGTGTTGGACAACGTGGCGTTCGGCCCGGTGAACGCGAAGGTGCCCAAGGCCGAGGCCCGCCAGCGGGCCCGGGCGATGCTCGAGACGGTGCGCCTCGGCGAGATGGCCGATCGGCGACCGGCGCAGCTCTCCGGCGGCCAGCAGCAGCGGGTGGCGCTCGCCCGGGCGCTGGTGAACCTGCCCCGGGCGCTCCTGCTCGACGAACCGCTCGCCGCGCTGGATCTGAAGCTTCGTCACGCGATGCAGGTCGAGTTGAAGCGCATCCAGCGCGAGGTGGGGATCACCTTCGTGTTCGTCACCCACGACCAGACCGAAGCGCTCACGATGTCGGACCGGATCGCCGTCATGAGCCAGGGCCGCGTCGAGCAGATCGGCACCCCGGAGGACATCTACGACCGGCCGGCTTCGGTGTTCGTCGCCGGGTTCATCGGTTCGGCCAACCTCCTGCCGGTCACGGTGCGCAGCCGTACGGGCGAGCAGGCCACCTGCGCGCTCGCCGACGGCAACACCCTCGATGCGGCGATCGCCGGCGACGGCCCCGCGGTCGGCGACGGCGCCACGCTCATGCTGCGGCCCGAGCGCCTGTACCTGTTGGGCACCCCCCCGGCGAGCGGCGCAGGCATTCGGGCCACGGTCACCGACCTGCTGTTCGAGGGCGCCACCCGCCGGGTGCTGCTGCGGACCGACGACGGCACCCCGCTCGCCGCCGAGGTCGCCTCCACCCACGAACCGGTGCGCCCCGGCGACACCGCCTGGGTCGCCTGGCCGCCGGACGCCCCGGTGGTCCTCGCCGGCCACAGCACCCGTGCCGGCGCCACCGGAACCGACGTCGACCACGTCGAAGCCTCGCTGTAGACCCCGACCGACCCCGACCCAACCCCCGGAGGACCCCGCCATGCACCCCTTGATCACCCGGCGCCGCTTCCTCGGCGGTCTCGCCGCCGGTGGCGCCGCCGCCGCACTGGCCCCGACCTTGCTCACCGCCTGCGGCGACGACTCGAGCGGATCGTCGGGCGGCAAGAAGACGGTCGTGTTCCACAACTGGCCGCTCTACATCGAGGGCGACGACCCGGCGACGTCGCCGACGCTGACCGGCTTCGCCAAGGCCTCCGGCCTCGCCGTCGACTACACGACGGCCGTCGAGGACAACGACTCCTGGTTCGACAAGTTCTCCCCCGACCTGGCCAAGGGCAAGGGCGTCGGCGTCGACATCGTCGTGCTGACGACCTGGATGGCGGCCCGGATGGTCGAGCGGAAGTACGTGCAGGCGTTCGACGCGGCCACCTTCCCGAACAAGAAGAACGTCCTCGCCGATCTCGCCGACTCGCCCTGGGACAAAGGGCGCACGTCGACGATCCCGTGGGCGCAGGGGCAGACCGGCATCGCCTACTGGCCGGACAAGGCCGGCTTCGAGATCAAGAGCATGGCCGACCTCCTCGACCCCCGCCTGAAGGGTCGGGTGACGCTGCTGTCGGAGATGCGCGACACCGTCGGGCTGATGATGTTGCTCGACGGCAAGAAGCCCGAGGACGCCAAGGTCGCCGATGCGCTCGCCGCCATCGAGAAGATCAAGGCGGCCCGCGACAAGGGCCAGTTCCGAAAGATCACGGGCAACAGCTACACCGACGACCTCGGCGCCCAGGAGGCCTGGGCATCAGTGGCATGGTCGGGCGACGTCGCGCAGCTCCAGGCCGAGAAGCCGGGGCTCAAGTGGGTGCTGCCGGCCGAGGGAGCGATGAGCTTCACCGACTGGGCGATGATCCTCATCGGTGCGCCCAACAAGGCCGGGGCCGAGAAGCTCCTGAACTACGTGTACGACCCCGCGGTCGCCGCCGGCCTGTACGAGTCGATCGCCTATCGCCCGCCGGTCCAAGGCGCCGTCGAGAAGATGTCGGCCGAGGCCCAGAAGAACCCACTGATCAACCCCGGCGCCGGGGTGAAGCTGCACGAGTTCCGGGTCCTCACCGCGGACGAGGACAAGCAACTCGCCGAGGCCTTCAACGCCGCCACCCAGCAGTAGGGCGCAACGGTGGCGGTATCGGCGGCGGGACGCAGCACCCCGTGGTGGGTGCCGTGGGCGCTGGTGGCCCCCGGCGTGGCCTGGTTGGGCGCGTTCTTCGTCGTGCCGATGGTGCGGCTCGGGACGCTCTCGGTCCAAGACGGCGGGCTGTCGAACTTCGTCGACGTCCTCGCCGACAACAGCGAAGTGGTGCTGCGCACCTTCTGGTACGCCGCTGCCGCCACCCTCGCCGCGCTCGTGTTGGGCTATCCCCTCGCCTACGTGATCGCGACGCGCGGCGGGCGGGCGAAGGGGCTCCTGCTCGGCCTGGTCGTCCTGCCGTTCTTCACCACGTACCTGCTGCGCGCCATCGCGTGGCGGGTGCTGCTCGGCGGCAACGGCCCCGTCGTCGGCTTCCTGCAGGCCATCGGGTTGTTCGGCACCGACGACGGCATCCTGGCCACCGACATCGCCGTGATCGGCGCGCTCACGTACAACTTCCTGCCGTTCATGGTCCTGCCGGTGTACGTGAGCCTCGAAAAAGTCGACCGTCGGCTCGTCGAGGCCGGGCAGGACCTCTACGGCGGGCCGCTGCGGACGTTCCGGCGCGTGACCTTGCCGCTGTCGATGCCGGGGGTGTTCGCCGGGAGCCTGCTCACCTTCATCCCCGCCGCCGGCGACTTCGTCAACGCCGAGTTCCTCGGCTCGGACAACCAGCGGATGATCGGCTCAGTGATCGTCGCCAACTTCGCGAAGGAGTTCCTCAAGCCCCAGATGTCGGCGCTGTCGTTCGTGCTGATGGCCCTGATCCTGGCCGGGGTGCTCGTGTACGCGCGCCTGCTGGGCACCGAGGACCTGGCGTGAGCCGGCCGTGAGCGCACGCCGGGTCACCGCCCGCCTGCTCGACGTCTGGGCGCTCGTGGTGCTGCTGTACCTGTTCGTCCCGATCGCGGTGATCGTGCTGTTCTCCTTCAACCGTCCCGTCGGGGCTCGCAACTACGAGTGGAACGAGTTCTCGCTCGACGCATGGACCGACCCGTTCAAGGATCCGAAGCTGCGCGACGCGTTCTTCACGAGCCTCGAGGTCGCGGCGATCGCCACCGCCATCTCGTGCGTGTTGGGCACGCTCGTGGCCATCGCCGCGGTGAAGTACCGCTTCCGGGGCCGGGGTGCGCTCAACGCGCTGCTCGTGCTGCCGCTGACGATGCCCGAGATCGTGCTCGGGTTCTCGTTGCTGCTGTGGTTCTCCACCCTCGGGGTCAGCCGAGGCGTGGTCACCATCGTCATCGCCCACGTGATGTTCTGCGTCAGCTACGTGGCCACCACCGTGAAAGCCCGCGTGCGCGGCTTCGACTGGGTGCTCGAGGACGCCGCGATGGACCTCGGCGCGGGCCCGGTGACGACCTTCCGCCGGGTGACCCTCCCGCTGATCGCCCCCGGGATCCTGGCCGCTGCGCTGCTGACCTTCGCGCTGAGCCTCGACGATTTCATCATCACCTACCTGAACTCGGGGCTCACCGAGACCTTCCCGGTCTACGTCTGGAACACCAAGCGCAGCCGCGTGCCACCGCAGCTCAACGTGTTCGGGACGATGGTGCTCGTGGTGAGCATCCTGCTCGCCGGCTTGATCGCACTGTCCGGGCGACGGCGCGCCGCCGGCCGCTAGCCTCGCCGCCGGCATGACACCCCCACGAGCACCACGCATCGCCGTCGCCCCGCACGACGTGCCGTCCTGGATCCCGGATGCGGTGGTGGCGGGCGGGGGCCACGTGGTGCCGCTGGCCGAGGCCGATGCGTTGGTATGGGGCTCGCCACGCCGGCCCGACCTGCTCGCCGACGCCCTCGCCGCCGGCGATCACCTGCGCTGGGTGCAACTGCCCTGGGCCGGGATCGAGGCCTTCACCGACCTGCTCGACGACGACCGCGTCTGGACCTGCGGCAAGGGCGTCTACGCCGAACCGGTCGCAGAGCTGGCCCTCAGCCTCGGGCTCGCCGGTCTGCGCAACGTGCACGCGTACGGGCGGGCGACACGCTGGCTCGGCCCGAGCGGGCGAAACCTGATCGGCGGGCGCGTCACGATCCTGGGCGGCGGCGGGATCACCCGGTCGCTGATCCGGCTCCTCACGCCGTTCGAAGCGCACATCACCGTCGTGCGGAATCGGGCCCAGGAGATGGACGGCGTCGACGTCGTGCTCGAGAGCGACCGCCTCGCCGACGCGCTGCCCGGCGCAGATCTCGTGGTGCTCGCCCTTGCGCTCACCCCCGACACCGAGGGCATCATCTCGGCCGCCGAGCTCGAACTGATGGAGCGGCACGCGTGGCTGGTGAACGTCGCCCGCGGCAAGCACATCGTCACCGACGACCTCGTCGAGGCCTTGCGCAACGGGGTGATCGGCGGCGCCGCGCTCGACGTCACGGACCCCGAGCCGCTGCCCGAGGAACACCCGCTGTGGTTCCTGCCCAACAGCATCATCTCCCCGCACGTCGGCAACACCCCCGAGATGGCGGCGCCGCTGCTGTCGGAGCGCATCGCCGCCAACGTGCGGCGGTTCGCCGCCGGCGAGGATCTGATCGGCCGCATCGACGTCGGCCTCGGGTACTGATCTTCGGTGCTCGACCCCGCCGCGCTGGTCGGTCTGCTGGCCGACCCCGACCGGCGCCGAGTGGTGGCGGCACTGGTGCTCGATGCGTCGAGCACCGCCGAGATCGTGGCGGCCACCGGCCTCGACGGCCCCCGGGTGGTGAAGGCGCTGACCCGGCTCGAGCGCTCGGGGCTGATCGAAGCCGACGGGCCCGACCGGTACCTGCTGCTCGGCGAGGCGTTCGCCACGGCGGCGCGCGCCGCAGCCCGGGACCGCCCGGCCGCCGTCGTGCCCGACGGGCCGCCCGGGACCGCTGCAGTGCGGCGAGCCTTCGTGCGCGACGGTCGCCTGCTGTCCATCCCGACCGTGCGCCATAAGCGTCTGGTGGTGCTCGACCTCCTCGCCCAGGAGTTCGAGCCCGGCCGGCGCTACCGCGAGACCGCCGTCAACCTGATCCTCGGCCGGTGGCACGCCGACACCGCGGCGCTGCGGCGATACCTCGTCGACGAGGGCTTCCTCGATCGCGCCGACGGCGAGTACTGGCGCGCCGGCGGCACGGTCGAGGCCTGAGCCCGGCGGTGCCCGGCTCGAGCCGTCCTCGTACGCTTGCGCCCGTGCGCACGTGGTACGAGCGTCTCGGCGTCGCCACGGACGCCACGCCCGACGAGATCCATCGCGCGTACCGCCGCCTCGCACGCCGCACCCACCCGGATGCACCCGGCGGCGACGCGGCCCGCATGGCCGAACTGAACGAGGCGTGGCGGGTGCTGTCCGACCCCTCCCGGCGTGCCCGCTACGACGCCGGGCTGCGGGCAGGGGCCCGCAGCCCGGACGACCCGGCCGACGACGGGACCGACGGCGGACCGGCACCGGGGCCCGGGTCGGGCCGGCGGCGCTTCCCCGTGTTCACCGTGCTCGCGCTGGTGACCGTCGCCGTGCTCTTCATCGGATCGGCCTATGCCCGACGCGACCCGAGCGCACCGGCGCCCTCGCCGGTCGACGGGGTGATCGAACCCGGATCGTGCGTCCAGATCCTCCCCGGTGACCTGGTCGAGGAGGTGCCGTGCTCGGGTCCCCGAGCCGGAACGGCATCGGCCGTGCTGCAGCCCGGTTCGGTCTGCCCGAGCCCGACCGGTGCGTTCATCGACCGGCGCCTGCGCACCGTCTGCGTCCTGCCGGGGTGACGGACGCGACGCCCGATGGTAGGTTTCGGGGCTCCCGGGCGATTAGCTCAGTCGGAAGAGCGCCACGTTCACACCGTGGAGGTCATGGGATCGAGGCCCATATCGCCCACTCCGGCCCCGCCACTGGCGGGGCCGTTGCGCGTCACGACCCGACGGCGCCAACCGTTGTCGGCGGCCGGGACGGCTGTCCTAACCTGCGGGCACCCCTCGAGGAAGGACCGGGCGTGACCACGAGCCTGACCGCACAGGAGCCCTTCGACCCGACCGAGATCCGGCGCAAGTACCGCGCCGAGCGCGACAAGCGGTTGCGGGCCGAGGGCAACGACCAGTACGTGGAGATCCGCGGCGAGTTCGCCCGCTACCTCGACGACCCCTACACCCCGCCCGCCCTGCGAGCCCCGCTCACCGACACCGTGGAGGTCGCAGTCATCGGGGGCGGCTTCGGGGGCCTGCTCGCCGGTGCCCGCCTGCGCCAGGCCGGCATCGAGGACCTGCGCGTCATCGAAGCCGGCGGCGACTTCGGCGGCACCTGGTACTGGAACCGGTATCCGGGCGCGGCGTGCGACGTCGAGTCGTACATCTACCTGCCGTTGCTCGAGGAGCTCGGCTACGTACCCAAGGAGAAGTACGCATCCGCCCCGGAGATCCTCGAGCACTCCCGCGCGATCGGCCGGTTCTTCCGCCTGTACGACAACGCCTGCTTCTCCACCCGGGTCACCGAGTTGCGCTGGGACGACGCCGACCGGCGCTGGATCATCGCCACCGACCGCAGCGACGCCATGCGAGCCCGCTTCGTGATCCTCTCCAACGGTCCGCTGAACCGGCCGAAGCTGCCCGGCATCCCGGGGATCCACTCGTTCCGGGGCCATACGTTCCACACCAGCCGCTGGGACTACGCCTACACCGGCGGCACCTCCGAAGGCGGGCTCGACCGGCTCGCCGACAAGCGCGTGGGCATCATCGGAACGGGTGCCACCGCCGTACAGTGCATCCCGCACCTCGGCGAGGCCGCCGGGCACCTGTACGTGTTCCAGCGCACCCCGTCTTCGGTGGACGTGCGCGCTAACCGGCCGACCGATCCGGACTGGGCCGCAACGCTCGAACCCGGCTGGCAGCGCCGCCGGATGGAGAACTTCAACAACTTGGTCTCGGGTCGCCCCGAAGACGAGGACCTCGTGAACGACGGCTGGACCGAGATCGTGCGGACCCTCGGCATGGGGGCCCGGGCCAAGCAGCGGCGCGAGCAGGTGGCCACGTCACTCGAGCACGCCGATTACCTGAAGATGGAGCAGATCCGCGCCCGGGTCGACGACGTCGTCGCGGACGAGTCGACGGCCGAAGCGCTCAAGCCGTACTACCGGCAGTTCTGCAAGCGGCCGTGCTTCAACGACTACTACCTGCAGACGTTCAACCGGCCCAACGTCACGCTCGTCGACACCGACGGCAAGGGTGTCGAGCGGATCACCGAGCGGGGCGTGGTCGTCGCCGGCGTCGAGTACGAACTCGACTGCCTCGTGTTCGCCACCGGCTTCGAGGTCGGCACGGCGTACACGCAGCGGGCCGGCTACGAGATCGTCGGTCGCGACGGGATCACCCTGACCGAACGCTGGGCCGACGGTGCCCACACCCTGCACGGCATGCACAGCCGCGGGTTCCCCAACTGCCTGGTGTTCTCCGGCGAGCAGTCGGGCTTCACCGTCAACTTCCCCCAGATGATCGACGAGCGGGCCCGCCATGCGGCCTACCTGCTGGCCCGATTCGCAGCGGACGGGGTGACGATGGTGGAGGCGTCCCAGGCGGCCGAGGACGACTGGGGCACGTTCGTCATCGAGCAGGCCCGGATGGCCGAGACCTACCTGGAGAACTGCACCCCCGGCTACTACAACAACGAGGGCAAGCCCTCGGAGCGGTCGCGTCGCAACGTGTCGATCGACGGGATGCGCTTCGGCCGGATCCTCGAACGCTGGCGCGACGACGGGAGGCTTGCGGGTCTGGAGCTGTCGAGCTGACCGACCGGCGATCCACGGGGGCTGCGCCGGCGGCCGGTACCGTTCGCCCATGGTCCCCCGTTGCGAGCGCCCCGAGTGCTCGCAACCCGCGGCCGTCCGCTGGGGGTTCGACCCTCGGCGCCTCCTCGTGTGGCTCGACCGTCCGGAAGACGACGGCTCGATCGATCACGGCCTGTGCACCACGCACGCGCAGCGGTTACGACCTCCGCGGGGGTGGTGGCTCGACGACCGCCGGCTCGCCCAGCCGGCGTTGTTCCCCGGGTTCGCACCCAAGACCGAGGCGACCGGCGCCATCGATCCCTCCGGCCCGGCCCGTCCCGTCGAGGAGTTCGACCCGTCCTCGGACGAACACCCCGACGACAGCGCCGGATCCGTCACCCGGGGCAAGGGCCGGCGCCGCAAGCGCCGGGAGGCCGCCCGCCAGCGGACCCAGACCGCCCAGGCCGGCACCGATGAACCCCTTCCGTTCACCCCCGACCCCGGAGCACCCTGAGCGACCGATGGACCCGATCACCTTCACGTGCCCCCGCTGCCGCACCGAACGCACGGGCCGCTTCTACGGCCCCTGCACCGCATGCCGCGACGAACTGCGCGCAGCGCTCGGCGGCGAGGCCCGCCGCGTCGAGGTCGCAGCGTACGAACCGAAGATGAACGTCACCCCGAACGCCGTCGCGCTCAAGGAGTGACGTGCGCCAGGTCGTGGTCCACGAACTCCCCGCCTCCCCCGAGACCGTGTTCGCTTGGGTCGAGGATCTCACGCACTATCCGACGTGGATGCCGCTCGTCAGCCGGGCGGGCGCCGAGCCCGCCGCCGAGCCGCCCGCCTGGGCGGTCGAGCTGACCGGCCGCCTCGGTCCGCTCGCGCGATCCAAGCGGCTCCGGATGGTGCGCTCACGTCACGACGCGCCCCGTTCGGTCCGGTTCGAGCGAGCCGAACGCGACCGCCCGGCGCATTCGGCCTGGGTGCTCGGCGCCGAGGTCACCCCGACCGACACCGGCGCACGTCTCGTCGTCGAACTCGTCTACGACGGCGGGCTGTTCGGTCCGGTGCTCGAACGACTCCTGGCCGACCAGGTCGAGACCGGCCGGCGGCGCCTCGCCGAGGCGGTCAGCAGCGGGCCACCGCCAGGAGCTGCCGGGAGCCGATGAGCGTGGCGCCGTGGCGCCGGCGAGCCGCTTCGCGCACGGCACCGTCGTCGGTGGCGACGATCACCGGGATCGTTGCCGCAAGCGCGGCCAACCACTCGAGGATCATGTCGTCTGCGCTCACGCCGGGCGGGCTGAACGACACGCGCACGTGCCGGCGGCCCGACGGCTGGGCTGCCCCGAGTTCGGCTCCGTCGAACACGACCTCCACCTGCGTACCGAGCCGGGCCTCCATGGCCTCGAGCGCGTCGAGCAGCCGCTCTCGTTGCACGGGCAACGACTCGCCCGGCCAACCCAGTTTGGCCACGTTGTAGCCGTCGACGAGCAGGATCACCCCGGGCATGGCCAGCCAGGCTCGGGCGAGCTCAGCGGAATCGGCCGGGAGCCCGCGCACGACGGCGAGGGGCACCCGCCGGCGATCGCGAGGGCCCGACGCGGCGGCCGGCGCGGCAGCCGGCGCTGCGGCGGGCGCGGCGGCCGGCGCGGGGGTTGGCGCTGCGGCGGGCGCGGGGGCCGGCGCGGGGGTTGGCGCGGCGGCCGGCGCCGGTTCGAGCAGGCCACGGGCACGCTCGACGGCCGCCGCTAGGCGCACGACGGCGTCGTCCATGAGCGCGAGCGCCCGGTCGACGGCCGCAATCGGACCGACCGCCGGGGCCGTCGGCCCGCTCGCCGGCGGCGCAGGTACGGCCTCCAGCTCCGCCACCCGCGCCAACGCCGCCGCCGCAACTCCCTCGGCGGTATCGGCGCGCGCCTCGGCCGTGTTCGCTCGTAGCTCGGCGGCGTCACAGCGCTGCTCAGCGGCCACCGCCCGCTCCTCGGCGGCGCGCAGCCGGCGCTCCAGACCCCGACGTTCTCCCTCCGAACCCGTCAGCGCCCGCTCGAGTTCGGCGGCGCGCCGCTCGGCGGCGGCGACGGCCTCGGCCCGCACCGCAAGCTCGATCGTCGCCGCAGCGAGCTCGGCACCGGTCCGCTGCGCGGCCGCCTCCGCCGCCGCCAGACGACGGCGGGCGCTGCGCTCCTCGCGAGCGTCGAGGGCAGCGGCCTGTGCCGCCTCCTGGTCGGCCACCAGCGTGGCGAGTTCGGCCTCCCAACCCGGCGGACGAGCCAGGTAGAGGTGCGACGGTCGGCCGAGCAGGTCGGCATCCACCGAGGCGGCCAGCCGCTCCCGGAACCCGTCGTCGGCGTCGAGCACCCGGCGCACCACCGCGAGGGCCGCCGTCGGCAGCTTCTGGAACCGGGCGAAGGGGCGCAACGCCGTCGGGAGCGGGACCGACGTCGGCGGGCGAGCAGCGAGGACGGCCGCGGCGAAGGCCAGCTCGAGGGCGGGTCGGATCGCCTCGTCGGGCACCCCGGCTCCCTCGTCGGCCATGGGCGGGATGCTACGGCCCGGATCGGCGAGTACCCCGGAGGTTCCCGCCGTGCGCCGCTGCGCAGCGACGCCCTCGCCCCCACCCTCCCGCAACTTCGTACACCCGTTCGCTACGGTGGGTCGGGTGCAACGTACGTTCGACGATCTGGGTACGCCGCTGGTCGAGGTCACCTTCTGCGTGGTCGACGTCGAGACCACGGGCACCAGCCCCGCCACCGATGCGCTCACCGAGATCGGCGCCGTGAAGGTGCGGGGCGGGGAGATCATCGGCACCCTGCAAACGCTGGTGAACCCGGGTCGGGGCATCCCGCCCGAGATCACCTACCTCACCGGCATCACCGAGGCGATGGTCGCACCCGCCCCGCGGATCACCGCCGTGCTGCCCACGCTCGCCGACTTCCTCGAGGGCACCGTCGTCGTGGGCCACAACGTCCGGTTCGATGTCTCCTTCCTCGATGCTGCGCTCACGACCGACCACCGGCCCCGACTGGCCAATCCCACCGTCGACACGTGCGCCCTCGCCCGGCGCCTGGTGCGCGACGAGGTGCCCAACTGCCGCCTGGGCACGCTCGCCGAGCGCTTCCGGCTCCACCACAAGCCCACCCACCGAGCACTCGACGACGCCCTCGCCACCATGGAGCTGCTCCACCTGCTCCTCGAACGCGCCGCCCGGCTCGGCGTGCTCGGCCTCGACGATCTCCTTGCGCTCCCCCGCCTCGGCGGCCACCCACAGGTCGGCAAGCTCCGCCTCACCACCGACCTGCCCCGTCGGCCCGGCGTCTATCGCTTCCTCGGTGCGAGCGAGGAGGTGCTCTACGTCGGGAAGGCCACCGACCTGCGCCAGCGGGTGCGCTCCTATTTCTCGGGCGACGAGCGCCGCCGCGTCGGCGGGCTCCTGCGCGAGGTGCACCGGATCGACCACCTCACCTGCGCCACCACCCTCGAAGCCGCCGTGCGCGAGCACCACCTGATCCGCCACCACCGCCCGCGCTACAACGCGGTCGGCAAGGGTGATCGGGCGAACTCGTACGTACGGTTCGATCCCACGGCGGTGTTCCCGCGCCTCGTCGTCGGGCGCACCCCGGGCGCCGGGCCGGCCGTCACGCTCGGCCCGCTGCCCGCCGGCCTCGCCGGTCAGGTGGTCGAAGCGGTCGAGTCGGCCTTGCCGCTGCGGCGCTGCACGTTGCGCCCCCGCGCCGGCAGGCCCCCGCTGCGGGAAGGTCCCTGCGCTCCGGCACGGCTCGGGGTGGCGAGCTGCCCGTGCGCCGGCGGCGCCGATGCCGCCGGCTACGCGACCGTGGTGCGCCGCACCCTCGATGCGTTGCAGGGTCGCCCGGAGATCGTCCTCGAACCCCTCGCCGAACGGATGCGTCTGCTCGCCGCCCAGGAGCGGTTCGAGGAGGCCGCCACCGTGCGCGACCGCGCCGAGGCCTTCGCACGCGTCGTGCGCCGTCAGCGCCGCGTCGATTCGCTGCGCCGGTCCGGGCGGTTGCGGATCCAGATGGCCGACGGTGGCGGTGCCGAACTCGTCGGCGGGCGGCTCGTCACCTCGTGGACGGCGCACGACGCCCAGCCACGCCTGGTCCTGCTGGAGGGCGACGTCGCCGAGTCCCCCGACGACGACGAACTCACGTGTGTCGGCGCCTGGCTCGATGCCGAGGCCGGTCGGCTGCGCATCGACACCTGCGACGGCCTGCTCAGCTCCCCCGCCACCCGAGTGCCGTCGTTCCAGGCCCGCCGCAGCCCGATCGCCCGCCGCTGACACCGCCCGCCAGCGGCCCCGCCTCAGCCGCGGTTCGAGCGCTCGACCAGACGATCGAGCGTGGCCGCCGCCGAACCGGCGTCGATCGTGTCGCCCGCCAACTGCACCCCCTCCGCCAGATCATCGACGCGGCCTGCCACGAGCAACCCCGCCGCCGCATTGAGCACGACGATGTCTCGGTGTGGGCCGCGATCGCCCGCGAGCACGGCGCGTGCGAAGCGGGCGTTCAGCGCCGGATCGCCCCCGCGCAGGTCCGGCGCCGTCGCCCGGGCCACGCCGAGGTCGCGCGGGTCGAGGATCCAATGGGTGACCGACCCGTCGCGCAGTTCCCACACGTTCGACGTCGTCGTGGTGGTCAGTTCGTCGAGGCCGTCGTCGCCGTGCACCACGAGCGCACGCACCGCCCCCTCGGACTGCAACACGCCGAGCATCTTGGGCGCCATGCGGGCATCGGCAACCCCGAGCGCGAACCGCCGCACCCGTGCCGGGTTGGCGAGCGGGCCGAGGATGTTGAACGCCGTCGGCACGCCGAGTTCGCGCCGGGTCGGGCCGGCATGCCGCAGCGCCGGATGGAAGCGGGGAGCGAAGCAGAACCCCACCCCGGTCTCGGCCACGCACGCGGCGACCGAAGCGGGGTCGAGTTCGATCCGGACCCCCAACTCGGCGAGCAGGTCGGCCGCACCACAGCTCGACGACGCCGCTCGGTTCCCGTGCTTGCACACCGGCACCCCGGCCCCTGCGACCACCAGCATCGACAGGGTCGAGACGTTGATCGAATGGCTCCGGTCGCCACCGGTGCCCACGATGTCGACGGCGTCGAGGCCCTCGGGAAGCACCACCGGCTCCCCCGCAGCGAGCATCGCATCGAGCATCCCCGACAACTCGCTGACCGATTCGCCCTTCATCCGCAAAGCGATCACGAAGCCGGCGATCTGCGCAGGGGTGGCGTTCCCCTCGAGGATCTGACCCATCGCAGCCCCGGCGAGTGAGGCGTCGAGGTCGTGCCCGGCGATCAGCGAACCCAGTACGCCGGGCCAGCCGCCGACGGCATCGAACGGTTGTGATTCCACAACCGGGGCAGGCTACCGGCGCCGCCCGTCGGGCTCAGGCGCTGCGGCGACGCTGCCGCACGATCCGGCGGCGCTCGCGCTCGGTGGCACCGCCCCACACGCCGACCTTCTCCCGCGCGAGGAGGGCGTGCTCGAGGCAGGCTTTCTGCACGACGCAGCGGCCGCAGATCTCCTTGGCCGCGTCGGCCTCCTCGTCGGTCTCGGGGTAGAAGATCTCCGGATCGAGGCCTTTGCATGCGCCACGATCCAGCCAAACCAAACGGGAAGCTGCCACGGTTGATCGCCCCTCGAAGTCGACCGTTCGGGGTGGCACACTACGACCGGTCAGGCCATTGTCAAGGGGACACGCTGGGATTTTTCGCAGCGTTCGACAGCGGGCCCGGTCTCAGGCGGTCACCTCGATGTCGAGGCGCTGTCCCTTGCCGGCATGGCTGTTCGCACCGAACGCGATGTTGCACACGAGCACGTACTTGCCCGGGGTGACCGTCACCGTGCCCTTGGCCGTGGCGTTGGCGGCGAAACGACCCACGACCGGCTGGAGCGCCCCGGCCGGAAGCTTGTCCTCGAGGATCGCGCCCGAATCGCTCTTCGGTAGCGCTGCGTACGAGTCACCCTTCACGATGTCGAGCTCGTGGTTCGCCGTCCCGGCGTTCTTGACCACGAATTCGATGGTGCCCGCCTTGATCTTGGTCGGCGCCTCGATCGACCACTCCTTGAGCACCACCTCCACCGAGGTGGGCGCGCCCGCAGCGGCGGCCTTGGTGGTCGTCGCCCCCGTGGTGGCCGCCGTCGTCGCCGTCGTGGCCGATGCGCTCGTGGTGGCCGCCGCCGCCGTCGTGGGAGCGGCCTTGGTAGTCGCCGCCCCGGTCGTGGCGGCGGCCGTGGTCGCCGCCGTCGTCGTGGCGCTCGATGACGAATCGTCGCCGCAGGCGGCGAGCATCCCGGCTGCCGCGACCACGGCGAGCATCAGTCCTGAACGACGAGCCACACATCCTCCTCGAGCGCAACATCGTCATGTTAGGCGTCCGCACGGGGTGGGCCGAGTTCGGAAGCCCGGGCGGGGCGACCGGGATACGGTCGCCCCGCATGGAGACCTTGTTCGACCTGCCGGCCCATCCGTTTTTCGTGCATGCGCCGCTCGTGTTGTCACCGCTCGTCGCGCTCGCAGCGATCGCGATCGCCGTCCGGCCCGCATGGCAGCGCCGGCTCGGCCTCCCCGTCGTGGCGGCGTCGTTCGTGGTCCTCGTCGCCACGTTCCTGGCCGGCGAGTCCGGCGAGGCGCTCGATGAACTCCTCCAGGGCACGGCGGCCGTGCGCGAGCACGAGGAACTGGCCGACACCACGCGGGTGCTCGTGTTCGGTCTGTTCGTCGTCCTCGGCGCTCTCGTCGGCATCGGGCGCCTCGTGGCCCGCCGGGCCGAGGCGCCGTCCTGGGGTCGCCCGGCGCGCCTGGGTCTGTCGGCGCTCACCGTGGTCCTCGCCGTCGCCTCCACCGTCTGGATGGTGCGGACCGGGCACTCGGGTGCCGAGTCGCACTGGACCGGGGTCGTGCCGTCGTGACCCGGGTAGGGTCGGCCGGGTCGAGAGCGAGCGGCGGGGACCGATGAGCGACACAGAACCGGTACCGCAGCGGCGCCGCCGCAGCGGGCGTGCCGAGGCCCCCCGCACCCGGCTGCCCGAGCAGCGCCCGTGGTCGCAGCCTCGGATGCGGTTCCGGCCGACGGAGGTCGTGTCCGTCGACGAGCTCGAAGCGATCCACGATGCCTCGCTCGACATCCTCGAGCGCATCGGGATGGATTTCCTCGATGCCGACGCCCGACGGCTGCTGGCCGACGCGGGTGCCGAAGTCGAGTCGGGCTCGGCGCGCGTGCGGTTCGATCGGGACTGGGTCCTCGAACGCATCGCCACTGCGCCGAGCGAGTTCACGCTGCACGCTACCAATCCGGCGCACCACCTCCGTATCGGGGGCGACTGGATGGCCTTCGGATCGGTGGCCAGCGCTCCCAACGTCGCCGACCTCGACGGCGGCCGGCGTGTGGGCAACCGTCACGACTACCAGAACCTGGTGCGCCTGACCCGGACGCTCGACGTCGTGCACCTGCTCGCCGGATACCCCGTCGAACCGGTGGACGTCCACGCCTCGGTCCGCCATCTCCATGCGCTGTACGACGCCGTCACATTGTGCGACAAGGCGATCCATGCCTACTCGTTGGGGACGCAACGGAACCTCGACGCGCTCGAGTTGGTCCGGATCGCCCGCGGGCTCGATCACGCCACGCTCGATGCGGAGCCATCGGTGTTCAGCGTCATCAACTCCTCGAGCCCGCTGCGCCTCGACGCGCCCATGCTGCAGGGGATCATGGCGTTCTCGGCCCGCAACCAGGTGATCGTGATGACCCCGTTCACGCTCGCCGGGGCGATGGCCCCGGTGACGATCCCGGGGGCCCTTGCCCAGCAGAACGCCGAAGCGCTCGCCGGGATCGCGTTCACCCAGGTGGTCCGGCCCGGCGCACCGGTGGTGTACGGCGGGTTCACCTCCAACGTCGACATGCAGTCCGGGGCGCCGGCGTTCGGCACGCCCGAGTACCTGAAGGCTGCGATGGTCGGCGGGCAGCTCGCCCGGCGGTACCGCGTGCCCTACCGCTCCTCCAACGCCTGCGCGGCCAACGCCGTCGACGCCCAGGCCGCCTACGAGAGCGTGTTCTCGCTGTGGGGCGCGGTGATGGGCGGGGTCAACCTGCTCATGCACGGAGCGGGCTGGATGGAAGGCGGCCTCCACGCCAGCTACGAAAAGATGATCCTCGACGCCGAGTTGCTCCAGATGGTGGCTGCGTTCTGCGACCCGATGCCCGTCGATGCCGATTCCCTCGCCGTCGACGCCATCGCCGAGGTCGGTCCCGGTGGTCACTTCTTCGGCGTCGGCCACACCCAGGCCCGGTTCCGCACGGCGTTCCACCATCCGATGCTGTCGGACTGGCGCAACTACGAGACCTGGGCCGAGGCCGGTCGCCCCGAGGCCGCCGGCAAGGCCAACCGGGTGTGGAAAGAGCTGCTCGCCGCGTACGAGCCCCCGCCGATGGACGACGCGGTGCGGGCCGAGCTCGACGAGTTCGTGGCCCGGCGCGTCGCCGAGGGCGGCGTGCCCACCGACTACTGACGCAGCGAAAGAGGACCAGACGGTGAAAGCGCAGACCAGGGTCGCGGTGATCGGCGGCGGCGTCGTCGGGTGCAGCGTGCTCTACCACCTCACGAAGACGGGCTGGACCGACGTCGTGCTGATCGAGCGCCGGGAGCTAACCCACGGCTCCACCTGGCACGCCGCCGGCGGGATGCACACGCTCAACGGCGACCCGAACGTGTCGAAGCTGCAGCAGTACACGATCGAGCTCTACAAGGACATCGAGGCCCAGTCGGGTCAGAACTGCTCGATCCACCTTCCCGGCGGCCTGATGCTCGCCGACACCCGCGAGCGTCTCGACTGGCTGAAGATGGCCGTCGCCCGCGGCCGCTACCTCGGCATGGACCTCCAGATGATCACGCCGTCGGAGGCCAAGGCGGTGTTCCCCCTCATGGAGGACAAGTACTTCGTCGGGGCGCTGTACGACCCCGTCGAGGGCCACGTCGACCCGACCGGGGTCACGAACGCGTATGCGATCTGCGCCCGCCAGGCCGGCGCGGAGATCTACCGCAACAACGCCGTGACCGACCTGCGCCAGCGTCCCGACGGCACGTGGGACGTGATCTGCGAGCAGGGCGAGATCCACGCCGAGCACATCGTCAACGCCGGTGGCCTGTGGGCCCGCGAGGTCGGCCGGATGATCGGCGTCGAACTGCCGGTGCTGGCCATGGAGCACATGTACCTGGTCACCGAGCCCATGCAGGAGGTCGCCGACAACATGGCTGCCACCGGCCGGGAGATGCCCATGGCGCTCGACTTCGCCGGCGAGATCTACATCCGCCAGGAGCAGGGCGGGATGCTGATGGGCACCTACGAGCAGGCCTGCGTGCCGTGGTCGCCCAAGCGGACCCCGTGGGACTTCGGCGCCCAGTTGCTCACCCCCGATCTCGACCGGATCTCGCCGTCGCTCGAGATCGGCTTCCGCCACTATCCGGCGATGGCCACCGCCGGCATCCGCTCGGTGGTGAACGGACCGTTCACGTTCTCGCCCGACGGCAACCCGCTGGTCGGCCCGATCCGGGGGATCCGGAACTGCTGGGTGGCGTGCGCCGTCATGGCCGGGCTCAGCCAGGGCGGTGGGGTTGGACTCGCGCTCGCGACCTGGATGACCGAGGGCGACCCCGGCATGGACATCTGGGGCATGGACGTCGCCCGCTACGGCGACTACGCCACGCTCGCCTACACCAACGCCAAGGTGCGGGAGAACTACAGCCGCCGGTTCCGCATCACGTTCCCCAACGAGGAACTCCCCGCGGCCCGGCCGCTGCAGACCACCCCGGTCCACGACCGCTTCGACGCAGCGAATGCGGTGTGGGGCGCCGGGTTCGGTCTCGAGCACGCCCTGTGGTTCCAGGAGCCGGGCAAGGCCCCGGTCGAGGAGGTCACCTTCCGGCGCTCCAACGCGTTCCCTGTCGTCGCCGAGGAATGCCGGGCGGTGCGCGAACGCGTCGGGATAACCGAGATCTCCAACTTCGCGAAGTACCGGGTGTCGGGGCCCGCTGCCGCGGACTGGCTGCAGGGGTTGTTCACCAACACGCTCCCGCGTCTGGGCCGCATCATGCTGACCCCGATGCTCAACCCCGCCGGGCGGATCGTCGGCGAGTTCTCCGTGGCCCGCACGGGGCCCGAGGAGTTCCACATCTTCGGATCCCAGGCCGCCGAGGTGCACCACAGCCGCTGGTTCCTCGCCCACCTGCCCACCGACGGCTCGGTGAGCTTCGAGGTGCTCGGCCTGTCGCTCGTCGGGTTGTCGATCGCCGGGCCGCACGCGAGAGCGGTGCTGCAGTCGGTCACCGACACCGACCTGTCGACCGCGGCGTTCCCGTTCATGACGATCCGAACCATCGACGTCGGCATGGCACCCGTGCGCTGCGCCCGGATGACCTACACCGGCGACCTCGGCTACGAGTTGTGGTGCGCGCCCGAGTACCAGCGCTACCTGTACGACGTGCTTACGGAGGCCGGCGAGGCGTACGGCATGCGGCCCTTCGGGTTCCGGGCGCTCATGTCGCTGCGGATCGAGAAGTCCTTCGGCACCTGGTTCCGCGAGTACCGGCCGATCTACACCGCATGGGAAGCGGGCTACGACCGCTACCTGAAGTTCGACCACGACTTCATCGGCCGCGCGCCGCTGGAGGCCGAACGCGACGGTGGGGGCCCGGCGCGCAAGCTCGTCACCCTGGTCGTCGACCCCGACCCCGACGAGCCGGCGGACGTCATCGGTGACGAGCCGATCTGGCACGACGGCACGGTGGTCGGCTGGGTCACCTCGGGCGCATTTGCGCACTACAGCCAGGCGTCGGTCGCCCTCGGCTACGTGCCCGCCGCGCTCGCCACCCCGGGCACCACGGGCTTCGAGATCGAGATCATCGGCCACCGGCGACCCGCTCGGCTCCAGCCCGAGCCGCTGTTCGACCCGGCCGGTCGCCGGATGCGGGACTGACGTGCCCCGGTTCGTGCTCGACGATCGGCCGGTCGAGGCCCTCGACGGCGACTCGATCGCCTCGGCGGTGCTGCGCGCCGGGTCCGAGCCGGCCCATGGCGGCACGCTGTGCCTCGCCGGTGACTGCCCGAACTGCGTGGCCGAGGTGGACGGAGTTGCCTGGGTACGCACCTGCCAGACCCCGGCCCGACCGGGCGCCGTCGTCCGGCGCCAACCTCCGGTGGGAGCGCCCGCCTGGGGTCCGCACGCGAGCGCCCCGGCGCTCGGCGTCGACCACGTCGAGGCCGACGTAGTGGTGATCGGCGCTGGCGCCGACGGGCGTGCGGCGGCCGGCGAGGCCCGGGCCCAGGGTCGCGAGGTCCTGATGATCGACGCAGCCGACGGCGAGGAAGCCGTCGCCGTCTTCGACGGCCCGCTCGTCGTGGTGCGCACGCCGTCGGTCGTGCGCCAGATCCACGCCCACGAGGTCGTCGTGGCCACCGGTGGGGCCGAACTGCACCCCACCTGCCCGGGCAACCGCCTCGGTGGCCTGTTGACCGTCGGTGCCGCTCGGACGTTGCAGAACAGCGGGATCGCCGTGCCCGGGCCGATCGTCGGGGTCGGCACGGTCCCGGCCGACCTCGTCGACGTGGTCGTCGCCGGCTGGCCGGCGCGCTTCGAGGGCGACGAGCGGGTGCACGCCGTCGTCGTGCGGGAACCCGACGGTACGGAGTCGACCCATCGGGCCGCCACCGTGGTCCTCGGTCTCGGCCGAGCCCCTCGCGACACCCTCGCCCGAATGGCGCCGACCGCTGCGGTGCGGGCTGCCGGCGCAGCCGCCTCGCGCTTCGAGCTGCCCCCGCCACCGGCCGACGGGGTGATCTGCCCGTGCTCACGGGTCGAGGTCGCCGATCTCGACGGTGCCTGGGCGCGCGGGTTCCACCATCTGGAGTTGCTGAAGCGGGCGACGCTGTGCGGGACGGGCACCTGCCAGGGCGCGGTGTGCCAACCCCACCTCCGGTCGTTCGTGGCTGCCCGGGCCGGTGAGGTCCCGGCGCCGTTCACGGCCCGGCCGGCGGTGCGCCAGCTCACCGTCGGCGAAGCCGCCGCCGGGACGTTCCCCGATCCGTTCCGCCGCACGGCCCTCCACGACGAACACCTTCGCCTCGGCGCCACCATGGACCGCTTCGGCGGCTGGTGGCGACCGTGGCACTACGGCGACCCGGTCGCCGAGTACTGGGCCGTGCGCGAGGCGGTGTCGCTCGGCGACGTCTCGACGCTGGGCAAGCTCGTCGTGTCCGGCCCCGACGTCGTCGAAGCCCTCGAACGCATCTACCCCACCACCGTCGGCGACCTTCGGCCCGGACGCTCGCGCTACGTGCTGCTGCTCGACGAGCGCGGCCACGTCATCGACGACGGGATGGTGTGCCGCGACAGCGACACCCGCTTCGTGCTCACGTTCACCTCCTCCGGCGCCGCCAACGCCGAGGCGTGGCTGCGCGACTGGTTCGAGTCGTGGGGGCTGCGGGTGCACGTGCTCGATCGCACGACGTCGCTCGCCGCCATCAACGTCACCGGTCCGCTCGCCACGGAGCTGTTGCGGCGCTGCGGTCTGGACGACCCACCGCGGTTCCTGCAGCATCGGCGGGCCAGCGTCGCCGGCGTGGATTGCCACGTGATGCGCCTGTCGTTCACCGGTGAGGCGAGCTTCGAGCTCCACCACGCGGCACCCGACGCCCCCGAGCTGTGGCGGACCTTGCTCGCCGAGGGCCGGGCGCTGGGCGTGAAGCCTCACGGGCTGCAGGCGCTGTTCGGGCTCCGGCTCGAGAAGGGCCACGTGATCGTCGGCCAGGACACCGAACTCGACACGACCCCGGCCCGCATCGGGATGGACTGGGCCGTCAAGCTCGACAAGGGCGACTTCCTCGGCCGGGACGCGCTGATGCGCTTGGCCCGCGGGCCCGACCGGCGGCGCCTCGTCGGGTTCACCATGGACGGACCGGCTCCCCTCGAGGGCACGCCGATCCTGCTCGGCGGCGCCGTACAGGGGCACGTCACGTCGTCGTTCACCTCGCCACTGCTGGGGACGGCCGTGCTGTTGGGCTGGTTGAAGTACGGCTGGGCCGAGGTCACCGAGGTGACGATCGACGGGCGGCCGGCCACGGTGCGACCTGTGCCCTTCTACGACCCGGAGGGACGCCGTGCGCGGGCCTGAACCGATCCGGGCGCTGCGGGTCGTCGCCACGCCCCCCGCCCTCGATGCCATCGGCGTGCCGGTCGGCGCGCACGTCGTGCGGCTCGCACCCGACGATGCCCTCGTCGTCGGGGCACCCGATGTCACCGTCGCCGATCCCGACGCCATCGTCGAGCGCGACGACGGCTGGGTCGTGTGGTCGCTCACCGAGCACGACCTCGCAACGGTGATCGCCCCACGCGTGCACTGGCCCCTGCCTGCCGGGCGGCCCGCCGTGGCGCCGGGGCTGATGGCCGGGGTGCCGGCCGTGCTGCGGTTGCACCACGAGTGGTCCTGGCTGCTGTGCAGCGCGGTGTTCGCCCACGAGCTGGCGGAGCGGTTGCGATGAACGAGTTCGTGGAGACCCTGCTCGACCTCACCTGGCACGAGCCGCGCCGCGCCTACGACGTGGTGATCATCGGCGGCGGGGGGCACGGTCTCGCCACGGCGTACTACCTGGCCACCCGGCACGGCATCACCAACGTCGCGGTGCTCGAGGCGGACTACCTCGGCTCGGGCAACTCGGGCCGCAACACCACGATCATCCGGGCGAACTACGGCATCCCCGAGTCGATCCGGTTCTACCAGCGCTCGGTCGACCTCTACGCCTCGCTCGAGGAGGAGACGGGCTGCTGGATCATGCACGCCACCAAGGGGATCCTGTGGCTGGCCCACACGGTGACCGGGGTGCGGGCCGAGCGGGCCCGGGCGATGCTCAACACCGAGTGCGGCGCTGCGACGACCTACATCGGCCCCGAGGACGCGAAGGCGTTGTGCCCGCAGCTCGATCTCAGCGGGGGTGGCCGCTACCCGGTGCTCGGCGGCTCGTACCACCACTCGGGGGCGACCGCCCGCCACGACCGGGTCGTGTGGGCCTTCGCCCAGGGCGCCATGCGGGCCGGCGTGCACGTGTTGCAGGGCACGCCGGTGACCGGGCTCGTGACCGACGGTGACCGCGTCACCGGCGTGCACACCCCGAGCGGTCTGATCTCGGCCGGCGTGGTGCTGTCGGCCGTCGGCGGCCATGCGACCACCGTGGCCGACTGGGCCGGGGTTCGCCTGCCGATCCGCACCCATCCGTTGCAGGCCTTCGTCACCAACGGGTTCGCGCCGGGCCTCGGGCCGATCGTCAGCTCGACCGAGCTGCTCGTCTACGTGTCGCAGACCGCGCGGGGCCAGTTGCTCTACGGCGCCGAGTTCGATGCCCAGCCGACCTACGCCCGCAACACCTCGTTCGACACCTGCCAGTCGGTCGCCCGCAAGATGGCGATGCTGCTGCCGTTCACCGAGAACCTGCGGATCCTGCGGCAATGGACCGGCCGCTGCGACGTGTCGGCCGACTTCTCCCCGATCATGGGCGAGACGGGCGTCGACGGGTTCCTCATCTCGACGGGATGGGGCACGTGGGGCTTCAAGGCCATCCCGGCCGGCGGCGAACAACTCGCCGAGCTGATCGCCACGGGGAGGACGCCGGCGCTCATCGCCCCGTTCGCCCTGTCCCGCTTCGCCGAGGGCCACACGATGGCGGACCAGGGCTCGACGGGGACGCGCTGATGATCCGGATCGACTGCCCCAACTGCGGCGCCCGCCCCGTCGAGGAGTTCCGCTACGGCGGCGAGCCGCCCTCGGTTCCCGAGCGGATCACCGACCCCGAGGCCCGCAACATCGACCACGTCTGGTTCCTCGACAACGTCGACGGACCGGTGACCGAACGCTGGTACCACCTCGCCGGCTGCCGCCGCTGGCTCACGCTGCGGCGCGACACCTCCACCGACACCGTGCTCGCGCCCGACGATCGGGCGCCCGGCGCCCGGCGCGACGACGGAGGCCATTGATGCGCACCACCCTCGCCGATTTGCTCGCCACCGGCCGGGTGCTGCTCGCCGACGGCGCCACCGGCACCAATTACTTCCGTATGGGGCTCACCTCGGGCGAGGCCCCCGAGCGATGGAACGTCGAGCATCCCGACCGCGTCCGGTCGCTGCACCAGGCCTTCGTCGACGCCGGCGCCGACATCGTCCTCACGAACACCTTCGGCGGCAACCGGCACCGGCTCAAGCTCCACGGCGACGTGCACCGCGTCCACGAGCTGTGCGCCCGGGCGGCGTCGATCGCCCGGGAGGTGGCCGACGCCGCCGACCGGCCGGTTGTCGTCGGCGGCTCGATCGGCCCGACCGGTGAGCTGTTCGTGCCGCTCGGCGCACTGCACGACGACGAGGCCGTCGACGCGTTCGCCGAGCAGGCTGCGGCGTTGCGCGACGGGGGCGCCGACGTGGCTTGGATCGAGACCATGTCGGCCGCCGAGGAGGTGCGCGCCGCGGTGCTCGGCGCGCACCTCGCCGGCTTGCCGGCCATCGCCACGTGCTCGTTCGACACGGCGGGCCGCACGATGATGGGACTGCTCCCCTCGGGGTTCCCCGGGGTGTTCGACGGCCTGCCGGCCGCACCGCTCGCCATCGGGGCCAACTGCGGGGTCGGTGCGAGCGACATCCTCGTCACCATGCTCCACCTGGTGCCGGCCTCGCCGTACCCGGTGATCTGCAAGGGGAACTGCGGCATCCCACGGTTCGAGGGCACCGAGGCCGTCTACTCCGGCACCCCGGAGCTAATGGCCGACTACGTGCGCCTCGCCGTCGACGCGGGGGTGCGCATCGTCGGCGGTTGCTGCGGCACCTCACCGGAACATCTCGCGGCCATGCGCGCCGCACTCGACGCCCACCAGGCGGGCCCGGCGCCGTCCCTCGACGAGGTCGTCGCCCGCATCGGCCCGCTCGTCAATCAGCCGCCCGAGGCGAACCCCGCCGCCGGGCGCGAGCGCCGGCGCCGCCGGGACGCCTGACCGATCGACGCTCGGGCACGGAAACCACCGCATCGAGGTGTGGGATCGGGGCCGACGCGTGCGGAAGCGCCATGGCGGCCACGAAGTGCTCCTGGAAGCGGGGCTCGAGGGCCGTCTCCACCTTGCGGATCTGGCGCGCGGTCGCCGTCATCTCGGCCCGCTCAGCTCGCGACAACAACGCCCGCAGCGCACCGACCCCGGCCGAGTTGCCCACGGCGCGCACCCGGTCGACGGGAACGTCGGGGACCAAGCCCAGCACCAAGGTGCGCAACGGGTCGAGGTGGGCGCCGAACGCCCCGGCCAGCAGCACCTCGTGCACCTCGGGCCGTCCGGCCTCGTCGAGGAGCAGTTCGATGCCCGCGCGCAGCGCCGCTTTCGCGAGTTGGATCGCCCGTACGTCGTGCTGCGTCACGCACAGCCGGGTGTCACCGCGCTCGAACAACACGTAGGAGAAGGTGCGCCCGTCGGGCACCACCCGGCGGGTCGGCGCGGCACCGTCGATCGTGCCGTCGGTGTCGATCACCCCGGCGAGGAACAGTTCGGCGATCGCGTCGACAACACCCGATCCGCACACCCCCGCGATCGGCAACCCGGTCGACGCCTCGGCGAACCCCGGCTCGTCGGACCAGGGTTCGCACCCGATCACCTTGACGCGCGGCTCGAGCGTCGTGGGGTCGATCCGCACCCGCTCGATCGCCCCCACGGTGGCCCGCTGCCCGCACGACAGCTGCGCCCCTTCGAACGCCGGGCCGGTCGGGCTCGACGCCGCCCACAGCCCGTGGCGGTCGCCGACGACGATCTCGGCATTCGTGCCGACGTCGACGAGCACCCGAGTGCCGGCGGCCCGGTGAGGACCCTCGGCGAGGACCGCGGCGGCGGTGTCCGCGCCCACGTGGCCGGCGAGCAAGGGCCCGGTCTCCACCTCGGCCCAACCGTGCCCCAGGTCGAGCGAGGTGGCGGGCACGCGCACGGGATCGGTGACCGCCGGGGTGAACGGCGCCACGCCGAGCGGGGTCGGGTCGAGCCCGAGCAGCAGGTGGTGCATCACCGGGTTGCCGACGACGACCAACTCGAGCACCTCGTCGGCACGCGCCGCGACGCTCGACAGCAACTCGCCAGCCAGCTCGCCGAGCGCGCGGCGGATCGCCGCCGTCAGCTCGGCGGCACCGTGCTGCATGGCGTGCGCGACCCGGCTCATCAGGTCCTCCCCGAACCGGATCTGGGGGTTCATGCGCCCGGCCGATGCGAGGACCGCGCCGGTCCCGAGATCGCACAGATGACCCGCCACCGTGGTCGAGCCGACATCGACGGCGATACCAAAGGTCCGGTCCTGGAACCCCGGCCACACCCCGGCGAGGTGGGGCGGCCGGACGCCGTCGGTGCGGACGGCCACGGTGAACGCCCCGGTGGCCACCGCCGCCGGGAGCGCCTGCAGCACGGCGAGCGGGGTGGGACCGAGGTGAGGATGACGGTCGGCGAGCGCGTCCCGCACCACGGTGTCGACCGCGGCGCCATCGTCGATGGCGATCTCGAGGTAGGCCAGGTGCACGGTCGGGTCGATCCGCAGATCAGCGAGCAGCGCAGCGGCTGCGAGGTCCTTGCGCACCACCGGTCGGTGGACCTGCGAGTCGGGGGGCACGTCGATCGTCATGTCGGCCTCGACCGCGACCGAGCACCCCAACCGGCGGCCGGCCGCGAGCGGACCCCGCCGAGCGACGTAGGCGGCCTCCGTGGCCGACCACGGCCCGACCGCGCCGGCGGTCGGGATCACCTGGCAGCGCCCACACACCCCTCGTCCGCCACACACCGAGTCGAGATCGACCCCGGCGCGCCGGGCCGCCGCAAGGACCGTCGTGCCTTCCGGGACCTCGACGCGCGCCCCGGCGGGGGCGAACACCACGAGCGTCATCCGGCCTCGGGCGTCGGCTCGCCGGCCCGCCCCAGGGTCAGCTCGCCGGCCGGCCCGCTGCCCGGCTCGTACCCACCGGCGGCGGCGAGGGCCCGCAAGCGGTCCCGGTCGTAGGCGGCCTCGATACGGGCGGCTTCGGCCGTCGCCTCGGCCTCGAGATCGGCCCCGCACGGCCGGGCCTCACGTCGCCACTGCTGCACGTACTGCGTCGCGGTCGTGAGCCCGGCGACCATCGCCGCCTGGTCGATCGCCCCCTGGAAGCGCCGGTGCAACAGCACCTGGTGCTTGGTTCGCCCGGCCTGAGCGTTCACCTGGGCCGGGATGTCCCGCCACCAGATGACCACCACCTGCGGCGCCCGGCTCACGAGATCCCTGCGGGGACGAGCGGCAGGAGCGCCCGCCGGAACGGTTCGTCGCCGACCTCACGCACCTCGAACGCGAGGCTCAGGCGGGCGGCGGCGCGCCGGCCGAGATCGACGAGGTCGGCGGTGGCGGTCGGCACGACGAGCACGACGCGCCGGTAGTGGGCGAAGTAGGTGTCGCGCAGCTCGGGGTGGCGGTCGAGGCCGAGGCCGCCGACGACGAGTGCATCGAAGGAGCGGGCCAGGAACTCGGTGAGGTAGAAGGTGCCCGGTTCTTCCTCGGCCAGGGCGGCGAACACCGCCGGGGAGGCGATCACCTCGTAGCAGTGCGCCCCGGCAAGCCGGCGGGCGCCGTGCCGCTCGAGCACGGGGTCGAGCCGCCCACCGGTGCCGCAGTCGGCGTAGGCGACCACCGCGCGCCGACCCGCAGCGCCGTGCTGTTCGAGCGCCTCGTCGACGGCTGCGGGGATTCGCTCGGGCCGGTTGTGCAGGCCGGCGGGGAGCAGGACCAGCTCCACGGGTAGTTCGGCGAGCGCGCTGCGCAACTCGCGGACCAACGCCGCGCAGCCGACGACGAGGGTCGACTCAGCCGGCGCGAGCGCGCTCACGACGCTCCCGGACGAGGCGGGTGGCCGTCTCGGCCGCCACCGACGCGTCCCGGCAGTAGGCATCGGCACCGACGGCACCGGCGAACTCGGCGTTGAGCGGCGCCCCGCCGACGAGGACGATCACCTCCTGGCGCAAGCCCTTGTCGACCAGGGTGTCGATCACCACCTTCATGTACGGCATGGTCGTGGTGAGCAACGCCGACATGCCGAGGATGTCGGGCTGGCGCTCGGCGAGCGCATCGAGGAACTCCCCGGCATCGGTGTTGATCCCCAGGTCGATCACCTCGAAGCCGGCCCCCTCCAGCATCATGCACACGAGGTTCTTGCCGATGTCGTGGATGTCGCCTTTCACGGTGCCGATCACGACCTTGCCGATCGGCTCGGCGCCGGTCTCGGCGAGGATCGGGCGCAGGAGCTCCATCGCCGCCTTCATGGCGTTCGCCGCGAGCAGCACCTCGGGCACGAACAGGATCCCGTCCCGGAAGTCGACGCCCACGACCCGCATGCCCTCGACGAGGGCCTCGTCGAGCACCGCAGTCGCCGACCATCCCCGGCCGAGCAGGATCGTGGTGCCCTCCACCAGCTCGTCGAGCAGCCCGTCGTACAGGTCGTCACGCATCTGCAGAACGAGATCGTCGTCGGGCAACGCCGCCAGGTCGATGTCGTCGCCTGCGTCCTCGCTCACCCGTCCACCTTCCCGGGCGATCGCTCGCACCGTCATCGTTCGTGCTGCTCAGCGGAGGTTACAGTCGGCCGGATCCGGTGCCGGGTTCGCACGGTCCCGGTCGACCCGAATCCCAGTGGGGGGAATGCGCAATGGACCGTTTCCGCCGTTTGGACCTCGCTCGTCACTCGATGAGCGAGCTCGAGAACGACACCGTCGATGAATACCTGCGCGGCAACCTGAACCGCCGCCAGTTCGTCGCCCGAGCCAGCGTGCTGGGCATGTCCGGTGGGCTCGTCGCCTTCCTCGCCGCCTGCGGTGACGACGACTCGACCACCACGACCACCAAGGCGGGCGCCACCACGACCACCAAGGAAGGCGCCACCACCACGGCCGGCGCCACCACCACGGCGGCGGCCAAGCCCGGCGGCACCATCAAGATCGGCGCCCCTGCCCCGTCGGCCTCGATCGATCCCGTCAAGGTCGGCGACCTCGGTGGCCTCATCGTGCTCTACCAGGTGGGCGACTACCTCACCTTCTCCGGTTCGGACCTCGTGCTGCGCCCCGGCATCGCCGAGAAGTGGGAGCCCACCGGCGCGAAGGACGGCAAGGAGTGGACCTTCACGATCCGCCAGGGCGTCAAGTTCCACGACGGCAGCCCGCTCACCCCCGACGACGTCGCCGCCACCTTCGACCGCCTCGCCGATCCGGCCAGCAAGTCGAACGCGCTGTCGGTGTTCAAGGGCGTGCTCACCAAGGGCAACGTGAAAGCGAGCGGGCAGAACGTCGTGTTCACGCTCGATGCGCCCAACGGCAACTTCCCGTACCTGGTGTCGACCGACAACTACAACGCCATCATCGTGAAGAAGGACTACGCCGGCGACTTCGAGACCAAGCCGATCGGCACCGGCCCCTGGAAGCTCGAGAAGTACACGCCCAAGCAGGGCGCGAGCTTCGTGCGCAACCCCGACTACTGGGGCACCAAGCCCACCTTCGATCGTGCCGAGTTCACCTACTACGCCGACGAGGCGGCACTGGTGCTCGGCTTGCAGTCGGGTGCGATCGACATCGCCCACGCCGTGTCCATCGCCGGGGGCAAGCCGCTCGCCGGCGGCTACTCCCCGAACCTGATCAGCTCCACTGCGCACCGCCAGATGCACATGCGGGTCGACCAGGATCCGTTCAAGGACAAGCGCACCCGCCAGGCGATCGCGCTCACGTTGAACCGGCCCGAGATCATCAAGGGCCTCTTCGACGGCAAGGCCGACCTCGGCAACGACAGCCCGTTCGCCCCCGCCTACCCCTCCACCGACAAGTCGGTCGCCCAGCGGGCCCAGGATCTCGCCAAGGCGAAGTCGCTGCTCGCCGCCGCCGGCCAGGAGAAGGGCTTCGACATCCAGCTCAACGCCATCAAGGCCCAGGAGGTCCCGGACTACGCGACGCTCGTCCAGAACGCCGTGAAGCCGTTGGGGATCAACGTCAAGACGGTCGTCCAGGACGCGGGCGAGTTCTACGGCGACGCCGTGTTCGGCAAGTCCCCCTGGCTCGACGCCACGATGGGCATCGTCGACTACGGCCACCGCGGCGTGCCCAACGTGTTCCTCGGCGCCCCGCTGCTGTCGGACGGCACCTGGAACTCGGCCCACTTCAAGAGCTCCACCTACGACGGCCTCGTGAAGGACTACTTCTCGGCCCTCGACGTGGCGTCGCAGAAGTCGGTCGCCAAGAAGATCCAGGACCTGCTCCTCGACGAGACCCCGATCGTGTTCGCCTACTTCTTCAACTACACGTCGTGGTCGAAGAAGGACGTGACCGGCTACGGGATCACCGGCATGGGGCAGATCGACCTGACCAAGGCTAAGAAGGGCTGACGGACCGCTCGACCGGACGGGGAGAGGTCCGCACGAGATGGGTCGATTCCTGCTGCGGCGGCTGCTCTCCGCCGCAGCGACCCTCCTCGTCCTGTCGGTGGTCGTGTTCGCCTTCCTCAACGTCCTGCCCGGCAACCCGGGCCGGGCGATCATGGGCAACCTGGCCGACGAGGCCGCGGTCCAGGCGCTCAACGAGCAGCTCGGTTACAACGACTCGCTCCCGACCCGCTACTTCCGCTGGGTCTGGGGCGTGGTCCGCGGGGATTTCGGACAGTCGTACGCCTTCCAGCGCGACAACGGACCGTTGATCTGGGACGCGCTGTTCGAGTCCTCGAAGCTTGCGCTCATGGCCTTCAGCATCGTGGTGCCGCTGTCGCTGGCCGGTGGTGTCGTCGCGGGGCTGCGCAAGGGCCGGGCGGCTGACCGCACCATCTCCACCGTCGGGCTGTCAGGCATCGCCATCCCCGAGTTCGTCTCGGGCCTGCTGCTCGTGTTCCTGTTCGCGATCACCTGGGAGTGGTTCCCGGGCCAGGCCCGGGCCGACGAGGGCGCGAACGTCCTCGAGCAGGCGTACCACCTGGTCCTGCCGTCGCTCACCCTGGTGATCGTGCTGTTCGGTTACATCGCCCGCATGGCGAGAGCCGGCACGATCGACGCGCTCGAGAGCGACTACACCCGCACCGCCACGCTCAAGGGGCTCCCCCGCTCGACGGTGCTGCGGCGTCACGTCCTGCGCAACGGTCTGGTGCCGACCGTTGCAGTCGTGTCCACCCAGGTCGGCTACCTGATCGCCGGCCTTGCCGTCGTCGAGACCACCTTCGTGTACCCCGGACTCGGGAGCCTGATCATCCAGGCGATCCCGAAGAAGGACTTTCCGCTCCTGCAGAGCGCGATCCTCGTGGTGGGCATCATCTACATGGTCTCCACGCTGCTCGGCGATCTCGTGACCGCAGCACTCAACCCGCGTGTACGCCTGGGGGGCGACGGATGACGACCTCGGTGCCGTACCCCGCCGAGGCGCCCACCCGGCGCCGGCTGCTCACGCTGCGCACGGCGCTGCGCTCACCGGTGTTTCTCGTCGGCGCGGCGATCCTGGGGTTCTGGGTGCTGTGTGCGTTGATCGGCGAACGGTTCGCCCCCTACGACTGGTCGGCGACCGATCCGCTGCAGAAGAACCTGTCGCCGTCCTGGGACCACCTCTTCGGCACGGACCGCCTCGGTCGCGACGTGTTCTCCCGGGTGATCGTGGGAGCCCGCGACGTGCTCACGATCGCACCGGCCGCCACCGTGCTCGGCACCGCCGCCGGCACGGCGATCGGTCTGCTGACCGGGTACCTGCGCGGCTGGGTCGGTCAGGTGCTCGACCGGCTCAACGACTCGTTCCTCGCCCTCCCGTTCCTGCTCGTCGCGCTGGCCTTCGTCGCCGCCCGCGGTCCGTCGTCGACCACGGTGGTGCTGGCGATCGCCGTCGGATTCACCCCGATCATCGCCCGCACCGTGCGGGCCGCGGTGCTCGTCGAGCGGGAGAAGGACTACGTGGTCGCGGCGCGCCTGCGCGGCGAGCGCGCCCCCTACGTCGTGGTGGCCGAGATCTTGCCGAACGTGCTCGGCCCGATCCTCGTCGAGTTCACGGTGCGCCTGGGCTACGCCATCTTCGCCGTGTCGACGCTGTCGTTCCTCGGGGCCGGGGTCCAGCCCCCGTCGCCCGACTGGGGCCTCGCCGTGGCCGAGAACCGGGGCTTTTTCCAGCTCTACTGGTGGCCGGTGCTGTTCCCGTGCCTGGCGATCGCATCGCTGGTGGTGGCGATCAACCTCGTCGCCGACGCCTTGCGCGAGGCCACGGCGTGACCGCCGCCCTCGACGTCGACGGCCTCGACATCTCCTACCGCGTCCGCCGGCGGTGGGTGCCCGTAGTGCGCGACGTGTCGTTCTCGGTGCCCGCTGGCGGTGCCTACGGCCTCGTCGGCGAGTCCGGATGCGGCAAGTCGACGGTGGCGCTCGCCGTCGTGCGGCACCTGGCCGCCAACGGGCGCATCGACCGTGGCCGGGTGTCGATCGCCGGCACCGACGTGAGCACGCTCGGCCCGGCGGAGCTGCGGGCCCTGCGGTCGCGGGCCGTATCGATGGTGTACCAGAACCCGATGACGGCGCTGAACCCGTCGATGCGCGTCGGCGAGCAGTTGGCCGAAGTGTTCGGCGTGCTCGGGATCGGGCGCGCCGAAGCCCTCGATCGGTCGCGAGCGGCGTTGGAGCGGGTCGCCATCGCCGATCCGGGACGGGTGCTGCGGCGCTACCCCCACCAGCTCTCCGGGGGGATGGCCCAGCGGGTCGTCATCGCCATGGCGCTCGCCAAGGACCCGGCGTTGCTCATCCTCGACGAGCCGACGACGGGTCTCGACGCGACCGTCGAGGCCGAGGTGCTCGATCTGGTGAACGCACTGCGGGCCGAGTCGGGCACCGCGGTGCTGTTCATCAGCCACAATCTCGGCGTGATCCGCCGGATGTGCGACCGGGTCGGGGTGCTCTACGCCGGCCGGCTCGTGGAGGAAGGCGACGCCGCTCGGCTGTTCGAGCACCAGCGTCACCCGTACTCGACCGGCCTGCTGCGGGCGATCCCCCGGGCCGGCCGGGTGAAGGCCGACGGTGCGCTCGACACGATCCCGGGGTTCCTGCCCGACCGCCCCGGCGGACTCATCGGCTGCACGTTCGCCGAGCGCTGCGCCCTCGCCGACGACCGGTGCCGGCGCGAGGAGCCGCCGCTGTCGACCGATGCCGACGGTCACCGGAGCCGCTGCTTCCACGCCGAGCAGGCCGGCGAGTTGCCCCGGACCGCCCCGACCACGACGTTGCCGGTGCGGCCGCCCGGACCGCCGCTCGTCGAGGTCCGGAACCTGTCGAAGACCTTCACCCAGGACGGTCACCCGCTGCGGGTGCTGCGCGACGTGCACCTGTCGATCGGCGCCGGGGAGACCCTCGGCCTCGTCGGCGAATCCGGCTCGGGCAAGACCACCCTCGCCCGGGCGATCGTCGGGATGCTCCCCGTCGATGCGGGTACCGAGATGACCCTCGAGGGCGCGCCGCTCGCCGATCGCACCTCGGCGCGGTCCACCGAGCAGCTCCGAGCGGTCCAGATCGTGTTCCAGAACCCCGACGCTGCGCTCAACCCGTCCAAGTCGATCCGCTCGATCATCCGCCGGTCCGTGCGCCGGCTCGGTGGCGGCGCACCCGGCCCCCGGACCGACGAGCTCGCGGCCGCCGTGCAGTTGTCGAGCCGGTACCTCGACGCACGCCCCTCGCAGCTCTCGGGTGGGCTCAAGCAGCGTGTCGCCATCGCCCGGGCGTTCGCCGGAGCCCCCCGGCTGGTGATCTGCGACGAGCCGACCTCGGCGCTTGACGTGAGCGTGCAGGCCGCGATCGTCAACCTGCTCGACGACCTGCAGCGATCGACGGGCGTGTCGTACCTGTTCATCAGCCACGACCTCGGAGTCGTGCGCTACCTCGCCGATCGCATCGCCGTGTTGTACCTCGGTGAGGTGATGCAACTCGGACCCGCCGCCGAGGTGTTCCGAGGTCCGCACCATCCCTACACCGAGGCGCTGCTGTCGGCGGTCGCGAGCGTCGACGAGCCGGCTCGGGACCGTATCCGCCTCACCGGTGAGATCCCCTCGCCGGGCGACCTCCCACCCGGCTGCCCGTTCCAGACCCGCTGCCCCCGGCGGCTCCCCGGCACGTGCGAGCGTGAGCATCCGCCCCTGCGCGAGCTGTCCAGCGACCACCTCGTTCGTTGCCACCTGCCCCTCGACCAACTCGGCGGCGGCTGACCGGTCGAACGGCCGACCGTGCGGCCGGCTCAGGTGGCGGCAAGTTCGTCGCGCAGGCGCCGCACCAATCGGGTCACCTCGGTGGGTTGGACCACCGCGACGCGCACGAGGTCGTCGAAGGCGGCGATGAGGGCCCGGATCGGCTCGGGGGCGGTGAACACGAAGTACTGCTGGCCGAGGTAGACCGCGGCACGCTTGACGCCGTAGATCGACACCGGCGCGGCGAAGCGGTCCCGGGCGTCGAACAGGAACCACCGCACGCTCGGATAGAGCTCGTCGACGAGGGTGGCGAGGTGGTCGAGCTGGTGGAGCCGCCGGCGCCGATCGAGCGTGCGCCACAGGCCCTCACCACGAGCGAAACCCTCCAGGGTCTGCACGGTCGTGGCGCACTCCATGTCGGTGCCCGTCTCCCGGATCACCGAGAGACGGTCGGCCGAGATCTCGATCTGCTGGGCCGGTGAGGTCGAATCCCAGCGGGCGACTTCATGGCGGATGACCGCATCGGTCTTCAGCAGGTCCGGCAGCGTCGAGGGGACGTAGCGGATCTTGGTTCCCGTGGCCTCGACCAGCCAGCGCGACAGCCGTTCGTCGTCGGGCGTGCGCGCCCCGGGCTCGATGCGCGGCTGCTCGGCCACGATGTCGGCCCGCACCCCGCCCACCTCGGACCGCCCGAGCAGCCAGTCGATCGACACCTCCGCCACGGTGGCGAGCTCGAGCAGCGTCTCGGTGCGGGGCAGGCGACGGTTGCCGGTCGACAACAGCTGGGACAGCGTCGAGCGGTCGACACCGGCGGCTTCGGCGAACGCGCTGCGACTCAGCCCGCTCCGGGCGATCGTCTCCCCGAGGCGGGTGCGGAAGACCGCCACCACTGATTCGTCCACACCACAACCGTAGTGGGGACGCAACACACGGCGGCTTGTGGTGCACCAACACGACACCTGAGGCACAAGTCCACGCTGTCGACCCTCTCGGCAGGGTCCACCATGAGCGAGCCGACACGAGGAGGGGCATGACGGCGGTCGCTGCGACACCGAAGCGCGTGCTGCGAAATCGCGGTGAATGGCGCACCGTCGTCGTGATCGTCGCGGTGTACGCCGGCTGGCTCGCCGTGGTGCTCGGTCATCGGTTCCTGCCGTGGTGGGCCACGGCAGCGCTGCTGGCGTGGTTCGGTGCCTGGCACTTGAGCCTGCTCCACGAGCTCGCCCACGGCCGGCCGTTCCGCCAGGACCGCTCGAACGTCCTCGTCGGGTCGCTGCCGGTGACCCTGTGGATCCCGTTCCGATCCTTCCGGGCCGTCCACCTGCGGCATCATGACAGCGCGCTGACCGTCCCGATCGACGACCCCGAGTCCTTCTACACGGCGGGCCCGGCGTGGGCGGCGGCCGGTCCGGTCCGGCGAGCCGTGCTGCGCGCCAACTGCACGATGGCGTTCCGCCTGCTCGTGTGGTCCGCGCTGAGCGTGCTCGCGTTCGTCCGCGACGAGCTCCGAGCGGCCTGGCGAGGCGCACCCGGCACCCGGCGCGCCCTCGGCGAGCACCTCGCCGGGGTCGCCGTGGTGGTGGCGGTCATGACCATGAGCGGGATCCCGTGGTGGCTCTACCTGCTCGGTGCCGTGTACGGCGCCCGGATGCTGAACCTCGTGCGCTCCTTCGCCGAGCACCGGTGGGTGCCCGGCGATGCGCCCCGCACGGCGATGGTCGAGGCGGGACCGGTGATGAGCCTGTTGATGCTCAACGTCAACCTGCACGTCGCCCACCACGCCGAGCCGTGGGTTCCGTGGTTCGACATCCCGGCGGTGGCGGCCAGGATCGACGCCGCCGGCCAGGCGGCGAGCGGAGCCGGGCGTTATCGCGGCGGCTACCTGGAGGTGCTGCGCCGCTACGCGTTCCGCCCGTTGGACGACCCGCGCTACCCCGGGTCCTGACCGGTCAACGACACGCAGCGATCAGGGCGCGCACGTCGTCGACGGTGGGCAGCACCGGGGCGTTGCGGGTCACGGCGTCGGCCAGGCAGTCGTGCGCGATCACCTCGGCCGAGGTGTCGTCGAGACCGAACTCGGCAAGCCGCCGCGCCGTGCCGACGGTGGCCGACAGCGCAGCCACGGCGTCGATCGCGGCATGGGCATTGTGCCCGTCCGGCGCACCGATCTGGCCGACCCCGAGCGCGAACGCCAAGCGGGCGTAGACCGGGGTGCATGCCGGCAGGTTGAAGCGCATCACCTCGGGCAGCAGCACTGCGAGGCCGGCGCCGTGGGCCACCCCGAGTCGGGTCGACAGCGCATGGCCGATCCCGTGGCAGGCGCCCTGCCCGGTCCCCGTCGCCATCGCCACGCCTGCGAGGTGGGAGGCCATCGCCAACTGGCTGCGGGCTTCGAGGTCGGCGCCGTCGGCCACCGCCACCGGAAGCCACCGACGAACCAGGTGCGCCACCTGCAGGCACAGCCCGTCGGCGTACTCGTTGCGGTTGCGGCTGCTGATCGCCTCGACCGCGTGGGTGAGCGCATCCATGCCGGTGTTCGCCGTGGCTCCCGCCGGCACGCCCGCGGTCAGCGCCGGGTCGAGCAGGGCGAGGCGGGGCAGCGCGCTGGCGTGCCAGGGATACACCTTCGCCCCGAGTTCGGGGTCGGTCAGCACCCCGAAGTCGTTCGTCTCCGACCCCGTGCCCGAGGTGGTCGGCACGCACACGACCGCCAGCGCGTCGACCCGCACCTGGGATTCGAGGGCCCGCACCGCGGCGACGTCTCGACCGGCGGGGTTGGTGGCGAGCATTGCGAGTGACTTCGCGGTGTCCATCGGTGACCCGCCACCGAGGCCGACGACGACGGTGCCTGCGACCGGTCCGAGATCGTGCAGTGCCCCGAGCGCCGCAAGGACATCGCCGGGCACCGGATTGGCGTGCACGCCGTCGAACATCACCGACGGGAGGCCGGACGCCTCGAGCGACGCCACCACCGCCGCTGCCACCCCGGCGCCGGCGACCCCCCGGTCGGTCACCACGATCGCCCGCTCCCCGATCGCGCGGACCCGCTCGCCGAGCGAGGTCACGGCGCCCACCCCGAACACCAGCGGCGGCAGTGGGCGGATCTCCAGCACACGTTCAGCGAGCACGGCGGCCTTCCGTCGACGGCCCGGGGCCCCGGACACCTTCGGGCCACAGGGTAGGTTGCTGGCGCCATGCGACCGTCCTTCGCACGCGACGACGTCTCGCTGCTCGTGCTGCTCGTCGCCAGCCTGTTCCTGACCGGCGCATGCGGCCTGCTCTATCAGCAGCTCTGGTTGCGCGAGCTGTCGCTCGTGTTCGGCATGACCGTGCAGGCCGCCGCCGTCGCCCTGGCCGTGTTCATGGGGGGCCTGGCCCTCGGAGCCCGCCTTGCGGGCCGCCTCGCCGACCGCACCCGGCGCCCCGTCGCCTGGTACGGCGCGAGCGAGGCCGTCGTCGGGGTGCTCGCCGTGCTCACCCCGCCGGCGATGGCGCTCACGACCGACCTCTACGCCGCGCTCGCAGGGATCGCCCCCGACTCGACGCCGTACCTCACGGTGCTGCGCGTCGTGCTCGCCTTCGTCGTGCTCCTCGTGCCCGCCACGGTGATGGGGGCGAGCACCCCGCTCGTGGTCTCGGCGGCGAGCCGGCGCTCCGGCCGGGTCGGGCAACGGACCGGTCTGCTCTACGCCGCCAACACCTTCGGCGCCATCGCCGGCGCGGTGTACGGCGGCCTTCGGCTCATCGGCGGCCAGGGCGTGACCACGTCGTTCCGGCTCGGGGCCGCCGTGAACCTCGGCGTCGGGATCGTCGTGATCGTCGCCTCGCGCCGCTTCGACCGTCAGGTTGCGGCTGCAACGATCCCGGCGGCGACCCCAGGCGGCGAGCCGGGGCCCACCGGAACGAAGCCGGCGCCCGTCGCCGCCACCACCCCCGCACCCGTGCGGCGGTTGGTGCTCGCCACGTTCGTCGTGTCGGGCTTCGCCACGTTCTCCCTCGAGGTCGTGTGGTTCCGGTCGCTGTCGCTCTACCTCGAATCGAGCGTGTACGCCTTTGCCGCCATGCTGTCGGTGGTGCTCGTCGGCCTCGCCGCTGGCAGTGCGCTCGTCACCCCGCTGCTCGGCCGGCCCCGACCGTGGCTGCCCATCCTCGGCGTGGTGCAGTTCCTCGCCGGGGTCAGCGCGCTCGCCAGTCTTTGGTTGCTCGACCGGGCCGACGGTCTGCTCGAGATCGTCCAGCACCTCGTCACCGTCGACCGCACCTCGTCGCGCTACACCCTGCTGCTCGCCGCGGTCGCCGTCGGTCCGGCGTCGCTCCTGCTCGGTGCAGCGTTCCCGATCGGCGCCCGCCTCTATGCCGAAGGGCGGGACCACACCGGCGACGCGGTCGGCCGGTTCTACGGCGGCAACACCCTCGGCGCGATCGTCGGCTCGCTCACCGCCGGGTTCGTGCTCCTCCCCGCCTTCGGCAGCCGGGCGACCGTGGCGATCCCTGCGCTCGCCCTCGTGGCCACCAGCTTGGCCTTGCTGTGGCGATCCCCGCTGCCGCGCCCGGTGGTGCCCGGCGCCGCGCTCGTTGCCGTGGCCGTCGTCGCGGTCGGTCTACCCGATCCCTCCGACGCCGCACTGGCACAACGATTCCCCGGGTCGACGCTCGTCGCGATCGAAGAGGGACGCCAAGGCACCACCTGGGTGATCGACCAAGTCGACACCAAGGCCCGCCACCTCTACGTCGACGGCCTGCACCAGGCCTCCTCCGAACCCGGGGTGCTACGGATCCACGAGCAGATCGCCTTGATCCCCATGGCGATCCACCCGGCGCCGGCGCGGGCCCTGGTGATCGGCCTCGGCGGCGGGGTCACCTCGGGTGCGCTGTCCTCGGTCCGCGGCGTCGAGGTCGACATCGTCGAACTGTCCCCCGAGGTGGTGCGAGCGGCCCGGTGGTTCGGCGAATGGAACGACGACGTGGTCGACAAGCCGAACGTGCGGATCCGATCCGACGACGGACGCAACCGGCTCCTCGTATCCGACGAACGGTATGACGTGATCACCGCCGACATCATCCAGCCCCGCTCCCCCGGGGCGGGCAAGCTCTGGTCGATCGACTACTGGCGCCTCGTGCGCCAGGCATTGGCCCCCGGCGGCATTGCGCTGCAATGGGTCGGAGCATCGCGCAACGAGGTCGAATACGGGCTCATCGTGCGCTCGTTCCTGGAGGTCTTCCCCGACGCGACGCTCTGGGTCGGCGGGCAGGTTCTCGTCGGCACGAACGGGCCGCTCCGACTCGACCGCCCAGCGATCGAGCGCAAGCTGGCGGATCCGGCCAACCGGGCCCTGTTCTGCACGGTCGGCGTGTGCTCCTTCGACGACCTCCTGGCGCAGTACGCCGCCGGGCCCGACGACCTGCGCGACTTCGTCGGGGCCGGCCCGGTCCTCGACGACGACTTCCCGCGCATCGAGTACTGGCGGTCTCTCGGCGTCGCCAGCGACGCTCCGTTCGTGAACCTCGATCCCCTGCTCGCTCGGCGCGACCCCTCGGTGCTGCTCGGGCCATGACCGTTCAGCCGGTGCGGTAGCGCTCCAGCGCGTCGAAATCCGGCTCGACGCCCAGACCAGGCCCGGCCGGTGCCGCGATCGTGCCGTCCGGCGCGATCTCCACCGTGTTCGGCAGCAACCAGTCCCGCCTCGACGTCGGCAGCGCCGGCGGGTCGTAGGGCACTTCGAGGTAGGGCCCGGCGCCGAACGCCAACGCTGCGTGCAGGTTGGCGACCAGGCCGTACCCGTTCGACCAGGTGTGCGGGGTCCAGGCCCGGCCGTGGAGTTCGGCCAACGCGGCGAGCCGCCGGCAACCGCCGATGCCACCGGTGAGCACCACGTCGGCCTGCACGATGTCGAGCCCGCCCCGCACGATCAGGTCGCGCGCCTCGTGCAGTTGGCGCACCATCTCGCCCGCTGCGAGGCGCAGGCTCGTGAGCCGGCGCAGCGCGGCGTACCCGTCGACGTCGGCGGTCGGGAGCGCCTCTTCCAACCAGTAGACCCCGAGCGGTTCGAGCGCACGGGCGACCTGTGCTGCGGTGGCGACGTCCCAGCGGGGTGTGGTGTCGCCCGGCATCCGCCAGCCCTGGTTGGCGTCGACCATGAGATCGACCCCGGCGCCGGCCACGTCGCGGACGTGTTCGACGACGGCGACGTCCCGACGCCACTCCGGGTCGTGGAAGCGGATCTTGAACGCCCGGATACCCGCAGCCGCCTGCGCGGCGATCCGCGCCGCCCGCTCGGCCGGCGGGATGCGTTCGGCGTTGGAGGCGTACGCGAGCAGGGTTTCGTGGCGGCCGCCCAGCAATCGGTGCAGGGGCAACCCCGCCGCCTTGCCGACGAGGTCCCACACCGCGACCTCGGCGGTCCACGGCCGGCCCCCGTGGAAGTCGATGGTGTCGACGACCTCTCGCACCACCTCGGTGCGCAACGGATCGAGCCCGACGAGGAACCGCTCGACGGTCGCCCGATCGGGCAGAAAATCGCCGCTCGCGTGGCCCGAGAGCCCCTCGTCGGTGTGGACCGACACGACGCAGGCGTCCTGGTGCGTACGCGGGACCGGGTCCCAGGCCGCCCGAAGCGGCGGGTCCCACGGGATCCGATAGGTGCGCGCCTCGACGGCGGTGATCCGCATCGACGGCACGATAGGTCCCGAGCCGATCCCGATTCCCGACCGATCCAGGCGCAGGGCATCGGACACCGAGGGCCTTCGGCGGTGCCACACTGTCGCCCCGGTCGAGGGGGACGAGGAGGCAGTCAGGTGGCTTCGCAACGACGGACAGCTCGCAGGGGCGCTCGGGTCGGCCTGCGGTCCCGGGTCCGGTACCGGTTCGACAACGCCATCTCCCGGGGTACCTCGGTGGTGATGCTCTGGCTCGGCCTGCTCACCCTGGCCGTCGTGGCGGTGGCCGCCGTGGCACTCACCTTCTTGCACCTGACCGGCGTGGGCGGCGAGGACGAGGAGCTGAACTTCTTCGAGGCGTTCTGGCAATCGTTGTTGCGCACGCTCGACCCCGGCACGTTCTCCGACGATGCCGGATGGACCCGCCCGTTCGGGCTCCTGGTCACGCTGGCGGGCATCTTCCTCGCCGGCGCCCTGATCGGTCTCATCGCCAACGCGCTGGACCAGCGCGTCGAGGAGTTGCGCCGGGGCCGCAGCCTCGTGCTCGAAGACGACCACAGGCTCATCCTCGGATGGTCCGACCGCGTGCCCGAGATCGTGAGCGAACTGGTGCTCGCCAACGAGAGCCGGTCGCACGCAGCGGTCGTGGTGCTCGCCGACGAGGACAAGACGACGATGGAGGAGGTTTTGCGCGACCAGGTGGCCGACCTGCGCACCACCCGCATCGTGTGCCGGCGGGGCAGCACGTCGGCGCTCGTGGACGTCGCCCGGGTGAACCTGGCGGGCGCTCGCAGCGTC